>WNER01000321.1_pt1 | contig 17723 bp, 18 predicted proteins | sample 5399921 | NCBI WGS metagenome assembly WNER01 (sample SAMN13153331, study PRJNA577476) | soil metagenome | isolation source: 20 cm grassland meadow soil 5 days after 1st rain plot 5 | place: USA:California | collected 2015-09-21 | reverse complement strand
AGAGACGACGGGAACGTTGGCGGCACAATTGTGACGATCCACTTCGCTGGGACGGTGAGTCAACACTTTCAGATTGGCGGGTCCGCCGACTGGTGGTGGCACTTAGCGATAACGACGCAAGGGTGGGACCGGTGGATGATAAACAAATCTTGCGGCTGGGCTGTTCTATTCCCCATGGACGGTGCGGCACGGTTTCTTCGTTGAGGGAGGTCCAGCGGTAACGGTGGCGCATCCAGCGGTGACCGACAGCACGGGGCGTTGCGCTTCAACGGCAAACAAACGGCAACACTGGGACTCCTCAGGCAACACCCGCCGCTGTAAGTTCAAGCGCTACATAGTTGGGAGGGCTAGACCTAACTGGTAAGGCGGCGGTCTTGAAAACCGCTGGGCGTAAGCCCGTAGAGGTTCGAATCCTCTGCCCTCCGTTGAAGTTGCGACATCATCCTAAAACCGGCCCCGAAAGATCGCGGGGCAGATCGCGGGACCGCCCCGTGCGGACGGAGATATAGCGTGCTCCTGAACCTTGTCACAGGCACTGTCGCCGCCCTCTTTGTGGGGGTCTCACTTTGGGGAATCACGCAGTTTCGCGGCTCGAATCTCAGGTCACCGCGGTATGTTCGGCACCCGGAGACACGGTTTTGGTCTCCGTTTCGCCTCTTCGCCGATGAGGAGTGGACCCAAGAGGGGTTGCACTACCGGCGGAAGCTCCTTCGCTGGTGGCTCATTTGCGCTGGCTTGATGCTCCTGTCGGCCGACCTTCTCAGCCATAGGCACTAAGTCCTCCGCTCGCCGGTCGCTTGTTTCACCTAAGTCCTTGCAAGCACAACGGCCAGCGCTGGCGAGCGCTGGCCGTGCGGGATTACGAATCGAGGCCTCTACACACGCCACGGCGCGCGTCACCGCAGGTCGACGCGGCGGCGCGTCGCCGCCAGGCGCTTCCACACCCCAACCTCGGCGGCATCTGCATCGGCGGCGACCGCCATCACGACGACATCCCGGCGAGCGTGTGCGCGGACATCAGGGTATTCGTACGCTGCGAGCAGAGTCGCCAACACGCGGGCGGTGTTCTAAACCGTCGGCGCCAGGTTGGGCTCACCAGCCGCGGGGGCACGCGCCCTACGGGGGTGTGGCGGGCGGACCAGAGGGCGGGGCCGGGGCGCCTTCGATTGATTGCTTCTTGACGCCCGTGGATTACGATGGGGCAGGAAACGTCTATCACGGGCCGTCGCGGGAGCCGACCCATGAACAAGAGCCGTCGCATGCTGCTGATTACACAGCTGAGTCTTGCACTTGGCGCGACCGCGTGTCTGGCGCGTCACCCCCTCTTGGGTTGCGGCGTTGCCTTGGATCCGGCGTACTGCAAGCGCGTCCAAACGCCGGTGTCGATAGGGAGTGCGGTAGACCCCAAGGACTCCGTGAAGGACTCCGCCGTACCGGAGGGCCTCAGGGGACACGGACAAACTAGGCTTGGAGGCGCGCCCACATGGCGGGATCGGCCCGCCAAGGGCCCGCCCTTCCGTGTCGGTGTCGGTGACACAATTGGGCTTCGTGTTAACGGATGGATTAAGTACATCGATGAGGTTCGCTGGCAGAGCAGCGACCCGAGCGTAGCCACGGTGGAGTGGTGGTTCCGTTTCGACCAGGCGCAGGTCGTGGGCAAGAAGGCCGGCATCGCAATCATCTCGGTGAACGTGTCCGGGCAGCGTGACAGCGTTACTCTCACCGTCAGCGACAGCGCAGTACCCCGCTGAGTTAGACACCGTCTTAGCGCCCAAGACGCATCGCGGGTCAAATCGCGGGTCCTGCTCAGACCCAGTGCTTACAAGTGAACGCGAGTCGGTCGGAGTGAAATCGGCGAAGTGTCCGAGCGGATGCGAGTTGGTGTGAGTGAGCGTGAGTGACACCCGCTCTTGAAAACCGCTGGGCGCAAGCCCGTACAGGTTCGAGTCCTGTGCCCTCCGCTTTTCGCCACAGCCACGAAATCGCGTAGCGTCGGTACACACTCTCCGTCTTGTGGCCGGTGAGCGACGTGGCGACAGAGCGGGAGGCACGCGCGGGCTCAACTGGACCAAGCCTTCAGCCGGGATCGGCTCCAGCCTTCTCGGGACGTCGCACGTAGAGTCGACCTAGTCTAGTCTAGAGCGGCAGGTCAATGCAGGAAGTCCTTGTCCTCGACATAGGTCGCCTGCTACGGCTGGCCGTCAACCTTGACGGGAACATTGCTGTTGATCGTGGAGCCGTTGCCGAGACCGCCGTACGAATTTGCCCCCCAACAATACGCGACACTGCCCATCGTGAGCCCGCAAGTGTAGTCGGCGCCGGCGCTGATGGCTGCGAAGCGGAGGCTACCCGCGACGGCAACCGGCGTCCTACTCATGTTCGTCGTGCCGGTGCCGAGCTGGCCGAGTCCGTTATCCCCCCAACAGTACGCAACGCCGGCGGTGGTGATGCCACAGCTGTGGAGACCGTGTAGGCCGGCGCTCACTGCTGCGAATGCGAGCCCGCCTGCGACCGCCACAGGCGTCGCACTGCTGGCCGTCGTACCATCGCCGAGTTCGCCAGCCGTGTTCGCTCCCCAGCAATAGGCGGCACCAGCCGTTGTGATGCCACAGGTATGACCGGCGCCCGAACTCACACTGGCGAAGATGAGCGAGCCCGTCACAGCGACTGGTGTTGAACTCGTGGTTATCGTAGCATTACCAAGCCCGCCCGCTCCCCAACAGTACGCAGCGCCCGCAGTGGTGACGGCACAGGTGTGGCTGACCCCCGCACTCAGCACATCGAAGATGAGGTTGCCCGAGACCGCGCCCGGGGTGGTGCTGCTGGTCATTGTGCCGTTGCCAAGCTGGCCGGAGCCGTTGTATCCCCAGCAGTAGGCTGCGCCACCGGTCGTGAGGGCGCAGGGAGACCCGTTGCCCTCGCTCACGAGGGCGAAACTGCGCCCGCCGGACACAGGCACCGGCGTCGTGCTGCTCGTTGCCGTGCCATTACCGAGCGAGCCGTACGTGTTGTTTCCCCAGCAGTACGCAGCATTCGCGGTCGTCACGCCGCAGGTACCGCCGACTGCGCTAACCGATGCGAACGCGAGCCCGCCCACGACGGCCAGCGGCGTCGTGCTGCTAGTCGTATCTCCGTTGCCCAGTTCTCCGAATTGGTTTAATCCCCAGCAGTATGCCGCGCCACCGGTGACCACACCGCAAGTATGGTAGGCCCCAGCACTCACAGAGACGAACGTGAGGGTTGCGACGGTAATTGATGCGGTTCCGCTCTTCCCCTCACTCATTGCCGTGACCGTCGTCGACCCGGCCGCCCCACCTGTCACCAATCCACTCGCACTCACCGTGGCGGCGGTCGTGTTATTGCTCGCCCAGCTGACCACCCGTCCGGTGAGCGCGTTGCCGGACGCGTCCGTGGTCGTGGCCGTCAACTGCACGGTGCTGCCGACGTTGAGGCTCGCCTCAGCGGGTGTGACCACCACCGAGGCCACGGGCGTAGGGGGCGCCATCGAACCGCTTCTTCCGCAACGGGCGAGCGTCAACCCGGCGGTGACTGTTAAGAGATGACGAAACGTGCGCTTCACCCCTGACCTCGCTCCGTGGGCTCCGGTCGGATCAAGACCCCGCGATCACTGAACCCTTCGAGGCGGGACCAAGTATGAAGCGCTGCGGATGGCCGGCCGCACCGACACGGGCGGGTCGAGCGCATACGGCTCCCCGGGACTTGAAAGTGGCTTGAGACCGCGGGGCGAGCGTACGCGCATGCAAGCGCTCACCCTGTTCGGCTACGCCTTCCTCTCGAACGTGGCGCTCGCCGTGCTCCCGCACGAGCCGGCCGTCATCTGGTACGGTGCGCGGCTCGGCCTCTGGCCCACCACGCTCGTCGCGACCGCCGGGACCGTAGCAGCCGCGCTGGTGGACCACCGGGTGTTTGTCCCGCTGATCCGACGGTTTCGCGATGCAAGCGCACACTCTCAGGGCGCGACTTGGGCGGATCGGTTCTTTCGTCGCTTCCCGTTCGTGACGATCGCCCTTTCCGGGCTCACGCCCCTTCCCTTCTTCCCCTTCAAAGCGCTCGCCTTCGCCACGGGTTACCCGCTGCAGCGCTACCTCGCCGCGGTCGCGGCGCGCTCGGCACCGCGCTACGCCCTGCTGGCGTGGTTCGGCGTGGCGGTGCGGCTGCCGACCTGGCTCATCGCCGCGTTGTTCGTGCTGCTGCTGATCCCGTCGTTGAGGATGCTATCGTGGCTCCGGCCAAACGCGAGCTGACGTTTCTCCTGGCCGACCCGGAGCGACGACTGCTGCGCGCTGTGGCGGCGCGGCTGCCGGCGGTCGTGACCCCGGACCACCTCACCGCGGTGGGCGTACTCGGCGCGCTCGGTGTGGGCGCCGCGTACGCGCTCTCGCGCGTCAGCGCAGGATGGCTCTGGGCCGGGAGTGCGTGTCTCGTCGTGCAGTGGCTGGGGGATAGCCTCGACGGCACGTTGGCCCGCGTGCGCAGCACCGAGCGGCCGCGCTACGGCTACTATCTCGACCACATCGTCGACGCCTTTTCAACCGCCGTCATCGGGGTCGGCGTGGCCTTGTCGCCGTATGTGAGCCCGTGCGTGGCGCTGGGACTGGTGATCGTCTACCTCGGCCTGTCGATCAACGTCTATCTCGAATCGAGCGTGTTCGGGGTGTTCCGCCTCGCCTATGGCCGGCTCGGTCCGACCGAGATTCGTATCATGCTGATTGCCGCGAACGGCGTGCTCGCGGTGCTCGCTCCGGGACCGACCCTGTACGTCGTCGCCAACGCGACGCTGGTGCTGCTCGGCGTCGGGATGGTGGCGACGCTGGTCGCGAGAGTAGCACAGAACCTATCGCGGCTCGCACGGGAGGAGCCCGATGTCAGGACTCCTCATACCTCACCCCTCGGGGCCACTCGGCACCTAGGCATCTCGGCGACTGCTTAGACCCTCCGCTCTTTACCTCTGATACACCCGCACGTAATCCACCCGCATCGTCTGCGGAAACACAGTTGTCGAATCCGGATTGCCCGGCCAATAGCCGCCCACCGCGACGTTGAGCAGGATGAAGAAGGGATGGTCGTACACCCACCGCCCCGGCACCGAGCTCGGCGTCACGGTCTTATAGAGAGTGCTGTCGACGAACCACCGGATCGTGTCCGGCTGCCACTCCACCGCAAACACGTGGAACGTGTCCGCGAACGCGCCGCTCGGCAGGTCGTAGGGGCTGCCTATACCATTGGCACCGGAATAGCTCGGGCCGTGAATGGTGCCGTGCACCCGGGCGGGCTCCTTCCCGATGTTCTCCATGATGTCGACCTCGCCACACCCTGGCCATCCCACAGTCGCGATGTCGTCACCCAACATCCAGAACGCCGGCCACAGCCCCTGCCCGCGCGGAATCTGCATGCGTGCCTCGATCCGGCCGTACTTCCACGCGCCCAACCCTTGCGTCTTGAGCCGCGCCGAGGTGTACGCCTGGTTGCCGAACGGCTCGCGCCGTGCCTCGATCACCAGGTAGCCGTTTTCGAGTCGCGCGTTCTCGACCCGATCGGTATAGAACTCGAGCTCGCCGTTCCCCCAGCCGGTGCCCCCCGTCTCGCGCACCCATTTCGTGGCGTCGAGCGCCGTGCCGTCGAACTCGTCGTGCCACACGAGCCGCCACGCGGGCGGCGTTTGGGTGGCGCCGGCCTGCTGGTCGGCACGGCACGCGAGCGCCACCAGAACGAGGGAAAGCACCCGGGCGCGGGTCGTCACGGATAGAGCTTCGCCGCATTCTCTTCCGGTGTAAAGGTGCCGCGTGACCGCAAGCCGCCCTCACGCGTCTTTAGGAACAACCCACGGACCGTATCTACATGAGCGCAGGGGCGCAGGCGCGTCACCCAGCCGGCAGCGACGATGTCTTCATCACGTACCTCGATCAGAGCGACAGCTTCGCGCTCGGGGTCGAATTCGGCGAGTTTCTGTGCGCGCTCGGACAGGGCTACGAAGCCGTCGGCGGCTGCTTTTCCGCGCGCCTCGAGGCGCAACTGCTGGTCGCCGCCTCGCGGTTGGGCTATGTACGAGAGGAGTGGACCGAGCGCGGTGACGGGTCCTGTTTGGGGCGGTTCAGGCGGTCTTGAAGAATCGCGCCGAGTCCCGAGCTCACGCCCACACCACCGGCACCCGATACGGCTCGAACGCCCGATCCGAGGTGAGGATCGTGAGTCCCTCGTCCAGCGCCTGCACGATCAGCAGGCGGTCGAACGGGTCGGGATGATGTAACGGCAGGTCTCGCAGTAGGTCACCGCGCCACGATGTCTTCCACGGCGTCTTTGAGCTCCAGCTTGCCCACGGCCCGCTTGATGGCGATCTCCCACGCGGTAATCGCGCTGACCGCAACGAGATCGGCCCGCCGCACGATCCGAACCGCGGCGGGCCGAAGCTTCGCGAGGTGCCACCGAACCAGCGCGTTGGTGTCGAGCAGCAGCCTCACTCGGATTCGCCGGTAAACAACCGCAGGACCTCGGGCGGCAGGGGCGCGTCGAAGTCGTCGGCGATCCAACCCCTGCCCTTCCCCAGTCCGTACTTGCGCAGGTGGCGCGTGCCCTTGGGCGCGAGCGGAACCAGCCGGGCCTTGGGCTTCCCGGACTTGGCGATGATGATCTCCTTCCCCTGCGCGGCCTGCTCGACCAGCTCAGAAAGGTGGGTCTTCGCCTCGTAAAGGCTGACCCGCTCACGCACCTGATAAGCCTGCTTGCGACGACGCATGCGCGTACTCTATCGTACTTGACCAAATTGGTCAATGCGGTGAGGTACTCAAAAGCGCACGCTCTTGAAATCGGCTTGACGGGCTTCCCTCTTCTTGGTAACACGTCCTTCACAGCGGGAGTTGCTCATGCGTCGTCGCACCTTGCTCTGGTTTCCCCTGCTGCTCGGCTGGTCCGAGACGGCACCGGCCCAAGAGGCCCAATCATCGTTCTGCTACCGCGCGCGGCCCAAGCCCGCGTGCTCCGCCTTCGCTTTCACAAATTTCGGGACCTACCTGGTACTGGGCAGCGATATCAAGACCGGTGATACGCCCGTGCGCGCAGTGGCAGACTGGGGCGTGATGGCGAACGTCGATAGCCGCAACGCCATCGGCGCGTCAGTGTTCGCGAGCTTGGACCGGCTTGGCTTCGGTGTCGGACCGGCCGTCCACTACCGCCGCTGGCTGTCGTCTACGGCGTCGGTGGACGTCGCCGTGGGTGCGCCGCTGCTGGCCGCTACTGACAACCTCCAGTCGGGCTCGGTGTTCGGCCTGGTGCGCTGGAGTCCCAACCATTGGTTCGCGCTCGCGGCCCGGCCCGAGCTGGTGCGCGGGCCCGTGCTCCTCGGCTGTAGCCCGAGCGGATGCGAGGTCGCCGTTCAGTCACGCATGCGCATGTCGCTCGGCATGGAGCTCGGCGGGGTGCCGGGGGTCACCCTCACCGCCGCGAGCGGCATTGCGGCCATCTTCATCGCCGCCCTCCTCTCCGGGGTGGACTAGGCGCCCTGACCCCGGGCGCAAGCCCGGGGTGAAGCACAGCCGCGCGACTTCCGGCTGCGCGACCTGGTCGGTGTAGCCCATCAGCCCCTCGAACGACGCGCACGCCCGATTGACGACGGCGCTGTCCCGGCGCGCCACCGCCACGCGCACGAGGTCGAGCCGCAGCGGCCAGAGCGACGCCACCAGCTCGAACGGGACGCTCAGCACCGCATAGCGGCGCGTCGCGCCGCTCCACAGCCGCAAGGCGGCGCTCGAGTCGCCCCGCGCCAGGGCAGCCTGTGCCTGCAGATCGGCGGCGAGGCTCGCCGGGAGCGGCGCCTCACCCGCGGCGAGCCGCGCCAGGACGGCGGCGTGGCGGGCGCGGTCTACTCCCGCGCGCGCCAGGGCCCAGTGGATCGTGACATCAGTGTCCTGCACGACGCGGGGCAGCGCGGTTAGTCTGGCGGCGGCGCGCTGCCAATCGCCCAGCGCGGGCAACCCGACGTCGTGCATCACGAGCACCCACAGATCCCGCTCCCGCTCCGCCCAGGGGCCCGCGCGGCCGAGGCGAGCCCGCGCGCTGTCCACCCAACCGGCCGCGAGGTCCGCCGCGAGCCCCATGCGCAGCACGCGCACCCGCTCCTGATCAGTGGCTGCGCGTTGCTCCAGGCAGCGCAGCACGCTGCGCGCCGGTCCCTCGCGCTGTGCCGGCGTACCGAACGCCGCGGCTTGAAACGCCAGGGATTTGAGCGCCAGGAAGCTGTGGCCGCATACGTGCCGCAGCAGCGCCACCTGATCGGGTACAGATCCCAGGATGAGCGTGTCCGCGATCCCCACGACCTCGGCCACCAGCGACGTCGAGTCCACCCGCAAGTACTGGCGGATCAGGCGCCCCGTTTCCGGCCGATCGCCCACCTGATTGGCGAGCGCGATGAGGTGGCCGATCGCCGGTGAGAACCGGGGATCGAGGTCGAGCACGCGGTCGAACGCCGGTCGCGCCTCGCCCGCGCTCTGATCGAACAGCTCGCCGAAGTGGTAGTAGAACTCGCCCAGCACGTACCACGCCTGGGGGTAGTCGGGCGCGCGCTCCGTGGCGCTCTTGAACCGGGCCAGCGCCGTCTCACCGTCGCCGTGCGACAACAGCTCGGCGTACCCGTCGAGCAGCAGGCTGTCGGCCTCTGACAGGCCGCGCTGGTGCAGCATCGCACGCCGCAGCGGCGGCCCGAAGCCCTGCTCGGTGGGATCCACCTGGGCGGCGATCAGGGCGAGCCGCAGGCGCGCGATGGCGAATCCGGTATCGGCGCGGATCACGCGCGTGTACCCGTCGCGCGCGGTACGGTAGTCGCCGCGCCGAAAGGCCGCGTCGGCGTTGAGGTATGCGGCTAACGCATCGGGACCGCTGTTCGGGAGCGTCACGTCAGCACTGGGTGTGAACTCGGGGTAGAGCTGGGTCCACACCCGGTCCATCATGTCCGACTCGTCCAACCCGACGCGGCCGGTCGCCGTGCCGCTGCGCCGCGCGTGGCTACCCTCGTACAGCGTGGCCGTCAACGTGACCGTCGGTCCCGTGTACGACACGCTGCCCTGGACGAAAAAGCGCGCCCCTAACCTCCGGGCCAGATCGCGCGCGTCTTCATTCGAGAGCGGTGCGGTGCCGGTCTGCGCCACGACGCGCCCGAAGGACAGGACGTCGATCACCCGCTCCACCGGCCGGAACCGTGAGACGAAGTACTCCGGCAGCTGGGTGGCCGGGTAGGGCGGCGTGCCCAACACCGCGAACGGCATCACCGCGAGCCGGGGCGGCACGTCGGACGCCGGCGCTGGTCCCCACACCAGCCTGGCGACGCCCGCGGCGACGATCACGGCCAAGGCGGCGATGGCCCAGCGCCGCCGCCGGGGTCGCGTGCGCTCGAGCGCCGTTATCCATGCTTCGCCCGAGGTCGGGCGCTCATCGGGGCGCTCGGCGAGCGGGGCGACGAGCGTCGCCGCTTCGCGGGCGGAGAGGTCCGGTCGGGCGGCGCGGAGCGCACGTGCCAGCGTGGCACGGTCGGCCCTGAAGTCGGTCGCCCTTCCGGTGAGCGCCTCGAATGCCACGGCGGCGAGCGAGTACAAATCGGCCCGGCCGTCCACCCGCCCCCCGGCGATCTGCTCGGGGGCCATGTACCCGGGCGTGCCGATGGTGACCCCCGGCTGCGTGAGCGACGTGTCCGCCGTGCCCTCCACGTGGGCCACCCCGAAATCGGCGAGCAGCGCGCGCCCGCTGTCTTCGTCGAGCAGAATGTTCGCCGGCTTCACGTCGCGGTGCACGATGCCGCGGCGGTGCACGTAGCCCAGCGCGTCCGCGATCTCGCGCACGGTGCGGAGAACAGCGTCCGTCGCCGGGCGGTCGGAGTCGCGCAACCGCTCCTCCAGCGTCGCGCCGCGCACAAACGTCATGATGAGAAAGGTGATCCCGTCCCGGGTGTCGAAGTCGTACACGCGCACGATGTTGGGGTGCTCGAGCCCGGCGCCGAGTGTGGCCTCGCGCCGGAACCGCTCGCGCCGCATGGCGCTGGCCGCGACCTCGGGAGGCAGCACTTTGACGGCGACGATGTGGCCCAGGGTGCGATGCCGGGTCCGGAACACGGCGCCCATACCGCCGGCGCCGGCGAGACTCACCACCTCGTAGCGTTCGCCCACCGCACGCTGCACGTCTTCGAGAGCGGGGTGAGGGAGAGGGGGAGGCATGCGGCAGGAGAATGTAGCGGTGCTTGCTGGCGACCGCACCGTGTCCGATAATCGGGGCGCGATGGCCGATTCTCCCCACCTCTCCGTCCGCGTGCTCGGCCCCGCGCGCCTGACGGTGGACGGCGCCGCGGCTCCGCCCGAGCTGCTGTGGCGCAAGCACCTGGCGCTGCTCGTCTACCTCGCACGCAGCCCCCGCAAGAGCCGCACGCGGGAGCATCTGCTCGGACTGCTGTGGAGCGACCGCACCGAGGCGCTGGCCCGCCACTCGCTGAGCGAGGCGCTGCGCGTGCTGCGACGCGTGCTGGGCGACACGGCGGTCCAGGCCGACGTCGACCAGGTGCGGCTCGCGACCGACCGCGTCACGCTCGACTGCGATCGCTTCGCCGCGCACGCCGAGCGGGGGGAATGGGACTCGGCGGCGGCGCTCGTGGAAGGGGAATTTCTCGAGGGACTCGCGCTCCCGGACGCGAACCAGTTCGAAACCTGGCTCGGCGCGGAGCGCACACTGTGGCGCGCGCAGGGGCTCGAGGCGCTGGTCAAGTCCGCCGAGGCGCAGCTCGCCCGCGGCGACACCGCGGCGGCGACGCGCGCCGCGCTCGGCGCCGTGGCGCTCGATGCCACGTCCGAGCCAGCGGCCCGCACGGCGATGCGCGCCCTCGCGCTCGCGGGCGACCGCGCGGCGGCCGTGCGCGTCGCCGAGGACCTCGCGCGCGCGCTGCGTGACGCGCTGGACGCGGCGCCGAGCCCCGAGATGGCGCGCCTCGTCGAGCGCATCCGCGAGGCGCGCGTAGGTCGCCGCATCCTCGCGGCGCCGCCCGCGGCGCGGCCGCGCCCGCCCTTGCTCGGTCGCTCGGCCGAGCTCGCGGCCGCCGCCGCGGCGTGGGAGCGCGCCAAGGCCGCTCGCGGACAGGTGGTGCTCGTTCAGGGAGAGCCGGGTGAAGGAAAGACGCGGCTGATCGAGGAGGTCGTAGCCCGCGCCCGGCTGGACGACGCGACGGTCGCCGCCGCCCGGGCCGTACCCGCCGATCGGGAGCGAGAGTGGAGCGCCGTGGCGGGGCTCGTCGCGACGGGATTGGGCGACGCGCCCGGGCTCGCGAGCGCGCCGGCGCCCGCGCTCGCGAGCCTGGGAGCGCTCGATCCCGACCTGGGCACGCGGTTTCAGCGTAGCCGCGGGGAGCCCGCGATGCAGATTGCCCAGGCGTTCACGGCCGCTGTGATCGCAGCGGCCGGGGAGCGTCCGCTGCTGCTCGTGGTCGACGATGCGCAATGGCTCGACGCCCTCTCGCTCGCGTTGCTCCCCGCCCTGGCGCGCGACGCCGCACCGCACCGGGTGCTGCTGCTCCTCGGCGTGGCGCGGGGCGTGCCGGACGGAGAGCGCTTCGCCGCGCTGCAGGGTCGGCTGGGACGCGATCTCGAGGGCGCGGTGATCCGCCTCGAGCGGCTGGACCAGGCGGCGCTCGGGGAGCTCGTCGCGTGGGCCGTGCCCTCGTACTCCGCCGACGAGCACGATCGCCTGGTGCGGCGCGTGGAGCGCGACACCGCGGGCATCCCCCTGCTCGCCGTCGCCCTGGTCGAAGCCGTGGCCGCGGGGTATCGGCTCGCCCCCGACTCGCCCGCGTGGCCCACGCCCGCGCGTACGCTGATCGATTCGCTGCCGGGGACCCTGCCGCCCGCCGTGGTCGGCGCGGTGTGCCAGCGGTTCAGCGGGCTGCCGCTCGCAGCCCAGCACGTGCTCGGCGCGGCGGCGGCGTTGGGGGGTCGGGGCGACGTGACGCTCCTCGCGCGCGCGACCGGCCTCGAGCCCGGCCCCGTCGCCCAAGCCCTCGACGTGCTCGAGTGGGAGCGCTGGCTCAGCGCCGACACGCAGGGTTACGTGTTCGCCGCTCCGATCGAGCGCGACATCGTGCTGCAGGAGATGCTCACCCCGGGCCAGGCCCGCCGCTACCGGGAACAGTCCGAGGCTTGAAATCGGCTTGAGAGGGCGCGGGCATCGTGTCTCCGACTCTTCGACCAGGAGACACGATGCAATTCGGTCATATCGGCATCGCGCTCGCGATCGCGTCGCTCGATCCCCGCCCAGAGACGTTCGCCGTGGTCGGCGCGGCGCAGTTCCTGCCCAACGCTGACTCGCTCGCCATCCGCGCCGGCTGGGCACGCCCTGAGTTCCACGGCACCTGGAGCCACAGCCTGGCCTGTTGCGTGGGCGTTGGGGCGGTCGCCGTGCTGCTGTTTGGCCTCGCGCTCGGCGGGCTTGCGTTCGCGAGCATCGTCGCGCACGTCGCGGCCGACCTCCCCACCGACACCGGCATTCCGCTGCTGCTGCCGTTCAGCCGGCGGCGCTTCTCGCTCAATCTCTGGAAGAATACGGGCTACTGGGGCCGGGCCATGTACGCCGGCTACTATCGCCAGCCCTGGGCGTGGATTCTCGAGAGCGCCGTGTTCGCCGTGGTGGCGTGGCGCTACGCCGGCTACCTCGCGTGAAGCTCGTGACGTTCCTGGCGCTCGCCACACTGGTCCACGGGCCGCTCTCACCGTTCCTGCCGACGGCGTTCGAGGCGACGCTCTTGTACTACGTGCGCTTCTATCCGGCGTGGCTGCTCGCGCTCGTCGGCACGGCGGCCGCCTCGCTCGCCGAAGCGGTCAACTACCGGCTGGTGGACTGGGCGGCCGCGCGCCCCCGGCTCGCGTCGCTGACGCGCGGCAAGCTCGCGCGCTGGAGCATCGCGGCGTTCCTGCGCGCGCCGTTTTGGACCACCGTGGTGGTGATTTTCTCGCCCATCCCCGACTCCGCGGTGCGCGTCCTGGCGCCGCTCGGGAAGTACCCCTTGCCCCTGTATCTCGGCGCCGTCGCCCTGGGGCGGTTTCCCCGCCTGCTACTCATCGCCGGCACGGGCGCGCTGCTCTCCATTCCGCTGCCGTGGCTGCTGGTCGCGAGCGGCGGGATCGTGCTCGCGGGCCTCGCCTGGCGCCACCGGAGGTCACGATGCGCGTCAAACACCCAATTCGGTCCCTCTGCCGCGTGCTGTTCCGGCGAGCGCCGATTGAAGCACAACTGATCGTCACGCGGCGCTGCAACCTGAGCTGCGGCTACTGCTCCGAGTATGACAGAATCTCGGAGATGATTCCGCTCGACATGCTGAAGCGGCGCATTGACGTCCTGCACCGGCTCGGCGTCGTGAACATCGCGCTCTTGGGCGGCGAGCCGCTCCTGCATCCCGACCTGCCCGAAATCGTGGCCTACGGCTCTCGTCGCGCACAGGTCTCCATCACGACGAACGGCTTCCTGCTCACCGAGGCGCTCATCCGGCGCCTCAACGCCGCCGGGCTCGCGAACATGGAGGTGAGCGTCGACGCGGTGCGCGCCGACCGGACGGGCTACATCCAGAAGTGCCTCAAGACGATCGGACCCAAGCTGGGCCTCGTGCGGCAGTTCGCGCAGTTCGACACGTTCGTCAACATGGTGCTGTGCGAGCAAACGAGGGAGGAATTCGGCGAGGCGATCCGAGAGCTGCACGAACTGGGCTTCGTCGTCACAATCGACCTGCTCCACGATTCGCACGGCACCATCCAGATCGGCGGCGAGACCTATCAGGACCTGTGGCAGCAGTGGTACGTCGATCGTACGCCGCAGGCCTGTCTCGATCAGGATTACGGCGCCGAGCTGATCGCGGGCCGGCGTCCCGCGTGGCGCTGCCGGGCGGGGTCGCGCTTTCTCTACGTCGACGAATTCGGACTGGTGCAGTTTTGCTCGGCCCAACGCGGCCGCCTCAACAAGCCGCTCGCCGACTACACGCACCGGGATCTGCGGGCGCAGGCCCGCACCTACAAGGGCTGCGAGCGAGGGTGCGCCCTGCTGTGCGTCTACCGGGTGTCGGCTCTGGACGACCGGCCGCTGCACGCGGTCGCATCGCTCGTGCGGATGGCCTGGCGGCGTGCGCGGAGCGGCACGTGACGCCCGCGACGGCCGACACGCGGCCTCCGCGACGGGTGCTCCTCCTATCCATTTCTCTCGTAGCCGGTCTCGCCGTCGTGTTGGCCACACACCGACAGCAGGCGCGCGCGCTGTGGAGCAGCCTCACGGCCGTGTCGCCCGCGGCGCTCGCCGTCGTGTTGCTGCTCGTGCTGTGTCAGCTGGCTTTCCAGGCCGTGCGCCTCTGGACCATCCTGCCCCGGGGTGTCGCGCTCCCGCTCGGCCAGACCGCCCACGCCTTCGCCCTGGGCGAGTGGCTCAACATTTTCACGCCTGCCCGGGGCGGGGACGCCTTCAAGGTCGTCATGTTGAGCCGTGCGGCGAGTGGGCCGGCGCCGAGTCTGCCGCAGGCAACGGGCGTGCTGCTCGCCGACAAGATCGTGGACGCCGGTGCGCTCGCGCTGCTGTGCGCCGCCGCCGGCCTGTTTCGTCTGGTCCGGGTGGGCGCGCCGACGCAACTCCCCGACCCGCGGGCGGTGATCGTCGTGGCCGCGGTCGTGACGCTGCTCCTGCTCGCGATGCGCCAGTTCTCCCCCCGCTGGCTGGGACGGCTCGCCCGACTGCGGTGCGAGCTCGGGCGGGGGCTCGCGGCCCTCCACGATCCGTTCAAGCTCGCGGCGGGCGTGTCGCTCAGCCTTGGGGCGTGGCTCGCCGAGCTGGCGGCGTTGCGCGTGTTGTGCACCGCGCTCGCCTTCGCGCCCTCGCCCGCGCGGCTCGTGCTGGTGCTCGCGGCCCTGAACCTGGGCATCAGCGTCCCCATCGGGTTGGCCAACATGGGCGTGTACGAGGCCGTCCTGTCGCTCGGGCTCACGCACTCGGGGATTCCGCTCGCCACGGCGGCCGCCATCGCGATGCTGCACCACGCGCTGCAGCTCCTGGGCACGAACGTTGGCGCCGCCGGTCTTTCGCTCTGGGCTGAGGGCCGGTGTCCGCGCCCGCCGTAAGCCATGTGGCGTGGCCGCCACATCAGCGCGTGACGATCTGTTGTGGCTCCGCTCCAGCGCATTCGCGCGCTGGAGCCGTCCTCACGTGGGCGGCGCGGTGTAGCGGATTCGCTGCGTGGCGCGCTACCTGCGGTGGGCGTGGGATATCCCTTTCTTAGGTCCCGGAGTGCGGATCCAGCGCATCAGCGCCGAGTTTCGATCCCAAGCGTCATCGTTCGGGCTCTGGAGCGTGCTGCGCGCGTTCGCCATCCGCGCGATCCAGCGCGTGATCGATTTCAAGGTCCTGCGGGCGATGTGCATCACCGTGGTCGTGCCGGGGTTTCTGGAGCTCCCCACCGGCATGACCGCCGACTTTCTCGACCGCGAGACGTTGCGCCGCATGACGGCGGAGGCGAAGTACGATCTCACGGCCGAGTTCCTGGACGACGCCCTGGCCAAGGGCGACGAGTGCTACGCCATCGTCGACGGAGCCGAGCCGGCCGCGTACGGGTGGTACGCCCATTCGCCCACACGCATGAGCGACGGGATGCTGGTGCAGTTTGACCCCGCCTACGTCTACATGTACAAGGGCCTCACGCTCGACGCCTATCGTGGCCGGCGGCTCCACGCGATCGGCATGACGCGCGCCCTCGCCGCCTACCGGGCCCAGGGCTTCAAGGGACTGGTCTCCTACATCGAGAGCGACAACCTCAATTCGCTCAAGTCGGCCTACCGCATAGGGTACGTCGATTTTGGCCGGGTCTTCATCATCCGGATGTGGGGCCGGCTGGTGACGTTCCGGACGCCGGGCTGCGCGGCCTTTGGCTTTGGCATCGCGCCCCCATCGCGCAACGGTGACCCCGGCCGGGGCGAGGCCGCGCCGCCCGACCGCTTGTCGGGACGGACATAATGATCCGGGCTCATCCGAGGAAGGAGCGTTCACACGCCATGGCAGACGAAGCGGCGTTCTTCCACCAGGTGCGGGCACTCGTCCACCAGTCGCGGACGATCCTGGCCCCGTATTTGTGTGGCGACCACACCTTCGATGTGGCCGCACATGAGCTGGCGCCCGTGATCCGCGCTTTCCTGCAGCACCCCGCCCCCGCCCCCACCCCCGCCCCCGCCCCCAAACCGGAACCGGCCCCTGCGACCCCCTTGTGGCGGCGCCTGACGATGGGGCGGCTTTCGTTCAAGCGGGAGGCACCGCCCGACACGAGCCCCCGTTCCGACCTGGACGTGTGGGTGGGCGCGCTGGCGCCGGGCTACGCTCACGCGGACGAAAAAAAAGTGCGCGCCGTCGTCACGGAGGCGCTGCGCATCGCGCAGAGCGAGCACGCGGGCGCCCCCTGACGACTACGACATCACGACAGCGTTGGACGTCCAGTAGCGAGCAGCCGTCGCACCCGCTCGAACACCCGGTGCCACATCGCGCGCGTCAGTCTGCCGGTGTTGGTGTTCTGGCGGCTCGGGTGGTAGGAGGCGACTAGCGTGACGCCATCGGGCAGGGTGGTCACGGCGCCGTGCGCGAAGGTCGGCCGGTCGCGCGGCTCGAGCCTCGCCCACCACGTCGCGGCTTTGAGCCAGCTGTCGTGGGCGATCCGGCCGAGCGTGAGGACCACGCGCACCTGGGAGAGCAGCCGCACGTCGACGGCGAGATACGGCCGGCAGCGCTCCAGCTCGACGCGGCTCGGCTTGTTGCCGGGCGGCGCGCAGCGCGCCGCCGCGGTGATGTAGCAGTCGACGAGGGTGAGACCGTCATCTCTCGAGATCGCGCGCGGCTGGCTGGCGAAGCCGTAGCGGTGCAGCGCCGCGTACAGCCAGTCACCGCTCGAGTCGCCGGTGAACATGCGGCCGGTGCGGTTGGCACCGTGCGCCGCCGGGGCCAGTCCCACGATCAACAAGCGCGCCCTAGGGTCGCCGAACCCGGGAACCGGCTTTCCCCAATACGTCCAATCGAGAAACTCGCGCTTCTTGTCCCGGGCGATGCGGCGGCAATAGCGGCGCAGCCGCGGGCAGCGCTCGCAGGCGGCGATCGCGCGATTGACGGTGGCGAGGCTAGTGAATTCTGAGGGGGAGACCGTTCCGCACGCTCCCGCCGACGGTCACGGCCTCGACCGCCAATGCGGCGCCGAGCAGCCACGGGCGGAGCCGCCGGGGAGCGGCGGCGGCGGCGGTCATCGTAGCGGCGGCCGCCAGCGCCGTGTAGGTGTTGACTTGACCGACGCTCGGGCGCGGGCCGAGCAGCGGGTTCGCTTCCCGGAAGCCGGGCCATCCACGGCGTGCCAGGTCACGGGTTTGCGCCGCGTCGACCAGCAGCACCACGGCGAAGGCGCTCGCCAGCGCAGTGTGCGACGTCGTCCAGCCGCGACGTGCGGGCAGCGCAGCAACCCCCATCGTGCTCCACGACACGCGCGCCGCCAGCGGCCCGACGCCGCTGGGCGTCTCCGGCTGCGACGGCATCGCCAGCAGAGTGGCAGCCACCGCGCGGTATTGCCGGCGCGCGCCCGAGGCCAGCGTGAATGCTGCAAGACTCCTTGCAGCCTGCTGCGCTGGGGCCCGGTGCGGCAAAGCGGCGAGCGAACCCGCCGCCAGTAGCACGATCGCAACGTGTCG
>WNER01000067.1_pt1 | contig 18010 bp, 9 predicted proteins | sample 5399921 | NCBI WGS metagenome assembly WNER01 (sample SAMN13153331, study PRJNA577476) | soil metagenome | isolation source: 20 cm grassland meadow soil 5 days after 1st rain plot 5 | place: USA:California | collected 2015-09-21 | reverse complement strand
AGCGCGATTGGATCGTCAACGCTCGGGCGCTTCACCTCGACGGCCACGACACTGCTGCCGCTGCCCAAGCCGCCGCTTGGGCCCGTGCCGCCGGTGTTCCCGTCATTGCCGACCTCGATGAACTCTATCCCGGTGTCGAAGCGCTTCTGCCCAAGGTGGACTACCTCATCACCAGCCGCGACATTCCCGGCAAGCTCGCCTCGACCGCCGACTTGCAGAACTCACTGCCCGCCGTGCATCGCCGCTTCGGCTGCCGCCTCACCGCCGCCACACTTGGTACCGACGGCGTTCTCGCCTGGGACGGCGCGCAGTTCCACTACGCACCCGCCTTTCAAGTTGACGCCATTGACACCACCGGCGCCGGCGATCTCTTCCACGCCGGCTTCATCTACGCGCTTCTGCAAGGCTGGCCTTTGCAAAAGCAACTCGACTTCGCCTGCGCCGCCGCCGCGCTTAATTGTACCGCCGTCGGCGCCCGCGGCGGCATCGCGCCGCTCGGGGCCATCGAGCGCCTCATGTCCAGCGGCTTTCGCTACGCCTCTGTTTTCGCCCTTCACGCTGCTCGCTAGCGTCCTAGAACTCGTCAAGCTTCTCCCCTAACACCTGCACTTGCCTGGAATTTTCTTCTCCCGCCTCCTGGGAAAAAATCTCCAGGGAGTTTTTGAAACGCGTCTAAACTCTTCCAGCTTCGCTACTTATTTCCTTTTCAAAATGGCGCGCGATTTGCATCTCTTCCTGTCTCCCAGTCCATGCAAACCCGGTCCATTTCCATTTTATGAGGTGCCTTCATGAAAGGTAAGAAACTGACTTACATTCTTTCCCTCCTACTCGCCGTGGCGCTGGTGCCGTTGGCCGTTACGGCTACTCCGCGGGACACTCACCGTTCGCATCATCCTGTGACGCTGCAATCCCAATCCCCGAGCCAAAGCCAGACTCAAGAGCAAGCGAAAACGTTCACCGGCAAGGTCACTAAGAGCAACGGCCGCTACGTGCTCGAAGATGAGACCATGAACAGCGCGTACTACCTCGACGACACCAAGTCCGCACAGAAGTATGAGGGCAAGAACGTCAAGGTCATCGGCACTCTGGACGCCGCCAACAACACCATTCACGTCCAGAAGATCGAAGCTGTCTAACGGCCTCGTTCCATCCACGGATTGCGGAGGGGCTTTCTCCGACGCTCCCTCCGCAATCCTAAATTTGCTCTCGTTGACTTCCCTTGTCCTCGGGTGGCGCTCTGAAACGCATTGAGTGGGGATCGCACCAAGCAAGATGAAATGAGATTCATTTGCGCCAGACTGGCGCCGGGTGCAAGAATATCAAGATGAAAAAACTGACCAATTTTGTGTTGTCTGTCTTTTTCGGAGCTCCGGCTCTGATAACGTTAGTCGTCGGGGCGATCTTCTTGTCTCCAGCTTATGCCCAGCAAGGCTCCACTTCGAGCGCTCAGCAAGTGCCGGCTTCCAGCGCGGCACAGGATTCTTCGGCTACTTCGACGCCCGCGGCCAAAGCGACTTCGGAGACGAAACCCGCCCCTTCCACAACCAAGCCGAAGCCGTCGGCAACAACTCCCGCAACGAAGTCGACCGCAACAGCTGCTTCGCAGGCGGATGCTCCAGCCAAGGCTTCCGCCGCCCCAGCCGCGCAGGCTGGCGCTACGAAGACCAGGCCGGCCGCCGCCAAAACCACGAAACCCGGAGCCAGCAAAACGGCGACTGCGAAGACCCCGGCCACGCTGGCGCTCAACACCCCCACGGACAAGCAGAGTTACGCCATTGGCATAAACGTCGGAAAGGGGCTCAACCAGAACCTCAAGCAGAGCGGCGTTGACATAGACCCCGCCATCCTGACGCGCGCCATCAAGGACGTTCTTTCCGGCAACAAGCAGCTCATGACTGATCAGGAGGCCCAAGAAACTCTAAAGGCGTTGCAAGCCGGAATGCGCACCGCGCAGGAAGAAAAGACGAAGCAGCTTGCCGAAGTCAACAAGAAGGAAGGCGACGAATTCCTGGCCGCGAACAAGGCGAAAGAAGGCGTCACCACACTTCCCGACGGGCTGCAATACAAGATTCTTCAGGAGGGCACCGGTCCCAAGCCCGCTGCCAGCGACTCCGTCACCGTCAACTATCGCGGAACGCTCGTCAACGGCACGGAGTTCGACAGTTCTTATAAGCGCGGCCAGCCCGCCACCTTTAATGTGACGGGAATCATCAAGGGTTGGACGGAGGCGTTGGAGCTTATGCCGGTCGGCTCCAAGTGGCAGCTTGTTATTCCTTCGGACCTCGCTTACGGCCCCTCAGGCAGGCCGCCGGTGATCGGCCCGAATTCCACGCTTGTTTTTGAAGTCGAACTCGTCTCCATCCAGCCCAAACCGGCCGCGCCCGCGCCCGCTGCTGCGCCAGCCTCCAATCCCGCGCCCGCGGCTGCATCGCCGAATGCCGCGCCCGCACCAAACGCTTCTGCACCCCCAAAGCCAACGCCGCCAGCCCCTAAGCCCGATCAGGCTCCTGCGCCAACACCGAAGCCGCCAACGCCCTAGGAATTCTTTCGCAACGAAGAGGAATCTCAAGAAAAACCTCTTGCAACGGTAGCCTTCGAGAGCACAGCCTTTTCGGTTCCCCGCTTAGGTTGAGCGTTCACCAAGGCGAATGCTATGCTGCCTTTTATGGCCGAACCGGTCATCTCTCCGCCGGAAGTGCAGCACTCCTCCCCGCTGGAGCATTCCCGGCGTCAACTGGAAGCCTTGCTCGAAGTGAGCGAGGCCATCGCGCAGCAGCGCGATTTACCGGCGCTGTTTCATGATCTCGCCTCGCGCCTGCACTCGGTGATTGACTTCGACTTTCTGACGCTGGTGCTTCACGACGCGGCGAAGAACGTAATGCGCCTGCATGTTCTGGAGACCCGAATCCTGGTGGAGAAACACACCGGCGCGGAAGTGGCCATTGAGGAGTCTCCTTCCGGGTGGGTTTGGCAAAACCAACGGCCGTACCTCATCAGCGACATGGAAGAGGAGACGCGCTTTCCGGATTTCATTCAGCGGCTGCGCGGATACGGTGTCCGTTCGATGGCGATCATTCCGTTGACGACGGCGCAACACCGGCTGGGCTCGTTGTGCTTCGGGCACACGATTCCGCAGCGCATTAGCGACACCGAACTGCAATTCATGCAGCGCGTCGCGAGCCAAGTCGCGGTTGCGGTGGACAACGCGCTGAATCTGGAAAGCTCGCAGGCTTACCAGAAGCAGCTTGCGGGGGAACGAGACCGTTTCCGTGTACTGCTGGAAGTTAACAACGTGCTGATTACGAGCCGCGAACTTCCCGAACTTTTTCCGGGAATTGTTTCCTGCCTCGAGCGCGTGATCCACCATGACTACACCAGCCTCGCGCTGCTGGATCCCGGCACGAAAACGCTGAGAATTTACGCCTACTATTTTCCGGCCAACCAGAACATCTTCAAGCCGGACACGATTGTTCCTTTGGAAAACACACCTGCCGGCCGCGCCATCGCCACGGGGCTGCCGTGTCTTGCGCGCGGCTCCGAACTGGACCGTTACCCAAGTGAAGTCGTGAGCATTCTTCGGGCCGAAGGTGTGCAAGCGATTTGCTGCGTGCCCCTCGTCCACCGCGATCGCACTTTTGGAACATTGAATCTGGCCAGTCGGCGTCTTGATACTTTCACACCCGCCGACGTGGAATTGCTGCAGCCTGTCGGCGCGCAGATCGCGATTGCCGTGGAGAATGCGCTGGCGTTCAAAGAGATTGATGCGCTGAAGGACAAGCTGGCGGTCGAGAAGTTGTATCTCGAAGAAGAGATTCGCAGCGAATTCAACTTCGAGGAAATTATTGGCGAGAGCGCCGCGTTGAAGCGCGCGCTTGGGCAAGTGGAGCTTGCGGCTCCCGCGGGAACGACTGTGCTGCTTCTGGGCGAAACCGGCACGGGCAAAGAGCTTTTTGCGCGCGCCATCCATAATCTCAGCCCCCGCCGCGACCGCACGTTCGTGAAGATCAATTGTGCGGCGATTCCCTCGGGGCTGCTCGAATCCGAACTTTTCGGGCACGAACGCGGCGCGTTCACCGGCGCCATCAACCAAAAGATTGGGCGTTTCGAATTGGCCGACAAAGGCACGCTTTTTCTCGATGAAGTGGGCGATATTCCGTTGGAGCTTCAGCCCAAGTTGCTGCGCGTGCTTCAGGAGCAGGAGTTCGAGCGGCTGGGCGGGAATCGCACGCAGCGCGTGGACGTGCGCGTGGTTGCCGCCACAAACCTCGATCTTTCAAAGCTCGTTGCGCAGCGCCAGTTCCGCAACGATCTGTACTACCGCCTGAACGTTTTTCCCATCCAGATTCCCGCGCTTCGCGAACGCAACGAAGACATTCCGCTGCTCGTGCGCTACTTCGTGCAAAGATTCAGCCGCAGCCTGAACAAAGCGGTGGAATACATTCCAGCGGACGCGATGGAGGCGCTGGTGCGCTATTCGTGGCCGGGAAACGTGCGCGAATTGGAAAATCTCATCGAACGCGCGGTGCTGCTCTCGCCTGGCAAAGAGCTTCGCATCCCGCTCTCGGAATTGAAATCCGATATGCCAATAACAGCAGAGGAGAACTCCTTCGCGGCTCCCGCTTCGTTGGCTGCGCGCATCTCCACTCTCGAAGAAGCTGAACGACAGCACATCCTGCGCGCGCTGAAGCAAACCCAGTGGCGCATCGCCGGCCCCAAAGGCGCCGCGACGCTGCTGGGCATGAAGCGCACCACGCTGCAAGCGCGCATGCGCAAGCTCGGCATCCGCCGTCCGATTTAACCAATCAAATGCAATTCTGAAGTTGCTTCTCCGCGAGGAGAGGCTTGAAGGTGATACAGCCGGGCGTAACGGCCATTGCGGGCGAGCAGTTGCTGGTGAGTGCCTTGCTCGACGATGCGGCCCTTGTCAAAAACGAGAATGCGATTGGCGAAGCGCACAGTGCTGAGGCGGTGGGCGATCATGAACGTAGTGCGGCCGGTGGAGGCGCGCTCGAGCGCGTCAATGACCATGGATTCCGCAATTGCGTCGAGGCCGCTCGTGGGTTCGTCGAGAATTAGAATGGGGGCGTCGCGGAGAATCGCGCGGGCGATGGCGATGCGCTGTTTCTGTCCACCAGAAAGCGTGGAGCCGCGCTCGGCGACATGGGAATCATAACCTTCGGGCAGACGCTGGATAAATTCGTCGGCGTTGGCGGAAACGGCGGCGGCGGCAATCTCTTCGCGCGTAGCGTCAGGGCGGCCAAAAGCGATGTTGTCGCGAATAGAGCCGCTGAACAGCAAAGTGTCCTGAAGCACGAGGCTGATCTGTTCGCGGAGCGATTGGAGCGAATAATTGCGAAGGTCTTCGCCGTTGATCAACACGGCGCCGCGGGCGGGATCGTAAAAACGCGGAATCAAGCTGACGAAAGTAGTTTTGCCCGCGCCCGTTGCACCCACTACGGCAATGCGCTCGCCCGGCTCGATAGTCAAGTTAATGTCGGAAAGCACGGGCTGGCCCGGAACGTATTCGAACGCAACATCGAGGAATTCGATGCGGCCGTCGAGGCGCGGAGCCGGCCGCGCGCCTTTGCGGTCCACGACGTCGCTGCGAACGCTCAGGACTTCGGCGATGCGCTCGGCCCCAACAACAGCCCGGTTCGAAACATACGAGAAGCGTGCCAGGGCGCGCATGGGAGCGTAGAGGTTAGTGACATAGGCGAAAAACACGACCACGTCACCTGTAGATAACTCCCCTGCAAGCACGCGCGTTGCGCCGTAGTACATCACGAGAATTAGCCCGATAGCGGCGAGCAAGTCGATGAGCGGAGCGACGCGCGCTTGGTAACCGACGGCTTCGAGGGACGCCTGCAGGCTGTTGGCGCCTTGCGTTTCGAAAAGTTCGTCGCGCTGCCCTTCCTGGGCAAGGCCTTGCACGATACGGATGGAGGCGAGCGTCTCCTGAGCCAAAGAAGCCAACAGGCCCGTGCTGAGGCGAGCCTGGCGTGCCGCCACTTTGATTCTCGAGGAATATCGCAATACAACGACGAACAGAAGCGGCGCTACCGAGAGCGCGGCCAGCGCAAAACGCCAGTTCAACCACAGCATTATCGTGACCATGCCGAGCAGCAGGCAACCGTTGCTGCCGAGGATGATGACGCCGCTAGCAAGCACATCCTGGATAGCGGTCGTGTCCGAAGTCAGGCGTGTGATCAAATCACCCAGCGGCTGGCGATCATGGAAGCGCAGCGAGAGGCGCTGCAAATGTGCAAAGAGATGGCAGCGCAAGTCGAAAGCGAAGCGCTGTCCAATGTTACCCAGGGTTCGGGTGAAAAAGTATGTGAAGACTCCCGTTCCCAGCGCGATCAGGAAGGTCGCCGCGCATGCGCCCCAAAGAATCTGCATGGGCGTGTGGGCAGAAGAGTCCAGCCAGGAGTGAAGAAATGGTACGCGGCTCGCCTTGTGCGAGAGGACGCGGTCAATGACCACCTTTAGCGGCCAGGGACGCATCACGGTGAGCGCAGCGTCCAGCATCATGGCCACAACTGCTGCAAACAAGGCCGGTCGATGAGGACGCAAAATGGGCAGGAAGCATCGCCAATAACCTTTCGAAGGAGTGCTGCCGCGAAAAGACCGGCTAGGCAATCCGCACCTCTCTTGCTTCGGAATGCCAGTTATGAGCGGGAAGCGTGACGATCCCTCTGTCATGCTCTATGGAGAGCAAAGCGCCGCTCGACCCAGAAATCAGCGCCAACTGGCGCAGGACTTGTTTGGCGCGCTCCCCTCTCAGAACTTTGGGCTGGTAATTCACGCGAGGGTCGCGATTCTTGACGTAGAGAGGATAGGCCGAGACAATCGTGCTTGCTTCCTCAAATCGAATTCCCACAAGCAGGCCTTCGGCGAGGCTGTTTCCCGAACCAAAAGCAAAATTGCCGACGCTGAAGAAAATCGGCCGCCCGTGATAGATCTCAAACGGCTGAATGACATGCGGGTGATGACCGACCACAGCGTCCGCGCCAAGATCGATGGCAAGACGAGCCTTGGCGCGGTCTTCGGCAGAAGGATCGCGCAAATAAGGGACGCCCCAATGAAAAATGACCACGACGCGGTCCGCGCGATCCCGCAGCGCGCGAATGTCTGCTTCGAGCGCTTCCGCAGGATCCATGGCGCTGCCGGGTTTGTCCGCAGTCGCGGCCGTGCGGCGATTCCAGTAGTAACCGAGAAGACCAATCCGCCAGCGGCCTGCCTGACGGATGATGGGCCGATGCGCTTCTTGCTCATTGACGCCGGCGCCCAAGGGTGCAAGCCCTTCGCGCGCAAGGATGTCTAAGGTCTCCAGCACACCCGAACGTCCGCAATCCAGCAAATGATTGTTAGCCAGCGTCAGAATGTTGATCCCCGCGCGCGTCAAGGCGGAAGCCAGAGCAGGATCCACGCGGTAGGAAAAGTTCCGCCGCAGTTTGTGAGCCTTCTCCGCAAACGGGCCTTCTAAGTTGCCGACAACGATAGCGGACTGGCGCAAAAGCGGAAGAACCGCAGCAAAAGGGTAATCGGCGCCTTGCTCGATTATGGAACTTTTCGCGCGACCACCCAGCATGATGTCGCCTGCGACGATCACCGAATAGGGAGGTTCGCGCAGAGAGTCAAGGTGCTGCTGCAGCGATTCCGTTGCGTGCAGGTCTTCAGCAGGGGGAATTTCTTCCGCGGGCACATGCCTCAAGAGCGCACGCGCGGAAGAATGTGGCCATTCGAAGAGACGAGGTGCAGACGCCGAGTAAGACTTTTGGTTGGCGACGTCGAAGTTGTTTTCTTTCTGGCGCATTTCGTTTGACATGGAAGAAGGGTTCGGGAAAAAAAATCAGGCCACGCACAATTTGCCGGTTTTCCTTGCGTTAAGGGCTTGTTCCGGCTGGATACCGCGCTTCTGGAAGCAAGCGAGAATCGTGGCATGGTTCCGGCCCGCGTTAAGCAGATCATCTGCTTGAAGCAACGCGGCCAGTCCAGCACCATAGATTGTTCGCATGCGAAGAAGCCACTCGCGCTCCTCGTCGTCTTGAGGGCCGGTCAACTTTCCGAGGAGGAGAAAGGCTTGCAGCAGAAGCAGGTCTGCTTTGCGGGAACCATCGGGCTCGGTGGCGGTCAATCGAGCGCGCAAATCCCAGAGCGCTGCGCCCCAGATCGTGCCATTTAGATGTTCGTCGGCCTCAGGACGGTAATCGTAATCGGCCATGGTTTTCGATGAAGACAAGCTGCGCGGGTGAATTTCCTGTTCATCATGGCGGCGGTGCCAGGCCCAAATGTGAGGCGTACCTAGCATGGCCGCAGCCCAATAGTCGCAGGTGCCTTCGTCGATGGGAGCTTTCCGATTCTTTTGCCGGTTGGGGGAGCGAAGAGCATTCGCCTGAAAATCCGCGGTATGGCGCGTGATGTGATGTCCGTATTCGTGATAGATGATCCCGGCGTTGTGCGATGCGTTCGCGCGGTAACGGCCGCCCGCGCGCTCTACTAATGCGCCGTGGTAAAGAAGCTGCCAACCCGGCCCAAGATGAATCTCCCCATCGGGAGAGAGCGGCTCGAATTCGATCACGTCGTAGCGGCGGCTGGGAAGCCGATAATGCCCACCTTGAAATGGCAGCCAACACCCGCTGCGCGGCCCGCGAACACCGTCACGCAAGCCGTGTTCTTCCGTTGCAGCATGGTGAGCGTTTACGGCGGCGACAACGCGCGGGAGGGATGGCGCGCCTAATTCGCGCAGCAAGCCATCCACGTACGAAGCGATGCGGTCCAGGTGGAAATAAGTGTTCACCTCGCCGAAATGAGAGGCCTGGATGTAGCGCCAGCGAAAGTCCGGCGCGGCGAGCAGGGCTTTGTCCATGCGCCCGCCGCCGCGTCCCGGCTCGAAGAAGAAGTTGCCGTCGGAGTTGGGTTGTGCGTCGCCGACGGGGACCGCTCGAACCTTGCCGTTCGACAGGCCTGGCTCATTTACAGCTCCGGCGTTTCGCACGCGCACGTATTGCCCGGAGAGACGAGATGTTCCTCCTCCCACATCATCGAGATGTTGAAGAGGCTCGTCGCTTAGGGCCACGCGTCCGCCGAGGGACTTCGCTGGATCGCGAATCCAAGTGTAGACGCGCCCGCGAGGAGTAACCTGCATGGGAATGCCTTTCGGTTGCGTTAATCGACACGCTGTTTTTCGTTCTTGCTCGCGGTCCTGAGGCCAGGGTCACCAGCGGGCTTTGCCTGCATGAGCTTGACGTTCAATTCGCCGGACTCCAGTTCGGGCACCGTGAGACAAGGCAATCCCGTGGCGGTTTGCGCTTCGCGAATCGCGAGCGAGCTCATCGTGACGACGCCTGAAATGGCCACCGGATGAATGCCCCAGCTTCGTAGCACGCGCGTGCCGCCCGCAGCGCCCAGCGGATCGCCCGCAGCAAATACCCAGGCGTCGACAGTTTGCGTGAAGCGGGGATTCTGCAGGAGAGCGGCCGTTTCGTTCTGCAGCAAACCGTCGGCGATTTCAATGACCGCAAAGGCGGCACCTTTGGATGCCGCATGGGAGACAAGAGTGAAATGCAAATTGAGGAGTTCATCCAGATTGCAGAGATACGTGGAAGGCAGCCCACCGTCCACAAAGTCGAGGGCCGCGCACGCGCCGGCATCCAACATACTTAACGTATCCTTTCCGCTGGCGGTGCCGGTGAGTTTGATGCCTACGACGGAATGTCCCCCTTGCCGCAAGCCCTTGATGATGGCGGCAGCGGTTCGGGTCTTGCCCGAGTCCATCGAGGTGCCGCACACGACAACCACGCGCGGCTGGCTCTGCGTGGGTGGGGAGGGCAGCGCAAATTGGCGAAGACGCAGCTTGCGGCCGTCGGGACCGGCGACGAATCCCATCAGCCGAAGTTTACTTGGTTCGCCTACGCCATCATGTTTGCTTTCCACCAGGCCGCAGACGCCGGCCATGCTGAGCAGGTCGCAGCGCTCCCCGTCCGTCCTTGCATAACCTTCAAATTGCATGGTGGCGTAGCGGTTCCCGAAGACGCCGACCATTAAATCTCCAACATACAAAGCGCAACGGCGGCCGTTGGGCAGCTCCAGATTGGTGTTTCTGCCGATTTTCTCAACCCTGGCCAGTGCAATGTCTCCTGGCTGCGGGGGTTCAGAACAAGTCAGCAAACTGGAAAGATTTTCCTGCGGGACGCGGCGCAATGCGTAAGGAACCCGCATACTCGATTTTTTCTCGTCGCTCAGAGCTGTCTTCATGATTCTCCTCCGTTCAAAGAACCAAGTTCGGATTGTGAGCAGCTCAGCCGGCCCACAAAGGGTGCCTTGTAGTGCCTGAGCTCTTATTCGAGGAGTAAATAGAGGGTATGGGATGGGCCGAGAGAAAGGAATTAGGAGAATCTAGGAATTGCAAACAGGAGAATTTCGTCGGCGTTTTACGCGCAATTTGAGGCCGCGTGCGGCGCTGCTGACGCTTGGGCCACACACAATGGGAGCAATGAAGACAATTTCAGTTCTTAGCATGCAGCACTAGTTGTTGCAAGGAGCGATCAGGCTAAGGACACGCCGCGCCTTTATCCAGGTCATGCAATCTCTTGATGGCCGCGGTATTGCGCCTTTCGGAAGCTACCAAGAGCAGGACGCGAGCCTGCTGGCAGTTTTGCGGCACGCCGTCACCTTTAATATAAAGTTCCGCTAGTTCCACGGCCGCTTTGCTGTTGCCCGCTTGCACCGCTCCCCACAATTGATTCGGGTTCATGCCAGACCCAGACTTTTTGTCCGTTGTAGAAGCGCTCGATGACGCCACCGATGGCTTCTGGGATGCCGAAGTTCCCGCCGAAGGCTTCTGGGCCTTGACCGGTGTCGTTTTAGGAGGTTCTTTTCGAATCTCTTTCCAATACGACGCTGGCAATTGACTTCTTGAAGTCAGGCTCGACGTCATGCCTTTTCTTGGAAGAACTGGGTTGGGGTCGGAAAAGATTCCCGCAACGGGGTAGGCTGGCTTTGTGGTGGTTACAGCCGCGGGGTCAGAGGCAGGCGGTTGGGTTGCCGCGCTGTTTCTTAGCGCCGAGGAATCCGTCAGCGCGGGCTTGATTGTTTCGGCATGCGCGCGCGAATTCCAGAACTTCAGCGCGGGTAAAGTCACCAAGGCAGAAATGCCTATTCCAAGAAGGACTCCACAAAGGAGCTGACGTTTCTTGGCAGAAAGGTGACGCTGAAGGGGAACCAGTTCGATCAAGGATTCGATTCCACGGAAAGAGAATGACGAAGACTTCGCATCAAAGGAAGACTTTGCATCGACGGAAGGCATGCTTGGCGCAGCCCCGGTTTCCATGGGAAAGAGCGGCCGTTCCCTAACTAGTTTTGGAGTCTCGATTCCCAAGGCAGTAGTTCCTAATGCAGATGCAGTAGCTCCCAACGTAGCAGCGGGGGCGGGGTTTGGTTCCTCCGCGACCCTTTCTTCAAAGGAAGAGATTGGTTTGTACGCCCGCGCTTTGGAGACGAACATGGCGACGCGGTCCGGTTCGCTGGTCCTTACCAACGCGGAAGCGGACTGGTTCGTACGAAACGGTTCGGGCTCCCCGACGGCTACAAGCTGAGGAACAAGCCCTTCCTCTTCCATTTCCAGCTCCGGAATCTCCTCTACAACTTCAACTTCTTCTTTGGGGGGCTCTTCCTTGCGCAGCCGCGAGACCCATTTCTGGATGAGTTCGCGGTTGGCCTGGGAAAGTTGCGTAAACCTCAAGCCTCCAATGGTCCGGGATAGATCAGTCCACGTTACTTCGCCCATGGCCTCAATGCGGTCTTTCAGGTTGAAAGAAAACCAGAAATAGACCGGCAGGTTTCGGGGGACAGGCGTAACTGAGCTGAAACTCAGTCCTCCCTCCGAGATGTTCAAGACTTTCCCGACCTCATCCCGCTCAATCTGGATGAAGGCAATATCGTCCGGCACTTTCCTTAAGAATCGGCGACGGTTTTGATCCATAGGTTTTCAAGGACACTTTTTGGGTTTTTTCGGAGCTATCTTTAAGAGCCGGGAGAGGTTAAAGATGTTCCGACCTAGCGGCCTGGGGTGGAGGCAGGCGCAGCTAGTAAGGCTAGGTATTTTCTCCCTTGATTAGACATTTGGCAACCAAAAAGGGTTTGATGGGGCGTAGGAAGTTTCCTACGATTCGAGATACTTTTGTGACAAAATCTCCCCGGTGAGTTTCTCCTTTTGTTTGCCCTCAGGGCCCCAAATCTCTATTTTTTGTTCTTACCCCGTTTTTCGCGCAACTAAGAGTCCCATTTCGGGTTCATATCCTGGAAGCTTGGGAATGTCTGCTGGTCGTTGTTATCCTGGGGCCCCAACTAGCCCATCCCAGCCTTGACACTCCCGGGGTGGAGAATTCTATGGAAGCCGAGAAACTTCGTGTTGCTCGCGAAAAGATTACCCGTGTTTTCCGATATCTCGAGGCGCTGAACCAGCACCGCAATCCTCCCAAGCGCCAAATCAAGGAACAGCCCTGGCATCTCTGGTTGCATGACCTGCCCGTGCATCCCGCCGTCCGGCAAAGCGCGATCAAGTCGAACTCCACCAAAGCAAAGAGTGCCGACGGGCAAACGGAGGCGGCCGCCAACGCTAACTTTTCCTTCCGTGTTCAGCGGCCGCAGTTGACGCAACCTCCGGAGCCTCCCAACGAAATTGGTTCGTGGCTTGAGCCCGGCTGGGACGATCCTTCCAGTCTGGCGTGCGTCGTGGAGTCCCGCGAGGAGCCCCAGGGGAATGGCGCAACCTTGACGGTGCAGTTCTCTGCGGACCCAGCGCGGCTGGCCGCTCTTCGTCGCTGGGCGCCGCTCCGCGACGAATGGGCTCGCACAGAAAAGCCTGCGCGCCAGGCGATGCGCCTCTTCGAGACTTTTTATTCTCTCTACGGGCGCATCGACCGTGAAGCCGAGCGTGTCGAGCTTGTCCTGGGTGACGGCATCCTGAGCTGGCAGCGCCCGGAAGGCAGCATCTTTCACCCGATTGTCCTACAGCGTTTGCAGCTTCAGTTCGATGCTTCGGTTCCTGAATTCACTCTTTCGGAAGCGGAATATCCCGTCGAGCTTTATTCCGCTCTTTTCCAATCCATGGCTGACGTGGACGGTCGCGCCATCGGCCGCTGCCGTCAAGAAATCGAGCAAGGCAGCTTTCATCCTTTATATAACGGCGCCACTTCTAATTTCCTGAAGCGCATGGTCGTGCAGCTCTCGCCTCGTGGCGAATTCATTGAAGAAAGCGCGCCGCACGGTGAACAACTCGATCCCCGCATTGGCCGCGACCCGGTCATTTTCCTCCGTCCCCGCACGCTGGGTTACGCCGCCGCGATTGAAGGAATTCTTGCCGACCTTCGAACCCGCGAGGACCTGCCGTGGTCCCTCCTTAATATTGTTGGTGAAGAATCGCCGATTCCTGATTCCGAACCCGCCGAGGCGGAGACTTCCGAGAATCCCGTAACCGAAACCGGTGTAGACGTTTTGCTCAGCAAACCCGCCAACCCCGAACAGATTCGCATCGCGAAGCAATTGGAAGAACACGGAGGCGTCCTGGTTCAGGGCCCTCCGGGAACCGGCAAGACGCACACCATCGGAAATCTCATCGGCCATTTGCTGGCGCAGGGAAAGAGCGTTCTGGTCACCAGCCACACGACGAAGGCTCTGCGCATGGTGCGACATCATATTGTTTCAGAGCTGCGCCCGTTGTGCGTGAGCGTTCTCGAGAGCGACTTGGACAGCCGCAAGCAATTGGAAAGCGCCGTTGGATCGATTGCAGAAAGGCTCTCCCGCGCCGACGCAAAAGCGCTGGAACTGGAGGCCAAAAAATGTGAAGCCCAGCGCCACGACCTGCTGAAAAAATTGGAGGAGCTGCGCAATCAACTTTCGGAAGCGCGCGCCGACGAATATCGCGAAGTCGCTCTTGCAGGAAAACACTGGTCGCCAGCCGACGCCGCTCGTAAAGTCGCGGAGGAAAAAGAATTCTACGGCTGGGTCCCCGGGCCTGTTGCAGCCGTGGCGCCTCTGCCACTCTCTTCGCAAGAGCTGACCGATCTTTATCGCACAAACGTCTCGCTCTCGGCGGAAGACGAAGCCGCCCTCGCCGGCGCTCTTCCCGAAATGCACGATCTTCCGCGGCCGGAAGACTTCGATGCTTCGGTCAGCGAACGCAACCGCCTCCGCATGGAAGATTTGGATTTTCGCTCCGACCTTTGGCAATCGGGCGTTCCCCTGGGCACGACGGACGAATTTGAATCGCTCATCGCGAACCTAACCCAGGCGGTCGAGCCCCTGTCGGGCAACGACAAGTGGAAGCTCGCTGCCGTTTACGCGGGAAAGTACGGGGGAGCGCATTGCCAGCCGTGGGAGCAACTGGTCACTCTCATTCGCAAGACTCATGAGGAAGCGGCGAACGCGCAAGAAACTCTGGTGAAGTATGGTCCGCAACTTCCCGAAGCTGCGGACCCGGAAGAGCTGCAGCGCATCGCCACGGAAATCCTCGGTCATCTTGAACAGGGGGGCAAACTTGGCTCTTTCTCGCTGCTCACGCACAAGGCTTGGAACCAATTTGTCGACACCGCAAAAGTGAACCGCTCGCGTCCGCGCACGCTCGATCATTTCCGCGCCCTGTACACCCTCGCGCACCTCGAAAACCTTCGCCGGCAACTTTCTGCGCGCTGGGACCGCCAAATGGCCCCGCTCGGCGCTCCGCCTTCGTCGCAGATGGGCGAGGAAGTGGAAAAAACGCTCATGCAATACTGTGATGCCATTGAAGATTGTCTGAACTGGCATGAATCCACATGGCTGCCTCTCCAGCAACAACTCACGGACCTCGACTTTCGCTGGGAAAAATTTCTTGCCGAACAGCCCGCGGTTTTGGGGGCCGAAGGCGAATTGCTTCGTTTAGGCAAAGCAGTTTCAGACGCGCTGCTGCCGATTCTTAACTCGCGCTGCCAGAAACTTCGCCTCCAGCAACTCGAGGAAGAGTTCCGCGAATTGAAAAGCCGCTACAAGCTCGCCTCGCGCAACTCCCGCGCCGCCAAAATTCTCGTCTATTTGCAGAAGTCTATCCACGAGGAAGATTGCGGCGCCTATCGCGAGGCCTACGATCAACTTCTCGAATTGAAGAGCCGCCAGGCCGACCTGGATCTCCGCCGTACGCTGCTCAGCAAACTGGAAAGCGCCGCGCCGGCGTGGGCCACTGCGATTCGCAATCGTAGCTGCGTGCATGGCCGCGGCGAACCGCCTCGCGACCCTGCGGCCGCCTGGATTTGGCGCCAGCTCAATGATGAACTCGATCGCCGCGCGGAGGCTTCGCTGGAAGGGCTGCAATCCAAAATTGAAAAGCTCCGCGAGCATCTCCGCCGCGTGACTGTGGATTTGATCGACCGCCGCGCCTGGTCCTGGCAGGCTCGCCGCACTTCTCCCCACCAGCGCCAAGCGCTCGTCGGCTGGCTCGACACTATTCGCCGAATCGGCAAAGGTCACGGGGTTCGCGTCGGGTTGCTCCGGGCGGAAGCCGCCCGAAAAATGTCCGAGTGCCGCAGCGCCGTTCCCGTTTGGGTCATGCCGCTCTCGCGCGTGGTCGAGAATTTCGATCCGCGCAACACTCGATTCGACGTCGTCGTCATTGACGAAGCCAGCCAGAGCGACGTGATGGCGCTCGTCGCGCTCTATCTTGGCAAGACGGTGCTCGTCGTTGGTGACCACGAACAGGTCAGTCCCTCAGCCGTCGGCCAGGATCTCGGCATTATCCAAAACCTCATCTTCCAGTACCTGCCGGGTATTCCGAACTCCGATCTCTACGACGGCCAGATTTCTATTTACGACCTCGCGCGGCAATCCTTCGGCGGCGCCACTTGCCTTGTCGAACATTTCCGCTGCGTGCCGGAGATCATTCAGTTCAGCAACATGATTTCTTACGATTGGCGCATCAAGCCCTTGCGCGATTCCAGCCGCGTGCATTTGCTACCGCACACCGTTGCCTATCACGTTTCGGGATCCAGCCGCGACGGCAAAGTGAATCGCCAGGAGGCGCTGTCCACTGCGGCCCTTATCGCTTCCGCGATAGAGCAGCCCGAGTATCAGCACAATGGCGCGGGCCAGCCGCTCAGCTTCGGCGTAGTTTCTCTCGTCGGCGACGAACAAGCGCTCGAAATCGACAATCTGCTGCGCGCGCACATCTCTCCTGATCGCTACGAATTTCACCGCCTGCTCTGCGGCAACGCCGCGCAGTTCCAGGGCGACGAGCGCGACGTCATTTTCATTTCTCTCGTGGATACCGCCCAGCGCGGCCCGCTTTCCATGCGCGACCAGGAGCTTTTCAAGCAGCGCTTCAACGTCGCCGCTAGCCGCGCCCGCGACCAGATGTGGGTCGTTCATTCGCTCAACGCACACAACGACCTGAAAGCTGAGGACCTTCGCCGCCTGCTTATCGAGCACGCCCATGACCCCACCCGCTTGATGCGCGCCCTCGAAGAAAAAGAAAAGCGCAGCCAGTCTTCGTTCGAGCGCGAAGTCATGAAGCTACTCGAAGCCGCCGGCTATCAGGTCGCCCCGCAATGGAGAGTGGGCTCGTTCCGGATCGATCTCGTCGTGGAGGGAAACGGCAAACGTCTCGCCATCGAGTGCGACGGCGACCGCTACCATCCCCTCGAGCGGCTTCACGAAGACATGGACCGCCAATCCATTCTCGAACGCATGGGCTGGATCTTCACGCGCATCCGCAGTACGGAATTCTTCCGCAACCCTGACCGCACAATGAAACCGGTCATAGACAAACTTCAGTCGCTGGAGATTTCTCCGGTGAACGCCAAGCCTCGTTCCACGCGCAAGATCGCTCCTCCGCCGCCCGCGACACTGCAAATCCCGCCGCAAGGATTAATCGAGCGGGTCATCGCCCGCGCCGAGGAGCTTCTCGCATCCTGGGCTTCGCCCCAGGAGGCCGCATCCTCTCGCCGTCGCGCTGCAGGCCAGTCTATGCAAAGAGATTATGCGACAAATTAATCGGATTTCTCCCGCCGTTAACTGAACGTTTAAAACGGCGTCTATTTTCCACTTTGTTTTTCTCTGCTTGTAGGTTACATTCCACCTGCCCCTGGCCCGCCTCGAGGTGCTCATGAAGCTTCTTTTCGGTGTGTTCGTGCTGGCTATTTCTGTCTGTGTTTTTGGCTACTGTGCTGCGAATCTTCCCGAAGTGCCCACAGGATTCGACAACAAGACCAACGGGATGGTGGACGACGCCACGCACGCTGTGGATCAAGGCAAGTTCGATGAGATCGAACAGATTTCCGAAGGCCTCGGCCCTCTTTACAACGCGCAGTCTTGCCGCGAGTGCCATCAGAACCCAACTTCGGGCGGCGGAAGCCAAGTCTCTGAGCTGCGTGTCGGCCATCGCGGCCCCGGCGGCAAGTTCGAAAATCCGGATATTCCGATCGCGCGAGGCACGGAGGTCATCAAGGGCCGCTCTCTCGTAAACGACCGTGCCATTTGTCCCAATGGCGCGTTTCCTGCAGCCGAGATCCAGGAGCGCGTGCCGGATTCCGAGCACATTCGCACTTTCCGTGTCACCACTGGCGTTTTAGGTGACGGCTTTGTGGAAGCCATGGCCGATCAGACGTTGATAGATCTCGCAAAAGCGCAGTGCAACAAAAGCCATCACAAAATCTGCGGCCAGGTGCTTTACGTTCCCGTCGTTGAAGCCCCCGGCCAGACTGCCGTCGGCCGTTTCGGCTGGAAGGACCAGCACGCGAGTGTTTTGTCCTTTTCCGCCGATGCTTACCTCAATGAGATGGGTATCACCAGCCGTCTCCAGCCGGACGAAGTGACTGATATTTGCAATGCCGCCACTGAACCCAACGACCAGCCGGGCGCTGATAGCATGTCCGACGTGGACCACTTCGCGCGCTTCATCCGTGCCAGCAAAGCCCCTGCTCGTGACGCTCAGCTCGCCGCCACTCCAAAAGCGAAGCAAGGCGCGACGCTCTTCGCCAAAATA
>WNER01000062.1_pt1 | contig 18426 bp, 16 predicted proteins | sample 5399921 | NCBI WGS metagenome assembly WNER01 (sample SAMN13153331, study PRJNA577476) | soil metagenome | isolation source: 20 cm grassland meadow soil 5 days after 1st rain plot 5 | place: USA:California | collected 2015-09-21 | reverse complement strand
TTGCGCAAAAGTTCAGCAGCTTCTCCGACCGCTGGAGCCCCAAAATCATCGGGGAGCTCAACGATTTTTACGTGAAGGCGGCGAAGCTCAAAGGCGAATTCGTCTGGCATCACCATGACCACGAGGATGAATTGTTTCTGGTGATCAAAGGCATGCTGCGGATGAAATTCCGCGACCGCGAAGCGGTTATTCGGGAAGGTGAATTCATCATCGTGCCGCATGGCGTCGAACACCTTCCCGTCGCCGACGAAGAAGTTCACTTAGTGCTATTTGAACCGAAGTCCACTCTCAACACCGGCAACATCACGAACGAAAGGACGGTCGCGCAGCTCCAGCGCATTTAACGCTGCCGCCGCAAGCACACGGATCCAGCCATGGAACACCGCTACTACACGCTCGATGTCTTTACTACCACGCGCTTTGCAGGAAATCCCCTGGCGGTCTTCACCGACGGCGATGGACTTTCCGAAGAAGAGATGCTCGCTATCGCGCGCGAGATGAATCTTTCCGAAACGGTCTTCGTGCAAAAGCCGACGGATGAAGAGGCGCTCGCTCGGCTGCGCATCTTCACTACAAAAGAAGAATTAAAGCTGGCGGGACACCCGGTCATCGGGACGTGGTTCCTGCTCGCCGAGCTTGGCGTGGTCCCTGCCCAGGAAGGCGGCGTCCACGTTTTGCAGCAAACGGGCGCGGGAGTTTTGCCCGTGGAAATTCGCTTCAAAGATGGCCGCCCGCACCGCGTGACGATGACGCAGAAGGAAGCGCTCTTTAAGCCGGCAAGGCTCGATAAAAAGAAATTAGCCGCCGCGCTCGGGCTTTCGACGAAGGATTTTGATCCGACACTCCAAACGGAGTTTGTTTCCACTGGCATCTTCAACCTGATGGTGCCGCTGCGCAATCGCGCCGCGCTGGGAAAAATTGCGATGAACATGATCGAGCTGAGAAAGTTGCAAGGCAAAAACGCCACGATGGCCTATTGTTTTGCGCCGAACGGCAATGGCAAGGTGTGTTCGCGCGGAATGCTTCCATGGGAACTCTACGAAGACGCGGCGACGGGTTCCGCGGCAGGTTCGCTCGGGGCGTACTTGGTACGCCACGGAAAGCTGGCGCCTGGCCACACTCTGAGCATCCTGCAGGGCGCGGAGATGGGTCGGCCGAGCCACATCGAAGTCGAGGTCACTCAAACGGGCAAGAAGCTAGCCCCCCGCGTGAGCGGCGCCGCGATAAAAGTGCTGGAAGGCACCATCCGAATCTGAGAAGAATCACGTTCCACAAAAAAATAAGGCCGCGCGGAATTCCGGGCGGCCCCTTCTGCTGAACAGGCAACTGAAAGCTGAGAACTACGTCTAGCGTCCCCTGCGGTCTTTGCGCAAGTCCTTGCGGTCCTTGTGCAGATCGCGCTTGTCCTTGTTGATGTCCTTCTGATCCTTGTTGCGGTCCTTGCGGTCCTTAGCCAGGTCCTTCTTGTCATGATTAATATCGCGCTGGTCAGCATTGCGATCTGCGCGGTCCTTGGCCAAGTCCGTTTTGTCGTGATTGATGTCGCGTTGGTCCTTGTTGCGGTCGGCGCGATCGGCACGGAGGTCCTTGCGGTCGGCCTTCGCTTCGGAGCTGTTGGCGCCATACTTGGCATCATCGCGGGTGAGGTCGCGCTTGTCCTTGTTAATGTCGCGCTGATCCGCATTGCGATCCGTGCGGTCCTTCGATAAATCGCGCTTATCGTGATTGATATCCCGCTGATCCGCGTTGCGGTCGGCGCGGTCTTTCGATAGGTCGCGCTTGTCTTTGTTGATATCGCGCTGATCCGCATTGCGATCCGCGCGATCCTTCGCCAGGTCTTTCTTGTCCTGGCGAATGTCCTTTTTATCGTTCTGGGTATCCTGTTGCTGCGGGGTTGGGTCTTGGGCGTAAGCACCGGCGGCAAGGAAACCGGCAAACGCCATCGCGAGCACACCTCGACGAACCATGAGTTCAGCCTTCATTTTTTCGCTCCTAGTAAAGACATTCCCTGGGTTCACCACCACACTTAGCAAGTCAAACACGCCGGCAGGGACAAAGTTTCGCAATGTTGGGGGGGCTAAGACGGATGCGAAGCATTGCCGTGATCCCGCAACTACTTCATTGTAAATGACTTATGGACGGCATCCAGAACGCCATTCACGAACGCGCCCGACTCTTCGGAGGAAAACTTCTTGGCTAATTCGACCGCTTCGTTTAGCACTACTTTGGGCGGGGTACTCGAGGAACTCATTTCGTGAATGGCCAAGCGCAGAATCGCGCGGTCTATGGCTGCAAGCCGTTCGAAGCGCCAGTTTTCACAGTGCTTGCCGATGATTTCATCCAGAGCAGTGATTTCTTTGGCAGCGCCTTCGAAGAGCTGGTTCGCGAAATCGCGTGTTTTGTCGGCGGCCTTAGCGCTTTTCCAGAATTTGGCTTCGAGTTTCGCGGGATCCTGCTGGCTCATGTCCCACTGGAAGAGCATTTGCATCGCAAATTCGCGCGATTTGGTGCGGAGGGACACGTTACTTGCGCCGCCGTAGCTCAGGAGATGCAGCAGGTACCGATTTCGCTTCAGGCGCACGCAGCTTGCGCGAGAGCTGCGCCATTTCCGTCGCCGCCAGGCCCGCTTCGAATCCTTTGTTTCCGCCCTTGAGCCCTGCGCGATCGATGGCCTGCTCGAGCGTATCGCAGGTCAGGACGCAGAAAACGACGGGCAGTCCGGTATCCATCTGCGCGAGCTGCAGTCCGCGCGCCGTTTCAGAGCAAACGTAGTCGTAATGAGAAGTTTCTCCGCGCAAAATGCATCCAATCGCAATCAGCGCGTCATATTTTCCCGTGGCCGCGAGTTTTTTTGCCGCCAAGGGCAATTCGAAAGAGCCGGGAACGTGCACAACATCTACATCTTTGCTTTCCGCACCGGCGCGCTCAAGCGCGTCCGTGGCGGCAGCAAGCAAACGGTCTGTAATAAAGCTATTGAAGCGGCTCACGAGGATTCCGAAGCGCAAACCTTGGGCGCTGAGTTCGCCGTGAATCCTGCTGGGTTGAAGTTTCTCAGACATTGCTGGTTCGCGTAGTTTTCCTTTACTTTCCCTTGAACTGTGCTGGCCTCTTCTCCAAAAACGCTTTCGTACCCTCGCGCATGTCTTCCGTGGCGCAGGCGAGCCCAAAAAGCGTCGCTTCGAGGAACAAACCTTCTTCCTGTGGCATCTCCACCCCGCGCTCGATGGCTTCCATGGCGTATTTCACGGCGAGGGGAGCGTTCGCGATGATCTTTTTCGCCATGGCTTCTGCCGCGGGAAGGAGTTCCGCCGGCTCGTGAATATGATTCACCAAACCAATGCGCTGCGCCTCCTCGGCGGAAATCATTTCCCCCGTCAAGCAAAGCTCATGCGCCACACCTTTGCCGCAGAGACGCGCCAGCCTCTGCGAACCGCCATAGCCGGGCAAAATTCCCAGTTTCACTTCGGGCTGGCCCAACTTGGCGGTCTTACTGGCGATGCGAATCGTGCAGGAAAGCGCCAGTTCACAGCCGCCGCCCAACGCAAATCCGTTAATCACACAAATGGACGGTTTTCCCATCGTCTCCAGCAAATGGAAAACGCTCTGGCCGTACAGCGAAAACTCTTTGCCATTCACGGGAGTTTGCACAGCCAGTTCGCTGATATCCGCGCCCGCCACAAAGGATTTTTCGCCCGCGCCCGTCAGAATCAGCACGCGAACGCTGGCGTCATCGTCCGCATCGAGTAAAGCGTGATGTAGTTCCTCGACGGTTTTGCGATTCAACGCATTCAGCACCTTCGGGCGGTTGAATGTGATATAGGCAATCGCGTCTTTTTTTTGGTACAGAATGTTTTCGTAAGCCATCGATTCTTCTCTACGTCCTCTGTGCTCTCCTACCCTCTGTGTTAATTCCGAAGGCGCACCTCAAGTGATTAGAACTTCATCGGCCTCGGCTTCTGTGGATCGGCATAATCGTAAAAGCCTCGGCCTGACTTGCGCCCGTTCCATCCAGCCAGCACCATGCGCTTCAGCAGCGGCGGCGCTGCAAAGCGCCTCTCCTTGAACTCATCGAACATGATCTGCGAAATGTAATAGGTCGTATCGAGCCCCACAAAATCCAGCAACGTCAGCGGCCCCATCGGATAGCCGCAGCCCAGCTTCATGGAATTGTCGATGTCTTCGATGGAGCCCACGCCTTCTTCCAATGCGCGAATGGCGTCGAGCAGATACGGCACCAGCAGCCGGTTCACGATGAAGCCCGTACTGTCTTTCGCGCGCACCGGCGTTTTGCCGAGCTTCCTGCCGAAAGCTACCATTTCTTCATAGGCCGCGTCATCGGTGGCAATCGTCCGCACCACTTCCACCAGCTTCATCACCGGCACGGGATTGAAAAAATGCAGACCCACAAAGCGCTGGGGCCGTTTTGTCGCCGTCGCGATTTCGGTGATGGTCAGCGAGGAGGTGTTGCTGGCGAAAATCGTCGAAGGCGGACAGATGATATCTAGCGAGGCAAACAGTTCGCGCTTCGCGGGCAATTGCTCAATGATGGCTTCCACAATCAAGTCGCAACCCTTCAAGTCGTCCAGCGAAGTTGTTCCCTTCAGCCTTCCGCGAATTTCGCCCTTGGCCGCTTCACTGATCGTTCCCTTCTCGCCCAGACGACTCAATTGTTTTTCGATGCCCTTCAACCCTTTGTCCATCAGATCCGCGCTTACTTCGCGCACCATCGTGGGGAACCCCGCCGCCGCGCACACTTGCGCGATGCCCGAACCCATCAGCCCACACCCCACGACCCCCACTTTTTGAATCGCCATGCTTTTCCTCGCTTGAAATTTGGCGCGGAGCCGCCGAGTTCAGCCCGCGGAAAGCAGCTAGAGTGTATCACCGGCTGCTGCCTTCTTTACTCCGGCCCGAAGTCTTCAACGTATGTTGGCTCGTCGATCAATTCCAACTCAGCTCCCCGACCGAAAACCAAAATGATTTGATCATTCCAAGACTCCAGACGGATCTCAGTATCTCCACGGAAATTGAGAGGTATCGGGATTTCGTTGTCAAAAATCGAGTCACCCAGCCTAAGATATCCACCAAGCAACTCGCCCGGGAAGAGAGTGAGTATGATTGCATCCACAATCGTAAGCTTAGCTCGCTGTACCCATCCCGTTCCGGGGTCCACGCCGGGCTTTCCGAGAGATTTGTGTATGTAAACGGACGAGGAGTACAGCACTGCCTTGCCATCCACATTGGTAATAGCGTCGATGACAGAATCATGGATTTCGATGGCGCTATTCATGACTGAAAATAAGGAATCGCATGGCCCTAGTTTGACAGCGCTTCCACAATCATTGCAATTCCCTGCCCGCCGCCGATGCACGCCGTCGCCAGTCCATAGCGCAAGCCGTTCCGTCGCAGTTCATTCAAAATCGTAGTCACCAGGCGCGTGCCGCTCGCGCCAAGCGGATGCCCGAGCGCAATTGCTCCGCCGTTCACGTTGGTCTTGTCCCTCTTCAGCCCTAGAACTTTTTCGACCGCCAAATACTGCGCGCCAAACGCCTCGTTCACTTCCACGCGGTCCATCTGGTCGAGCGTCAACCCCGCGAGCTTCAGTGCCTTCTGCGAAGACGGCACCGGCCCAATTCCCATGATGCTCGGGTCAACGCCTGCGACGGCCCACGACACGATGCGTCCCATCGGCTTCAAGCCGCGTTCTTTTGCCGTTTTCTCGCGCGTCATGACCACTGCTGCCGCGCCATCCACAATTCCACTGGCGTTCCCGGCCGTCACGATGCCATCTTTCTTGAACGACGGCGGCAATTTCTCCAGCGTCTCCATCGTCGTTTCTGGCCGCCGGTGGTCGTCTTCGCTAACGACGATCGTCTTTTTTCCTTGCTTAACCTCCACGGGCACCAGTTCCTCCTTGATGCGGCACGCTTTGTACGCTGCATCCGCCGCCTGCTGGCTGCGCAGCGCGTAAGCATCCGCTGCTTTTCGTGTGATTCCATGCTGCTCCGCCAGTTTTTCTGCGGTCAGCGCCATCGGCAATCCGCAATACGTGTCCGTCAGGCCCGCCATGAGCGAATCTTCCAGTGCGCCACCGCCCAGCCTCAAACCATTGCGCAAGCCGCGAATGACGAATGGTGCCTGCGTCATGTTCTCCATGCCGCCCGCCAGCACCATCGTCGCTTCGCCGAGCAGAAGCCGCTGCGCCGCTTGGGCAATCGCCTCGATGCCCGAGCCGCACAAGCGGTTCACCGTCACCGCGGGCGTTTCCATCTTCAACCCCGCTTTCAAGCCGACGTGCCTCGCGCCATAGAGCGCGTCCGCGCTCGTCTGCATCACGTTGCCAAAAATCGCATGGTCGAATTCGCCCGGGTCTGCGCCCGATCGCCGAATCGCCTCTTTCGAGGCGTGTGCCGCCAGGTCAATCGCGCTTACGTCCGAAAACGCGCCGGTGTAACGCGCCATCGGCGTCCGCGCCCCCGCCACAATCACGACATCCGTCGGAAACATTCTTTCCTCGCTTTTCAAGGATTAACCATTCACAGTTTACCGTCGAAAGTCCGAAAGAAGAAACTGACGCGCGGAGTTGTGAAAGCAACTTAAGTTAGTACACTTGCCCAGTAAGTTCATTTTGAGCAACTGCAGGCAAAGAGGCACTCTGGCTTTGTCAAGTTTCCGAAAATCTACAACCTCGGCGTCTCCAGCGCGACGATGCTGTCGCCGCCCTTCTTTCGCGCTTCCTCGATGGAAAACTCCGCGCGATTGATCAGATCGGTCACAATGTCTTCGCTGTCATAATCCGGCTTGGGGACGGCCTCCACAATCCCCGCGCTCAACGTAATTTGCGTGGAATCCCACGGCGGGCGCAATCCGGACGCCGCGCGGCGCAGTTTGTCCGCCAGGTTCTCCGCTCCCGCCAAGGTCGTGTCCGGCAAAACAAACGCCAGCGACCACGCTGTGTATTTCACCGCCACATCGTTTTGCCGCACAATCGGCTGCAGCGCCCGCGCCAGTTGCTCCAGGAAGCGCTCCAGTGGCGGCTCGCCCTGCTGCCGCAAAATTTCACCCCCGCGGTCGATTTGCAGAACGGCCAGCGACAGCGGCGTCCCCTGCGACTTCGCGCGATCCGTCTCCGTCAACAGGCAACTCACGTACGAGCTGCGGCTCAGCAATCCCGAGCGTTCGTCCGACACGCCCATACGCCGCACCAGCGACCGCAGCCGCGTGTGGCTGACGCTCATCAGCATCTGGTCGCCAATGGCCTGCAAGAAATAAACTTCATTCGGCTTCCACTTGTGACGTTCCGCTTGCGCGGCAATCAACATGCCCGCCGGTGACTGTGTCTCTTTGTCCAAAATCATCACGCCAAGCGCCGTCTCGACTCCCAGGTCGCGCAGAATTGAGCCCTCCGACGCTTGCACCACCAGGCCGCCAAGCTCATCGGGTTTGGCTTTCTCCATTTGCGCTAACAGTAGGACAACTTGCGCGCCTGGGGCGGCTTTCACGCCAGTTCCGCAAAATTCAGCGGCCATTTCCGGCGGCCGCCCCGGCGCGCCAACCACGGCCAGCGCGCGCGTCGCGTGCAGATACGTCCCGACCTCGTTCACCGCGGTGTTGAGCATAGCTCGCGGCGTCTGCTGCCTAAAGATTTTCTGGTTGATCTCCGATATTTTCGATAGGTCACGCAGCGTATCCGCCGAATACACACCGGTTTTCCCGGTAATCGCCCCCGTTTGCGGCTCGGCAGTGGATGGCCCCGGCGCCGGCTCGCTTTTCGCCGCCGCTTCCGCTTTCGGTTTCTGCGCTCCCGGCGGCCACCAATTCGCGGTTTGATACAAACTCGACAGCCTCGCGTTACGCCCCTCTTCGCCGGGAAACAGCGACGCAATTTTTTGCAGGCGCTCCAGCGCCTTACTCTGCAGCGAATACTGCAAAAAGATTTCCGTTTGCACAATCAAATCTTCCAGTGCCTGCATCTGCCGCGCTTCTTCTGTGTTCGCCGGCGCAATCGATGATGCGGGCGCTCCCGTTCGCGGAGCGTGCCCGCCCGTGGCTTGCCCTGCTTTCATCATTCGGCTCGACAACCTGTTCACGTACGCGTCATCCACGCGCCCGCGGAGTCTTTCCATGCGCTCCTGGTTCCGGAAGTCATAGGGATCAATGTCCACAAGCCGCTCGAGCGATTCCGCCGCCTTCTTGACGTTTCCCGAACTCAAGTAAACGTCGAACAGCTTGATCAACACTTCAAAGTACTGCGATTCGCGGTTCAGCTCGTTGTGGATGCCGGCCCAAAATTCCAAAATGCTTTGCGAGTGGGGAAATTTCGCGCCCAACCCATCCATCATGGTCGCGAAATCGGTTTGCCGCTTGTCGGCGAACATCCTTCGCTTGAGCATTTCAAGAACGGACGACGCCCTTTGGTCCTGCCCTGCTGCGACGTGGCGCTCCGCCAGGTCGAAGAGTTGCGTCACGCCTTCATTCTTCTCGCGCAGCAGCTTTTGCAGCACTTCGCTGGCCTTTTCGAGTTGGCCCGCGCCCATGAGCGCTTCGGAATAGGTCATGAGGAATGGCGCGTCATTCTCCGTGGCCGCGAACGGCTCCAGAATCGAAACCGCGCGCACCGCGTTCCCGCTCTGTAAGTTCGCTTGGGCATAGAGCAGCGCCACGCTTCGCTCCTGCGGCGCAAGTTTTTGCGCGCGACCAAGAAGATTCAGCGCATCGGACGAGGAGCCTTTGGTAGTGGCTAATTGTCCCGCGCGAAGAAACGCACGCGCCGCCAGCGAAGCCTTGCCCAGGCGCTCGGCGCCTTCCGCCAGCCTGACCTGGCGGGCGAGGTTGTCCGGTTCGAGCTGCGCAATGCGCTCCCAGCAAAACAGCGCGTCTTCGTCGCGTCCGGCCGCAACAAAAAGCTCTCCGGCCTTATTGTATTGTTCGATCGCCTCGTCGGCGCGGTTTTGACGCTGCTGGAGGAAAGCATACCGCGCCACTCGCTCGGGAGCCTGTTGCGCCGGAATGGAGCGGAGGAACCGGTTGTAGATGGCCAGTGCCTTGCTTTCGTCCTTCGGATCGACCAGCAAATCAAACAACATGCCGTAATACACGGCGGCGCGGTCCGCTTGATCAATGCGCGCGTACAAATCGCCTAACGCCTGCGTGGCTTCCTGGTGCTGCGGCGCTTCATCCAGCACCTCCAGGTACGCTTGAATGGCGTCCTCGACACGATTCTTCTCAAGGAAGCGCTTGGCACGCTCCAAATGTTTGTTGACGTCTGCGGCCATCCGTTTGAACTGCCTTTGCAGGCTTGTTGTCGCTGAATTTGCCCCGGCCGCACGCCAAGAGAGGGGCGCGCGGTCATTTCCACTATACCCTGCGGGAGAAAGGCGGGCAAAACCTGCGTTCCAACGCCTTGCGGTAAACGCCAAGTGACCTGGGCGGCTGTGTTGGTAGTTATCGAACGCCGTTCTTCGGGTCCCAGGAGCCTTGCTCTTTACGCACGTAAATGATCTGCCCGATGTGATACGCGTTGTGTGTGCTGATGTGCGTAAAAACCTGTGCATTCTCCTTCAATTTCGCGTCGTCGGCGCCTTCTACCCATTTCTCCAGTTCGTTCATGACCTGATCGAGCTGCTGGACCGTTTCGTTCCAGGTCTTGGTATCGAACTTGTCGAAGGTCTCATCGTTGTCGCCGCTGAATTTGTCAGGCTTCTCGCCTTTCAGAACCTGTAAATTCCGGCGATTCCAGAACACCAGGTGGTACGCCAACTGGCCCACCGAGTGATTACCCTTGCCGTCAGTCCAGCTCGCCTGCTCCGCAGTTAAACCCTTCACCGCAATGTTCGCGGGCACAAACCACTCTTCTGCGCCATGCGTGGATTTCAATTCCGCCAGCACCACTTCTCGCAGCGTCGTCGGCTTTTTGTCCTGCGCATAAACGGGAATCGCCAACAACAAAAGCACAAAAACCACCACTTGTTTAATCATTCGAGGATCCTCCCGGCCCTTAGACGCACAATCGCAGCGTTCAGCTTTCCGGTGTAACCATGGCGCGGCAGATACTTTAAAGGACCCGGACGTTTAATCACGCGAGCCCACCTCTTCCGGCAATCAAGGGAGAGAATTGTTTGCAGAAACACGCTGACCAGCCTGCATCTCGCCCGGCGCGCGGACGCCCGCAACCTTAGGAAGAAGCAGCACAAGCGCTGCGCCCACCAGCATGGAAATTCCCGCAAAGGCAAGCCCGCCGTACAAAGTCCCCGTTCTTTGAGTGATGAACCCGACCATGGACGGCCCGAAAAACCCACCCAGGTTTCCCACCGAATTGATGAACGCGATTCCGCTGGCGGCCGATAATCCGGTCAAAAATTCGCTGGGCATCGCCCAAAAAGGGCTAAGCGAACTGCAATAGCCGATCGCCAAGAGGGACAGCAGGACTACGGTCACAAAAGGAGAATGCACCCAACCCAGCGACAAAAACCCAATTCCTCCCACCAGCAAACATGCGGCAGCATGATACCGGCGCTCCATCCGGCGGTCGGAACTTCGCCCAACAAAAATCATCCCTACCAGCGCCACGAGGTACGGAATCATCACGAGATTGCCGACCAGGCTGCTGGAATATTCGCTGGAGAGCGACTTCACCAGTTGCGGCGCATAGAAACTCAACGTGTAGCTCCCAATCATCATTGCAAAATAGATGAGCGCGAGATGCCACACACGAAGGTTGGCGATTCCTTCCATAGCAGAGTGCCGCCCTTGCGGTTTCTGTGTCTCTTCCCTCTCTAACTCTGCTTGAACCCAATCCTTTTCCTCTTCCGTCAGGAATTTCGCCTCGCTCGGACGGTTCGGCAACACCAGATAAGTGAGGAATCCGAGTGCGATGGCCGGCAGGCCCTCGAGAATGAACAGCCAGCGCCAGCTTCCCACACCCAGCCAATGCACGTGCTGCAAAATAAAGCCGGAGATCGGCGCTCCCAGGACGCTATTCACGGCGAAACCGGTCAGGAACAAAGAGAGTACTCGCGCCAGTTCCCGCTGCCGGAACCAGTACGTCAAATACAAAACAATTCCCGGATAATAGCCCGCTTCCGCAAACCCGAGCACGACGCGCGCGGCGTATAACTGGTGCACACTTTGCACCAATCCGGTTAGCGACGCCACCACTCCCCAGCTCAATAGGATTCGCGCAATCCACACGCGCGCTCCGACCTTGTGCAAGATCAAATTGCTGGGCACTTCGAAAAGAAAATATCCGACGAAGAAAATTCCCGCGGCGATGCCATATTGCTGGCTGCTCAGGCCAAGGTCCTTGTTCATGGTCAACTGGGCGAAGCCAATGTTGATGCGGTCGACCATCGCGACCACATAAAGCAGGAAGAGAAGCGGAATCAGCCTGATCTGTAATTTCCGAATCGTTCTGATCTCAATGGATTTGGCGCCGCTCGCCAGGCGGATTGCGGTCGCTTCTGTGTGCTCTCTGCTCGCCAAAGGGTTTCACCCTCAAGTGCCGCTGACCGCAAGCTCTCTGCCCAGGAAGTCGTCGTTGCGTTTCGAAAAAACTCTATGCCGTGACGTTGGACGCGTCAAGCAATTCGGCTTTGCAATCGACGTTTTTATGTAAAACGAAACGTTCATTGCGTTCTCTCGCTAAGCTAAGAGCGGCATGAACAGTCTTGAAAATAATTCAGAAACGGGCGGCGTGGACGTATTGCCGCCGCCCGCTTTGAATGAAGAAAGCCGCACTCGAAATCGCAAGCGCGTGACCCTCGCGGCGATGTGTCTCGCGACCTTCATCGCCATCCTGGACACCACAGTCGTAAATCTGGCCCTGCACGCGATTCAAACAGACCTTCGCGCGGGCCTTGCCGCATTGCAGTGGGTGATTGACGCCTACAATCTTGTCTACGCGAGCTTCATCCTCACCGGAGGCGCCCTGGGAGACTTGTTCGGCCGCCGCCGAGTGTTCGCCGCCGGCATGGGTTTGTCGCCTCGGGAGCGGCAGAAGTAGCGGGAGCGCTGATTGCTCTTGCGGACCTGCGTGCGAGCCTCTGAGAGCTAGACCAAGAAGCCGGGTAAAAACAATGCCCGGCATCATTCCGTTGGACAAAGCGTGCTTCGCCTCGCCCAAAGTTTGTTGGGAACTTTTTGTCCTTTCCTCCGTTCTAAATACTGTCGCTCTGCGTGGACAGTGCGCCAGGAGGAGTGTTTGTATGTCCTTGCGAAACCTGCTTTCGGATTTCCACTTTTCTCTGCGCTTGCTCCGCCGCAATCCAGGCTTCTCCGCCGCGGCCATGGTCGTGCTCGCCCTGGGAATCGGCGCCAATACGGCGATTTTCTCCGTGGTTAACGCGGTTCTCCTACGCCCGCTGCCCTTTGACGACCCTTCCCGCATCATGCAGGTTTGGCACGTTCCCCCGGCCAAGAGCTTCCCCGGCATGACCATGTTCGCCGTTTCTCCCGCCAACTATTTGGACTGGCACAGCCAAAGCTCCTCGTTTGAACAGATGGCCGCTTACGGATTCCGGTCTTTTACGGTCGGCGGGAAAGAGCGTCCCGAAGCCGTCCAGGCCGGAGCCGTCGCCTCTGACTTCTTTCCCCTGCTCCGCGTCCAACCCGTGCTAGGCCGCACTTTTGCGCCTGACGAAGACCGTCCTGGGGAAGGTCATGTGGTTGTGCTTGGTTACAATTTCTGGCGTGATCATTTCGCTTCCGATCGCAACATCGTGGGCCGCAGCGTTGCCATTGACGGCGAAACCTATTCCATCATCGGCGTCATGCCCGAAACTTTTCGATTCCCGAGCTGGGCGAAACTTTGGGTGCCTCTCGCCTGGACCAATGAGATACGCGCTGTTCGCGGAAATCACAATTACGGAGTCATCGCCCGGCTGAAGCAGGGTGTGGACATCCGGCGAGCGCAAGCGGAACTTAGTGCCATCTCCACGCGCCTCGAACAGCTTTATCCCGAAGATGACAAAGGTTGGGGCGCAATCATCCTGCCTCTGCGGGAACAACTCGTCGGCGATGTGCGTCCTGCGCTGCTTGTTCTTCTTGGGGCCGTCGCTTTTGTTCTCCTCATCGCTTGCGCCAATGTGGCCAATCTTGTCCTAGCCAAGACTCTCGCGCGTCGCAAAGAGATTGCTATTCGCACCGCGCTCGGCGCCAGCCGGCTCGTCGTCCTGCGGCAGATTCTTGCAGAAACCGTGCTTCTCTCCGTGGCGGGAGGAGCGCTCGGTCTGCTTCTGGCGCGTTTCGGCATTACGCTGATCGTGAAAGTCCTCGGCGATCGTATCCCTGCATTCATGCAAATCACTCTGGATGTTCCCGTGTTGGGCTTTACGCTTTTGCTTTCTGTCCTGGCCGGCGTTTTGGCAGGCCTCATTCCTTCGGTGCGCTTCACCAGAACCGATGTCAATGAAGCCCTCAAACAGGGCCAGAGTCGCGGCAGCTCCGACGCTCGCGGTGGAGGCACACGCCGTCTCCTGGTTGTTTCCGAAGTCGCACTTTCCCTTGTGCTTCTGATCGGTGCCGGCCTCATGATCCGCAGCCTTTGGGAGCTTCGCAAAGTCCAGCCGGGTTTCGATCCTCACAATTTACTCACCATGACCGTTCCGCTCCCCGCCAATCGGTATACTTCTCCGGCAGGCGAGATTCATTTTTTTGAGGATGCCCTGAACCGCATCCGCGCCCTTCCCGGTATTGGTTCCGCGGGCGTTATCGATACCTTGCCGCTGAACGGCGAGGGCGGGTCGAATCAGCCGTTTACCATTGAGGACCGCCCTGTCCCGCCTATGTCCGAGCAGCCTGAAGTGGACGTTCGCGTGATTAGCCCCGGCTACATTCGCGCCATGCACATTCCCATCCTTCGCGGTCGCGATCTCACCGACTCCGATGTTGCGGGCAGACCGGGCGCGGTTCTCATCAGCGATTCTTTGGCTCGCCGTTTCTGGCCCAATGAAGACCCCATCGGCAGGCACATCACGCTGACGTTTTTCCCAGGCGTCGTTCGCGAAATTGTCGGAATCGTCGGCGATATCAAAATGGACTCCCTCGACCAGACTCGTCCCGTGGCAGCCATTTACCATCCGCTGGCGCAGCTCACGGCTCCTCCCACTGAGCCCTGGCGCTCATTCCCAATGAGCTTCACCGTACGCACAAATTCCGATCCGATGAATTCTGTGACCGCGGTCACGGGCGCTATTCATCAAGCCGCTCCGGATCTTCCCGTTGTTGACGTGATGAGCATGAACGAGATCATTGCGCAATCCGTCTCGCCGCAACGTTTCAATATGCTTCTGCTTGCCAGCTTCGCAGGGCTTGCATTGATCCTTGCTGCCGTTGGGATCTACAGCGTGCTCTCCTACACCGTTCGCCGCCGCGTCCGCGAAATCGGCATTCGCATGGCCCTTGGCGCTTCCAATAAGGACGTTGTGCAGATGGTCCTCACCGACGGACTGAAGCCGATCCTTGTCGGCGTCATTCTTGGCCTTGCCGCCGCACTCGCGCTCAGCCGCGTTGTGTCTTCCCTCATTTACGGTGTGCGTGCCACGGATCCGCTGACCTTTGCCGCCGTCGCTCTTCTGCTTTTGCTTGTCGGTATCTTCGCCACTATTATCCCGGCCTATCGCGCTACGCGTATCGAGCCCGTCCGCATCCTCCGCGAAGAGTGAGAGCCACTTATCCGCTGTCGGTGGACTTTGGTTTTGTTGCGCTTTGAAACTGAGCATTTCCCTAATTCCTCTCCTTTCTTGCTGTCAACTGTAAGCTGTCGGTGTCAGCTTTTCTCCGCGGCTGCGCGAAAGCACGACTTGTGGCAGACTGAGTATTACTCGGCACGGTCTTTGCACCCGTGTGGTGGCCTGTCCTCAAGAGAAGCGGCTCCTGCCGGTAACTGGAAAAAGTAAAAGCAATCGCCAAGCTGGGCGATAATCGAGGTACATGGATCCAAAATTCATACGGAATTTCTGCATCATCGCGCACATCGACCACGGCAAATCCACGCTGGCTGACCGCCTGCTGGAAATGACCGGTGCGCTTTCGGAACGCGAGATGCACGAGCAGGTGCTCGACTCGATGGACCTGGAGCGCGAGCGCGGCATCACCATCAAAGCGAAAAGCATCCGGCTGCACTACAAAGCGAAAGATGGAAACACCTACCGCCTGAACCTGATTGACACGCCGGGCCACGTGGATTTCTCCTACGAAGTTTCGCGCGCGCTTTCCGCGTGCGAGGGCGCGCTGCTGGTGGTTGACGCTTCGCAAGGCGTGGAGGCGCAAACCGTCGCAAACACTTTTCTTGCCGCTGGACACAACCTCACCATACTTCCGGTGATCAACAAAATTGACTTGCCGGCGGCGCAACCTGATTTCGTCAGAGAGCAAATCGAAAGCGTGCTGGCGATTCCCGCTGACGACGCGCTGATGATCAGCGCGAAGAGCGGCCTCGGCGTCGAGGACGTGCTTGAAGCGATTGTTGCGCGCGTTCCGCCTCCGAAAGGAAGCGCGGAAAATCCGCTGCAGGCGCTGATTTTCGATTCCTGGTTCGACATTTACCGCGGCGCCGTGATTCTGGTGCGCGTCAAAGAAGGCCGCGTGGCCAATCACTTGAAGGTGAAACTCGTCGCTGGCGACCAAACCTACGAAGTCGAACAGCTCGGCACGCTCACACCGAAGCCCGTGGCGCTTGAAGAACTCGAAGCGGGCGACGTGGGCTTCATCGTTGCGAACATCAAGCGCGTGGCCGATGCGCGCATGGGCGACACCGTGATTGAGGTCGAGCGGCCCGCTCCCGCGCTGCCGGGATTCGAGGCCATCAAGCCCATGGTCTTCGCGGGGCTTTTTCCTGTGCTTGCCGACGACTACGAGCCGTTGCGCGACGCGCTCGGAAAACTGCAATTGAACGACGCCGCGTTTTTCTACGAGCCGGAGAATTCCGTGGCGCTCGGTTTCGGCTTCCGCTGCGGCTTCCTCGGGCTGCTGCACATGGAGATCGTGCAGGAGCGGCTGGAGCGCGAGTTCGGGCTCAACCTGATTACCACGGCGCCGAGCGTGCGCTACCGCATCACGCGCGTGACCGGCGAAGTGATGGAAGTCGACAGCCCGGCGAAATTCCCGAATCCCAGCGACATCCAAAAAATCGAAGAGCCGATCATCAAGGCCATGATCATCACCAACGATGATTCCATCGGCGGAATCCTGCAGCTGTGCCAGGAAAAACGCGGCACGCAAAAAAAGTTCGAGTATCTTTCTCCGACGCGCGTAATGCTGACCTACGAATTGCCGCTCAACGAAATCGTGCTCGATTTCTACGACCGGTTGAAATCCACGTCACGCGGCTACGCTTCGCTCGACTATCATCTCGCGGGCTACAGCGAATCCGACTTGGTGAAGCTCGATGTCCTCGTTGGCGGCGAGCCGGTGGACGCCCTGGCGCTGATCGTGCACCGCGAATTTGCTTACGAGCGCGGGCGCGAACTCGTCTCGCGCTTGCGAAAACTGATTCCGCGGCAACTGTTCGAGGTGCCAATCCAGGCGGCCATTGGCAGCCGCGTTATTGCGCGCGAAACGGTGGCGGCGATTCGCAAGAACGTGCTGGCAAAATGTTACGGCGGCGACATCACGCGCAAGCGCAAGCTGCTCGAAAAACAGAAAGAAGGCAAACGCCGCATGAAGCGCGTCGGCCAAGTGGATATTCCGCAGGAAGCGTTCCTCGCCGTGTTGAAAGTTTCCTCCTCCGACGAAGAGTAACGCCCCGTTAGCCCATAGCTTCTATTTGGCATTTGGCTGTCCTTTGCAATCTCCTTTCTTGCCCCCTAAGTTCTGCTACGCTAGAATTTGCTAAAGGCCACGATATGAAAGAGCCGACCCAATTCCTGACTAACGAAAAAGGCGAAAAAATCGCCGTGGTCATTAGTATCGAAGAGTACGAGAAGCTCCTCGAAGAGCTGGAGGCGCTCGAAGACATTCGAGCCTTTGACGAAGCGGAAGCATCAGGGGAAACCCCCATCCCGTACGGACAGGCCATCGCTGACATAAAGCGCTCACGAAAGTGAGCTACAGCCTTTTCATTTTGCCGCGAGCAAAAAAGCAGCTTTCCGATCTGCCCATTCAACAACTCACCATTGCTGACACCAAGATCGAGGGTCTACGTAAGGATCCGCGTCCTGTGGGATGCAAGAAACTGGCCGAACGCCAGGGCTGGCGAATTCGCTTCGGCGATTACCGCATTCTCTACAAGATTGATGACGCGAACAAGACCGTAACCGTTACCGACGTTGGGCATCGCCGCGAGATTTACCGGTAGGGTCATTTTTCATCCTTTTTACGGACTTCGGTGGTGAGGCGGCCGCGGTGGAGCTGGAGCGAGACGGAGTCGCCGATTTGGACTTGGGCGGCGTCGCGAAGGATGGCGCCGGAGGCGTCAGTGGCGATGGCGTAGCCCCGTTCGAGGACTTTTAGCGGGCCGCGCTCTTCGAGCTGCAGCGCGAGGCGAGCGAGGCGCTCGCGCTTGGCGCGAAGCAGACGCTCGGCGCGGACCCCGAGATCGGCCGCGCGGCGTTCGAGGCGCAGGCGAAACGCGGCAATTTTCATACGAAAATCAAAAGACACGATGCGCAGATGCGCGACGGTGAAGCGCTTGCGCGACTGTTCGAGGCGCGCACGGAGGCCGAGGGCGAGGCGGGAAATCATTTCATCGGCGCGCTGGCGTTGCTGGCGGAGCAGGTCGAGTGGGCGGCGGAAGCCGGGTCGCCCGGCGAGTTCGTGAATACGGCGACTGAGAACCAGGATGCGATAGCGTATCTGCTCGGCGAGGGCGCCGCGCAGGTCAGCAATGTGCTTGTCGAATTCGCGGCGTGTTTGGACAACCAATTCGGCGGCGGCGGAAGGCGTGGAAGCGCGCACGTCGGCGACGAAATCGGCGATGGTGAAGTCGGTTTCGTGGCCGACGCCGGAGATTACGGGAATTTGCGAATCGAAAATGGCGCGGGCGACGATTTCTTCGTTGAAGGCCCACAAGTCTTCGAGGGAGCCTCCCCCGCGGGCGAGAATCAGCACGTCCACGAACTTTTTTGCATTGAAGAACTTCAGCGCTTTGACGACTTCCTGCGCGGCGCCTTCGCCCTGCACGCGCACGGGAAACACGGTGAGGTGCACGTTGGGGAAACGGCGCGTGAGGATGCGCACGACGTCGCGGACGGCGGCGCCGCGCGGCGAAGTGATGAGGCCGATGCGGCTGGGGAGAAGAGGCAGCGGCCTCTTGCGCGCGGCATCAAAGAGGCCTTCGGCTTCGAGGCGCTTCTTCAGTTGGTCGAAGGCGAGCTGCAACGCGCCGAGACCAACCGGCTCGATCTTCTCGACGTAAATCTGATATTCGCCGCGCTGCTCGTAGACGCTGATGGTGCCGCGCACGGTGACTTGCAGGCCGTCTTCGGGGCG
>WNER01000060.1_pt1 | contig 18435 bp, 16 predicted proteins | sample 5399921 | NCBI WGS metagenome assembly WNER01 (sample SAMN13153331, study PRJNA577476) | soil metagenome | isolation source: 20 cm grassland meadow soil 5 days after 1st rain plot 5 | place: USA:California | collected 2015-09-21 | reverse complement strand
TAAATAGGAGCACGGCGATCGTATATTCTGTCCAACGCATTTCCCGTTTTTGATCGATGCCGGTCAGCCGATACAGGAACTTTTCTATAGGGCGCAGAGCGGGATCCAGGAAAGTCTTCTCACGGTTGAACACGCGCGTCATGAAGATTCCCATCGGTTTCGTCACGACAAAAATCACCACCAGATACAGAAAAATTTGAAACCAACCGTTAGCTGTCATAGTCAAAAGCGCTCCGCTTTCAACAGGGCGTAAAGCAAGTACGCGAGCAGAAGCCCGCTGATAATCAGCAAAGCGGTATTCGCGAAGCTCACAATTTTGCCCCTCTCAGCTTCTCGCACGCGCGGACGTAGAACACCGCGCCGATGACGAACAGTGCCGTCGCGCCAATGAAAATGAGGTCCAACATAAGTGGCCTCCCCTCTACGGCTGAAAGTGAGAGTCGAACGTCACAATGACTCCCAGAATCAGAAGGTTCTGCGTCGGCGTAAGGCTTACCACTCCGGGCGCGATTTCTCCGCCGCGGAAGAAGCCGCCTCCGGCCCCCCGCGAATCGTCAATCCGGTGTTCCAGGCGGATGATCGCCGACGCTTGCCGATACGGAATGCGATATTCGAGAGTCGTGGTATTGGCTTTCACCGTCTGGCGGAAACCGGTCACCCGGCCGTCGCGGTCCCAATACACTTCCGCCCGGAGAGTGGCGCTCCAGTTCTTACGGAACGTCCAATGCACCGGTAATTGAGCGCTCATCCACAGAGCGCGGGGATTCCCCAGCGCTGCAACTTCCTCGGTACCGACGTGATATTCGAATCCCGATGTAACCCGATCCGTCTTCCATTCAGCGATGCTGTCCCACAAGAATCGCCAGTACTGAAGTCCTGTGTCCGACTGGTGCGGACCCCAAAGAGCGGTTTCCTTCAGAGTCGTGTGCCCGGTAATCTTGTATGCGATTTGCGCCCCCGAGTTGGGCACGTGATTGGCGTCGGCAAGATGCCAATAGCCGTTCACAAGAAACACTGTCGCCGTAAGCTTCTCTGAAAACGGATAACTGGCATTGACGCCCATCATCAGGTAGGGAGTGAAGTCAGCGCCCCATGGGCGCGTGTAACTGAAATTGTCTTTCGCGTATAACGAGTCGTATCCGATCAAGCTCGCAAAGATTCCCGTCTGGACGGTTAGTCCCTTTCCAATGCGTGCCAAATAAGAGACATCCGTTGGCCCAAGGTGGCGCAGCCACTCTGAAACTGGAAGATTTGATGCAGTGGCGGAGAACCCAAAGATTCGGGAATCCTGACCGCCCTGTAAAGTCAGTTCCAAGCCCCATCGCGACGCCTCTGAAGCGCTTTTGCGGACATACGCAGCCCCCATGTTCAGAATGGGCTCGTCAACTTTGTAAGCCGTTCCGCGGCTGCGGAAGAGATCATTCGCAGGATGATTGAAGTCGAGCAAATATGCAGCATCGAGGAACGCACCATACTGCCAATCAGGAATGAGTGACTGCATTGGTGCTTGGTCGGAAGACGTTTCTTGGTCATCCACGATATTTGAATCCGACACTTCGACCTGCAAAGCGTCGCGGTTTTCAGAAGACCTTCGCGAGGTCTGCATGATTTGTCCCAGTGCTACTTGCGAGCAGAGCGCAATGGCAGCCAGCAATCCCAGACCTCCAACTCTCTACGTCCACAGTTCCGTAGGGGTCTTAGTTACCATGGCGTGGACTGGGGACGCTCGGCCTGATTAGCGAACGGCCGATATCACCGGCTTTCAAGATGACGGACAACGCATAAGGAAGTCGTAAGGAAAGGGTCAGAATTTCGTGAAGCTGGCTATGTTGTCAGTTCTAATGTGCTTCGTTCTCTTAACCGATCTCGTGCTCGACGGGCCGCAAATCGCCTGCTGAAGAAACTGGAGCGACTCAGGGATTGATCGAAAGAGGAGGCGAAATATCAGCTTAATTGCTATCTCGTCTCTTGCCCGCGCCCTGGAGTTCAAGCTCCCGTTCGTTCACTCGTGGGAGAGAAATCTTTCCAATCCTCAGATATGGGTTTCTACCCCATGTCCCTATCAGTGCAAGCCACTGAAGCCCGAAGCGCTTGCGAATGCTTCGAGGCGGCAGAAAGGCGGCAATTGGCGTTTCAGGGGGCGCTAAGTTATTTGTCCTGAGTAGAAATAACTATTTCGAGGTTCTGTGTAACTCCCTTGAAATCATTGAGAAATCGGAGGGTGTTCTGTTCGATTCCCATCGCCCGCTCCAGAAAACAAAGCACTTAGGCCGCTGCCTTACTTTCCATTCTTTCTCAATCTGCGCAAGACCAACTTCTTTTTTGCGAGAAGCGCCGGTTCTAGCTTTTCGCGGCGAATTTCGTAAGCCTTGTGCAGCCAGCAACTTAATCAGATTCTTGGCAGATCGGCGCCCTGGTCGTCGCCAACATCGGAAGCCTGTGAGGCTTCAGATGTAGGATTCGGCACAGGGTGCCTCCTGGCAGCACGGTCTAGAAAACCGCCTCCTCAGCTGAACAGAGCGGCATCCGGCTTTTCACGGAATTGATGTTTGATCGTCGAGGAGATCGTCTCCCTTTCCCCAGAAAGTCGCCCTTGAATCAGAGATGTGGCTGACGGATAGGACCGAGGTTTTGACGCCAGCTAAAGGCAAGGTGCAGGCCGAATTCGATCTGGCCTGGAGCTCCAAGCGAGTTGACTCCGGTACCGATGCCAACTCGGTCCGCATTGTGGTCCCGGCGTATATGGTCCCATTCCTGTCGTGTGGTTACATTAGTCCCCGTCTACTCGATAAGAAAGAAGTGGGCGTCGACTTTACGAAGCTTTACCCGCGGTTCTGGGGAATCACTTTTCCTCCATCAAATTGGACGAACCGAAGTCCTGAAGCGAAAGGCAGATGAAACCGAACGACGCGGCCGCTTTCACTCCTTGATGCGATGCCCGTCGGGCCGAGGATGCTTCGTATCCTTCCCTGCTGCGTCTAGCCAACGCCGGAGCACGGCTCGCGATTGCGGTTCAATGGCGAGGAAAGTCACGCCTGCTGAGATGCCCGGGTGCAAATAGATAATTCTTCCCTTGGACTGGAACAGTTCGCCCGCAGCGGAAATCTTAACCGTGACAGGAACGTTCACTGGAAACGAATTCTTCATGTCCAGGCGGCATCCCCGTAAGCTCAACTCACGAACAGTAGCAGTGGCAGAAGCATTCGGACTATCCGCGATGATTTCGGCCGTGCCGCTGAAGGAATACCTAGGTGTGCGTCGGCGTTCGTTTTCCACGAGGTGTCCTCCCGCTGACTATCGTTGCCGATAATATGATGAATTCAGGGAATGTCGCTACATGAACGATGATTTGGAATGGTTGTTTGTGGCTAAAGCGAAAACGCTGAATTGATCGGGCTCTTATTCGTCTTCTGGCTAAGGCACGGCGAGAATTCCGCGAGATTCCCGAAGATCATAGAGCCAGCGCAGAAATGTCCCAATGGAGCTCGAATCAAGTTCTAGGGCCTGAAGACCCATTCCTATTCTTGGTTTGAACACACGCACTGCGGCGAGCATTATTGCACTTTGGTTCTTGTACTTCAGTGTGAGGTGAACGCGTGTGCCAACCTCGAACGGTCGTGGCGTGCAGACAAAGCATCCCCCTAGTGAAAGATCGGAAGTCACGCCGGACAGGCGCGTGCCAGATTTGCGTTCCAGAATCTCGGCCTCGGCAGCAAACGGATACCGAATGGCAAACCGCCGCTCACGCCGACCGGATTCGTTGATGCGCTTGACGCGGTCTATGGCCATTGGAATTTGGGGTTCTTAAGCAAAGGGTTCCAATAAAGGAAGGTTCGTAGGTCTTTCGGAAAACTTTGTGTTTAACTTTTGGGCACTTCAAAAGTACTACGCCGTTGGGAGATTGGTTTGGATCAGGCAGCGTTGCACGAATGTCTGCAAGCGTGCTCTTGCCATAAATAAGTGCTTATGAATCTTCCACTTACATTGCGGGCCAAGGAGTTGCTTCTGCTTGTCTGCGATGCCGCTAATATAGCGTCATGGTAACTACCACTATTCGTTATTAGGCTGAGCGAAGCCCCTGGTCCGAAACGGTACCAACGCCCCATTTTTGTCCACGGACCGTTCCCCTATAACCAAAGGTGAATTCACACTAGGAATTAGTCGTCGCTGAGGGGCGCGGATGGAAGTGGTGTAACTTTCATGGAGGCCCAATGTCTTTAGATGCGCTCGATCAAAGAACGCTGAGGAGTTTGCCTCGGTTGTCTGACGTTCATACTTCCTATGGCGTCGAGGTGAATGCTCTTTCGATCAATCAGCTTTTCGCTTTGTATGAGCGGACCGGCTTTCTTTACCCAGGCAAGGCGGCCCGGCTGACGCCGCATCTCGGACAAGTCAGAGAGAACTGGCGGCGGATGCTGCGGGGCGGAGAATCCCTGCTTTATGTTATCAGTGCCGGCAACGACAAAAGTGGACTGGCTTCTATCGCAGTATGGCGAACGACACATCACGGTTGGATGTCACAACACCTGGTCTCAGAGAACAATCCGCTCGCATCTCGCGCGGTGATGCTGGCCGGAACAGCTGCAAGCATTTTGCGGGGAATTGACGAGTCTTATCAGAACTGGTTTCGACCCGAGAATCGATTTCCTTCGCGAGTTTTCGGCTCGATGGTCCAAACTATTGGCACATCGCACTCTTCGATTCAGCAACACATGTATTTTGCTCTCTCTCGCAAGTTACCGCTGCCTTCGACGGGCGGAATTCGAGTTGTACCTTACGACTCTTCCCACAACGAAGCTCTTTGTGCCATTGCGAGCGTGAGTCGAGGAGATATCTACGTCAACGCAGAGGAACTCGCAAGTGACGTTGAACTGCAGGCGGTTGATGAGCTTTATCGTGGTGTGGGCCTTCGGCGGACCCGGAAGGTATGGCTGGCTTACCATGAAAGCAAGAACGAGCCAGTTGGCGCCGCGCTTGCCTATCGCGGCCCTTTGGGAGCGAATTTCAGCTATCTCGAGAATCGTTGTGATTTGCTCCTCGATCCCGGCCTTGGCGATGCGGATGTATCCGATGTGGTAATTAGTCTGCTCCGCGCAGCTTCCAAGGAATATGAAGACTTCGAGCTGGGCACGATTCCGGTGATTGCCGACTCCGTCGCATCAGTCGTCCTCATACAGCTTGGGGCTGAGTACCTTCGCGACTATTGCCAAGGCATTTGGCTAAAGGACGGTAGTCTTCGCTTCTATCGTCACGTTGAGGGCTTTTATTCGAAGCTCCTGGCGCGGTCGGAAAAGCATGCTATGGAGCCCTCGTTTGCTTATTAGGAACGCCCAATGAACACTGTTCCCACAATCGATTACATCATGGAGGACCCGCGGGAGGCGGCGCGCCTAGAAGCGAAGGTCGATCCTGACGCGTGGGTTCACAAGTACCTGGCTCAGCGCGTCGGTCCGAGCGCGGAAGTGCTCTCTGTGGGGTGCGGACCAGGCGTCATCTTGAATGAAGTTTCCGAGCTGCATCCTTCCGTTCATGCAACAGGCATCGACATCAGCGCGGATCGCGTGAAGGAAGCGATTCAAAGGAATCGCGAAAATCCCCGCTTGAAGTTTGTGCGTGGCGACGCTCAGGGGATGCCGTTTTCTTCGGACAGTTTCGACCTCGTGTATTCCCGCATGTTGCTGCAATACCTGCGCGAAAAAGAAAAAGCGGTCGCGGAAATGGTCCGCGTGTGCAAGCCGCAAGGCACCGTCCTGCTGCAAGACTTGGACGGGCAGCTTCTATGGCATTACCCGGAGGACGCGAGGGTGCAGCGAGCCGTCGAAAAAGTGCTGGCCAGTCTGGCGCCGACGGGTTTTGACCCGTTCATTGGGCGCAAGCTCTTCTGGCTGGCGCAAAAGGCAGGATTGAAAAAGCTGTATGTGCAGGTCGAATGCTACCACCTGATCGCCGGGGCGGTTGAGCAGCGCATTCTCAGGCAGTGGGAATTGAAGCTGGACATTGCAAAGTCCCAGATGGCCAAAGCGCTTGGCAGCAAAGAGGAAGCGGAGGAACAAATACAGAGGTTCCTCGAATACCTGTGCAGGCCTGACACGCTCACGTACTCCGTGCAGTTCACGGTGACAGGTGAAAAGGCGGCATAAACAGCGCCGTCAAGCTGATCGAGTGGCATTGTGATTCGGGGCAATGAAGAATGCCAGTGGGGGCAGATGGGCGGGGCAAACGCAGAAAAGAGATTTCAAGGACGGACCTTTAGTCCTTTCGTACTCGGGAAGAGCAATGGGTGGGGATCTAACGACAAACTAGGTGGCAGTTTCTTCGAGAAAGGTAGCTAAATTATGTTGCCAATACGCAGCCAAGATAACGGCTCGCCGACTGTCGGGAAAAGGATTTTGTCGCTGACTGTAGTCGCGCTTTTCCTCGGCAGCAGTGTGTCCGCTCAAAATCAAGGAGTGCCCGACATATCCCGCATGAGCATCGAAGAGCTGATGAATGTCGAAGTCACTTCCGTGGCCAAGCGACCGCAAAGAGTGGCAGACGCGGCGGCGGCTGTCTTTGTGCTCACACAGGAGGACATTCGTCGTTCCGGCGCGGCCAGCATTCCCGAAGCGCTGCGCATGGTCCCCGGACTGCAAGTGGCACGTATCGATGAGAACAAATGGGCTATTGGCTCGCGCGGGTTCAACGGCCGCTTCGATAATAAGCTGCTGGTTCTCATTGATGGGAGAAGCGTTTATACGCCGCTCTTTTCGGGAGTGTATTGGAATGTCCAAGACGTGATGCTGGAAGACGTGGATCGAATTGAAGTGATCCGCGGTCCAGGCGCCACGCTGTGGGGCGCAAACGCCGTGGACGGCGTCATCAATATTATTACCAAGCCGGCGAAAGCCACGCAGTCCGGGATCTTGACTGCGGAGGTTGGAACAGAGGAGAGAGCGGCTGAAGGCGCTCGCTATGGCGGAAAAATCGGCAATTCCTCTTACTACCGGATTTACACAAAATATTTCGATTGGCGGCCCTCCTACGATGTAACCGGAAAGCGCGCTAACGACGGATGGGACGCGGTTCGCGGCGGGTTCCGAATGGATATTCAGCCCACGGGGCCGAATTCACTCACGCTGCAAGGAGATCTCTATCAAAGTAATTATAACGAGACCCTGACCATACCTTCCTTGAATCCGCCATATTCAAGCACGTTTCCGAATGACGGAGGTTATAAGGGTGGAAACCTGCTTGGCCGCTGGAATCACTCCTTTTCGCGCTCTTCCACATCGTTGCAGGTGTATTTCGACAATACGAACGTTGTCGACAATTCGTTGTTCACAGACCATGAGAATGTATACGACATAGATTTTCAACACGACATCCACGTTGGAGAATCACAGGAACTGGTTTGGGGGTTGGGGTACCGATCCATCCAGGATTCGAATGGATCCAGCTTCACCGTCTCTCTTCAGCCAAACCACAGCAACCTAAATCAATTTAGCTCGTTCCTGCAGGATGAAATTAGCCTTTTTAACCGCCGGTTAAACGTAACTATCGGATCCAAATTTGAGCACAACGACTTCACCGGCTTCGAAGTGCAACCGAATATCAGGTTCCTTGGGAACATCAGCAAGGATCAGTCAGTATGGGCGGCAGTTTCTCGCGCCGTCCGAACGCCGGCTTTGACCGAGGAGGGTCTCCGTCTGAACGAAGCCGTCATTCCACCGGGGAACCTCAATCCTCCCAACCCCGCTCCTTTCCCCGTGGTAGCAGCGATCTTCGGGAGCCCACAGTTCAAATCAGAAGACCTTCTTGCGTATGAAGCGGGGTATCGCGTCCAAGCAACCAAGTCTCTTTCGTTGGACATTGCTGCGTTTTACAACTTCTACAGCCACCTGCGTTCCGCGGAACCTGGCGCGCCCTTTGTCGAAGGGAGTCCGGTTCCAACGGATATCGTGCAGCCCTTTGTCGCCAGCAACAAAATGGGTGGCGGAACCTACGGCATAGAACCGTTCGTGGAATGGAAGGTTCTTCCGAAATGGAAGCTTCTAGGTTCTTATAGCTACCTGCAAATGAACATTCGGAAAAACAAGGATAGCCAGGACCCGACAGGCGATAACCCCGATGGACAGAACCCGCGCCATCAATTCTTCGTGCAATCTTCCATCGACCTGCCCAAACATTTCGAGCAGGACCTCAGCCTTCGATACGTGGACAAACTGCCGAGTCTCAATATTCCCAGCTACTACTCTTTGGATTTCCATCTTGGATGGCGGCCAGGCACGCATCTGGAACTCTCCCTGGTGGGCCACGACCTCCTGAATAGCCAGCACCTGGAGTTCATTCCGGAGTTCATCAATACCACACCTACGGAAGTTCGGCGGACCGTCAGCGGCCGCATTGCTTGGAAATTCTAAGTTGCTCCTCTGGTGGTCACGGGGCATGACGATTACTTCCATATGCGAAAGGTGCTCATGAGGCGGTCGCGGCTCATCGTCGCGGTGCTGCTCTGTTTGAGCGTGGCCGGGGGGGCCAATGCCCAGTCTTCGGCCTCTGCGGCTTCCGCCGAGTATTTGATCAAGGCAGGGTTTATCTACAACTTTGCCCAGTTAGTGCAATGGCCCTCGGCGGCTTTTTCCCAGGCGGATTCTCCCATCGTAATTGGCATCTTGGGAACTGATCCCTTCGGAACGAGCATCGATCGAGTCGTCGAAAACAAGAAACTAGATGGACACAATTTGATAGTGAAGCGCCTGAGATGGAGCAAGGACCTTAGGGATCTTACGGAATGCAACATCCTGTTCATTAGCTCGTCTGAAAAAGAACACATCGCGGATGTCATCAACATGGTCAAGTGGTTGCCCATTCTGACTATTGGGGAAACGCCTGGGTTTGCCGCGCGTGGTGGGATCATCAATCTCACTTTGGAGGACAACAAGGTTCGCTTTGAGGTCAACATCGGCGCAGCGAAGCAAGCCAATCTGAATATCAGTTCCCGGTTGCTTGCGCTTGCAAAAATCGTCCCGCAAGGCGCTGATGGAAGGAAATCCGAGTGAACCTCCAGAGCCTATCCATCAAACGGAAGCTGATGTTGATCACCATGCTCACCAGCAGTGTGGCACTGATCTTGTCTTCGGTGAGCTTCCTTATTTACGACCTGATGTCGTTCCGTCGCCAGCTCAGCCAGGATTTGATGACGCAGGCGGAAATCATCGGATTCAACAGCGGCGCAGCGATGGCCTTCAAAGACGAAACCGCTGCGACCGCAACTTTGTCCGCTCTTAAGGCCAAGGACGACATCGTAGCCGCCGCGCTCTACAGTCCCGAAGGTAAAGTGTTTGCTCACTACTTCCAAGCGGGCAAGAGCCTTCCTTCAATGCTTCCCTCTGGCTCGCAGAAGAACTTCTACCGCTTCGACGGCGGCTACCTGCAGGTGTTCCAACAGGTGACCATGAACGGCGAACGCGTCGGAACGTTGTACCTTCTTTCCGACATGCGTCAATGGAATATTCGCGTCAAACGGTACACCGGGATCATCGTCATTGTTGTTTTGCTTTGCAGTTCTCTTGCGCTGTTGCTTTCTTCCCGGCTGCAGAAGCTGATTTCCAAGCCCATTTTGCATTTAGAAGACACCATGAGAATGGTGTCCTCGAACAAGAATTACGAAGTTCGAGCCACCAGATTTTATGGGGACGAAATTGGAAGGCTCATCGACGGCTTCAACACCATGCTGTCTGAAATTCAACTTCGGGACAGTGCGTTGCAGCGTGCCAATAATGAACTTCAGACCAGCACGCACGAATTGGAAGTGGAGATTATCCATCGCAAACGCACGCAGGACGAGCTATTGACCGCCAAACAGGCTGCAGAGCAGGCGAACCGCGCCAAGAGCGCCTTCCTCGCCAACATGAGTCATGAATTGCGGACGCCGCTCAATGCCATCATCGGCTACAGCGAAATGCTCGAAGAGGAAGTGCAAGATACGGAAAAAATATCGAACGTCCGCGACCTGCAAAAGATCCAGGCGGCCGGCAAACACCTATTAGCGCTGATCAACGATGTGCTCGATCTTTCCAAGATTGAAGCCGGAAAGATGCAACTGCATATCGAATCGTTTGACATCGCAGAAATGATTGAAGAAATGGCCACCACACTGAAGCCGGCCATTGCAAAGAACGCAAATACTTTTCATCTCCAAATACCCGAGAACATCGGCGCGATGGGCGGAGACGCCACAAAGGTCCGCCAAATCTTGCTGAACCTCTTAAGCAACGCCTGCAAATTTACCGATCACGGAACCGTTTCGCTGGATGTGGATCGCCTGACAACGGCAAGTCAAGATTGGATTCGATTCCGCGTGAGCGATACCGGGATCGGAATAAGCGCCGAACAACAAGAAAATCTGTTTCAGGAATTTACGCAAGCCGATATCTCGATTTCGCGCAAGTACGGCGGAACCGGCCTGGGCCTCGCCATCAGCCATCGATTTGTTCAGTTGATGAAGGGCCGAATCTCAGTGGAAAGCGCGCCCGGTCAGGGATCTGTGTTCACAGTGCACTTGCCCGTTCAGGCTGCGGGGGAGCAGATCGAAACATTGCCGTCCGCGCAAACGACAAGCTCGGAGGTTTCTTCTGAGGCCAAACCGGGCGCCGAAACCATTCTCGTGATTGATGACGATATGGCAGTTCGCGACTTGATGTCGCGATCCCTAACAAAACTCGGATTTCGGGTAGTGGCTGCTGCCGGCGGGGAAGAAGGTCTCCGGCTTGCAAAACAGCTCCGGCCATTGGTGATTACTCTCGACGTCATCATGCCGGATTGGGATGGTTGGACCGTTCTTAACAAACTCAAAGCAGATTCGGAATTAGCGGCAATTCCCGTCATCATGGTCACTATCGTAGACAACGAGGCGATGGGGCGGGACTTGGGCGCGTCTAGTTATCTAATTAAGCCGGTGGACCGCGAGCGGCTTGTGACCCTTATTGAAAAGCATCGCGCCATGCGTTTTTCGACAGCAACAAAAGCTGGTGTGCCCCCAGCCACCTGGCCATCTAAAACCCAGAAGAGCTCGAAAAAGCCCGAGCTAGTCGGCCCGAGGAGACACTAGCTATGCCGAAAATCCTGCTCGTGGAAGACAATGAAATGAACAGGGACATGCTATCCAGGCGCCTCGAGCGGAAGGGGCATCGTGTGGTAGTGGCCCAAGACGGCAGGCAAGGGTATTTGCTGGCCCATTCCGAAAGACCGGATCTCATCTTAATGGATCTCAGCCTCCCGGTTATGGATGGTTGGGAAGTAACGCGCCTCCTGAAGAGCAATGGATCGACTCGCCATATTCCCATCATCGTGCTGACGGCTCACGCCTTGGTCAGCGACCGCGAAAAAGCATTCGAAGCTGGATGCGATGATTACGATACCAAACCGGTTGAATTCGGACGACTGAGTGAAAAGATCGAGAACGCGCTAGTCGCGAGGAAACTGTCATGAGCTCTCCACAGAACCGCTTGCTAATTGTCGATGACAACGAAATGAACCGGGATATGCTTGCCCGGCGACTGGAGCGGAACGGCTATCTCGTTGACGTCGTGGAGAGCGCGAAGCAGTTGATGCAACGGGTTAAGCAAAACGCCGTTGACTTGGTCCTTCTCGACATCGAAATGCCGGAAGTTAGCGGTCTTGACGCGCTGAAAACTCTGCGCGAAAGCTATTCCCCCGTTCAACTTCCGATCATTATGGTGACCGCGAAGAGTCAAAGCGAGGACATCGTCAAAGCTTTGAATTTTGGAGCCAACGATTACTTGACTAAGCCAGTGGACCTTCCTGTTGCTCTTGCCCGCATTGGGACTCAGTTGTCGCACAAGAGAGCACAGGAAGCGTTGAGAGAGAGTGAAGAACGTTACGCCTTGGCGGCCCGCGGCGCCAACGATGGTCTTTGGGATTGGAATATTCAGACTGGCCGCGTGTATTACTCACCTCGCTGGAAGGCTATGCTCGGTTGGGGCGAAAACGAGATCGGCGACAACCCCGAAGAGTGGTTCAATCGAATTCATGACGCAGATCGCCAAAGAGTCCAAGAGGAGATCGCCGCGCACCGCAACGGCTCGACGCCTCATTTCGAGAGCGAGCATCGGATGCTCCACAAGGACGGCACGTTTCGCTGGATGTTGAACAGAGGGCTCGCGGTATTCGACGATTCGGGAAAAACTTTGCGGATGGCCGGCTCCCAGACCGACATCACTGAGCGAAAGGTGTCCGATCCTCTGACTGGTCTGCCTAACCGGCTGCTTTTCATAGACCGGCTTGGGCGACTGATCAAACATGCGAAACGGCGTAAGGACATATTGTTCGCGGTTCTATTTCTCGATCTTGACGGATTCAAAATGATCAACGACAGCATGGGGCATCTGATCGGCGACCAGCTTTTGCTCGGAGTGGCTAACCGCCTGGAGAAATGCTTGCGTTCCACGGACACCGTGGCCCGTCTGGGAGAATCGTTCACTGTGGCTCGCCTCGGCGGAGATGAATTCACCGTGCTACTCGACGATCTGAAGGATCCCAATGATGCCAAAAGCGCTGCAGACCGATTGATGAAGGCATTAGCTCCCCCATTCATTTTGGGTGGCAAAGAGGTATTCACGTCCGTAAGCATCGGAATCGCCTTAAGCAACACCGCCTACGAACATGCGGAGGATATGCTTCGCGACGCGGACACGGCCATGTATCGAGCCAAATCTTTGGGTAAGGCTCGATTCGAAGTTTTCGATGCGGATATGCGGGCCAGCGTACTGGCACGTTTGCAGTTGGAAACCGACCTGCGTGGCGCTCTGGAACGCGAGGAATTTCGGAATTTCTACCAGCCGATCGTGTCTTTAGATTCGGGGCAGATTGTCGGCTTCGAAGCGCTGCTGCGATGGCAGCATCCCACTCGAGGACTGCTTGGCCCAGAAGAATTCATTCTCGTGGCTGAGGAAACCGGCTTGATCCGCGAATTGGGCTGGTGGAATCTGCGGGAAGCCTGCCGTCAAATGAGCGATTGGAGAACCGGTCCAAATGGTCGTCCGGACCTGATCATCAGCGTAAATCTCTCTGCGAAGCAATTCCTGCAACCTAACCTGGTCGTCGACATTCGAAAGCTACTGCATGAATTGTCGCTGTCTCCGGATGCACTGAAATTAGAGATCACAGAAAGTGCGGTTATGGCGGACCCCTCGGCCGCTGTGGAAATGCTTCAGCAGATAAAGTCCATCGGTATCCACCTTGCCATAGACGACTTTGGGACAGGCTACTCTTCGCTGAGTTACCTGCACCGCTTTCCGCTCGACACGTTAAAGATCGATCGTTCGTTCATCCGGGATATGCAGGAGGACGGAGAAGGCATGGAAATCGCGCGGACGATTTTGCCCATGGCGAATAATCTGCGCTTGGATGTAGTGGCTGAGGGCGTGGAAACGCTTGAGCAGGTAGCCTTGCTCAAGCAGTTGCACTGTAAGTACGCACAAGGATACTACTTCTCCAAACCGTTGTCGGCTGAAAATTCCACGGCATTGTTGGAGGGAGAGCCGACCTGGCAAATGTGCGAGCAGCCCAGATAGCTCTATGAAACTTGCATTGCAAAATATCCTGCACGACCGCGGCCGCTTCTCCGTGACCGTTCTCGGCGTGTCATTTGCCGTATTCTTGATGGTTTTTCAAGGCAGCCTTCTGTCCGGTTTTTTACAGGCTGCGTCCAGGTTGATCGATGCCAGCGACTCTGACATTTGGATCACCGCTAGGGGAGTGCAAGCCTTTGAGTTTGGTACAGCTTTGGAAAGCCGTGTTAGGGAGATGGCAGCCGGTGTGCCAGGCGTCACGGATACGAGCAGGGTCTGCATGGCCTTTGCTGTTTACCGCACACCCGTTGGAAAACAGCAGGTTGTGGCATTAGTCGGGGCGGATCCCGGTGTCGGAAGGCGATTTCCTGTTCCCGATAGGCTTGAATCCGCCGGTGAGATGTCACCTGATGCAGTGCTCTACGACGTCAGCGACCGCAAGCAGATTGATGTGAACGAGCTACCGGCAGAAGTAGAGATAAACCGTCACCGAGCCAGCATCGAACGCGAGATACGGGGATACGGGGCATTCCTTGGGGTCCCTTTCCTATTCACTTCGTACAGGAACGCCGTTCGGTATATGGACTCTGGCCCTGAACAAGGAATGTACATTCTCTTGCGGGTCGACCAGAGTTATTCCATTTCTCAGGTCCAACAAAATCTGAAGCAACGACTCCCAGAAGTGGACGTGCTCACTCAAGATGAATTTGCGCATAAGTCCCGAATGTACTGGACCATAAAGACAGGAGCGGGGGGAGCGATTCTGACCGCGGCTGTGTTGGGGTTTCTGATAGGACTCGTAGTTGTGTCTCAAACGATTTATGCGAACACGATGGAGAACATCGAGGAATACGCGACTTTGAAGGCCTTAGGAGCCTCGCAAGCTTTCGTGGCGCGCATCGTTCTTAGTCAGGCCCTGATTTGTGGGATGATCGGCAGCGTCCTAGGGCTTCTTGCCGTCATTCCAAGCATCAATTACGCGAAATCTCTGATTCCCTGGATCCACGCGCCCTGGTGGTTGCCCGGCGCTATGGTTGTTCCGAGCTTGGCCATGTGCTCATTAGCGTCCATTGTCTCTGTTCGCAGCGCCCTCACGGTTGAGCCTGGGAGGGTGTTCCGTGCCTAAGCTCTTCTTGGGAATCGAGGAGGCGAGTGTGTCCTTTGGACAAGGGGAAGCTCGTGTGCGCGCTCTTCGGGACGTTTCTCTCACGTTCGAGAAAGGCACGCTTTCCTTGTTAATGGGTCCTTCAGGCAGCGGCAAGACTACATTATTATCCATGCTTGGATGTTTATTGTCGCCAGATAAAGGGACAGTGTTTGTAGATGGCGAGGCTGTGAACGAGCTAAGTGAGGCAGGGAGAACAGTCATTCGTCAAAAGAAGATCAGCTTCGTATTCCAAGCTTTCCGTCTCTTTCATTCTCTTAGCGCCTTGGACAATGTGGCGCTCGGTTTCGAAATTCGCGACGCGGCTGCCTCTGGAAGAGAGGAAATGGCGCGAGACTTGCTGCTTCAGTTCGGCTTGGCTGACAAGCTCAATCTAGAACCTAATGAACTCAGCCCTGGGGAAAAGCAGCGAGTTGCGATCGCACGGGCCCTCGCTGGGAATCCCCCCATTCTTCTCGCAGATGAGCCGACAGCTTCCTTGGACGCCGAAGCCGGAAAAAATATTTGCAAGATCCTTCGGAGGCAAGTCGACGATCAGGGAAGAACTGTTGTTGTGGTCAGCCACGATCCGCGATGGGAGAAATTCGCTGATCGCACCATCACTCTCTGCGATGGCCGGGTGGAAGAGCAGGTGGGAGTTCTATGAAAGCAATGGAGGCATTGGAGTCATTGAAGCAATTCAAGGTTTATAGCAGATGGGGCGTCGGCGGTCTTGCGGTCCTGCTGGTTATTGCAGGTGCGGCATTCCTGGGGACCTCGCGGCACAGGAATTCGGTAGAGGCGCATGGGACACCGTTAGAGAAATCTGCGACCGTGATGTTCGCGTCCCCTGGTCGAGTTGAGGGTGCCTCTGAAACCACACAAGTGGGAGGTGCCGCGGACGGGATCCTAAAGGCGGTGTACGTGAAAGAGGGCCAGTTGGTGAAAAGAGGAACGCTGCTGGGTGAGATCGCCTGCGATGAGCTCCAAGCAAGCCTGCAAACCGCCCTCGCGGAAGCCGATGCAGCGCGGCAGGCAAAGGCCCGGCTTATGCGTGGCGCGCGTGAAGAAGAGAGGAAAATTGCCAGCGACAAAACGGCGGCGGCCCGGGCGACATACGAAGAAGCCAAGTCCCGTTTGGAAATGCAGCGAGCTCTTTACGAGAAGCAACAGATCTCCAGGTCTGCTTATGATCAGGCTGTCCGTGATCGCGACGTCGCCGATGCCAACCTGAAGGCCGCCACTCGAACCGAGGAATTGCTTGCCGCGCCTCCTTTGCAAGAAGACGCGGCGCGTGCCGATGCTGATGTAGCAGCCGCCGAGGGTCGCGTAAAAACTGTACAAGAACGGATCGGAAAGTGCTCCATCCAGGCCCCGATCGACGGAACCGTTTTGAGAGTGTACGCAAGGCGCGGTGAGTCCTTCAGTACGGTTACTCCCCGCCCGCTGTTCAGCCTCGCAGACACTTCTACTCGACACATCAAGGCAGAAATCGACGAGAGAGATGTAGATAAAGTTTCTGTAGGGCAGAGAGTGGTAATCCAAGCCGATGCTCTTGACGGTAAAAAACTCACTGGCTCCGTGGCGAGCGTGTCCGACATGATGGGGAGGAAGAGTATCTCGACAGGCGACCCCGCCGACAAAAGCGATCGAGACGTTTTAGAAGCCGTGATCGATTTAGAGGACAATTCTCGGCCCCTGCCAATTGGGCTTAGGGTTACAGTCCAGTTTTTGGCGAGCAAGTCCGCAAAAAGGTGATTGCAAACTGGGCCCGAGGTAAACGAAGGCGACGCTTCAACCAACGGGACAACCGCCTTTGAGGCGGCCCCATCCGGCAAGCGCCCTACAAAACGAACACGTTCATCCATAACCGAACACTCCTTCCAAGGCATTCACTCCCTCCCCTAACGGGAAAAAGTGTTACCCACGTGTCCGGTACAATGTGTTACCTATGTCTCAGGCAGCTCAGCCTCAGGTTTTCGTGATCGTAGAGGTTCTCGAAACAGCCGCAACCCGTCCTCACCGCATGTCGCAAGTCTATCCGGCAATTCAGGTATAGAGGGTATTCCCAAGCGGAAGTCTCCGTAGTATGGTATCGCGGTTGCCTAACTGAATCGGTGAGGCAGACTTGTTACGACCGATCATCTGCCGATGGTTTCCCGTTGCTGCGGTGGTCTTGTGCCTTCCCGCTCTCGCTGCCTTGCAAACGCCGTCAAATCCTCCAGAAAAGCCCGTAGACTTCAATCGCGACATTCGCCCCATTCTCTCGGACACCTGCTTTGCCTGCCACGGGCCTGAAGAAGACGGCCGCCAGGGGAACTTGCGCCTCGACACCAAAGAAGGCGTATTCACAGATCGCGGTGGGTATCAGATCATTGTGCCGGGCAACAGCGCGGCCAGCCGGCTACATCAGAGGATTAGCGCGACGCAAAGGCGGATGCCTCCGGCATCATCCGGCCGAACGTTGACGCCCAAGCAGATCGAATTAATCCGCCAATGGATCGATCAAGGGGCGAAGTGGCAATCCCATTGGGCTTTTGATCCTCCCAAGCGTCCCCCGATCCCAGACGTCAAAGACAAAACCTGGCCAAAGAATCCGATCGACCATTTCACAATGGCTCGCTTGGAAGCTGAGGGATTGAAACCATCAGTTGAGGCGGATAAAGCCACGTTGCTGCGGCGCGTTTCGTTCGATTTGACGGGTTTGCCGCCCACTCCCGCCGAGGTGGACTCGTTTCTCGCAGACCATTCTCCCAACGCTTACGAAAAACGCGTAGACGAGTTGCTGAAGTCCCCGCACTACGGCGAGCGCATGGCGATGCAGTGGCTCGACTTGGCCCGTTACTCCGATACGCATGGCTATCACATTGACAGCTTGCGCGAGATGTGGCCCTGGCGCGATTGGGTCATTAACGCTTTCAATCGCAACTTGCCGTTCGATGAGTTCACCATCGAGCAACTGGCCGGCGACCTGCTTCCCAACGCGACGGTAGAACAGAAAATCGCGAGCGGGTTCAACCGCAACAATGAGATCAACTTTGAGGGCGGCGCAATCCCCGAGGAATATCACGTGGAGTATGTGGTGGACCGCGCAAGCACCACGGCAACCACCTGGCTCGGACTCACCATGGGTTGCGCGCGCTGCCACGACCACAAGTACGACCCCATCAAGCAGAAAGATTTCTATCGCTTCTTTGCGTTCTTCAACACCGTACCGGAGCGCGGCCTCGATGGATATGAAGGAAATGCCGATCCGGTTCTCCAGTTGCCCACTCCGGGGCAGAAGCGGCAGATGGAAGAACTGAATCAGCAAATCAACGCCGTTTTGACGGCCATGCCGGAAAAAGAGATGCTGGCGCTGCGGAACGAGTGGCAGAAGACTCGGCTTACTTCCTTGCCCGAACCGCCAGGCAATGGGTTGGCGGCGCACTATACATTCAACGGTGACCTGTTGGACGCCTTGTCAAAGAACGATGGAAAACTCGTGCGAGGGGAAGTTGTCTATGAAGATGGGCTGGCTGGCAAAGCCGCGGAATTCAGTGGCGAAGCGGAAGTCAACCTGGGCCAGGCCGGAGATTTCGACGCACACGAGCCGTTTGCGCTTGCCGTGTGGGCCGATGTTTACGGGTTGAAGAGCAGCGTCGTTCTTCAGAAAAGGACGCCTCCGAGCATTGGGCCGGCTATCAACTCGCTTTTGACGACGTTGCGTACACAGGACGT
>WNER01000057.1_pt1 | contig 18550 bp, 10 predicted proteins | sample 5399921 | NCBI WGS metagenome assembly WNER01 (sample SAMN13153331, study PRJNA577476) | soil metagenome | isolation source: 20 cm grassland meadow soil 5 days after 1st rain plot 5 | place: USA:California | collected 2015-09-21 | reverse complement strand
CTCAGCCCGAATGCGATCCAACAGCGCCTGGTCAGGACCAGCGCCGCGAGGGACCGGCACAGTACTTGTCGATTAACCATAGGACCTCCGACCTGGAGTTGTCGGCGCGTGGACGCGACCTGCATTCACTTCGGACACGGATGCGACTGTTTGCTTCGTGGCTGCTAGCGGCATCTCGGGCGATCTGCCTTCCCCGCATCTGGCACGGCTGTGTGCCCGCGTCCTCCGTGGACCAACCCGCCGCTGCACCGGAGTCCAGACCGGTCCCGAATCGTTGAGTCGGATAGAAAGATAGATCCGCGTCGGCCCGTACGTAATACTCCTCATGCCCACTTTTCGCGTGTTCGATTACCCAAGCGGCTACCAGCAAACCCTACCCGGCAGCCGCATTAAGTCAGCCGGCGCACCTTCTCGGGTAAACAATTGTCAAATCGCAGGGGGAGTGATACGCGTACGGGCGCAGGCCGCTCGGCAAATGCTGGGTGCGTGTGCGCGCTGGCCGGGACTGTGCGCTGGAGCCGGGGAGGAAATTCGATGTCGCACCGACGCTGTTTGCCCCATGCGCCACTTGGCGCGCTGGCACTGCTCTCTGCGGCGTTCTGCCGCATCGTCGTCGCCGGTCCGCCCGCATCGCCCACGCCGCCGTCACCCTCCGCGGCCGCCCCCTCTCCGGTGACGTCAGCGAGCGACGCGGAGCTGCCGTCGCTGAAGCCCGGGATGTGGGAGTATCAGCGCACGGTCACCACGCGCGCGCGTGGCGCTCCCGCGGTAGCGAAGCTGAGCAAGTGCAGCGACCCGACTCTGGAGATGCGCAACAAGCTCGCAGCGCTGGAGAAGAAGGGCTGCCGCTTCTCGCCGACGATCCACCTCGGCAACACGTACCAGGCGACCTGGATATGCTCCACTCACGGCGGAGTGGTGGCTATGTCCCAGAAGCTCACGGTGACCAGCGAAAGCAGCTACGAAGATATCAGCGAGGCGCGCTTTGAGGAGCAGCAGACACGCACGAAGATCGTCGCGACGCGGATCGGCGAGTGCCCGCTGCTGCCCAACGCTCCGAAACACCGGCGCGGGCCATCACCTCTTCCACGCTCGGGCAACGGGTGAATCGGCGGAAGATCGCTTCAACGCGTCGCGGACGCCGTTGCCGCTTCGACCTGCCCGCGCAGTTCCTTAATGAGCACGTCGGGGGTCGCGAAGCCATCGAAGCGCACCCACGGAGCTCCCGGTGCTCTGCGCACGAGTGTCACCGGCGTATGGCCCATCTTGTCGCCCCGGTACACATCGAACACCCGTTGTGCGGCGACGCTGGCGCCAGTCGCGCCGGTGTAGTGCTGCCAGCCGGGCCCCGCGGCGAAGCGCTTCGCATAGTCCCTGAGGCGCGCGGGGGTGTCCTCCTCCGGGTCGAGCGAGATCGAGACCAGATGCACGTGATCGCGCTCGGCGCCGAGCGCCCGCTGCAACTCGGAGAAGATCTGGCTCGCGAGCGGGCAGATTCCCGTGCAGGTGGTGTAGATGAAGTTGAGCACCACCGCTCGCCCGTCGTCGAGCTCATCGTCGAGCGTGACTTCGCTGCCATCGTCACGAACCAGGGGGATGCTCGGCACCTGGTAGTCCTCCACCGTGCGGATGACTGCCGGCGGTGCATCCCGTTCCCGCGCGCCCGCTCCGCCGGAGAGCTCCCGACCCGGCTTCGCCAGGTGCCCGCCCGACTCGTCCGCAAGCGCTCGGGGCATCGCTACGGCGCCGAGCAACGCCGCAGCGGCCGCCATGGAAGCAGCCACCAGCCTCATGACGACGACGCCGGAGCAGCGACCGCCTGAGCGGCAGGCTCTGCCGCCCCTCCTGCGCCCTGTCCTACCCGGCCCGCAGGCGCGACCGGCTTGGCGAACAGGTGATCCTCGAGCGGCGGGTTGAGCGCCACCTTCTCCACGGTCATCTTGCGCGTCTGTCGCGCTCCCTCGACCCAGGTTTCCGATACGAACGGAAACAACACGCCGTTGACCTTGCGATAGTCGCGCAGATAGCTTTCCACCCGCCGCATCTTGCCGTCGAAGCGCCGCGGGTTGCCTTCGATCTTCGACTCGAGGAACGTCTTCCCGTCGACCCAGATGCGGCGGGCGTAACCGTCCTGGGTCGTCAGCTTCAGCCGATAGTTAGCCCTGCCCTCGACCATCTCGGTGCCTTCCAGCTCGAGCGTGCTCCCCTTGACGGCGTAGTCGATCAGCGGGCCGTCCACATCGCTCTGATGAACAACGCTCTGCCTCTCCTCCTCGGACAAGAGCTCCACGTCGTTTCGGTTCAGAAACGGCCGCAGCTTCCAGCCGTTCTGGCCGTCATACACCTGCAGTGCCGTCTGACCCGCGAATTCGATCGCCACGCGCTGGTAATGCGGCCGCTTCATCTGCAGCGTGTACGGCAGCCGCGCGTTGTTGCGCCCGCCGGCGTCCAGGAGACCCGATACCTGGATCGTCTGCACGGCCCGCCAGGCCGCGAGTCCTCCGCGCGCCTGCGCGTTGCGCTCGGCGATCTGCGCCGCGGTAAGCTTTGGCAGCTGGGGTGACGGCACTGGCGCCGCATTCTGCGTCGCCTCCGGCTTGACGCTCGCGACGCTCGGGTCGCGCGCCACCGTCACGGCCACCGCCTCGGGCGCAAAAGCGCACGTCGCCACGAGCAGCGCCAAGCCCCTGGCCCACACACCATTCGACACCCGGCTCATACGACCCCCTCTCACTCGACCAGCAGGCTGGAGGCGTGGAACGCACCGATCACGATGTCCACCCGCTGCCCCGCCTTCACGACCTTGCCTGCGTTGGCGAACAGCATCCAGTACTCGCGCCCGGGCTCCGGATCGGCGACCTGGCGCAAGGTCCCGATTTTCTCCATCGTCGGGACCGTGAGTCGGGTGCCGGACTTCTGGTCGATCAGGTAGGGCGTCGCCCGCTTGTCGTTCAGCACGCTCGCCTTGCCGGGGTCGAGCACCCGGTATCGGAACTCCAGCGAGGCGCCGGACGAGACCGAGCGGACCTGCAGCTGGTCGACCCCGTAAGTCGCCGCGTAGTACGCCTCCCCACGCCGGCTGCGTGGCGCCGCGTGAGTGGCCCGCTGACTCGTCGCTGCGACCGCTGCCGCCGCGTCGCCCGCCGACGCGGCCGAACCCGCGAAGGTCGAGAGGAGGAGTCCGGCCGCGAGCAGCCCCGCGAGCCGGATCCTGTCGCCTGTGGTCACCACGGCACGGGGTCCGCCAGTGCGCCCGCCGCTCCGCCCGGTCCGTTCTGGGTCCCGTAGTTGCCGAGTGGCGCGTCATAGCCGGCCGCGCCGCGTGCGGTCACCGGATTCACCGTGGAGAGCGGCCCGTAGAACATGTTGATCCAGTTGTTGCCCTCGTCGACCGTCGCCGCCGGGTTGAGCGTGAACGCCGCGTAGAACGGGTTGTTGTCCGGCGCACCCGCGGGGGTGGTCATCGAGACTCCGACCGTTCCCGGCTGGATGCAGCCGGGGGCGTTGGCATTGCTGGTGCACAGGAGCGGTGCGATCTCGGGAGGCACCCGCGAGCCGTTGCAGTACATCGCGGTGAAGCCCGGATTCGTGCTCGGGCCAGGGTAGCCGCCTGTACCGACGTTGGAGCCCAGCGGGTGCAAGGTGAGGCCGGAGCTGTGATTGGTCGGGCTCGTATCCCCCTGCACGCCGATGTCCCAGTAGTACGCACCGCTCGGGCAGGCGCCGCTGGCGGTCTGGGTCAGCGCCGGCACCAGCTGGATGGTCGCGAGTGGCGGCGCGCCCACGGTGATATGGAAGGCGCGGTTGTACCAGAACGTGCCGCCGAGGAGGAGCGGCACGGAGTAGTTGCGGCAGGCGTTCGTCGGCGGCATCGTGTCGAACCCGTCGCAGCTGCCGGCCGAGGCGATCGCCGCGGCGAACTGCAGCGTGTGGCGGTTCGTCTCGAAGCCGGCCGGCTGGTTGTTCGAGTTGGTCACCGGATTGGTGCACCCCGGCTGGTTCGGCGGCACCGGGTTGCATCCGGGTGGCGGTACGCTGCTGTTGGGCGCGCCCAGCGTGTCGAACAGCACGCCGGCGGTGGCGGTCGCATCGTTGGACGCCACGGTATTCCCGACGAAGATCACTCTTACCGCGTCCTGGAGCGAGACGCCGCCTCCGGCCCACCCCGCCACGTTGTTGGCGAAGATGTTGTTAGCCACCGTCACCGCGTACCACTGCGAAGGGTGGTTCGGATTGTTCAGCACGTCGTTGCCGTTGACCAGCTGCAGCCGCAGCCCGCCGCCGCTGCCGCTCTCCGCGGTGTTGCCCTGGAACAGATTGGACAGGATCCGCAGGTTCGGGCCGATGCCGTCGGTCAGGGCCGGCGCCACGTCCACGTCGACCAGCGAGGTTTCGCCCACGTCGCCGTCCACCGAAGGACCAGCCGCCACCACCCCGCCGCCCCAGGTCGTGATCGTCGGGTTGCTGCTCTGGTTGAACAGGAACGCGTTGTGCTCGATCGTCCCGTTGTAGCTGAACCCGTAGTGGGCGAGGCCGCCGCCGTCGCCGGTGCTCAGGTTGCCGCACACCCAGTTGTAGGCGAAATCGTAGAAATCGGCCCCGCTGCAGAACACGACGCCACCGGCGGAGGCCGGCGTGGTCGAGTTCACCTCGTCGCCGTAGGCAGCGTTCAGCGAAACCGCGTTGTTGTGCACCTTGACGTAGACGTTCTGCAACAGCGGCTGCGCGGTGGTCACCGCGCTGGCTCCGGTGCCGGTGGTGACGGTCGTCAGCTCGGGATTTTCGGACTGGCCGACCGCGATGCCGCCGGTCAGCGTGCCGGCGTTGCCGTACACGCGGTTGTTGGCGACCTGCATGTAGTGGTTCCAGCCGTGCAGGAAGATGCCGCCGCCGCCCTGCGAGCTGTTGCTGACCGTGATGGCGTCGATGGCGGCCGGGTTGCACTTGAAGTTGGCGACGAACTTGCAGTCGGTCGAATCGTTGAGCGGGACGCAGCCCGCGTTGCTGGTCGCGCTGCAGTTGGTCGTATTCGGGTTCTCCAGACCCTTGCCGAGCACCGTGATCCCCGCTCCTTCGTACGCGCCCATCAACGTGGGCTCCTGCAGCAGCTCGGCGAGGTTGCCGTTCAGGTCCGTGTTCCATCCGATCAGCGGCTCGAGCGGGATCGGATCGACCTGACCCTGCATCGACGACGGACAGGTGTAGGTGCCGGTCGGGTCGTACGGGCGCGGTGGCGTCGGCGGCGTCGCGGTCGGGTCGCCCGCGATCAGCGCACCGCTCAACGTCACGCCGAACAGGCAGTCGACCTTCCGTCGCCACGGGTCGAGCTTGCCGGCCGCGTGCGCATTGGCGTCGACCTTCACGGACGGAGCGCCCACCCCCTGCAGGCGCACCGGCTTCCACATGAGCAGCAGCTCGGGATAGGTTCCGGGACCCACGATGATCAGATCGCCCGGAGTGGCGTTGTCCAGCGCCGTCTGCAACGCGGTGCCGGCCGCGTTCTCTCCATTCACGTAGGTCGGAGCCTTGCCGCCGACGGTCACGGTCACCGCATCGATCGACCGGCTCGTCAGCCGATTGCCCGCCGTGGCCGGCTTCGTGATCACCAGCTCGCCGCAGGTACCGTACTTGGCCGCCGCCTGGGCCGAGGTCATCGTCGAAGCCCAGTGTTGCGCGCACACGGGCAGGCCGGAGGGCACCGTGGCCGTGATCGTCGTGTCGGTCCAGGTTCCGACCGTGGCGCTGGTGCCGCCGATCGTCACGCTACCTCGGGTCGTCCCGAAGCCGTAATGGCGCGTGATGAACTTCTGGTTGTACGGCGCCGTGTTGGCGGCCGGGCCCGAGTAGGCGTGGTTGGGCACGATCTGGTCGCCCAGCGCGGTGATCGTGATCGTATGGCCGGCCGCGCTGACCCACGGACCTGCGCCGCCGCCCGAGGCATCACCGGTGACGGACTTGATCGCGGGCGTGCCGTCGGGATAGGCGCAGTCGGGCGGGTTATAGCCTTCGGCGAACGCGGACACCGGCACCACCGGCGTGTCCAGGTAGGTCGTGTCCTGTGGCATGAACGGGTTCTCGTAGCAGAACGTGCTGTACTGCGGGTTGAACCACGGATCGGTGATCATCGTCGGGGGCGTCGTCTGCGCGGTGACGCACCCCGGAGGGAAGCCCGCCGTGGTCGCCGTGGGCGCAGTCGTGCACACCGGCGCCACCACCGGCCCCGGGTCGTTCATGCAGTTGATCAGCATGCCCGGCGCGTAGCCGGTCGGATTCGGGGGATCCACCTCCCAGGTCGAGAACGTCAGCCCGTTGTACAGGCCCCACTGGTCGGACATCGTGCGCGAGACTTCCACGCCGTTTAAGTCCTTGATCGACACCGGCAGGTTGGGCACCGCGAACTTCTCGCCGAAGCTCGGCGAAGCGGGGTCGAACTCGGACGAGAAGTCGTCCAGGATGAACCCGGTGTAGTGAGTCGCGGCGGGCGTCTTGGTCCATACGAAGAAATCGGTCTGCGCCTGCATCTGGTCCTCGAGCGTCACCTCGCGGCGGTCGCACAGCCGGCGCGAGGCTCCCGCAAACGGCGCCACCTCACCCGATTCGGGTGAGATGCTCATGTAGTCGGGCACGATCCGCAGCGCCCCGACGCACGGCGCCGCCATCACGAACAGACCGCCGGGCCCGAAGCCGTTGAGTCCAGTGCGGCCCATGTTGGTGGTCGGATTGCCGTTGTTGCCGGTGGGCGTGCCGTTGGCTGCCGTCGGGTTGCAGCTGCCGGTGCACGGCCCGGTGTACGAGGGATTGGCGTAGGTCGGCCCGTACCAGCTATAGGTCGCATTGACCGTCGCCTGGTCGGGCACGATGAAGATGTCGGCCAGCCCGGCGAACTGTGATGTCGCGGGCGCGATGAAGTTGTCGCCGATCAGGATGTTCTTGTCTTCCTCCTTCACGATCTCGTAGCCGCGCGGAGGCACGACCTCGACCACGTACTTGCCGGTGGGCAGCACGGCGGGGACCGCTCCGGTCTGCACGACGCCGCCGACCGAGGCCGGCCCGCTGGTGCCATAGGCAGGGTTGTGCACGGTCGCGCAGGTGATCGCATGCCCGGCGAGCGGACCCGAGGCAACGGTGAAGGTCGCGCCCGGGGTGTTGCGGCAAGTGGGGCTCGGAAACTCCCAGAGGCCGTCGTACGGCGCCGGCTGCACCTGGTTCCAGCCGTGCATGCCGTCGTAGCACTTGAACTGGCTGTTGCTCGGCAATGTCAGCGTGGGGTTCAGGTAGTTGGGCGTTCCGGCCAGCGTGTACGTGAAGTATGGATCGGCCGGATCCTGGCCCGGGCAGTTCATGTTCGGCACGCCCGCGGCGCGAAAGCCCTGGGCGTACGCATCCCAGCTGCTGGATGTGGTCGTGTCGACCAGCTTCAGCGCCACCGTGCCGTCCGGCGCCAGGCTCTCCTGGTACAGGTTGACGGTGACGTTCGGCACCAGCGGCTCCCACAGGTTCTGGAAGAGCTGCTGCGGGTCATCGAACGGACGGGTGGACGAATAGACCACGTGGCCGCGGATACCGCCGTTCTCGCCGGCGACATACGGCATCTTGCCCCAGTCGAGGGCCTGGATCTGACTGACGAAGCCCTGCACGCCCTCGGAATGGACCGTGCCCGGGTCGATCCGGCCGGTCGACCCGCCGGGTCCACCCGCCGGGGGCGGGCCCGCGCTACCCCTCCGCTCGGAGCAGTCGCCGTTCGAGCAGTAGTACGACCCCGGGAATCGGAGCGCGGCCGGCAGTGGGAAGCTCTCGGTGCATGCCGCCGTCGGCGTGGCCTTCGTGCAGCTTGCCAGCACCCCCTGATATGCGCCGCTGCGGCCGTTGCCCATCGGCCCCGGCCCGTCGATCTGGCCGCCGGCATCGTTGGCCACGTGCACGGCGGTGCCGCGGAAACGCGTCGTATCGGATTCGACCACGTACCAGGAGAACAGCGGGAAGGTCTCGTCGAAGTTCGCGTTGCCGTCCGCATCCGTGAACAGCGTGTTGCTGAATTTGCCGTTGCGGAACCTCACCCGGGCCGGAACCTGCCCGATGGGCGGCTCGCCCGGGTCGCGGATGCCGTTGCCGTTCACGTCCACGTAGGTGTTGGTCCAGATGTGCTGCTGCCAGGTGAAGGTCGGGTAATCCATGTTGAGCGTTTGCCCGCCGCGGACAGTGACGGGCTTGGAGGAGCCGTCGACCAGGAAATCGACCCACTGATCGAACACCTTCAGCGACCAGGTGCCGTCCGGAATGCCCGTGAACGTCACGTGCCCGTTCTGGTCGCACTTGGCGAACGCGAAGTCCCCTCCGTCCCGATCGCCGAGGCTCGCGTAGCAGGTGGTGTAATTGAGCGACTGGTAGTTCTGGCCATTGCCGAGGGCGAACACCGAGCTGTCGTACAGCGTCTCGTTCGGCGGCCGCGACATGTGCAGGTTCGACACGTTCACGTTGACCGTGTTGCTGCAGTGTCCCGCGCCGAGAGCCGCGCACAGGCCGGGCTTGCGCCCGTTGATGATCTTCGGGTTGGCCATCCCCATGAACACGTGCCAGCCGGCGGGGCTGAATTCCTGGAAGTAGGCCGGCTCGCCGGAGCGTACGAACGAATCCAGCAGGTGCGTGCCGTCCAGCGTGTTGGTCTGCAGCCATTCCTCGCCGGCGGCGATGCGGGCGGCGCTCGGATGCACGAAGACTCCGAAGCGTCCCGGCATCAGATTCTTGATGACTGCCTGGCCGACCAGCGGCGAGGGCGTCTTGCCGTCCGCCTCATACTGCGGGCACACGATGATCACGCCCACCGCGACCTGGTTACCCTGGTCGGTCGGCGCGATCGGACAGGCGTTCTGGTTTGTGAGCGGGTCGACCGTGCCGTTGAGCGAATTGCTGAGCGGCATGTTGAACATGTCGTAGGTCATCTGCCCCGTCGGATCGCCGGTCGAGCCGGCGTCGTCCCACAGGATCACCTCGAAGCCGCCCAGTCCCGGCTCGATCGCGCCGTTGCCGTCGTGCTCGCCGTTGAGCGGGAAGTCGTCCTCGAACACGAACACGCTGAGCGTGGCCGTCTTCATCGGGTTCGGCTGTACGTTCACGGTCAGAGGCGCGAAGGTACAGACGCCTGCTGCGGTGCAGGTCGGCGCCGCGACCGGCCCTCCGGCCATCGTGTGACCGCAGCCGGACACGGTCTGGCCGGTCGGCGTCTGGGTGGCCGCGCAGTTGGCCGCCACCGTCGGATCGGACGAGTTGCCGGTGTTGAACGCATTGGCCGCGTCGCCCGGCAGGACCGAGATGTAGTAGCGCGCCGGGGTGCCGTCAGGATTGGTGGCGTTCAGCACCGCCTGGTCCGGGGTCGACGCGGGCCGGGAGGCGCCAGCCGCCGCCGCAACGCAGATGCCGCTGGCGTCGCACACGGCCGGCACGTGCCCGCCGGTGGCCGGGTTGTAGATGCTCTGTCCGCGCTCGCAGCTCTGCGGACCGGTGCAGCCGGCCGCGATCACCGGCATGTAGCTGGTGTGGAAGTTGGTGCCGAGCGTCGGCGGCACGCCCGCCGGACAGCTGGCCGGCTTGCTGCCGCCGGGGCCGTTCTGCTGGCAGTTCGGATCGAGGTAGAAGGTCAGGTCCTGCTCGATCACCCACTTGTAGTCGGTGATCGCCGTCCTGGTGTTCGCGTCCTGGACCGTGACCTTCAGGCCGCTGGCGGCCGGGAAATTCAACGTGGCGAGGGCGGTCGAGGCGCTGGAGGTCCCCTGGGAGTTCACGGCGCTGTACGAGAAGGTGCAGGTGCGCGCCGCAGGCGTTGCGAGCGCGGGCAAGGTCGCGGTGAACGCGCCGTTCGACTGCAGCGAGACCGTGCAGCCAGTCGCGGTGCCGGCGGCCACCGCGGTCAACGGATAGCCGTTCGGGTCGGTGTCGTTCAGCAGCACTCCCGGAGCGCCGACCTGCAGCAGGGTGGCGCTGTGGCTGGTGTATGTGTCGGCGTTCGCGGTCGGTGCGCCGCCGACCGTGGCCGCGTGGAACGTCACCAGCGCGGACAGCGCGGAGTTGCCGTTACCGCAGTAGGTGAACGATCCGGTAGCCCCGTTCGAGAAGCCCGCCGTCACCGCCAGCGTGAAGGTGCCGTCGGGGTTCAAGGTGACGGTGCCGGCCGCTCCAGCCGGGACCGTCTGCGGCCCGGTCGAGCCGGTCGTGGCCACGCAGGGACTCGAGGCGTTGTGCACCCCGTTGTCGTTCAGAAGCACGTTGCCACTGAAAGTCGTCGCGTGGGCAGGCACGATGTAGTTGTCGGCGACGGCCGCGGCCGTCGAAAATGCATTGAGCACTCCGCCGGTCGTCTGGCCGGCCCCGGTGCCGGCTGCGCCCCCATTGACCACCAGGAAGGCCTCCATGCCGCTGTCGCGCTTGACGGAGCCGGCCGAGAGGCTCAGCTCGCGGTCGAACAATGCGTAGGAGGCCGCCGTGTACGCTCCGCTGCTGGCCGGGAACACGAGGATATCGATCACCTTGCCGGCCGGCATGAATGCATCGCTCACCACCTTGGGCTGCGGTGTCGTCGTGGTGGCGGCGGTCTGCGGGAACGTCACGCCGGTGGCGCTCTGCGCGTAGTGGCCCGTGGTCAGCGCCACCGCCACGTCCGGCTCCAGGTTGCCGTCCTCGGCCATCTGAACCATCGGCAGTCCGACCGTCGACGGCATGTGAAACCGCAGGCCCGCATTGACCAGGCGCAGCAGCACGCCGGTTGCGGCGGTTGCCGCCGTCGTCGTGGACCCGATGTTCAACTGCGAGGCCGACGGATTGGCCGGGTCGAACGCGACACCGTCGACCAGGTAGTACAGCGGCGTGTAATCGACCGCCGGCGGATAGCAGGTGTTGGCCGTGGCAGCCGGGCCCATCGTCGAGCAGGCCAATGACCACGTCTTCATCTCGGCGGCCGCGCTGAGCGTGCCCGTGCAGGCGCCGATGCTGGCCGCACAGCCGGCGGATTTCACCAGGAAAGCGTCGACCGCGCTGTTCTGAACCGGGTCGATCTCGCTCAGCAGCGCCACCGCATCGGCGTCGTACCGGACGCCGGTGGTCACGCAAGCGGCACTGGTCGTCGCCGTACAGGGGCTCGGATAGGCAGTCCCCGCGGCGCCCGCGGCCGGCGCGGTCGTCACGACCAGCACGCCGTACAAGCCCATCGGACCCTGGATGGCGGGATAGGTCCCCGATTCGATCAGGTACGTGCCGGGCCGCAGGTTGGTGAAGGTGTAGGTTGCACTACCGCCCGCCGGTGTCTCGGCGACGAACGATCGCGCGCGCGCGCTCTGCGTGGGCGGCTGGAAGGGGTCGGCGGACGTCGCGATCGTCCACGTGCTCGAGGTCTGCGCCGGGTGCTGGGGCCGTCCCGATTCGCGCACCGGGGCGCCCAGGCGGTTGACGTCGGCCGCTTGCGGGATCTGGCCGACGATCACCAGCGACGTTTCGACCGGCAATGCGTTGCTCAGCGTGATCGTCAGACCCGTCGCGGCCGGGGCGGCTGCCGCCGGCACCCGGATCAGCGGCGGCTGCCACAGGGTGCTGGTGCCGGTGGCCGGCACCGTCTGCGCCGCGCCGTTGGTCTGGGTGCAGGTCGCACCCACGGGGGCCGTCGTCGTGCTGCAGACCCAGCCCCACATCGGAACCGAAGCGCCGTCGGGCATCAGCGCGGTCTGACGGGCGGCGGTGAGGGTGACGCTGTTTTGCGCCCGCGCGACGCCAACGGTCGACAGCAGCGCGATCCCGGCAAGCAGAGCCGTCTTCAGCAGGTCGTGTGTGGTTCTCATGTTCTGCTCCGTGAGCTCACAGCGTTTCGTCGATGTACCAGACCGGCGGATCAACCAGCATCATCATCAGCATCCCGCCGGGAAACACGTCGTTGGTGGTGATCTCGCGCTCGTTATGCGAGTGCCACATGAAGGCGATGCCGGATTCCTCGGGCGGGTTCTGCAGCGCGCCGCCCGGCGGCAGCGGTGTCGGGCCGCGCGAGCGGTTGACCGCGTCGGGACCCAGATAGGGGGTGCCGTTGTACCAAAGGCCGTTGGTCGCAACCAGCGGATCGGGCAGCGTCGCAGGCCCCCCGCCGCCGACCTGACCCACCGGGTTGGCCTCGAGCGGATGGTTGTGGTCGGCGCACCACTCGCCGTAGTTCTTCGAGGCGGTCGACGCATTGGACAGCGCGCCCGCGGTGTTGAACACCGGTATCACCGCGCCACTGGCGCGCGTGTAGTAGCCGTTCGCATCGGCCACGCAGTTCGGGTTGCCGGTGTTGGTCGGCGTATGGCCGTAGATATCCCAGTTCAGACCCTTGCCCGACCAGTAGAAGATGCCGTCGAACGACTGGCCAGGGAGGGTGTCGGTCGTGAACATCATCAGCCCGGCCAGGCGGGTCGGGTCGGTCGGGCTCAACATCAGATTGCCGTCCCGCGCCAGGATCCGCACGTGGTTGGCGTGCTCGTGGAACGGGTGCTCCCAGCGGCCCGTGCCGATCACGCGGATCAGCACCTGATCGAGCGGATGCATGTGCGGGTTGCCGTTGTAGGGCTGGTGCGGATAGTTGGGCGCGTAGTCCGCATCCATGTTGTCCGGCATCGAGCGCCCGTTGATCGTGTAGTAGCGCGGGTGATAGGGCTCGGTGGGCACGGCCAGCACGGCCGGCGGGCAGGGCATGCCGGTGATGGTGTTGTTCGTGCCCGGCGGGCACGCGCCAATCGCCTTGATCTGCGCTTCGGCCTGCTGGTGGATGGCGGGGTCGATCTCGCCGAACTGGAACAGGTACTCGCGGTCGTAGCAGGTGGCCGCATGGTCGTAGGCCGAGGGCGCCAGCCGGAACTCCGCGCCTCCGCCTCCGAGCCCGCCCAGCGCGACGCAGCCGGCGGGCACCGTGCTCGGCAGCACGACCAGCGCGCCGTAGAGTCCCATCTCGATCTGCAGGTCCGACTGCGTGCCGCTGTAATAGGCGTGCGTCCCCGCCTTGCCGGTCGTGTTCAGCGTGTAGGTCACCGTGCCGCCGGGTGAGGCTTCGGTCGCGAGCAGGCCGACCGCGGTCCCTGCGCCAGTGCTGGCGGTGGTCGGAATCCCTGTGAAGACGATCGAGGTGTTACCTGCGCCTGTAGGCAGGCTGTTGGTCAGCGTCACGGTCACCGTGGTGCCTTCGGTGACGATCAGCGTCGGGCCCGGCAGCTGCATCGTCGGGCAGGAACCGATCGACTGGAACACCGCCGGCGCATAGGTGTGCCCGGTCGGCGAGGCGCAGCCGTAACCCCAGGTGTAGATCAGCGCGCCGTCGGGCTGCGTGGTGTAGCCTGCGCTGGCCACCAGGCTGAAGGAGCTCCCCACGATGCCTGGCGCGGCCGCCTGGCCGGGGCCCGGAACGAAGGCGGCGAATGCCGCGACGACAGACAGCAGGCGTCCCACCGACGCCACGCGGCTTTGCATGTTCGAGGCGCTCATCGTTGCTGTCTCCTAGTTCGTGATCACGACTTCGGTCATCAAGCCACCGAAGTTCTCCGCGTCATTGGCGAGATGGTCCAGATTCGGCGTGTAGAGGAAGTACGTGCCGGTCGGCATCGGCGTCGTGCACGTGTAGGCCGGGGCCGGCCCGCGCACCGCGCACGCATCGATGATCACGTCGAGCGACTCGCCTCCCCCGAGCGTGATCGAGTTGGTCGTGTAGTACAGGTTGTTGCCGGCCTGGTCGCGCAGGATCTTGGCGTTGTAGCCGACCAGTTGCATCGGCATGCCGAGCGAGGCGAGCGTCTGGTACTCGGAGACGTCCAGGTCCGAGATCCGCAGCGCCGCCCGCTGCGGCGTTCCGCCCGGCCCGCCGCTCAGGCTCAGCGTGATCAGCGACGGCAGCGGCTGCGACGGGCGCTGCAGTCCGTCGGAGGCCATGGTAGTGATCGCACCCGTGGTAATGGTGTCGGGATAGCTGCGTCCATTCAGCAGGAAGTACTTGTCCTTCATGTCGGAGAAGCCTTCCGGGTTGAAGGTCATGCCGACGAAGTGGAAGTTCGGGTCGAAGCCGTGGATCTGGATCGGCACGTCGATGTCGTAACGCGTCGAGCCGTCGCCGTCGTTGTAGACGTACTTGTAGCCCGTCGCGTGCGTAAAGCCGCTGTCGGCCGCCGGCGCCGGGGTCGAGCACAGGATGTCGGCGGTCGGCGTTCCGGTGGCGCCGAAGCGCAGGTTGCTTTCGCCGCTCGAATAGCACGCGGTGCGCAGGTCGCTCTGTTGCCCCGGTCCGCCGGCCGTGCCGATCGTCCCGGTGGTTCCGCTGCCGCTGAGCGCCAGGTAGGCGTTCGTGCCGTTCGGCAGGCGGTTCTGGCGCGGCCGAACGAAGAGCTGCCCGACCATCCCCATCTGCAGGTGCTCGGGGGGCGTGATGTGGCAGTGCCAGAAGTAGGTGCCCGCGTCCGGCGCCAGGTAGTAGTAGGTGAAGCTCGCGCCGATGTTGATCGCGAGCGAGGCATCGGGCACGCCGTCGTAGTAGGACGAAGCGTTCGGGTAACCATGGAAGTGGACCGTGTGCGTCTCGAACAGGTCCGGCCGCATGATCATCCCGACATTGGTCAGCGTCAGGAAGAACTCGTCGTCCTCGTCGAATCCGAACAGCGGCGCCGGAATGTTGCCGTTCATCACGCCGGTGTTCATGATCGCAGCCGCATCCGTCTGCGGGATCGAGCTGACCGCCCCCACCGCCGTCAGCGTCACCGTGGGCGCGGAGGTGTAGCCCTGGCCCGGGTTGGTCGGCACCACCTCGATCACCGAGCCATTACCGATCACGGCCGCCGCGGTCGCGTTCCTTCCGCCGCCTCCGGTGATCGTCACCGTGGGCGGTGCGCCGTAACCGGCGCCGGCGTCATTCACGATGAACCCGTTCACTCCACAGGGCTCGGTCGCGGTGACCACGCAGGTAGTGCCGTTCGAGACTCCGACGGCGGAGCTGACGTTGGCCGCACGGAACCCCACCGGCGGCACGAAACCCACCGCCCCGTTCGGGCCACACGACGCGCCGCTGTATGGATTCGGCTGGCCGTTCAGGTAGCTCCCGCCCTCGCAGTACGGCTTCCGGAATTCATCGGGGAAGTCGGTCCCCGGTTGGCCGTTCCGGATCTTCTGCAGTCCGCTCAGCGGGCCGAACGAGAACATGAAGGTCTGGTTGCCGTCGCCCTCGGTCATGTAGCCGTCGCCGCCCGAGATCTGCTGGCACTTGACGGCGCCGCCGTTGCTGCGGTAGGTCAGCGCCACGCCGTGGGCGTTACCCGCGATGTTGGTCGGGCCGGTGTAGGCCGGCTCGCCCGCAGCGCTGGTCGGCGCGTTCGGGTGCAGCAGTGTGCTGGTCGGACACTGCACCATGAAGGTCTGCGCGGCGGCCGGCAAAGTGATGAGCGCTAGGGTCAGCGCCGCGAAACCGCGGCACAGTAGGTGTCTGGTGAGCATACGAACTCCCGACGTGGCCTGTCGGCACTGGGTGTGAGACCTGTCAACGCACCACATACATCTCCCTGACGTACTGCGGTTCAAGCAAGCGCGATTCAAGCAAGCGGCCGAAAACATAGGACCGCCGCGGGCGGAACACACTCCTATCGATGCCTACGCGCGGGCGCTCAAACACCGTATGCGTCTACCGAAAGACCCTACCTGCTCCTGCGTTTCGCGGAGCGAGCCGAAGACGTTGGCTTAAGCGGAGCGGACGCAATTCCTCGGCCCGGGCGGCCGCCGACGTACGCCGGCTCCGGCGGAAAACAACAGGCGGCTCGGACACCTGCGATGAGGCGGACATCGCAGATGAAATCCGCGATCCACCACCCGCAGCGCGCGAGGTGCGCGGGCGAATATTTAGCGTTAGTTGCGTTGATTCTAAGCGTCAGCGTGAACTGAGCGGCGCACAATTCCGGCACCTGCGGGCCGCTGGCGCATGCTGCCCCGCGGGAAAACAACAAGCTCATCGGACATCCGCAGAGAGCTGGACCTCGCAGATGAAATTTGCTATCGACGCGCGCCCGCGCGAGGTGCGCGGCGAATGTCAGTGTTAGTTGTGTTGGCGCGCGACCACGTAGCTATCGTTGGATGCGAATCCCTGATTCGTGGCAAGCGTCAGGTATCGGAGACTCAGTTCAAGTTGGGGTTGGTGCCAGGGTCGCCCGGTTGGATCGTGCCCGGCGCCCCGAAGCCCGGCTGGATACCGCGATTGGGGGTGCCGGGGTTGCCCGGTTGGATCGTGTCCGGCGGCGCGGCCGGGTTGGTCGCGCCGGTGCCGAGGGCGCGGTTCCAGCGGTTGGCGTAATAAATAAACTTCCACGCGCAGTAGCAATCCGCGCCTTTCAGCGCTTTATCGAGGGTGTCGAATCCGTCACGTTTTATGGGGACGCCCTGAGAGCTGCTGGCCACGCCCATGATCGCCTGACCGCTCGGAGTCGGAATCAGGCTCCAGTCGGCTTTGCCGGTGACAGGGTCCGGATAGAGACGACGCAGGTGATGCTTTGGTACGGGAAAGCGCTCGTCCTGGACGAGATCCTGCAGCGTGTGCGGGTACGAATGACCGGTCGCGAAGTACGAGGCGATCGCGATCCGGTAGGCATGCCCGATGAAGAGCAACTGCGTCTCACGCTCGCGCTGCTCGGTGAGCGACCAGACGCGCGCCGCCATCGTCAGCAGCAGACCCATCAACACGACCGCCGCGAGAAGTCCGAGGTACGTGAAGCCCGCCTGGCGCGTGGAAGGGGCGCGCATGGCGCTCACCAGGTGGCGAACGGCGTGCCATTGGCCGCCACTTCGGCCGCGCCGCTATGGATGTCCTTGATGCCCGGGTGGTCCGGATCGTCCGACTGCACGAGCGTCCAGGTGTCGGCCGCCTTGGTGTAGGGATCCACCGGAATCGACTGCACGTAGCGCTTGTCGGCGAGCGCCACGAGCGTGTCGGGATACTCGCCGCGATCGGCGTAGTACTTGTCGATCGACTCCCGCAGGATCGCGAGATCCTGCCGCAGCACGGTCTCGCGGGCATGCGCGAGGGTGCGGAAGTAGCGCGGCACGGCGATCGAGAGCAGCGTGCCGATGATCAGCATGACCACCAGCAGCTCGATGAGGGTGAAGCCGCGCGCGGCGCTGCGCGGGGAGTTACCAGTCATGGTAGTGGACTCCGTTCAACCCCACCCCGTGGTCGAGCGAGTACACGTCGTAGACATCGTCCCCCGGCTGCGGATCGTCGGGCGGGCTCGCATAGCTGCGCAGCCCCCAGGTATCCTCACCGGCCACTTTGCCGTCCGGGAAGAAAGGATCGCGGGGCACGCGGCGCATGAAGTAGAGCATCGTCTTGTTCGGGCTGGCGGTGTCCTCGACCCCGGCGTAGAGCGACTTGAGGTCCGGCGGGTAGCCCGAGGCGCCGAGCTCCTTGTGGATGTGACCGGTGTCGGAGGCCGCCTTGTAGGCATCGAGCGCAGTGCGGATGTCCCTGAGCGCCGCGCGCAGCTCCACCTCCTTCTCGCGCTTGGCGACGAGCTGCGCGAGCGGCATGGCCGCGGTCGCCATGAGGGCGACGATAGCGAGCGTCATGACCAGCTCGATGAGCGTGAAACCTCGGCTGCGCACGGAGCTCACTCCAGGGACTCTCACTGCGATGCGGGCTGGATCGCGATCTTGAGCGGTGGCGAGGCGCTGCTGCCGACTGCGGCCCCGGCCCCGCCCAGCACGTTCAGCATCGCCATGATGTTGGTTGCGGGACGTGCCGCCACGGCCTTGAACTCGAGCACCATGAGGCTGCCGCTGCCCTGCACGGGCTCATCCGACGTCGTCGTGACGTCGAGCTGCGCGCCGCCCCCGCGCGTCTCGACCTTGGGCGCTCCGGCGGCGGCCGGCACCAGGTCGCCGGTGCTCGCGCTCACGAGCTGCAGGGCGCTCGAGTCGAAGCGCAGCTGCGAGCGCAGGTGCGTGATCGACTGGTCCGTGGCGAGGCGCACGGTCACCTGGAACTCCTCCCCTACCTTCACCTCGCTCGGTCCGTCCATGGTGAGCGCGGAGCGCGCCTCCGCGGCCGCGCTGCCCGCGGCCGCGCTGCCCGCCGCCGCCGCCGCCGGAGGCGCCGCATTCGAGGGGACCGTGGCCGGCACGGATGCGATCGGGAGACCTCGCTGCGCCTCCGCCGCCTTGAGCGCCGCTGCGGCGGCGAGCGCCGTCGGGTTGGAGGGCGCCACGACGGCCGCGCCCGCAGCTCCGCCCGGAGCGGCGGTGCCCGGCGCTGCCTCCGGCGGAGAGACGCTGGGCGCGCTGCCGGAGGGCGCGGTGCCGTTCGGCGCACCACCACCTGGCGCAGCGGCCGGCTGGCTCTCGCCGCCGGCGCCCGCGCCGTAGGGCATGCTGCGGGTACGGGTCTCGGTGCCGTACCAGAATTCGGTCGCATCGCTCGCCGCCCGCGGCTGCATGCGGATGATGCGCGGCGTGATCGACAGCACGATCTCGTCCTTCTCGTGGTCGGTGTGATGCGTGCCGAAGAGGCGCGAGAGGATCGGGATGT
>WNER01000055.1_pt1 | contig 18659 bp, 38 predicted proteins | sample 5399921 | NCBI WGS metagenome assembly WNER01 (sample SAMN13153331, study PRJNA577476) | soil metagenome | isolation source: 20 cm grassland meadow soil 5 days after 1st rain plot 5 | place: USA:California | collected 2015-09-21 | reverse complement strand
GCTGCAGTCGTAGCCAAGCGCGCGCCAATCGATGCCCTGGAAGAGATTCTCCCCCGCGCCCAGCAATACCGGCCGCAGCGCGAGATGCAGCTCATCGATCAGCCGCGCCTGCAGATACTGGCGCACGGTCGCTACGCCGCCGCCCAACCGTACGTCCTTTCCTTTGGCGGCGGCCTTGGCACGCTCGAGCGCTGCTTCGATGCCGTCGGTGACGAAGTGAAATACCGTGCCGCCTTTCATCTCGAGCGCCACGCGTTTGTGATGCGTCAGCACGAAGACCGGCGTGTGATACGGCGGCTCGTCGCCCCACCAGCCCTTCCAGCTGTCGTCCGGCCACGGGCCTCGGACAGGACCGAACATGTTGCGCCCAAGAATCCAGGCGCCGATTCCGGCAAAGCCCTGCTCGGCAATTCCGTTATCGACTCCCGTCTCGCCATCGTCGTGACCGTGCATCCTCCGCCACACGCGTGTCTGGAAGAACCACTCCATCAGTTCAGGGCCTCCGACGCCCAGCGGATTCTGGAGATCTTGGTTCGGCCCAGCGCCGTAACCGTCGATGGAAACCGCGAAGCATTGGACACGGAGTTTGGGCACTACATTCCTCGCTGCTTGGTACGGTGTCGCGTTAGCGATACCCGCGCGGTGGGCGATTGGTCCGCGGCAATGGCACAAAAGGCTTCACGCGCCCGGCTAGACTACGTACGAGCGATCCACAATGACCCGCCACCGCCCTAGTAATTTCAAGAGAAGCGACTGACCGAACCTGGTGGATGTGCCGACGGCCACCAACATGGTTCCGCGCGTGGGCGAAGACAGAACCTCGAGTTTGACGAAGTCGTCGCGCTCGCAGGGGATTATCGCCAAGGAGCTGCTGTCGGCTGTGCAGCCGTTATCTTCGGGTCGCGCCGAGTAGGACATTAGCTTGAGCGAAGGGTACTTGGGCTGAAGTTTCTCGAGAAGCACAGGACCGACTGAGCTCTTCACATAGACAACCGAGCCGCGCGGGAAACGGGATAAGGGTGCATCCGCAACCACCACCATCGCGTCCACCATGTCATCGGCCATGATCACCCCTGGCGCTGTGCGAAGCGCCACATACAGTCCCAGCAATACAACAGCGCCGCCGGCAATGAAGGCGCCTATTAGAGCACGCACGCGGAACATCACCCTGCCCTCCGTGGCGTCTAACGATGAAGTTGACCGGCCGCACGCGTGCGTGTCCTGCGCGAGGCGAGCGCGACATGACGAAGCGCGCCCGCAGCGCACCAACGATGGGCCGTCACGGTCCGCTGCAACCGTTTTGTCAGACGTCGCGCAACCACGCTACGCACAATGCAAGCACTCCTGAACCTAAATATAGCGCCACGCGGAGCCAGAACCACACCGGGTTGCCGGCACGCTGCACACTGCCGATGCGGCCAAGCACTGTCGCAGTGCGAACTCCGTTGATGCCCAGGCCAACGAGCAGTAGGCCCACGCCGACGATAAAGACCTTGCTCGGCAAGTTTGGGCACCTAACGATGAGGTTGAGCGGCGGCCCGCAAACGCCAGATCGGCGCCGCGGGCGCACACCGCCTTGCCGCGTTCGCGGCGCACAACCAACCGCGCCTCACGGCCCGCTCCAGCGATTGTTAGACGACCTTTTCAAGCGGCGTCCACCTCTTCTCGCGTCTTTCAAGTCGTTCATCAGAGGTCTCAGAACTGTAGTCTGCCAGTGCTGCATGAGGGAGTCCCTCCGGAACTGGCATCATTGTCAAGGTATTGATGATGCCAAACGCGCCATGAGCGGTTTCAATTTGCGCGCCCATGTAAACCCCGCAGCGTCTACACAAGAGGAAGTCAGCAGTCTTCAGACTGAACCGATAGCGCTGAAGTAAAGCGACGTCGCTAACATGGAACATGAGCCGTCCGCCCGACTCGGATGTCGTAAGTGCACCGTGGGCGCGACAAAATCGACACTGGCAGGCTCGGACGCTCCACTTAGCCACCGGTAATGTTGTTTGGAAAGAAAAGCCAAGTGCCCCGCAGTGACAGCTGCCCTTAAAGGTACGCAAGGGAAGGGTCATGGCTGCGCCTCCTCGAGACAACGTGAAAAATCGCCCTTTACCGCCGCCAGATGTGCTTCCTCCACGGTTTTCCGAACACCCCCCGGCTGCCCACAGACGCCAGATCAGCGCCGCGGGGCGCATACTGCATTGCCGCGCTCGCGGCGCACAGCCAGCCGCGCTTCACGGCCCGCCCCAGCGATGGTTAGACGGTGCCACCTTTCAGCGTCCGCCGAGGTCACTCCGGCGTGAGCCCCGACCGAGGTACCGGAGCAAGAAGCTCGTCGTCACCAACGTAACACCAAGCAGTGCCGCGACCAAATCGATGAGGTGCCCGACGCTATGGGGTCGCCCCCACCCAAGCGCCGGAAGGATCGAGAACGCTTCGAAAACGTGCGTCAACGCCATGACCGCGAAGCAGCCAATCCCCCAGGCCTGCAGTGCTGAGGCGAAGCTCCTGCGCGTCCGGAAAAGAACCACCGAAACGCCAAGAAAAACGCAGGCGGCCGCCAGTGCCAGAAGACCCTTCAGGACCGCTGCGCTCATTAGAAACGGCGCCCTCTAACGATCGCGCTCAGGCGCGCCGAGCGAGCGTAGCGAACTAAAGGCGTCTAACGGTGACGTTGAGCGGCTGCCCACAGGCGCCAACTCAGCGCCGCGGGCGCAACGTGACCACCGTGATGCACCCTTGATCATGAAGTATCGGAGACCGGAGGCGCTAGTTCACCGACACGTTGACCGCGACGCCGGTGCCGCGGGCTCATTGCAAATACTCCCATGTCCATGTGGAGGCACCATCGAGCTTGCGAACGCGGACTCCCTGCAGTACATCCGGTTCGAAGTTCGTCGCATTTACTGCTACCGTGGCGCTACCCCATTTTTTCCGGTACTTATAGTGCGTGACGCAACCGCATGTGTTGCAACGAAAGTATGCGCGAATCTTACGGCGCCAGGAGTAACTGGACAGGCCGCCTTTGGGCGCCTCAATTTGAACCGAGCTGGCCGAGTAGTACGCCCAAAGTGCCCCGTATCGCCGGCAGATGGAACAATTGCAGCTTGTCACAGTGCGAGGCGCTCGCCGAACGTGAATACGGACGGAACCGCAGTGACAAATAGCGCTGAGCATCGATTGCGCGACTCCTTTAACGCCTAGCGGTGAAGTTGAGCGGCCGCCCAGAAGCATCCGATGAGCGCCGCGGCCGCATACTGTCTTCCAGCGCCCGCAGCGCACAATTACCCACACCTCACCGCCCGCTTCAATTGATAGCCCATACCTTCAGCCGAGCTCGCCTTCAAAATGCACCTTCGCGAGCCACAGTACCGCGAATACGAAGGACCCAACGCTGAGCCCGAGCAGAATGACAATCATCTGGCGAAGCCGAAGATCCCACTCTCGGTCAGCAAGGTACGCGGAAACGGCTGCCATCAGGTAAACGTATCCAACAACCGTGAGAGGAAGCAGCGCCAACGCAAGAACCGTGCGAAAATTTCCAGCGATCCGCGGATGTAGGAGTGCGAACCAACAGATCTCCGCAACGAGGACCGCCCCGACCCAGAGGCGCCACCTTCGAAGTGCTGGCCTGTCAGGAGTGAGGCGCATATCGAGATCTAACGGTGAAGTTGAGGGGCCGCGCAGAAGCGTCCGATTAGAGCCGCGGGCGCAAACTGTGTTCCCGTGCCCGCGGCGACATTACCGCCCCTCACGGTTCCCTCCACCGATTGTCAGGGGGCAGCAAAGCGCCATGCTAACCACCCATGCCTCTCCCCGCGAGCCAACAGAGTTTCTAAGTACTCCATCGCGCCGGCGCGACGTACCGTCACAGCGTAGTTACGCTGCGTATCGTCCAGAGCGCGGACTAGTCCGCAGGCACCAAAGCCGGTGACGAGGCTGGCCACCTGGTCTAGCGGAACGTGAACCCCGAAGTTGATCTCTACGACTCGCTCCACCGCCACCACCAAGCGTTCAATGACGGACGCCACTCTTGAACCTCGCGACGGCCCACCGCTGCCACCTAACGGTGAAGTTGCGCGGCCGGCCGATGTCGCCCGATCAGAGCCGCGGGCGCACGCTGTCCCCAGGCGCCCGCGGCGCACAACCACCCACCCCTCACGGCCCGCTCCAACGATTGTTAGGCGCCATGCTAACCACTGACCTGGAAAACTCGCCAATTCAGAATTAGCGCCGCAATGGTGGGCACAGCGAAAATTAACAGGAAAATTGGGAACTCCTCGCTCAAGGCGTACCCGGCCTTAGCAACGCCCACCCACAGGTTAGCAGTTGAGATCACCAACCATAGCAAGACGAAAATCCAGGTTGCTGCGGAGGTTGCGCCGGGATAGTTGTTTGAAAAGAGCCTCCCCAACAGCATACAGGCGGCCAGAAGCAAAAACCCGACGAGGAGAAACAAAGGCGTGCGCATATTCGGCGCCTAACAGTGAAGTTGAGGGGCCGGACGACCACGCCGGACAAGCGCCGCGGGCCCACAACCTCTCCTCGGACCCGCGGCGCCCAACCACCCACGCATCACGGCCCGTTCCAACGATTGTTAGAGGGCACGTCCCTCATCGCTTAGGCCAGTACCCGGGCTTCCGGCGATGGTGTGCCACGGCAATCACCTCGACGAAATCGGGCCGTTCGAGATAAACGACGCTGAATGGGAATTAATGTAACAGATACCGCCGAAAGCGTCCGTGGATTCGCGGCCACCGCCTGGGTCCTTCGGCAATGTTCGCGATTGCAGCATCCAGTTCGAGCAGAAATGCATCTGCGACCGTTGGATTACGCGCCAAGTACCAAGCACGCGCTGCTTCCGCTTCGTCCGCAGCGAGCGGATGCAGTCGAACCGTGTGGCTAGTCACGCGAAGCGCGCGACAAGCGTCCCTTCACCACTTCCCAAGGAATGCTCTGCACGGCGCCGGAATCGAGCTCCTTGGCGCGGCGCTCGATCTCAGCGCGCCAGGCCTCCTCGACACCTTCCTCAACCTCGATGTCGAGGCTCTCAATCAGCGCGCCAATCAGATCGGCGCGATCCTGCTCAGGCAGAGACAGTGCCTTGCGAAGGATTTCGTCTCGCGATGTCGCCACGGCCAAAGCTTACTCCTGCGCCAAACGAAGCGATACGTGCCCTCTAACGGTGAAGTTGAGGGGTCACGCGACGGCGCCTGATCAGCGCCGCGGGCGCACACTGTCTTCCAGCGCCCGCGGCGCCCAACCACCCGGCCATCACGGCCCGCTCCAACGATTGTTAGACGGCACCGTCACTCAATGACCTCGAAGTGTCTGACTCGCCGATCATACTCAATCATCATCGCCGCGGGCTTGGCAGGCACCACCGCTGCTTCCAAATCTGCGCCCGCGAACCGGGCGATGGCATCCAGCGAGTCCCACTGCGTGACGATAAGGAATTCGATGCCATTACCGAGACGGCGCGAGAGGATTGAGGCGCTAACGAAGCCCGGGATTTTCCGCAGCGCAGGAAACGTTTCAGTGCGAAGGTGCTTCACGTAATTCTGCGCCTGGTCTAGGTGAGCCAAGCCACGCCACTGTCTCGAAATCACGTTGACCTCCAACCTGGCACGGTGAATCCGTTGACGTCTAACGGTGAAGTTGAGCGGCCGGCCTGCTGAGCCCAACAAGCGCCGCAGGCGCACAATCTCTTCCGGCGCCTGCGGCGCTCACCTTGTGAGTCACGCCGGCCCCCTCCATCGATTGTTAGAGGTCAGCCCCATGGTGTTTCGCGTAGGTATCAAGCAAGCTGCGGATCATCTTTTGGTACGGAACTTTCGAGCGGGCGGCGTGGCGCTTGAAGAAATCCACACTGCGTTTGCTCAGAGAGATGGTGATTTTCACACCGTCATCGCGTAGCACCAGCTCATCGGGAGACGGCAAAAAATCCTTGACCACCTCGAGTCGTCCGAGTGGCTCATCTCGGTACTTGCGATTGCGCTTCATAAATCTTCTTTCCTCGGCGCCAGTATCCGGCACCAATAATGCGAATCACATCGCTACGGTGTGTAAACCGTACGGTGAGCACGCCTCTACCAGTTTCTCCGAAGCAATAAAACCGTGGCTCGCCCTTACTGTGCGAGAGATCCTTGGCGATCACACGTGCTGGATCCGGGAAAGCGAGCTGCGCGTCCACAAACGCCACGCCGTGCTTCCGCTGGTTCTGCGCGCCCTTGGCCGGATCCCACTTGAAGCTCGGGCTCACCGCCGAAAGTATAGCCGACGTATGGGCCTCTCACCATACCTGGATATGGGTCAGGCTGACCTCTAACGGCGAAGTTGAGCGACCGCGCAGAAGCGCGCAACAAGCGCCGCGGGCGCGCAATCTCTTCCAGCGCCCGCGGTGCCTAACCGCAGGCGCTTCACGGCCGCTCCAACGAATTAGAGTCGCGGTGGACTTCAACCAAGGTGAGAGCGCAGCGTAGCCGCATACTTGTCACGCAGGGGCTTGTCGGGTACGGCTGGGGCGGATGGATAGATGCACAACAGGCGATCGTCAAGCATCCGAGGGTGCACGTGGATGTGCAGATGCGGTACCTCCTGGTCCGCCGCCTCGCCAATGGAGTGCCATAGACTTAACCCTTGGTTCGGAAACGCCAGGGCGACGGCGCGCGTGATGCGTGCAACCGCGTCCATGAGCGCGGCCCCCGTCTTGTGATCGAGCTCACGAACGTCACAGAGGTGCTGCCGCGGAATCACCAGCGTGTGGCCGGGATGAAACTGCCGACGATCCAGAAACGCCATGGTGAGCTCGTCCTCCCAGACGACGCTAGCAGGCTCCGCGCCGCGCACGATCTGACAGAAGACGCATGCCACACTCATGAGCCTCTCCCGCGACTCTAACGATGAGGTTGAGCAGCCCCACGACACGGCCGGATCGGCGCCGCGGGCGCGTACTGTCCCCAAGCGCTCGCGGCGCACAACCACCCACGTATCACGGTCCGCTCCAACCGATGGTTATACGGCGCCCGACGCAAACGCCCGCACTACGAAGCAATTTCATCGTAGCCACGCCCCAGGAATTCTATCAAACAGAACCCGTGCCCGAATGGATCGGCCATGACAGCAATGCGGCCCCAATTGTGGGTGCGTACTTCACCCTCGAGGCGCGCACCAGCGTTACGAGCCTGAACAACCGCCGACTGAATTTCCGGCACCACAAAGTCCAAGTGGACTGGTGTCCTGGTGTCCAGTGCCTGGTGTAGTCGCGGAGTCGCGGAGCACAGGCGACTCCGCTGACGCAGGCGTACCCGAAGGTTTCTCTAACAGATAAATCGCCGTGGATCCGCCCAAAAGCCCAAAAGCTCAACCGCCGAGCTACCGAAACGACGACCGACTCGTAGCCCAAGAGCTCTACAGTAGAAATCAGTAGCCCGTAAGAGACTGTCCACGTCGATGTTGGCAAGGACACTGAGTATCATGACGAGCGCGCCGTATGACGGTGAAGCTGAGCGGCCGCACACAGGCGCCGGATCGGAGCCGCGGGCGCATACTCTTGTCCCGCGCCCGCTGCGACACTCCTGCGCGTCATGGTCCGCTCCAGCGATTGTTAGGGGACACCCTACCTGATGCGCTCATCGTCGGTTCTCTTGGGCGGCGGTAACGAGCCACCGACGGGTTGACGTAGGGTGCCAATGCGCAGCCCTATGCCTCCGAGGGTCAAAAAGGACCCCACTAGTGCGGCGTTTATGACGCGAACAATGAGGTCCGTCGCAGTGAGCTTCGAAGAAAGCTCACTGTACGGTACCCCAAAGATCAAGGTCACTAACAGTGGACCAAGGAAGAGCATGAGAACCGTGAAGCGCGTCCAGAACGCAACCGCATCCTCCAAGGGACACAGCCTGCGCAGTAGCGCCCGTGTCGGAGGAAGGATGACGAGAGAAATGACCGAGCTCAGCACAAGGCTGACTACAAGGCCGAGCAGAACCACTGACCGCAAATCCACGTGATGTCCTTTCGTGTCCCCTAACGGTGAAGTCGAGCGGCCGCATCGAAGCGCCCGATACGCGCCGCGGGCGCACACTGCTCCCACGCGCCCGCGGCGCAGAACCACAGACGCGTCACGGCCCCTTCCAACGATTGTTAGACGGCCGTAGATTCTCGCGCTCTACCGCCTTCAGTCCCTCATCGGGAAACTTAGCGCTACGAAGGATCGACAGTATGAATCCGGCTTTACCCTTCGTATAGGCAGCAGCGTCCTCAGGAAACTCTGCGGCGAGTCGCCTCTTCAGAGCCGCGTATTCGGTTACTGCGGCAGGATGAGCTCGCAGATAGTCTCTGACCGCTAAGTGATTTTGAAGGGCCCAGCAGTCATGAGCGCACGCGTAAAGATGATGTGCGAACATGTGCCTTGGGCTAATGAAGGCCTCGCGTCGGTCGATTCCCAGGTCGCCCTGATGCACATAGCCTAACTGTGCCAGTCTCGCAATCACCACAGGGATCTCCGCGTCGGACGCAACCACAACATCAACATCAATGACGGGTTTGGCAGCGAGCCCCGGAACCGCAGTGCTACCGACGTGCTCCACAGACAGCGCAACGTCGTCTACCAGATCAAGGAGCGCGCGCCGGAGCTCCTGAAAGCCGGTCGACCAAGTGCGGTCGTACGCTGCGAACTTACGCCTCACGGCCCCCTCCAACGATTGTTAGAGGTCACGCTGACACCAGACGTCAGTCGCAATGATAGGCAATGCCCTCGACGGGCACGCTGATAAATCCAGACGTAACTAATGCGGTGTTGCCGCCGAGTCCAATCGTTCGATTCCTGAAGTCGGTGGCCGCCGTCGCCATATCGACGGTGCCGTTAGATGTCTTTGGCACCACGATGTTGCCTACGGCCTTGCAGGCCGCTACATCCGCTGGGTTGCGCGTGACATGCACCTTGTCTGAGCCCGGTGCCGGCGTAACCGTCAGACAGCTGCTGAGCAGCAGCGTCGAAAGGATTAGGAAGCAGATATGCGGTTGATGGCTTGTGCGTCCCATAGCGGTTGCCTCGTTACATGTGACCTCTAACGGTGAAGTTGAGGGGCCGCCCAGAAGCGCCTGAAAAGCGCCGCGGGCGCAAACTGTCTTGCGGCGCCCGCGCGCAGAACCCCTGATCGTTCACGGACCCCTCCAACGAGTGTTAGCCGTCAATCACAGCCGAACGTGCCCCTCAAGAGTACCTCTGTGCGCCGCTTAAATTTTAGGGGCTTAACATCAAGCTTTGAAAGGCCGTCAAAGACGTCGGGCAACTCCACCAGAAAACCATCCAGCAGCTCGGGCGGAACGTCGGCGAACCCTACGAAGGCAGTGGTGGACGACCTCGATGAAGTACCTGCGGGCCCGAGCAACGTCGGTGCTTCCGCAGGCACTCGGGGACAGGTCCGTTCGACTTTCGCGGAAGGACAGGCAACATAGAATCTAATTGGCGCGGACCATTGGACCCTGGTGTCTGACAAGGATGTCAACCGTATCCCCGAGGTTGGAAATGTGAGTTGGTGTTGTCTCCAGACGAATACATGGAGAGAGACGCGGGCGCTTCCGCCATAGTCATCCGCGGCCAATACGATTCGTGTTGCGCCTATGTCTCCCAGCCCGTACATCTGCGGCGGACACTTGGCAAGATTCCCCTGTGTCGCCACAGCCGACCAAGGCTTGTCCACAGCCTCGTAGTAGGTCGTCTTGGCTGGCCACACGCAACCGCCAATGGTGAGCATGAGCAATGCGAGGAGGTTGCGTGACATGACGGCTAACGGTGAAGTTGAGGGGCCGCCCAGAAGCGCCCGCTCACCGCCGCGGGCGCACACTGTCTCCATGCGCCCGCGGCGCACAACCACTCACGCCTCACGGCCCGCTCCAACGATTGTTAGACGGCGCCCGGGATCGTAGCTCACGGTCGGCTGAGCCTTCTATAGACCACCACCGTCAGCCAGCAAACCAGTAACAGAAACAGCACGCCATAAAATTTAATCATAGCCATCATCAGCCAAAAAAATAGTTCGTCTACCGAGCCCCAGGCTGCGACGGACCGGGACTTAGCCGACATGAGCCAGATCCGTAACGGGAGAAGGACCACGGGTGTCGCCGCGACGACGACCAAAACGGACAGCGCAAACGCGACAATTGCCCTCATGAGCCGAGAAGCAATGCGCACGTGCAAACCCCCGAGGCTACTCCGCCGTCTAACGGTGAACTTGAGGGGCCGGACGACCACGCCAGACAAGCGCCGCGGGCGCACACTGTCCCCAGGCGCCCGCGGCGCCAAGCCGCTTACGCATCACGGCCCCCTCCAAAGAGCGCGGCAGATCTTCGCAGCCAACCCATTCGCAACCTCGGTGTGCCTGGGAACTGCTTCAAACGTGACCGGTCTTGGGATTGCACCAAAGAGAGTGAGAGCGCCCCTCGCGCTTCAGATAGCAGCCGTGATGGCGCAGATGCCGCAGCAGAGCACTGCGTTTCACTCAACCGTCACCGTCTCGCGAGTAACGCCCCTTGGCAGGCCGCGCAGTGCATCAGCGCGACGGTCTCGCAGGATCAGGGCGATTGCTGCGGCGAGGCTCTTTCGCGCCGCTGCTTTTGTGCGACCCTGTCCATTCGCGCCCGGCACTTCGGCGCAGTACGCGACGAACCACTTGCCGTCGCGCTCAATAATTGCCGTGAATTCGTTTCGCATGGCGCCATTATACCGCGCGAGAGCGCTGGCACCCTGGCCGTCTAACGGTGAAGCTGAGGGGCCGGGCACCGGCGCCTGATTGGAGCCGCGGGCGCATAATCTCTTCCCGCGCCCGCGGCGACACTACCGACCATCACGGCGCCCTCCAACGATTGTTAGGCCGCACGGCGATTGCGCACACGGACGACTCCCACCACGATGCAGATGATCGCGGGCCAGAACGTAAGGCCGAACAGCAGACCCGGCCCGATCGGGTTCGGGTTTGGATCGGGCCACAACCCCACTGCCGCAGCGACAATGATGAATAGGAGCGGACCCGCGCCGACAACAAGTAAGGCGAGACCGACTTTTACCCACACAGACTTGAGGTATTGGCGCATTGCGAAGTGCGGCCTAACGGTGAGGTTGAGCGGACGCGTGCAGACGCGTCCAGCGCGAGGCGAGCGCACAATAGCGAAGCGCGCTCGCGGCGCGCCACCACCCACCTATCACGGTCCGCTCCAACCGAGGGTTAGACCGCGTCACCGTACAGCACTCGCTCTGAAGTGAGGATTCTCAATTACCCCGAATCGATTACCGAATGGATCGGTAACTGCAGCGACTTTGATGTCGCCGCCCACCTCTGTAATGGGTTCCAATGGGGACGCGCCCAGCTCTATCAAACGCGAGTAAGCCGACCCGATGTCGGCGACGCCCCATAATGGCTGAGGTCCGGCGGTTCCTGGCGTGGCGTTAGGCAACAGCCCTAGCTCAAAGCCGCCAACGGAAAAGCCAACGTAAAACGGCTCATCGAAGTATGGAGCCACACCAAGCATGTCGGTATACCAGCGCTTCGCCGCAGCAAGGTCTGGGGCGGGGTAAATAGCCGTTCTCAAACCTAGGACCATACGCAGTACCTCCTGAGCGTCCGATTAGTCGAGCGACATGGGTGAGTCCGCGGTCTAACGGTGAAGGTGAGCGGCCGCGCGATGCCGCCTGACAAGCGCCGCGGGCGCACACTGACTTCCAGCGCCCGCGGCGCCAAACCACTTACGCTTCACGGCCCGCTCCAACGATTGTTAGGCGGCAACCTTCTCGAAGGAGAACTTCGGAGCGTCGGCGCGAACCGAGGCGTGCTCAATCGTGATTGAGCAGATGTTGCCCTTGGCGTCGAAGTCCATGACGGTGTTCTCGTCTAAGTCACGCGTCTCGGTAACCGGAGCGTCCCGGAGTTCTATCAGCAACGTGTCCGTATCTTCAAAGTACCGGACCTTCATGGGACGAAGCCTCTGTCAAAGAATGCGTTATGGACGGTTTCGCCGTCTGGGAGCAGGATAACGCGAAGGTATCGATTGTTCATCTCTGGCACCTGGCACCAGCGTTTGAGGCGCCCATCTGCCTGAATTACCTGCCGAATCGGCGAGTCGATGGCGCGCTGAATCCAGGCGTCTTGGATCAGCGCCCGATCAGGACGCCGACGTATCGCCTCGAAGTAACGCGTGAACTTCACGCCACCAAGGTAACAGAACGCAGAGGCCGCACAGCTGCCGCCTAACGGTGAAGGTGAGGGGCCGGACGACCACGCCGGACAGGCGCCGCGGGCGCACACTGTCCCCAGGCGCCCGCAGCGCCAAACAGACCACGCATCATGGCCCCCTCCAACGATTGTTAGACGGCGGCATTGTGGACGGAGAGCCACCGAGACCATCCACATAGCTGCGCGCGGATGCATCCCACGACCACGCACCAACCTTTTTAACGCGGTCATCGAGCGTGAAGGTAACTCTGACGAGGGTTTCCTCCCTGCCTCCGGCACTTGCGTCAGCGGCCAAGCGTTGAATAATGAAAAATTTCGCGTATCCCACGAGGTGATGGGGGACTTTGCTGCACCAAATGTGGAGTTCGTCGTTGTACACGGGGTAGATTTCGTCAGCCTCCCCAAGCACGGCTGTGATTTCGGCCGCTGACATCCCAACTGTAGCGCGCTTGTAGCCTTCTCGAATTGTTGCCGCGCGTTCGGCTGATGCCGTGAAGGGGTATGTACTTAGCCTGCGTACCGGTTGCGAACTGACCTGTGGTGGGCATCCCGGCAGAGGAACGCTGCAGGATACTCCGAATAGGCAGCTGATTAACGTGATGGTTAAACGCACTAAAGTGGCCGTTGAGTGCGGTGGTGGCACTGGCGCTGTCCAGGACGCCGTCTAACGGTGAAGTTGAGGGGCCGGGCACCCACGTCGGACAGGGGCCGCGGGCCCACCATCTCTCCCGGGTCCCGCGGCCCCAAACAGATGACGCATCACGGCCCCCTCCAACGATTGTTAGATTTCGAATGCATGCTGCGCATCAGGTCTGAGGTTTGGTAATAAACCCGACTTTATCGACCTTGTAACCCGCCTGGCGGAGCGAATCCATCATAGTGCGGATCGCCTCGTAAGTGCGGTAACCGTCAATGCCGAACTGAATGTCCGCATCTGGCGGAATCCCCAAGGCGCGTAATTTCGCGCCAACCTCGCGACAAGACACAGGCAGATCGGCGACGAGACAAGTGTCATCTGAAGCCATACGGATCAGGACGGCGTTGTTCGTCTGGCCGCGCACGGAACCGGACCCCAGCGCCGCTAGGACGGTCAAAAGAAACGCGGGCGCCCAATGCATTCGGAATCTAACGGTGAAGTTGAGGGGCCGGACGACCACGCCCCAGAGCGCCGAGGGCGCACAATCTCTCAGCGCCCGAGGCGCCAAACCAACCGCGCCTCGCGGCCCCCTCCAACGATTGTTAGAGGGCGAGGGAGGACTCACTTCTCTACCGAAGCAATCCATAGGGCAAGTAGAACCACAACGACGGCGAGGACAGCGAAGACCCACTTGGGAGGAAGTCTATCCGGACTATCCGTGACCGCGCCCAGTTTGATCAGAATTTCGTTGGCCCTTTGCGAGTCAGCAGCGTCGCGAATGTGAATGCAAACAGTCGGGTCGGAGTACGGAACGTTCAGAGAGCCGCCCGTCCTATAGCAGTCGATACCGGCTTGCTCAAGCGCTTCAATGGCAGAATCGGCAAAGCTGGAGTCGTCTGTTTCGTAAATTAGCACGGTGGCCCCATGGACGATGCCACGGCCCAACAGTTGGCACGGCCCAACCCTCGCCCTCTAACGGTGAAGTTGAGGGGCCGGACGACCACGTCGGACAAGCGCCGCGGGCGCACACTGTTCCCACGCGCCCGCGGCCCCAAACAGACCACGCCTCACGGCCCCCTCCAACGATTGTTAGGCTGCGATGCCAACACGCTAGCAGCTTGAGACCTGGCCGGCATAAATCGTAGCCACCTGTCCTCTCAGTGACTTGATGAATAGCCAATTCAGCAGGTCGTAACCCCCTTCGCAATCGCCGGGCACCTTCGCTCGAAAGTTATATGCTTTCCAGCCACGGGCGTGATGTGAGGGAGTACCAAGACGCCGCTGGACTTGAGCGTCAGCGGCTCCCAGCCATACATGAATTTCCAGCGACGCGGGCTGCATTGCGCCTGGCAATGGCGGGCAATCGGTTGTTACCTTCGCATTGTCGATCCGACTGGCGGCAAATGAAGTGACCCTTCCCTCGGGACCGTCCATCTCGCCATGAGAGATGATCCAAATTCTGTCCGCAGCGTGTCCGTGGGGGATTGTGTAGCAAAGCCAGTAGATGCTGCCGCCCGCGTCGCCAGTATGCGCAATTGTGCCGGCGGAAGCTGCTTTCCGAACGTCAGTTAGTGTCGTCGTTTCAAACGTCACTTGAAATGTGCCCAGGGCGATTCCTTTCGTGGGTTCCTCTTTCATTGAGGCCGGCCAATCCATCGACTCAAAAGGCAGACTAGGCGGAGCCTCGGCGTTCACGCTTACAGCGAAGGTGACCACGACGCCAAGCAGCAGCAAGCGTTTCATGAGCAGCCTAACGGTGAAGTTGAGGGGCCGCGCGATGAAGCCCGATACGCGCCGCGGGCGCACACTGTCCCCAAGCGCCCGCGGCGCGGATCCACTGCCGCATCACGGACCCCTTGAACGATTGTTAGGTGCCGGAGCGGCCAATTCTGAGCGAAGGCGCTGAAAAAAGAGTGCCACGTTTTCCACGGACTTTCCGTTATCCACTACTGCCGTGCTCAGGCGTGGTTTGCTGCAAATGTGCACGGTGGTCTGAGGGCCATCGCCAGTCACTCGTACTGAGACAGATTCGCCCCAGCTGTACCACCCGGCGCCGGTCTTTGCGTCTAGTTCCCCCGTCACCGGGTCTTCCTTCACGATCCGCAGCTTGTGTAGGTTCAACAGCGCGCGTCGAGAAGCTTCGTACACCAACGCTAAGTCGCCATTTATTTCCTCAGAGCGCTCCTGCACTGGCGCTAAGTCGCCTGGATCGATTCCCTGTGCCTCGAGGCGGCGCTCAGCACCACGCTGCATCCAGAGTGACACACCGCCAAAGAGCGACCCCATGACGATACCCATACCCACCGCGTACAGCATTGGGAAATGCCCCAAGCGAAAGACGCACATGGCGACACCGAATGGGACTGCGGTGCTCCAGAAGACCCGGGCGCTAGAGACTCGCAACGCCGCCAACTCCGGCACCTAACGGTGAAGTTGAGGGGCCGCCCAGAAGCGCCGATCAAGCGCGGCGGGCGCACAATGTCTTCCCGCGCCCGCGGCGCACAACCACTCACGCGTCACGGCCCCCTCCAACGATTGTTAGGGCCCTCGAACGTTGGGTGTCATCGACAATACCTTGATCATCCCAAAGATTAGGACGATGAGATAGCACAGGAAGAACACCAGCATGAACGCAGTCAACCGAGACACCTGAGGGTCATTTAGCGGACGATCCTCACGCGCGAAGAGAAACTTCATGAGTGTAATGGTGGCTCCGGGTGGATTGTTCCGAATGAGCCCCGGTTCGCCCATTTGGCGATACTTTTCCTGATGGTTTGAGGCGAGACGTCTGTACAAGGCGCTGACTAGGCCAAACCAGATGAGTGTTGCCCCGAATAGGACTCCGAAGACAACCCAGAGGTACGCGGGAGTGTCAGTCATGCGAGGGCCCTAACGGTGAAGTTGAGGGGCCGCACGCAGACGCCCGATTGGAGCCGCGGGTGCAGAATGCTTTTTCGCACCCGCGGCAACACTACCGACTCTCACGGCCTCCTCCAACGATTGTTAGGAGTCGGCTCACGCAAGCAACTTGCTGAGCTTGTGCTCAACAATGGCCGAACCAAATTGAGCCTCATAGGGCAGGGAAGCTAGATCAGCCGCATCGCGGGGCACGAGCGTCTCAGCTAGGCAGTTCAGCGAGTCGTCATACTCTGTGACATACACGTACTCCTTCGAATCGTGCGCACGGTGAAACTTCGGTAGAGCCCAGAACTTCCTGTCAAATTTGGCAATTTCTCCAACTACAATCCATCGACGTGTGTGTAGCCCGTGGTCCCCAAACCTACATACTAGTGCAGCACGACTAGGCTGTAGTGTAGTGATGTTTACCATCTCCGCGTTTTGCACTCGTGGCCCAAAGAAATATCCGAATGCCCGTCCTTTCCGATCCGTCCGAGCCAAAACGCCTACAGCAAATCCCGACGGCGTCAGTGGAACCAAGAAGATTGTCCCCTCATGGGGGGTGAACGCACGAGGCAAGAACCGACTCCTAACCGTGAAGCTGAGCGGCCGCGCGCTGCGGCCAGAGTAGCGCCGCGGGCGCATACTGTCTTCCCGCGCCCGCGGCGCAAAACCACCCGCGCATCACGGCCCGCTCCAGCGATGGTTAGAAGTCCGCGCAGCAGACCAGAGGAAGTACGCGCACATCGAGTATCCAAGCGCCAGCAGCGCATTTCCGACCATGCCAAGTGACAAGGAAACGAACGGTGGCGGAAGCGGTCGTTTCGTGAAAAGGTAAGACACAAGGATGACTCCCCTCCACAGCGCGAACAAAGCCGCGATGCAGACCGCTGCCGTGCGAACCCTTTGGCTGAGGGCGAAGAAGCGAAATGACACCACGCTCATAGCACCATTCAACAGCACCAGCCCCCCAAGGCTCACCCAAAAGCCGAGCCCGAACCTACCCAGATCCTTGAATAGAAGCGACCAAGAGCCAAGCCAAAATGAGTTGGCCAACAGCCCCGCAATTGCGACGTACATGGCGCAAAGAATGGCGAAAGAAACTGCAGTCGCACGCACCTGTTGCTGGGCTTGAGTCATACGCGGACTTCTAACGGTGAAGCTGAGCGGCCGCACGCAGGCGCATCCAGCGAGACGAGCGCGCATACTTTCTTCCGCGCGCTCGGCGAGCTAGCAAATGAGCCGTCACGGCCCGCTCCAGCGATGGTTAGGCATCCGGCCCAGATGAACCTGCGGAGGTGAAGCGTGCCAAGACGTTGCGACAGGCCTCAAGAACCTGCTCCGAAACGGCTACCTCGTACTCTGCAATTTTCGCATCTTCCCGCGCCAGTGCGGAGGAGCTCCAACGCATCCTCGCAGCGCCAATCGGGTAGTCGTCCGTTTCACTTGCGACGACGCCGAAAACTGCGAAGTCTTCATCCGACGTCCAGTCCGGAACGACGTCGTGCGCCAGATCGGCGAGGCGCCGACACCCTACGAACAGGTTGATATCCCCACGGAGTATCCCTCCTGCGACCTCCACAACGGAGTGGCGCGCTCGATCGCTACCAAGAGTCGTCACGCGAAGTTACCGGATGCCTAACGGTGAAGTTGAGGGGCCGGCTGATGCCGCAGGCCGTGCTCACGTCGAACGAAGCTCTCCAGTCCCGGTGCGCGCGGCCGATTAAGCGCCGCGGGCGCACAATCTCTTCCAGCGCCCGCGGCGCGGGACCACTCGGGCCTCACGGCCCCCTCCAACGATTGTTAGACGCCCGGTTGTGCCATGCGACGTCGAGCGAGAAGCCATCCATACAAGCACCCAAGAATAACGCCGACTGAAGAAAACAGCAGCGGTCCGAGCAAAGTCAATCCCAGCAAAATAAAACCTAGCACGTCAGGGTGCCGAGGGGCACCACCGGCGATTCCGACATTGCTAAGGAAGGGAAAAAGAATGGCAAGAAGCACAACGTTACCAATGATGAAGCCGACGCTGCCCCACAGCCACATGCGCCAAGCGAAGCCGAGGAGGTTCCTGAGGGGCGAAAAGAAAGCCGTCGCCAGGGTCGCGACGGCGCCCGCCAAGGTGAAAATCACTGCCGCAAGAAGAGCGAACGCGTAGGGCACTTGGCACCGCCCTGAGCCGGGCGTCTAACGGTGAAGCTGAGCGGCCGCGCACAGGCGCATCCAGCGAGACGAGCGCGCATACTTTCTTCCGCGCGCTCGGCGAGCTAGCAGATGAGCTGTCACGGCCCGCTCCAGCGATTGTTAGACGCCGGTACTGGCAGCCGAGCTGACGCGCCCAGAGTCTGGACAAAACCAGGGAAGTCTCTCAGAGATCCGTCGACGTTGGCCCGGGTGCCGTCGTTCATGGTGACAACAGCGACCCACACGCCCCTACCGGGAAGAACTTCGAGCTTAGCCATGTCAGCGAAGCGATACTCTTTTCGGTGGATACCGCTGATGACCAGCCTATCGGCTGTGATTGTCACCGCATATCGCTGGGAAAGAATGCCGCAGCCCAGGATTATCAGTGCGAAGGCGACCCCAAGGACGTAACCTACAGGTGTCAGTGGCGCGTGCGAGTTCCGCGCAAAAAACAGGGCACCTATAAAAACGACACTGAAAATGGCCGATAGATATAGGAGCGTTCGCGGGAGCCGATACGTCATTTGGGACTACGGAGTGCAAGTCTGGCGCCGAGGGTGAGGCGTGCGCAACACCGGCGTCTAACGGTGAAGCTGAGCGGCCGCCCAGAAGTCCCGCGGGCGCGTCAGTCGGCGATCACTCTCAGCGCGCACGAAGCGCCCACTCACCCAACCGTTCACGGCCCGCTCCAGCGATTGTTAGAAGTCCGCCCCCACAGG
>WNER01000053.1_pt1 | contig 18759 bp, 14 predicted proteins | sample 5399921 | NCBI WGS metagenome assembly WNER01 (sample SAMN13153331, study PRJNA577476) | soil metagenome | isolation source: 20 cm grassland meadow soil 5 days after 1st rain plot 5 | place: USA:California | collected 2015-09-21 | reverse complement strand
TCGTGGATGACGAGGATGTAGGAGAGATAGTCCATGCCGGAGCCGCCCAGCTCCTCCGGCCAGGGGATACCGAACAATCCCAGGTCGGCCATGCGCCGGACGTTGTCCCACGGGAACGCGCTGTCGCGGTCATAGCGGGGCGCGCTGGGTTTCACGACCTGCTGCGCGAAGTCGCGCACCATGTCGCGCACCTGAAGATGATGGTCGGTGAAGTAGAGGGAGTCGTGCATGGTCAGAATATAGAGACTGAGTAAACGGGCGAAGACATCCAGATGGCTGCGCGAGGGCGGTGGACAGTGACTGGCTGCAACGTGCGCTGCGGCAACATCCTTCACATACACCATACCGCGACAACCGCGCTGGCCTGGAGCTCGCGCCCTTGCGGTCCCCGCACGTCCGCTTGTACGAATCGTGCTCCCAGCGGCGCCCGAGCAAACCCTTAGAATCCGAAGAACTAGCAGCATCGCTGACCCCACTGGGAGGGCGGATCCGAGGTAGTGGGTCAAACCCACTACCTGCGCTGAGCTGTTCTTGACGCGTCCCATCGCGCGGGATACGTTAACCGCCTGCTGCGTGCCGATCGGTGTCGGGGCGCGTGCGGTGTCCCGGCGCTCGACGCTGAGGGGTTAGGATGTTGGCGGGATCAGCATTGGGACAATCGGCAAACGGTCTCCTCCGCCCCTCAGTGGTGAAGAAGGATGCCTCTGCGCTCCGCCGCTGCTGTCGGTCGGCGAGTCCCCTCCTCACGCCCCGCCCGGGGCGGCGTCGTGTGCTCGAGGCCACCGGTATGACCGGGCCTGAACTTCAGGCCGTTCGCACTCCCCCCGGCATGCCGCGGCCCGCCCCGTTGTGGCGGTCCACCCCGTGGGAAAGGCCGGGCACCGAGTTCACTCGTCGGGCGTTCCAGGCAACCGATCTGCTATCTGGACTGCTCGCGCTTGGCGCAGCGTTCCTCGCTCTCAACCTCGATCAGCTGCCGCGAGGCCTCGGGGAGTTCCTGGCCCTCCGAATCACGGTCCAGAAGGTCCTGCTGCTGGGTGTGTTCGCGGCCTGCTGGAATCGCGCCTTCAGCTCGCTGGGCCTGTACCGGCGGTCGCGCATCGCCGCCGAGGGGCAGGAGCTCGCTCGCATCGCGGCCGCCTGCTCCCTGGGGACGTTGCCCACGTTGCTCTTCGTGCTGTTCAGTGCGACCCGATCTTTCACCGTCGAGACGGTGCCCCTGTTCTGGGCGATCTCGATCGCAGCCGTCATCGCCATGCGGGAGGCGATCCGCGCTTTGCGGACCTCCCTTTCCGATCAGGGACCGCGAGACGTGCTGGTCGTCGGCAGCGGGCCACGAGCGCAAGCGTTGTGTCGGGCGCTGTCTGAGTCCGCTGGCGGGGGCACGAACGGCGCAAGGCTAGTGGGTTTCGTTGACACCAACCACGGGGTGACCGAGCAGGTCGTCCGGCAACGATGGCTCGGCACCCTGGAGGACCTGGAAACCGTGCTCATGCGCAGGGTGGTGGACGAGGTGATCATCGCTCTCCCGTTCAAGTCGTGCTACCAGCAGATCCAGAATGTCATCCACACCTGCGAGCGAGTGGGTGTCCAGTCCACCTATCTTGCGGACATCTTCCAGCCCTCGCTCGGGCGGGTGCGCTACGAGCACATGCATCCGTTCGCGATCGCGACCGTCAAGGTCGTCCAGGATGACTTCCGGCTGGCGATCAAACGCGCCGTCGATGTCGTGGGAGCCGCGCTCGGCCTGCTGTTGCTCGCCCCCCTGCTCCTGGTTATTGCGGCCACCATGAAGCTGACTGACCTTGGCCCGGTCCTCTTTGCGCAGCAGCGCTATGGACTCAACAAGCGACTGTTCCGGATGTACAAGTTCCGCACGATGGTGCCCGGTGCTGAAGCGCTCCAGTCGACCCTGGAGGGGCAGAACGAAGCGCAGGGTCCGGTATTCAAGATGGCCAAAGACCCCCGAGTGACCGGGATCGGGGCTCTCCTCCGGAGAACGTCCCTCGACGAGATCCCGCAGCTCTGGAACGTGCTCAAGGGTGAGATGTCGCTGGTGGGCCCTCGACCGCTGCCGGTGCGCGACGTCGGACGGTTCGAGGAAGGATGGCTGATGCGCCGGTTCAGCATGCGGCCGGGGCTCACTTGTCAGTGGCAGATCACCGGCCGAAGTCATCGCGGATTCGATGCCTGGGTGGGTCTCGACCTGGAGTACATCGACAACTGGTCGCTGCGACTCGACTGCCTGATTCTGCTGAAGACGATTCCAGCCGTTCTCCGGGGCACAGGGGCCCAGTGAGCTTCGCTACACGTAAGAACCGTCCGGTCCCGTGGAGGCTGCTGTCGTCGGCGTACGCACTCGTCGCGTTTGTTCTCGCCTGCGCGAGCGCAGCACCTGCCCAATCTACCTCCCGCCCAGATGCGGCGGTCCGGGCCAGCTCGACCTCGATCCGGCCGGGCGACGTGGTGCGCGTGCGCATCTGGCGGGAGCCGGATCTGTCCGGGGAGTTTGTCGTGGACGAGACCGGGACCGTGGTGCTTCCCAAGCTGGGAGCCCGGACGGTCACTGGCGAATCCGCGGCGTCCTTGCGGGCCGAGCTAATGCCCGTCTACGAAGCGTTCCTCTCCCACTCCTCCGTCGAGGTGACGGTGCTGCGCCGTCTGCTGGTCCTCGGCGCGGTACGCAATCCGGGCCTTTACACCGTGGACCAAACGATGACGGTCGAGGACGGGCTGGCGCTCGCCGGCGGGCCCACACCGGTAGGCACTCCCAACCACGTGGAGTTGATCCGTCACGGGCAGAAGCAGCCGGTCCGCCTCACCCTGCGGACCCAGCTCACCGATTCGTCTATTCGGTCGGGGGACCAGTTGTACGTCCCCGAGCGCAGCTGGATCAGCCGGAATCCGGGCGTTCTCGTGGGGATCGTCTCGGTGGTCGCCACCACACTGGTGCTCGCGCTTCGTCATTGAGGGCACCATGAGCCACGACGTCACTCACTCCCAGGACTTACGGTCCCCGTCCCTCGACGGGGCGCCGGCCGGTTTCCTACCCGGAGCGGGCGCGGCCGAGCTGGTCGATATCTTGCGGCGCCGTCTGTGGTCGATTCTCGGGTGCACGGTTCTGTGCGTCGGAGCCGCGGTCCTTTACGTTGTCCTGGCGCGACCGTCGTACCGCGCGGAGGCCGCGATCCGGATGGATGATCGGCGGCAGCCGATCCCCACCTTGGACGTTCTGGCCCTGTACATGGGCAACGAGCTCAGCACGGAGATCGAAATGCTCGGCAGCCGGACTCTGGCCGAGGACGTGGTGGCCGCGCTCGGCCTGCAGCTCGAGATCACCAAGCCACGGGCCGTGCTGCGCGAGGAGGTCTTCGCCTCGGTCCGGGTGACCCGTGACGCACCGGCGGCGACGTACAGGCTCGAGCCCGCCGATAGCGACGGGTTCGTTGTGCGGAACGATTCCAGCGAGGCGGTGCTGGGGCGGACCGTGCCCGGCAAGCCACTCACGTTCGCGGGGGTCGAGCTCGAGGTGTCGCCTCACGCGCTGGGCCTCGGGCCGGTCGCGTTCTCGGTGGTCGCTTTCGACGACGCGGTACGGGGTCTCCGAAAGGCGCTCTCGATCAAGCGCCGGAACCGAGAGGCCAACATCGTGGACGTGGGCTATCGGGGAACCGATCCGCAGCTGGTCCAGGCTGTGCCCAATCTGCTGGCGACCCGTTTCATCATCGACCGCCAGAAGACGCAGCAGACTGAGACCCGGAGCACGGGGGCCTTCCTGCGCGACCAGACGGCGAAGCTGGCGCGGCAGCTGCAGGCGTCGGAGGACAGCCTGGAGCGGTTCCGCGTGGTCGAGCACATCGTCAGCCTGCCGCAGCAGGCGAGCAGCGGCGTAACCCAGTTCGCGGAGCTGCAGGCGCAGCGCAACGCCCTCGATGCCGAGCGCCGGGCGCTGGAGCAGCTGCTGAGCTCGACGGCCTCGTCGGTGGCCGGCTTGACACAATCCACCCCGATCGCATTCCCGACACTGCTTCGCAACGAGGTGGCCGCGAGCTTGCTCAGCGCGCTGGCTCAGACGGAGGACCGGCGCAGTGAGCTGCTGTCGCGGCGGTCACCGCAGGACGCCGACGTTCAGGTGCTGACCCGGCGCATCGAAGACCTGCGCGCGCAGCTTCGGGGCATCGCTGCGACCTACCTGCAGGGTCTCAGTAACCAGGTGGTGGCGATCGACCTTACGCTAGCCAAGTCCAACGCCCAGTTGCAGACCATCCCCGCCAAAGAGATCCGTCTCGCGCAACTTGAGCGCAACGTCAGCGGGCTGGCGCAGATCTACACGCAGCTGCAGTCGCGGCTGAAGGAGTCTGAGATCGCCGCAGCGGCGGAAGACCCCAGCGTGCGGCTGGTGGACGCCGCCCTACTTCCCCGTGAGCCGGTCAGTCCCCGGCGCGCGTTCAGTATCGTCCTGGCGCTGTTGGGGGGACTCACTCTCGGGCTAGGCGCGGCACTCACGAGGGAACACCTGGACCGGGCGGTACATACGCGCCACGACCTGCTCGCGGTGACGGGCAGGCCGGTTCTGGGCATCATTCCCCACGCAGACGGCGAGATGTGGTCCGCTCGTCTCGCTCGGGGTAAGGGGTCCGGGCGCGCGCGCCGGCGGCCCATCGGGGCTGGCAGCCGTGCGGAGCTCGCTGAGGCCTTCGTCCGGTTGGCTACGAACGTAAGCTTCGCTGGCCCGAACGGACCGCCCCAGGTGGTGACGGTTACCAGTGCGCTCCGAGGCGAAGGCAAGACCACCAGCGCCGTCAATCTCGCGCTCGCTAGCGCCAACGGCCGAAGGGTGCTGCTGATCGACGCGGACCTACGGTGCGGGACGATTCACGCCCTCTTCCGGCTGTCCCGCACCCCGGGGCTCGCCGAGGTGCTGGCTGGCTGGATGCCTTTGGAGAACGCCGTGAGGCGGATGGACACCGGAGATGGCACCCACGTCGATGTCCTCCCGGCAGGCTCGGCGGTCAATAATGCCTCGCAACTGTTGTGGCGCGCGGATCTAGACGGGCTACTCGTGCGGCTGCGCGCGGCATACGACCTGATCGTGATCGACTCCCCGCCGATGAATGTCGTGGCCGACGCGACGCTCCTCGCCCCTCAGAGCGACGCGGTGATCGTGGTAGCGCGTGCCGGGCGCACGGCGCCGGAAGCGCTGAATTTTACCCTGGAGCAGCTGCGCAGCGTGCACGCGCCCGTGTGGACGGTGTTGAATGACATCGACTACCGACGGGACCGAGTGTACGGCCGGGCCTACGGCCAGCGCGCAAGTTATCTGGCGCGGGAGACAGAGTAATCGGATGCCGGATGAGTGCCCGGTTGCACGAGATCCGGCACGCGACGGCGACTGGGACGGCCGGTCGTTAGCGGAGGACTGTCGGCCGAAGGTAGCGTTGTTAGTAAACGTAGTGGCTCCGTATCGAGTCCCGATCTACGAGGCGCTAGCCCGAAGCTTCCGCCTCACGCTCCTGTATGGTGGGGGCGAGGACAATCGCAGCATGTGGTCCGCTCCGGAGGTTCGCGGTGCTGCGGTGAAACGGTCCCGCGGCTTCGTGTTCAAGCGCGCCCAGCGCGCGCGCCGGGGTGGCGTCTGGGAGAACCGCTATCTCCACATTACCCCCGGGTACCTGCCGGACCTCTGGCGCACGAGACCAGACGCGGTGATCACGAACGAGATGGGCTTCCGCACGTTGGTCGCTCTCCTTTACGCCACGGTATGTCGCAAGCCGGCCTGGATCTGGTGGGGCGGTACACTACACACGGAACGCTTCATCGGTCGATGCCGCCGTCTGGTACGCTCCGTGATCGTGGGCTGGGCCAAGCGTTGGATCAGCTATGGGGACAGTTCCACGGAGTATCTCGAGAGCCTGGGGGTGCCGCGAACGGATATCGTTCAGATCCAAAACGCTGTGGACGAACAGACCTTCGTAGCCGGCGGCCCGCGCGCCTTTGATCTGCGGCCGAGACCCGTAGTGCTGTGCGTTGGGCGCATGGTGAAGCTGAAGGGTATTCAGCATCTGCTCGATGCGTGCGCTATTGTGCAGGGGGAGGGTGTTCGTTTCACCCTTGTGATGATCGGTGACGGGCCCGAGCGAGAGGCACTGGAGCGTCGTGTGCGCGAGCTCGGGCTGGAGGATGTTCACGCCCTGGGAGAAGTGGCCCCCGACCAGATGCCGGGGATATATCGAAGCGCTGACCTGCTCGTGTTCCCTGCCCTGCAGGACCGGTGGGGGCTCGTCGTCAACGAGGCGTTGTGGTCCGGCGTGCCGGTCCTCGCGTCCCGGTATGCTGGTTGCGCCACGGAGTTGCTGCCCCCTGAGAATGTGTTCGATCCCGAAGATTCGGTTGCGTTTGCATCCAAGCTGAAGCAGGCAGTCACTGAAGGTCTTGCAGCGCCGGACACGTCACGAATGTCGCCCATCCGGGTGGTGGCTGCAGGGCTCGTGGGGGACATCAACAGGATTCTCGAATCACGTGGGTTGGTGGCTGCGCGTGTCTGAGTTCAATCCGATGCGCGTCCTCGTCCTGCACAATTATTATCAGCAACCGGGGGGCGAGGACCAGATCTTCGCTGCGGAAACACGCCTGCTGGAAGCGCACGGCAATGAGGTCATCCGTTTCACGATGCACAACGATGTCATACGTGAGCTGGGACCTTTGCACGCGGCCAAGAACCTGTTGTGGAACCGTGACGTGTACGCTGAGCTTCGCGGACTGATTCGGAAGACACGCCCGCAAGTCATGCACTCCCACAACACGTTTCCACTGATTTCTCCCGCCGCTTACGGTGCCGCTCGAGATGAAGGGATTCCCGTCGTCCAGACGCTGCAGAACTTTCGATTAGTGTGCGCTAACGCGTTTCTGTTTCGCGAGGCGAAGATTTGCGAAGATTGCATCGGTAGACGGGTGATGTGGCCGGCCGTGTGGCACAGGTGCTATCGTGGCAGCGCTGCCGCAAGCGCGGCCGTGATCGCGATGCTGCATTACCACCGTGTGCGCCGCACATGGAGCGAGTTGGTGCATCTCTACCTCGCGCCGACGGAATTCGTCCGTGGCAAGCTGATCGAGGGCGGACTGCCGCCGGAGAAGGTCCGGGTCAAGCCCAACTTCGTCGATTGGAACTGCGTGCCGCCGACGAACAGGGGAAAGTACATGCTGTTTGTCGGTCGGCTGTCGCCGGAAAAGGGGGTTCGCACACTGCTCGCCGCGTGGAGTTCACGTTCCGACCTGCCTCCGCTCCGCATTCTCGGGGACGGACCGCTACGTGGGGAGGTTCAACGGACCGTTGCACAAAGCTCCCGCGTGCAATGGCTCGGGCATAGGTCTGGTGAGGAAGTGCAGGCCCAGATGCAGGATGCGAGTGCGCTCCTGTTTCCCTCAGAATGGTACGAAGCGCAACCGCTCGTGGTGATCGAAGCGTATGCCGCCGGACTTGCGGTGATCGGGAGCGCGATCGGGGCGGCCGCGTCGCTCATCGAACCGGGTCGGACCGGATTGCTTCATGCGCCTGGGGAATCGGCTGATCTCGCGGACAAAGTGCTTTGGGCCTGGAAACATCCGAATGAGACGCGGGCCATGGGTGCGACTGGACGGGCTCGCTTCGAGGAGCGATACACACCTGCGATCAACTATCGCTTACTGCGCGACGCGTACGCGTGCGCCGCGGCGACCCGGCGGGATCAGGGCTCGCGCACACAGTCCAGATCCACCGTGTGACACCTCGCATGCGTGAACAGAGTCGGGATGCGCCACTAACCAACTCGTTGAGCGAACGCGCCGTCACCGCAGGCCAATGGCGTGTTGGGTCGATGCTCCTGCAGGGCGTGCTGCAGTTCGGCGTCGGTGTTCTGCTGGCCCGCCTCGTCCCGCCGGGAGACTTTGGTGTAGTTGCACTCGCCGTCGTCGTGGTGGGCTTCGCTACGATGCTGGCCGACCTCGGCCTGGGGCCGGCGATCGTGCAGCGCCGGCAGCTCACGTATTCACACCTCCGGGTCGCGTTCACGGCGTCCATGCTCGTGGGGCTCGGGATGGCGGCGGCGCTCATGCTGCTTTCCCCATGGATTGGCGCTCTGGCGCGCGACCACACGCTTCCGGCCGTGCTGCGGGTGCAGGGACTCCTGTTCATCGCTACGGGATCGGGCACGGTGGCCCGCGCGCTGCTGCAGCGCAATCTCGATTTCCGACGGCTCTTCGTCATTGAGGTGGCGAGCTATACGGGGGGATACGCGTTGGTGGCCGTCGGCGGCGCACTCGCCGGGTGGGGGGTCTGGAGTTTGGTGCTCGGGTCGCTGGTGCAGGGCCTGCTGTCCAGTGTACTAAGTCTGCTCGCGGTACGTCCGCCCGTTCGTCCCCTCTTCTCGCGTGCTGAGCTCAGACAACTCCTCGGGTTCGGCCTCGGGGTCAGCGTCAACGGCGTCGTGAGTTACGTGGCGCGCAGCGGCGACAACTTTCTCGTCGGGCAGTTATTGGGGGTCACCGCGTTGGGGCTCTACAGCCGGGCCTTCAACTTGATGATGCTCCCGCTGACCTACATCTGTAGCGCGCTGCCGAACGTCCTCTTGCCCGCGTTCGCGGAGATCCAGGGAGATCGCAGGCGGGTCGGTCGTGGCTTCCTTGTGAGTTTGCAGCTCACCGCGATGACCACCGCTCCGATCATGGCCGGGATGATCGTCTCTGCACCGCACATGATTCGGGGGCTGTACGGTGAGCGTTGGGCAGGAGCCGTGCTGCCGCTGCAAATCCTCTGTCTCGTCGGCCTGCCACGCGCGGTGCACTCCCTTGCCGGCCCGGTGAACCGCGCGTGTGGACGCGTCTATACCGAACTGTGGTTGCAGATCGGGTTTGCGACCGCGGTGCTCGCAGGCGCCGTGGTCGGAGCAACGCGCGGGATTGCGGGGGTCGCCCTGCTCGTCTCACTGGCGATCGCACTCATGTACGCCGCGATGGCTCGCCTCGTGCTCACCATCACGGCGGTCACTTGGCGCGCGTTCGCCATGGCGCAGGTGCCGGGGTTGTTTCTCGGGTTGGTCACTGCGGCGGTGACGATCCCACTGCGGCTTGCTCTCGAATACACCGGGGCGCCGCACCTCGTCACCTTTGTCGCGCTGCTTCTGGGAAGCGCAGGGTCCGTGCCCTTGGGGATTCTCCTCCTTCCCGTGCCGATGCGCCCGATGGAGCTGTTCGCCCATCTGCATGCGCCACTCCGTAGGCTCCCGGCCCCGCTGCGGATCGGGCTCACCCACCTGCTTCGGACACCTGCGTGAATGCCTCGGCGCGAGAGCGGGGCCTGTCGTGGGGTAGCCTCTTCAGGCAAGTGGTAAGCGCTGGGCCCTCGATCGTGAGTCGCTCAATGGTCACCCTGGCGGGAGAGGTGCTGCGGCTCGTGCCGCTCCGAGCGCTCCCGCGCCTCATCGCACGAGACGTCGTGGGTTTCTGCTACCACACGGTGTCGGAGTGTCGACAGCCGGCCGTCAGTCATCTGTACTCGTGTCGGACACCGGCGCAATTCGAGCGCGATCTCGAGTTCGTGTGTCGCGAGTACGAGCCGGTGCCCTATGACGACCTCGTCGCGGGACGTGTAGCCGCAGCAACGGGGCGGCCCAGGGCGATCGTCACGTTCGATGACGGGTTGAAGGAATGTTACAGCACCATCCGTCCGCTCCTGCTCAAGTACGGGGTCCCGGCCGTGTTCTTCGTGACCACCGGACTTCTCGACAATCGGCGGTTGTTCTACCGCAACAAGGTTTCCCTGTGCATCGACACATATTTGCGCCTGTCCCGCACCGAGGCGGACGCCGCCCGTAGCGACCTTGAGGATCTCATGGGCGCTCCCGTCAGGGGTTGGAGGGACCTCGCGGTGCACCTTCACAGGCTGACGCCGCAAGCCGAGGACTTGCTCGATGCCGTCTCCGCGCGTTTGGGGGTCGACGCGGACGCCTATCTGCGAACGAACGCTCCCTACCTCACCACCGCCCAGGTTCGCGGACTCGCAAGAGACGGCTTCACCATCGGCGCCCACGGCCTGGCGCACCTGCGGCTATACTCGATGACGCCGGCAGAGGCCGAAGCCGACATCGTGAGCTCTTGCGAGACCGTTGCTCGGATGGTGGATAGGCCGACCGTGCCGTACGCTTTCCCGTTTGATGGCCGGGGCGTAAGTCGGGAAATGCTCCGGGCGGTTCGCTCCCAGCATTCGCATGTAGGGCTATTTTTCGACTCCCGCGGGTTAGCTCGCGACCGGGACTTCGTCATCAACCGAATCGTTGTCGACTCCTCAACGCGCGCGACACACCAGGTCACCAACCTGCCCGCGTATGTACGGAACGCCTATGCCGTGGAACTGGCGCGCGCCGTGATCGCCGCACGGATCCTCCGGTGGCGTGGAGACGGTGTGTGAGCCCCGATCTGGGCCAGCCCAGCTCCACCGGCATCGCCGCTCTGTCGGTGGCCGTGTGTATCGCGACCTATCGTCGGCCGGGCGGCCTGGAGCGTTTGGTAGACGGCCTCGGTGCCCTCCAGTTTTCCCGCTCGGCGCAGCCGCTGCTCGATGTCATCATCGCCGACAACGACCCGCAGGGCTCCGCAGCCGCACCGTGCGCCGAGCTGGCCCAGACGTGCCGATGGCCGATGGTGTACGTGGTGGACCCGCGGTGCGGGATTCCGTACGCGCGCAACGCCGCGGTATGCGCGGCGCGCGAGCGGGGCGCCGAGTTGATTGCGTTCATCGACGACGACGAAGTGCCGGAACCCGCTTGGCTGGACGAGCTGCTCGCCGTGATGGCCACCTATCAGGCCGACGTGGTCACTGGTCCGGTGCTGCCGCTGTTTGAGGTCGAAGCGCCCGCGTGGGTGCTGCGCGGCCGGTTCTTCGAGCGCCCGCGTTACCAGACCGGCGTGCGCTTGGATCGAGCGTACACCGGCAATGTCTTGTTGCGCGCTCGTGTCTTAGACACACTGTCCGGACCGTTCGACGAGCGCAAAGCGCTGTCCGGCGGGACCGACACGCACCTGTTTCTCCAGGTCGCGGATGCGGGGCATCGGATCGTGTGGGCTGATGGCGCCGTGGTGCACGAATGGAACCCACCGAGCCGTCTCACCGCGCGCTGGCTGGTGCGGCGCGCGTTCCGTGCGAGCAGCAATTGGAGCAGCTCCGAACGGGAGCTTCGTGCATCACTGCCTGTGCGTGTCGCGCGGATTGCTAAGGCGTTCGGAAGGATGGCGCAGGGCATGATCCTGCTTCCGCTTGGGCTGCTGGCCGGACGGCATCTGCTTGTTCGCTCGCTGCGATGCCTGGCGATGGGCGCGGGATCCTTGGCCGGACTGGTCGGTCGTGAATATGACGAATACCGGGTTACCCATGGGAGCTGAGACGATCGCACCGGGTCGCACCCCACGCCTCTGCATCTGTGTCCCGACCTACAAGCGCCCGATCGGGTTGGCACGTCTGCTCCGAAGCATCGATCAGCTACGGTTCGAACGGGTCGGCGAGCCAGCGATCGAGGTCATCGTCGTGGACAACGACCCCGAAGCGTCGGCGGCCACAACGTGCGCAGAGCTTACCCACACGTCGCGCTGGCCGATCGTGTATGCACCTGAGCCCCGACGGGGAATTGCATTCGCCCGCAACGCCGCGGTGCGCACGGCCCAGTCGGGCGGAGCCGAGTTGATCGCGTTCATCGACGACGACGAGGTGCCGGAACCCACCTGGCTCGACGAGCTGCTCGCGGCCATGGGCGAGTACCAGGCCGACTTCGTCGCCGGCCCGGTGCTACCGACGTTCGAGGGCCACGTGCCCGGATGGATCCTGAAGGGCAAGTTCTTCGAACGCCCGCGGCACCCGACCGGGACGCGCCTGGAACAAGCCGCCACGTGCAACGTGCTTCTACGCACTCGCGTCTTCGACGAGCTGGGCCACGGCTTCGACGAGGGGCTGGGTCTCGCCGGCGGCGAGGACACCGATTTCTCTCTGCGCGCCTGGCACGCGGGCTGTGTGATCGTTTGGGCGGACGCCGCGATCGCTCACGAATGGAACCCTGTGAGCCGCGCACGAACAGCGTGGTTGCTGCGTCGCGCGTACGCCGTCGGCAACAACTGGGGAGCGTTCGACCAGAGGCTCCACCCGCGGTTTCGTGGGGCGATGCGAGGGCTCGCGAAAGGGCTGGTGTCGCTGCCGGCGTCCGTCGTCCGGGGGCGGCACTCCATCGTCCAATCGCTTCAACTCGTGGCCGTCGGCGTGGGCTATCTGGCGGCGAGGGCCGGGTTCCGGTTCCCCGCATACCGGCACACTGATGGTCACTGACTCGGGCTCCGGGCAAGGCTGGAGCAGCCACTCCGACACTGCCCCGACGCCCATGGCGCGCCACCTGCTCATTCGCAAGATGCTGCGCGCGGGAGAGGTCTGCGCAACCGTTGTCGCATTGTTCGTCATCTCGCGGGCGGTCTTGCCGCTATTGCTGTGGGGCAGTGCCGAACTCGCGCGCGATACCGAACCGCCTGTACTCATTGAACGGCTCCCTTACTGGCTTATCTATGCCTTTACAACGCTGCAATGTGTGCTGCGCCCACGTCAGCTGCTGCGCGCATTGGCCGAGAACCCGTTCGTAGCTGCCGTCGTCGCGATTGCCCTGCTCTCCACGTCCTGGTCGGTAGATCCAGGCACGCTGCGGCGCGCCTTCCAGTTGGGGATGTCGACGTTGTTCGGCCTTTACTTAGCGTCGCGATATCGGTCGAGGGAGCTGTTGCGACAGCTAGCGATCGTACTCGGCGTGAGCGCGGTGCTGAGCGTTCTATTCTCACTCATGCTACCTGAGTACGGCTTGGCACCCAACGAAGTGGCTTGGCAGGGTGTATTCACGCACAAGAACACGCTTGGACAAGCGATGCTCCTGGCAACCATAGTCTTCACGGTCGCAGCGGAACGCGGGAACGGTTTCCGATTCCTTGCCTGGGTGGGCACGGCCCTTGCGATCGCCCTTATCGTTCTGTCGCGTTCCATGACCGCCATGCTCGTCCTCGGAGCGCTTGCTGTCGCGACGCCGTTGGCCCGCCTCTTGCGCCAAGGACGTGCTAAGTCCTTTGTGCTGCTGCTTGCCGTCTGCTGCGCGCTCTCGGTCGCCCTGTTGGTTGTCGTGAGAGACCGCCAGCTCGTCCTGAGTGCATTAGGCAGGGATGTCACGCTTACCGGTCGTACTGCCCTTTGGGGGGAGGTCATCCAACGAATCGCGGACCGGCCGCTGCTTGGCTATGGTTACGGCGCGTTCTGGGTCAACGGTGCGGGGCCAGCCGAAGCACTGCGCGCTGCCATCGGATGGGACACGCCGCATTCCCACAACGGCTTCTTGGACTTCTCGCTCGATCTCGGCCTGCTCGGATTGAGCGTTCTTGCCACCGGGCTTGCCCTTGCGGTGCGACGCGCTTGGAAGCGATGGAGCCGCGATCCGAGTGCTGAAGCCCTATGGCCGCTTGTGTTCCTCGTAACCACCATACTGATCGACCTGACGGAGAGCCCGCTGTATCAAGGGGGTCTCGTATGGCCATTGTTTGTCTTCGCCGCTACCGTCAGGGCCAAGCCAGCATTCGTTGGAGCCATTTCCAGCACCGGGCTCATTGATTCATGACGAAAGTAAAGTTCCACCTCTCTGTCTTGACCAGCTTATACCCGTGCTTCTTCAACGTCTTGATCGTGTCCATGAATCGCTTCCGATCGAACCGATCTATGGAGTGCCCTTCGTCAAACTCGACCAAAAGACAATCTGGGAATATGCGATCGGAGATCATCTGTTCGAGAACCACATACTCCGCCCCCTCGATATCCAATTTCAGGACATCGACGCGCTCGATGGCTTTGCTCTCCATGAATTCGCGGAGAGGAACGCACTCGGCAAGAAAATGATCCTCCGTATGTTGCAGATTTACGAGCGAATAGCTGACGTGGCTCGGGTTCCTCGGCGCAAAGAATTTTAGCCGCTCTCTTCGCGACCACAACCCGACTGGTGTGAATATGAAGCGCTCCTCGTCAAACACAGGCGTCGCATAGTCGTGATAGTTCAGGTCTTTGACAAGACCGCCGGATGCTTGCTGCAGAGAGTTGAGAACTGCCGAGACGTGCGCTACGGCCCTCGGCGTAGGATCCACCGTATAGACCGTCACGCCACGACCGACGAGCGAGATGTCAAATGAAATATCCTCGCCGGCGCCAGCGCAGACCGCGATCGCCCTCGGCTTCAACAGGCGCGCGGGCAGCCACCATCCGCCGTCGCCGCTCCCCATCCGGATGAGATCGTCGGGACTTGCGTCGAGGAGGAAGTAGTTCCGGACCCGCCGGTCGAGTTGGACCAGCCGTCGGACGGCACGCTTCAACATCTCGCTGACCATCGCGACTATGGTACCACTCTTAGATCTTCATCATTGTTCATCGCTTCTCCGTAGATGCTCATTAGCGTATCGTGCCGGCGCATACATTCACTTCACCTTGGCGTTTTCGGCTTCCGAGTCCCTCGCCCCGCTCGCGCGCTGGCCCGCCGGGCGACAGATTAGAAACATCGCACCCTCTTGCGAGAAAGGACATCTCGGAGGTCATGGCTAGAATCTTGGTCACAGGCGGACTGGGTACGGTTGGCAAGGTACTGGTCTGGACCCTCAACAAGCGTGGGCACGCGGTCAAGGTATCCGGGATAGAGCACCATCACGAACCGGACTATGTGCGATGTGATGTCGGGAGCTACATGCAGCTCTCACGAATCTTCGAGAATGAGGGTTTCGATTTCGTGTATCATCTCGCAGCCGAGTTTGGGCGGTGGAACGGTGAGGACTACTACGACCGCCTCTGGGTGTCCAACGTCGTCGGCACCAAGAACCTGCTGCGTATGCAAGAGAAGTACGGCTTCCGGCTGATCCATTTCAGCAGTTCCGAAGTCTACGGTGACTACGACGGGGTCATGACGGAAGACGTGATGGACAAGTACGAGATTCGCCAGCTAAACGACTATGCGTTGACCAAGTGGGTGAACGAGCAGCAGATCATGAACTCAGCCACAATGCATCACACGCAGTCCGTCCGCGTGCGCTTGTTCAACACGTACGGACCCGGCGAGTACTACTCGTCGTACCGCAGCGTGATTTGCGTCTTTATCTACCGTGCCTTGAAGGACCTGCCGTATAAGGTCTATCTCGGCCATCACCGGACCTCCTCCTATGTGACCGACACGTGCGAGACGCTCGCAAATATCGTTGACAACTTTAAGCCGGGTGAGGTCTACAACATCGGGGGGACGGAGTACCATGACATCAAGACGGTGTCCGATATGATTCTGGACTACCTCAAGAAGAAGGATACGCGCGTAGAGTATCTCCCCGCGGAGGCCTTCACGACTCGCGACAAGAAGGTCAGCCTGGACAAGGCGCTTCGCGATCTAAGCCATAGTCCTAAGGTTTCTCTGGTATCAGGCATAGCGCGCACTATCGATTGGATGCGCGACGTGTACGTCAGCAACAAGGCACTGGTCCGGCTTGAAGAGTACCTCTGATCCATTCATCGTCATGCGCCCGAGCTCGCCTCGAGCAGGTCTGCCGCGATGCGCTCGGCCGTTTGGCCATCCCACAGCTCAGGAATGCGACCGCGGCGGCCATCTGCCTGGGCCAGCGCTTCCAGGAGGCTACTTGCGTGCGGTCGCACTAGCCGGTTGGTGCCCTCGATCACCGTGATCGGCCGTTCGGTGTTCAGGCGGGCAGTGACACACGGCACGCCCAGTGCCGTCGTTTCTTCTTGGACACCACCCGAATCCGTCACCACCACGCGGGCGTTTGCCATGAGGCCGAGAAAGGTTCGATACGGGAGGGGTCCCAGCAGGCGGAACCCCGCCGTGGCAGGCGGCAGCTCGAACTCGACCGCGCGGGATCGGGTCCTTGGGTGTGCGGGGAACAACACAGGTTCTCGGCGCCCAGCTTCTTGCATGGCCGTCCATAGCTGCCGAAGCGTGTCCGGGTGATCAACGTTACTGGGCCGATGCAGAGTTACGAGTACGTAGTGCCGTGCCTTGATTTCGTACTCTCGCAGAAGTGTTGCGTGGTCGATCGTCGGTAGCTGCGCGCGGAGCGTATCGACCATGATGTTTCCGACGAGTCTCACTCGTTCTGTTGAAATGCCCTCGTGCACCAGGTTCTCGCAGGCGTCACGGCTCGGCGCATACAGTCGGTCCGACAGGCGATCGGTCAATACGCGGTTGATCTCCTCGGGCATGGTCCAATCTCGCGACCGCAGGCCGGCTTCGACGTGTGCGATGGGCACCCCAGCCTTGGCGGCCACAAGCGCGCAAGCGATCGTGCTGTTGACGTCGCCGAAGACCACGACCCAGCGAGGTGTATGACTGTCGAGGAGACGCTCGAACCGCACCATGATGCCTGCGGTCTGCTGAGCGTGCGATCCAGTACCGACCTCGAGATTGACCTCCGGTTCAGGAACGCCGAGCTCCTCGAAGAAACTCCCGGACATCGCGTGGTCATAATGCTGGCCGGTATGGGTAATCATGAGCCGGGGCCCCTTCCGCGCTGCGAGCGCCCGATACAGCGGGGCGAGCTTCACGAAGTTGGGCCGTGTCCCAGCGACCAGCATGAAGTCGAGGTCCATCGTTGAGTGGGCTTCCGAGCCTTCCCACGTTCCTCTGCTGTGCCGTCCGGCAGACGGCGGTGCGTTTAGCGTCTCCTCACAACTCTGCTCCGGTATGATGCCAGTCGCGTCCACTGTGCGCCAGGGAGACTTCGAGGTGCTGGGCTCGTGCTCGGGCAGAGTCGGGTGGCATGGTTGATTCCGCTTGCCGCATTTGTCGTCGCTCGGAAGCGCTTGTGCCGCCACGAGGACCCACCGCAAACAGCGAGGAGGAACCTCACTTGTGGTATGACCCGCTCCGGCCTTCAGGTCGTTGAGCCTAGACGGTTTGAGCGTGTCAGTTTCCAACGGCGCTCATCCGTACCCCAGTTCCTTGTTAGGCGCCGGCGCGTCCATGGGGTTATAGCGCTTTAGCCCCGTCGCCTGCAGGGCCAAGTGCCCGAGGAAGAGTGGGTTCAGGTATAGGTAGCGCCGCCATAACCTGCGAGGCTCGCGGTACAGTCGATACAACCACTCCAAACCTACGCTCTGCAGTCGGGGGGGAGCCTGCTTCACCAGACCGGCGTGCACGTCGAACGCCCCGCCCACCGCCAGGATCGGCATCTGAAGCGCCTCGCGATACTCGTAGGCCCAGACTTCCTGCCGGGGACACCCGAGCCCGACGAAGGTGAGCTTGGCGCCGCTCGATCGGATCCGGGCGATCACGTCGCGCTTTTCGCCCGCCGAAAGCATCCGGAACTTGGACGGCTCTGCTCCGGCAATGCGCAGTCCGGCGAACCGCACCAGCAGGCGGCGTTGTAGCGCGGCCAGGACCTCCGGACGGCTCCCATACAAAAAGATCGGCAGCCCGCGTGCCGCCGCGGCTTCACACAGCTTGAGCGTGAGCGTAGGGCCGTAAACCCGGTCCCGGAGCCGCACCCCGTGCAGCCAGTTGAGCGCCCATCGGACCGGCTGCCCATCCGGTACGACGAGATCGAGTCGGTTCAGCCGATGTCGATGGGTTGGGTCCAGCACCCCCGTCATGATACCGTGCACCGCGAGCGCGCTCACGGTCAGCGGTACACCTCGTTCCGCGCACTGCACGACGCGCTCCACGGTGGTCCGGTAGTCCACGCCATCCACCCAGACTCCCAAGACGTTCCGCTTGGTACTCGACATTAGGGTGTGCCAGAAAGGTCGTCGTAACTAGGAAAACATCGTGAAACGAACCCGTCAAGACGGCTGCAGGGACGCCCGACAAGACGGATCGTCTCGAGTCGGAGTGCGCAGCGTAGTATCGATCCAGCGCGTGGCGTTGCCGCGATCGGGCCGAAGGCACACATTGTGATTGTGAGCGTAAGCGACTGTCCCTCCAAACGCGAAGCCCTGCGCAGCCCGACGTCCATGTCGGAGTGTATCGGGGGCTGCGGGCGGATCGTTCAGAGCCCTCACTCGAGCTGCCGTTGCGCTCTGGAATTGTCATCGACGGCCTCCGTATAGCCGCATCTGCGTGAGCCAGGGGACGCTATGCTGCAACTCGTCTTCACCCTCGATTACGAAATCCATGGCAACGGCGATGGCTGCCCGCTTGAGTTGATGGTTGAGCCCACCGATCGCATGCTTGATCTGTTCGACTGCTACGGTGCGAAGCTTACCATCATGGCCGAAGTCGCGGAGATCCTTCGGTTTCGCGAGCACGCCGTAACTACCGGCCGTGATCAGTTCGGCTACGAGGCCATCGTGGGACAACTCCGCAGGGCGGTCGCCTCGGCGCATGATGTGCAACTGCACCTTCACCCGAGCTATTGCCGCGCAGTTTATCGGGACGGACGGTGGCAGCAGGATTACGCCTCCTACGATCTCGCTCGACTCGGTCATGACCGGCTCGTCAAGCTGATCGGGGTTGGCAAAGCATACCTCGAGGACACCCTGCGAGGGGCGCGGTCTCATTACACGTGCTCGGTGTTTCGAGCGGGCCATTGGTCGATGCACCCGTCGCGTGATGTCGTTGAGGCTCTCGCGACCGACGGGATTCGGATCGACACATCGGTGTTCAAATGGGGTCGCCGAGATAGCCTCGTGAAGTTCGACTACGGGGCAGCTTGGCATAGGTTCGTCCCGTGGCCGATCGA
>WNER01000050.1_pt1 | contig 18984 bp, 16 predicted proteins | sample 5399921 | NCBI WGS metagenome assembly WNER01 (sample SAMN13153331, study PRJNA577476) | soil metagenome | isolation source: 20 cm grassland meadow soil 5 days after 1st rain plot 5 | place: USA:California | collected 2015-09-21 | reverse complement strand
AAGCGCCACTTTACCGGCCTCAAGGCCTCTGGCCGCATGCGCAAGCTGAAGAAGTTGACGACCGTCAGCGCGGCCGACGTGGCCAGCATCAAGCAGATGCTGCCCTACGGCTAGATTTTTTGAACGTTGGAACTTTTAGACGTTCCAAGGTTTGGACAACGATTTTCGTGCCAGGCAGCGCTTCACGGGTGCCTGCCGGCCGAATGAGCCCCGGTTATACCGGAGCATTTGCAGGGGCCGGGTTTTGGCCCGGCATCGCTCGCGTTTCGCGGGCGACTTCGTTGACCCGCCTGTTACACGGCCGCGTCGCGATGCCTACTCGTACCCAACCGGAAACAAACCCGTTGCGATGACGTGCCTCGCCGCACGTCCTCGCAACCCGTCTTGTTTCCATGTGATTTACTCAGTAACTGCAACCTTGAAAGAGGTTGTAATTTGTAGTGGCGGTCTTTAGACCCGTTCTTTTTGATACGAAGGAGCAAACCCATGGCACGCGTAAAACGCGGCACCAAGCGCCGGGCTCGGCGCAAGAAGTACCTCAAAAGGACGAAGGGCTTTTTCCTTACCAAGAGCAAGCTCTACCAGTCCGCTCAGGAAGCGGCCAATCGCGCGGACCGCTATGCTTTCCGCGACCGCCGCAACAAAAAGCGCCAGTACCGCCGCCTGTGGATTCAACGAATCGGCGCCGCCGCGCGCCTCAACGGCTTGACTTACGGCCAGTTGATTCACGGCCTCAAAGCCGCGGGTGTAGCTCTCGATCGCAAAGTCCTCGCGGACATTGCCGTCAAGGACGCCGCCGGCTTCGCTCAGCTCGCGGAAAAAGCCAAAGCCGCCGCCGCGCCGCCAGCCAAGGCGAAGAAATCGTAGCCCAAAGAATTGCCACGTCGGTTCATTTGTTACTCGATGCCAACTTTTTCCTGTAGGGGCACAATAGGTCATACCCTACGGTGTAATCTATTTCGCGAAGATGCCAACAGTTGACAACCCAACGGCAAAGACTCTGAGTGAGCTAGGAGTTAGCGACGCAAAAGGCGTCGCGGAAAAGTTCGCCGAAGTGCGTGCTCTGTTCGACGCTCAGGCTCACAGATCGATGGACAGTCAAAACTGGGAGATTCTCCGTCAGTCCTGGGTCGGGAGAAAGTCGGGCGTCCTAACGGCTATCACTGAAAACTGGTTGAAGCCGGCTGAGACCGAACTGAAGCGCATCGTCGGGCAGGAACTGAATAAATTCAAGGCGCATCTGGAGAAAACTCTTGAAGAGCGCCGCGTCGCCATCGAATCCGGCGCCGAAGAAGCCGCCCTCGCGAAAGAGCGCTTAGACCTTTCTCTCCCTGGCGTCATTCATCCCATCGGCTCGCATCACCTCATCCGCCAGGTTCTTCAGGAACTCGAGGACATCTTCTTCTCCATTGGTTTTTCCATTGTGGAGGGGCCGGAAATTGAAACGCCTTACTACAACTTCGAGGCGCTGAATATCCCGGAGTTTCATCCTGTCCGGGACGACATGGACACGTTCTACATCGACTTGCCCCACTCGCCGGACAAAAAGTCCGCGGCGACGCCGCTCCTTTTGCGGACGCACACTTCTCCCATGCAGATTCGTACCATGGAAAAGCAGAAGCCGCCCGTGCGCGTCATCGTTCCCGGCAAGGTCTATCGCCGCGACAATCCCGACGCCACGCACTCCTTTATGTTCCACCAGGTCGAAGGTCTCGCCGTGGATACGGACATCACCTTCTGCGATTTCACCGGCACCATCGAATATTTCGTCAAACAATTCTTCGGGGCTGGAGTGAAAACGCGTTTCCGCCCGAGCTACTTCCCGTTCACGGAGCCGTCTGTCGAATTCGACGTCTCCTGCATTTTTTGCGGGGGCAGCGGCAACTCGGCCGGTGGCGGAACTTGCTCGAAATGCAAAGGCGCGGGCTGGATCGAACTCTTCGGCGCCGGCATGGTGGATCCCGCAGTCTACGGTTTTGTGAATTACGACGCGAAGAAAGTCAGCGGCTTCGCCTTCGGCATGGGCATTGACCGCCTGGCCATGCTGCGCTACGGCATCGACGACATTCAGGTTTTTTTTCAAAACGACGTGCGCTTCCTGCGCCAATTCCCGTGAGCGCCATGAGAAGCATTATCATTCCGAGCGAGGCGAGGAATCGTGGCAAGAACGATGCCCTAAGGGAGTCGCTGAGATTTGCGTCGACCTCTTTGTGTCCTTTGCGCTTTTCCCTCTGTGCTCTCTGTGTTGAATCTTTTGCTTCATCGTTTCACGAGTCACGAATCACGAGTTACGAGTCACGGCTTCTATGAAAGTCGTCTACAATTGGCTGAAAGACTTCGTCGACGTGACGGCGCCGCCTCAGGAATTGGCTTCGCGCTTGGCGCTTTCCGGGACGAATATCGCGGGCGTCGAAGACGGCCCGCATGGCGCGGTAATTGACGCCGAAGTCGGCTCCAACCGCCCTGACTGCCTGGGACACGTCGGCATCGCGCGAGAAGTGGCCGCCATCTACAAACTGCCGCTGAAGCCTGTTTCGCCAAAGCCCAAAGAAAGCGCCGCGAAAGCCAGCGACGCCATGAAGGTTGAAATTCAGGCCCCGGAGCTTTGCGGCCGCTTCACCGCGCGAGTGATTCGCGGCGTCAAGATTCAGCCTTCGCCGAAGTGGCTAAAAGAGCGTCTCGATGCTTCCGGCGTCGCCAGTATCAGCAACGTCGTGGACATTTCGAACTACGTCATGCTCGAACTCGGCCACGCTCTTCACACCTTCGATTACGACAAAGTCCGCGACCACAAAATTGTCGTTCGCGCCGCCAAGCCCAAAGAAAAAATGCGCACGCTCGACGGCATCGAGCGCGAGTTCGGTCCAGGTATCTGCATGATTTCCGACGGCGACGGCTCGCGGGCCATCGGCATCGGCGGCATCATGGGCGGCGACGAAACGGAAATTTCCCTTTCGACAAAGAATGTTTTGATCGAGTGCGCCTGGTTTGAGCCGGTGGCCATTCGCCGCGCCGCGCGCTTCCTCAAATTGCATACCGAAGCATCCACGCGTTTTGGTCGCGGCGCTGATCCGGAAATGGCGGAGCTCGCCTCGCGGCGTTGCGCCGAATTGATTCTCCAGCTTGCGGGTGGCGGGCTTCTATCCGGGGTCGTGGATGTGTACCCCGGCAAGCGCGCGCCGAAAAAGATTCAGGTCACTCGCAAAGAACTTCTCCGCGTCATGGGCGCGGACGTTCCTGACAAGCAAATCGAAGCCAGTCTCAGCGCGCTGGGCTTCGCTCCGGTTCGTGTGGATCAGAATCGCGGCGCGGAAGGCTCGCTCCTCGCCGCGTGGGAATGCACGCAGCCTCCCTGGCGCGCCGAAGTCGAGCGCGAAATTGATTTGATCGAGGAAATCGCCCGCATCTACGGCCTCGATAAATTTCCCCCGCGCTTGCCCGCCGCCCGCCAGGGAGCTGCTCGAATGCTGCATCACGAAGCGGAGACCCGTTTGCGCGAGCGCCTCATTGGCCTGGGCTACCGCGAGATTGTGACGATTCCGCACGTCGCCGAGGAGCGCGATGCCCTCTTCCGCGCTGCAGGAGTTTCCCCGGCGCGTCTTGCAAACCCACTCTCGGAAGAAGCCGGCGTGCTCAAATCCACCGGCATCGTCACCATGGCCGCGGCTCTCGAATGGAACCTCAACCATGGCCAGCGCAACGCGAAGCTCTTCGAAATCGCCCGCCACTATCGCTTGCAAGGAGACAAATCTTTCGAGACACGCGTCCTCGCCCTCGGCGCGACCGGCGAAGCCCGGCAAAAGGTTATTGACGATGCAGACGACAAAGCCCGCGAGTTTTCCTTCGCCGACTTGAAAGGCGCCCTAGACGAAGTCGGTCAGCTAGCGGATGGTCGTGACGCTCGCGGATTCTCATGGCTCGAAGGCGGTCCGGACTGGCTGCACGCCGCCAAGCGTGGAAGAATGCAACTGGGCAAAATCGATGTTGGCATGGCAGGGCAGCTTGCGCGCCGGGTTGCCGATCCCTTGAAAGTACGCCAGGATGTTTTTCTCGCCGAGATGGAACTCGAACCTTTTTACACTTCGATGGAAGCAGCGAAGGTCGCTCGCCGCTACGAACCGCTTCCGCGTTTTCCGGCGGTGGAACGCGATTTCTCGCTCTTACTCGCTGAGGGGATCACCTTCGGACAGATTTCCGAATCGATCCGTTCACTCAACATTCCGGAAATCACTTCCATGGAAGCCATCGATTTGTTCCGCGGGAAAAATGTCCCCACCGGAAAATACTCCCTGCTCGTACGGGTTACATTCCAAAGCCGCGAATCCACCCTGACCGAAGGCCAAATCAACCAGTTCACCGAAAAGATTATTTCCATTCTCAAACAACGCCACAGCGCTGAGCTTCGCGTTAGCTAATACGCTGCCGAAGACTTGTCCTGTCAACCGCGTGTCATTCCGAGCGTAGCGAGGGATCTGCTTTTTCATGCTTGCAAAGCAGAGAATTCCGTTTGCAAGAAAAACCCTATCCCGCTTCGCTCTGCGCTACAATTCCGGCCATGAGCGCGCCGGTAAAAGTCCAAATCTTCGGCCAGGTCTACTCCATCCGCGGAGAGCTGGAAGAAAAGTACGTCCAAAAGCTCGCCAAATACGTGGACGAAAAAATGCACACCATCGCCGAAGCCACCGGAATCGTGGATACCCAGAAACTTGCCGTCCTCGCGGCGCTGGCTATCGCCGACGAGTTTCACAACCTCAAGACCGAACTCACTGACGAAGAACAAATGCTCCGCGAGCAGGCCGAGCGCTGCCTCACCCTCGTCGAACGCGCCCTCAAACAAACCGCCTAAGGCATTATTCCATCGTTTCAAATGATGAAGTCGGTTGCCGTTGCTACTGGCTCCATTTTGTTGGAGTGCGTACCCAGCGGTGGTGCCGCAGTTGCGCATGAAGTTGGGTGGGCAGGGGACCTTTGTCGCTGGCGGCGATGTTGGATTCGACGTTTTTGCGTTTACGCATCCCCGGGATGGTGGTGTGCACATCGGGATTGTTCAAGATGAAGCGGAGAGCCATTTCAGCCATGGTCATGCCATCGGCCAAAATCGGCTTGAGAGCATCGGCTCGCGCGACACTGGCTTTGAGATTCTCGGGAACGAAATAAGTGCTGCGCCAATCGCTTTTGGGCCACGAACTCTGAAGCGTCAGTGTGCCGGTAAGAGAGCCCTCGTCGAACGGTACGCGGGCGATGACGGCGACATCCTTTTCGCGGCACGCGGGAAAGAGTTCGTCCTCGGGATTCTGATCGAAAATGTTGTAAATGACCTGAACGGCGTCAATCCGGCCGGTACGGACGGCCCGGATGCCGTTTGCGGGCTCCCAGCGGTTGAGGCTGAGGCCCACGGCGCGGACCTTTCCGCTGCCCCGCAGCTCTTCGATGGCGCGCGACATACGCTCATCGTCAAGCCAGCCGTCTTCCCAGGTGTGAAGCTGAATGAGGTCGAGCGTTTCCACGCCGAGATTCTTGAGGCTCTTGTCCACGTACTCGAAGATGTAGTCGGGAGGGTAGCTGTCGTCGAGCGAGTATTCGGGCCGGGAGGGCCAGCGGCGGTTTTTCGGGGGGACCTTGGTGGCGACGTAAAGATTTTTGTCGGGGCCTCCGGCTAAGGAATTGTTTTTGTTCGCGCGCAGAGTTTTTCCGAGTAACTGCTCGCTGTGGCCGTCACCGTAGGCCCAGGCGGTATCGAAGAAATTGCAGCCGAGATCGACGGCGCGCTGCAGCGCGTCAAGCGACCCCTTGTCGTCGGAGCCGGTCCAGCCGCCCATGCCCCACATACCATAGCCGATTTCGCTGACGTTCCATCCGGTGCGGCCGAAGCGGCGGTAGCGCATTACTGGAGTCCTTTCGGTTTTTCTCGCATCTTATTATAGCTTGGGGTGTGCATCGGGCGGCGGGTACAGTGATGGTATGAGGAAGGGACCAAGGCCATGAATAGGAAACGACTCTTTTTGTTGGTGCTGCTGTGCGCTACGGCCGCGGCGTTTTCCGCGAAAGCAAGAGGCAATGCCGCAGACGAAATCAAGCGGCTGGCGGCGTTGATGGAATGGAAGCCGGGAACCATCGTGGCGGATATCGGAGCGGGGGACGGAATCTACTCGTTTGCTGCCGTGGAGCACGTGGGCGCGATGGGAAAAGTGTACGCAACCGAAATTGACACCAAAAAGCTGGAAGAGCTGAAGACTGAAGTTACAAGGCGGAAGTTGCAAAATGTGGTCGTCGTGGAAAGCAAAGAAGCGGACACGAACCTGCCGACGGCCTGCTGCGACGCGATTTTCCTGCGCCGTGTGTACCACCATCTGACAAAACCGGTTGAGTTCGACGCCAACCTGGTGCGGTCGCTGAAGCCAGGAGGGCGCCTGGCGATTATTGACTTCCCCGCGCGCTCGGGCCTGGAACCTGTCGAAGGCGTTCCCGCGAACCGCGGTGGCCACGGCATTCCGCAAAAAGTTGTGATCGAGGAGCTTACCGCAGCGGGTCTGCAAATGGAAAAGGCCGTGAACGACTGGCCTGAAAATGATTACTGCGTCCTGTTCGTGAAAAAGTGAGGAATGGATCTTGTGCGAAGCCTGGAGCGATCTGGCACCGCACGATTATTCCGCGTCGCTGGCGTGTCAGCGAGCAGCACCAGCCTTGCGGATGTAGATGCTACCGTTGAAATTGGTGAATTGCATTTCAGGGCCGCCGCCGCCAATAGTCCCGTGGACGGCCTTGTCAATCTTGACAACGTATTTGCCGCCATCCTTCCGGCCATCCTCGACGGTTTGCTGTGGCGCGGAAGCCTGAACCTGTACATCGAAATCGCTAAAGATTTCTCCACGATCGGACTTGAGGCTGAGGTTAGCCTTCAAATCGGCGGGAAAGGTCACGTCAATGTCGCCGTTCAAAGAGCTGAAGGCCATGGGTTTTTGATTGACTCGGGTGAAAGAGGCCAGCAACCGTCCGTTAAGCGCATGCGCGACGGCGCTGCCGGAAACATTGTTCAAGGTGACAGAGCCGTTCACGTCGTTGACGTCCAATTCACCGTCCACGCCGGTGACGACGATGTTGCCGTCATTCACGGCGCTTAGCTTGAGGGAGGTGTGAACCGGAACGGAAATCGTGAGGTCGATGGGGCGCGCAAAGGAATCGGTGCCGATATGCACCTCGTTGTTTTCCGCTTCGACAGAAAGGCCGGTGGAAGAAACAACGATGCGCTTCATGTTGTTGGACTCGGAGCGTCCTGATTCGCGGTCGCGGTTACGGGCGCGCGCTTCGACGATGACCTCCTTGCCGTCATACGCCTTAACAGTGATACCGCCGTTAACCAGGCTGGCTTTCACCAAGGCGGGCCGCGAGGGATCGGTGAGTGTGACGGCGACTCGGTCCGGGCCCGATTGTTCTTGCGTCTGCGCGCGAGCGGACACAGCGGAAGGCGCAACGCACGAGATGAAAGCTACAACAAGAGATGGGAACCGCTGAGCTTGGTTATTCATGGTTTTCAAGAATGCGAATGTCTCCATTTAGATTTTCAACTTTGATTTCCGGCCCGCCGGAATTGATGCGCACACCGGTATAGCGATCCGCGTGAAAAACGACTTTGGCACCATGATGTTCTTCCTGAATGGCGCGCACCGGCAAAGCGGTAACCGGAAAATCGCTGTAGATGCTTCCGTTGAAGGTCTTGAAGCGGAAATCGGCGGCCAGGCCTTGAGCGAAACGCAGCTCCACGTTTCCGTTGATGGTGTGGAAGTCGGAATTTTCACGAGGATTCTGGCGGAAAGAAATTTTGACAGGGCCATTGACGGTGTGCGCGTTTCCCGAGCCGGCGATGTTGCTCATTTCGACGTCGCCATTGACGTTGCCTACGAGGAATTTCCCGTTGACGTCGCGCACCACGACACGGCCTTCATTCACAGTCTTGACTCTGATGTCGATATCGCGTGGGACGCGAATCTGAAAATCCATTTTGACGACGTAGCCTTCGAATTCCCGGTGGCCGCAGCCGTCATCGCAATGACAGCGGAAAGGACCGTTCACGTAAAGCTTCAAGGAGCCTTGTTGCTCACTGATATCGAGCGCGACTTCCTTGCGAGATTGCTCGAGCTTGTCTTTCGATTCTGCGCGGGTGGATTTATTGACGGTGAGTTCCACTTGGTCGGAATTTGTGCCTACGACTTCGATGGAACCCCAGAGGTTGTCGACTTCCAACAACCTGTGCGCAGCGCCTGCCATCGAGAAGGACTTCTGGATCGTCTCCTGAGCCTGCACCGGCAGATCGCCATCGGAACCCCCAAAAGGTAGCGGCAGTGGGGACGGCAGATGTAGATCCAGTGGAACTGCCGCGGAGATTCCTATTTCCGGATGCGGGGTAGGCATCGGGTTTGCGTACTGCGCCGTCGCGGCCATGGGAAACAAGCCGCCGAGTGCCAGCATCGTAAAGAATCGCGCGTTTCGCATGGTTCTCCTCTTCAATTCAATTTGCTGATGGCCCAGTCAGCGCGCTGGCGCACGGCGGGGTTAAGATCCTGGGACTGACGGAGTTTTTCCAAATGAGGCTTGGCTTCCCGGTCGTGCCATTCCACGAGTTGATCGATCAGCGCCACTTGCACCAGCGGGGATTGCTGTTCCTGCAGGGCGTTCACCACGCTGTTGCGCACTTGCGGCTGCGTAGAGTGGCGGCTTAGAGCATCGAGCGCGGCCAGGCGTACGTCCACGCTCGGGTCGTAACGCAACGTGTGAAGGAGCGCGGAAAGCACCTGGGGATTGAGCTGCTGTTCGCGTGTGCTCCAGCTCACGCCCTCGAGCCGCGCGCTAGCCGATTGCTGCTGGAGCATGGACAGCACAACCAATTGCTTGGTGCTGGCAAGTTCTTTTTGTATTTCAGCTATGTCCGGTGAAAGGGGCTTGGGGCCAGCCATGCGAAAGCCAGCGAAAACGCCGATGACGAGCAGCGCAGCGCTCCAGGCTGCAGCGCCGAAGGGCGAACGAAGCCAATGGAAGAAGTTCCAAGAGGACGGGCGTTTTTTCCAAGAAGGGCCGCTCGCGGGCTCATTCGAACGACCGGCCTGATACGCCTGCAGCATGGCTTCGAAGCGGACACGAGACATGGGACTTGGCTGTTCGACGGGAAGCAGCGAAAGCTTCCTCCAAACGGCAACTTCTTCGGAGCAGTCCACGCACTGCTGGAGGTGGGCTTCAACGGTGTGATGCTGATCGGGGCTGAGGCCCCCTTGCAGGTAGTCCGGCAAAAGTTCGGAAATTTGTTCACACTTCATGGCGACCTCCTCGGGGAGGAAGATTTTCTGGGGCTGCAGCGTTGGCCTGCTTCAGCGTTGCCTCTGTGAGTTGATGAAAGGATTTCCGCAGCTCCTGCAGGGCACGGTGGATGCGCGTGCGAACGGTGTTGAGTTCGCAGCCCAGGAGTTTGGCAATCTCCTCGTACTTCAATTCCTGAAAGCGGCAGAGCAGCAGAATTTCTCGTTTGTCTTCCGGCAACTGGAGGAGCGCGCGATGCAGGAGCTCCGCTTCCTGGTGCTCCTGCGCGGAATCTGTCGGAACGACAGGAGGAAGCATCTCCGGCTCGAAGGCTCGCTCACGGGGAAACTTGCGAAAATGATCGATGCGCGCGTTGCGGGCAATCTGGTAAACCCAGGCGCGGAAGGGCGTTCCGGGGCGGTAACTCTGGCGGTATTTCAAAATGCGAAGGAAGACCTCCTGGACGAGGTCTTCGCTGAGCGTGCGGTCGCCCGTCAGCTTCGAATAAAAGTTGAAGAGAGGCGTTTGGTAGCGGTCAAACAACACGCCTAGCATTTCGCCTGCGCCATCGCGCACTTGGAGCATCAGATCCTCGTCCCGTGCCAAAGTCATCGCCGAAATTATGGTCCTAAACGGCCGAACTTGCCCTTGCAAAGATGAATACCGGGGGGCCGGGAAAAGGTTCCACCGAGACCGAGCGATTAAATGCGGGCTAAGGATCAAACCAGCCTGCAACAGCGTGTTCCCGGTGTGCCGCCCGCACGCATAGACGTCTCCCACGCGGGGAATTCGTACCATTTCGTGAGGCCGCTGGTGCTCGACGAAGAAACCAGGGTCACGGTCACTTACAAATCGCCCTGAATTCCGCGGTTCCTAATTGCCCGACCAAGGTGGTGTGACGCCCGTCATGCGCGCGTAGGCAACAAGTTGGCCCATGTGCTCATTGGCGTGGACAATGATGCGCAAATACATGCCATCCACGTTAGTGTCGCGATCGTAGATGTGGACCTTGCGCTGAAGGTCCTGCGGCGTGACCGCCAAGTGAGCTTGCCTGACGGTTTCGAGTGAGCGCTTGAGCCAACTAAGGACTTCGGTTTTTGACGTGACCGACTTGTCCATGCCTTCTTTCAGGTCCGCCGGCTTCTTGGGACCGGTGAAGGCCAACAGACCAAAATTGGCAATGGCGATGTGCATGTAGACTTCGCTGGTGGAGCGCACTCCCGGCGCGGGACGCCAGGTGAATTTTTCCTCGGGCGTGGCTTCCGCAAGCGCGATCAACTGGCTTGAGACGTGGCGCCATTCTCCGTCAAAACCTTGCCAGAGTCCTTCGGGAGCAGATTGTGCGCGTAGGGGGCGCACGGTGAAACCTAACAAAAGAAGGATGAAAAACACCTTTCTCACGGCTCTTCTCCTTTTTCAGATTCTTCCCCAATCCGCGGGCTTGTGGTTGTAACCAAGAAAGAAGGAATTCTATTCCTTTAGCGTAATTTGAGGCGCTTTTTCGTGGAATCGTTTCTCTTTACGTGCCCAGAAGATTTGGCTGAAGACGCGAATAGCCCTGTTCGTTGGCCCACAGGGTGTGCGGGATGGCCGCGAGGTCGTCGACGAGAGGAATGGCGTTGCCGTCCTTGGTCAGATCAATCGTGCGCAGATAAAACTTGCAGGTGTCACAGGCCTCGACGCGAATATGCGGAGAATCCTCGGCGATATACACCGGCAGTTTGTCTTCCGCTTCCTCGCCGCACGTCGGGCACAGGATTCGGCGAAACTCCCACTCCTGCAAACAGAACGAGCAGAGCAAAAACCTCTTGCCGCCATCTCCCTCGGGGTGCAGTACGCCCAGCAGCGGGCGTGATCCGCACAAAGGGCACAAGCGCGGCGTCGTCACCTGCGGGGCGCGTGGGACTTGCGCCGCGCGAAACTCCGCGTACGGTTGCAAGAACCCGCGCGGAAGGAATTGCGCGAACGCGCCGACCTGCTGGTCATACACGCCGGCGTAGCTCCAGTACGCTTCCAGGCCGGCGATCCAGGAATCCGAGGGGAGCAGCGCGAACTGCCGCGCGGATTCCGCAAGCGCCGGAGGAGCATGATTCTCGATGACCGAAAGGTAGCTGCGAAAATGTGGCAGAAGCACCGTGAAGTCGAGTTCGTCGCGGAGCTCCCTTGAAGGAAGGCTGCTCAGCTTCGCTTGATGAGCGGCCACAATATTAGCGCGAAGCAGCTTTTGAAACGAGGCGACGTGCTTGTAGAACTCGAGGAATTCCGTGGCTGCGGAATGCGGCGAACTCAGGCGTTCAGCGCGGTGAATGCGCGCATCGTATTCCGCTTGCCCGGTTTGGGCCGGCTTCATTTGCGCGGCGAGGAAGACTCGCCAACGATTTCTTTATACCACGCGGGGTGATAGCGCTTGGCAAACGCAATGGAGACGTCTCCGCGGATGACCGAACCAAAAGCGCCGCGCTCGGCAAAGAGTCCCATATAGAGGTGAATCATGAAAAGACCCATGGTGAACAGCGCTGCGGACGCGTGAATAAGTACGGAGATGCGCATAGCAATGAGGGAATGCCATGCGAAGTATTGGGGAGACCACATGATGATGCCGCTCAAGAGGAGCAACAGGCTGCTCCAGAAAAATCCCCAGAAAAGGAATTTCTGGCCGGCGTTGTAGCGCCCGGCGGGCGGCATCTTGTCATCCTGATTCGTGCTGTAGTATTTCACCGCTTTCCACCACTTGCGGTCGTCGTCGGTGTATTTCATTTGCCGCGCCCACATCACGTACATGTTCCACACGGACGCGAAAAAGAGCAGACCGGCCCATGGATGCAACATTCTGGATACTTGCGCGCCTCCGAGCGCCGCTGCAAGCCAGAAAAGCCAGGGCGACCAGAACGCCAAACCCGTTGAGAGCAAATAAATGTAAGCAGCCGCCGCGACCCAGTGCGTCAGGCGCTCGCGCAGGTTGTAGCGGAGGACGTGTCCGTGAGGAATACTCTGTTCCGAGGGACTCACGACTTTCCTCCTCCCGGCTTTGCCGCCAAGTCTTCTTCTTCGCGAGCTTTCGGGCCGTAACGCAAATAGTGCACAAACAGCCCGACCAAGCCGCCGATCATGGCCACGTTGCCTAGCCACTTCAGCGGGCCTTTCCACAATTTCACACTCAGGGGAACGTGCGGGTTTTTCGGCAAGCCGCCGTAAAGTTCGGGGTTCGTAGCGTCGTGCAAGACATAAACCACACCGGTGCCGCCGACGCCGGGAGGATCGTACACCCCGGCTTTCGGGAAATTCGAGTGATCTCGTAGCTGTTTCGCACGTTTTCCCGCGAGATCTAGCATGTCGTCCTTCGAACCGAAATGCAGGCAGCCCGTGGGACACGACTTGATGCATGCCGGCTCAAGTCCTTCGCTAACGCGATCGGTGCAGAGGGTGCACTTAAATACCCGATGCGTCTTTGGATTCATTTTCGGAATGTCGAACGGGCAGCCCGTGATGCAGTAGCCGCAGCCGATGCAGTTGGCCTGCTGGAAATCGACGATGCCGTTGGTGTACTGCACAATCGCGCCATCGGCAGGACACGCCGCAAGGCAGCCCGGCTCCGCGCAGTGCATGCACTGATTCTTGCGCATCAGCCACATCAGAGAGCCGTCTTCGCGCTCATGCTCGTTGAAGAGAATCAGGTTCCAGTAATTCCAACGCGTCTCCGGCATCGTTTGGTAGGTGTTGTCGAAGACGGTTTCGCCGAAAGGAAGATCGTTCCACTCCATGCAGGCGACTTCGCAGGCCTTGCAGCCGATGCAGGTGGTGGTGTCAATGAGTTTGCAGACGGTGTATTCGCGCTGGGTGTCTTCGCCGGGCACGCTGCCGGCATGTCCCGAAATTTTTTGAACGCGTAGTGTCGCTTGGCTCATGGCTCGGCTCCTACGCTTTCTCGAGTTTCACAAGGAAGCCCTTGAACTCGGGCGTCCATGCGTTGGGATCAATGACCGTCGGTGACAAAATGTTGGCCGCGGTCTTTGCGGTTTTCCCTTCATCCTCGGCGATTCCGCGGTAACCCCAGTGAATCGGGACGCCGATTTGATACGTTTTCCTCCCGTCGATGGTCATGGCTTTGATGCGCTTGGTGACCATGGCCTTGGCGACGTAGTTTCCCCGCGCGCTGGTGACTTTGACCTTTTCGCCGCCGCGCAGGCCCATGTCGTTCGCAAGCTCCGCGGGAATTTCCACGAACGGCTCGGGAACGAGCTGCACGTTCATGGGATTGTTCTTGGTCCAGTAGTGGTAATGCTCGGTCAGGCGGTAGGTGGTGCAGACAATGTTGTAATCCTTCGAGGTGCCGTACTTGTCCGAATCGGTCTTGAATTTCTTCACGATGGGGTTGTTGGACTGCTGCGGATGCAGAGGATTTTCGATGGGGCTTTCGATCGGCTCGTAATGTTCCGGGAACGGCCCATCAGCAACGGCGCCGATCGGGACAAACAAACGTCCCACACCTTCAGGATTCATGATAAACGGGCCCATGTGGTCTTTCGGCTTCGAGTCAGCCTTGAAGTCCGGCACATCGTTGCCAGCCCACTTTTGCGTCGCTTCGTTCCACCACACTTGCTTGCGTGAGGGGTCCCAGGGCTTGCCTTCGAGGTCGCAGGAAGCGCGGTTGTACATCACGCGGCGGTTGGCGGGCCAGGAAAAGGCCCAGTTGGGATAGATACCCAGGCCGGAGGGGTCTTCCGTGCCGCGGCGTGCCATCATATTTCCGGCTTCGGTGAAGGAACCCGAATACAGCCAGTTCCCGGACGAAGTCGTGCCGTCGTCTTTTAGCCAGGCATAGCCGGGAAGCTGTTGGCCCGCTTTGATCTCCTGTTTGGTGACGGGATCCTGTATATCCGCAAGCGCCTTGCCATTGATTTCTTTCGCCACTTCGGCCAGCGCAGGGTTCTGTGGATTTGTATAGCTCCACGTGGCATGCAAAATCGCATCCGGAAACTTTCCGCCTTCTTTCTGGTACAGCTCGCGAACTTTCAGAAAGATTCGAGCCAGAATTTCTTGATCCACCTTTGCGTCGCCCGGCGGAGGCAAGGCGGCGTTCTTCCACTGCAGCCAGCGCGCGGAGTTGACGAATGCGCCGTCTTTCTCCGCAAAGCCCGCGCACGGCAGACGATAGACAGTGGTCTGGATTCTCTTCATTTCGTCTTGCGTGATTCCGGGAGACTTCCAGAACTCGCTGGTCTCGTCAGGATAAATTTCGCCGACGACCAGCCAATCCGCTTTCTTCAGCGCTTCGATGTTTTTGTTCGAGTCGGGACCGATGGCCACGCCATTCATGCCGAAGGCGAAGAGACCCTTGACGCTGCCGCGGTACATGTCGTCCCAGATGTACGCCCAGGAATAATTGCGGTCCACTTTTGGCAAATAGTGGAAGGCCCAGTCATTTTGTTTGGTGGCCGCGTCCCCATACATGGCCTTCATAAAGCTGACCGCGAATTTTGGCGTGTTCGACCAATAGTTCCACGAATCCCAAATGTGGGGTTTCGCGGACTTCGGAGTGATGCGCTCCAGGTAGGCCTTGAAACCGGTGTCGGTGGGTACCGGGACTTTCAGATAGCCGGGAAGGATTTCGAAGATTCCGGCCATGTCTGTGGCGCCTTGAATATTGGAGTGGCCGCGCAACGCGTTGACTCCGCCTCCGGAGCGCCCGACGTTGCCAAGAAGCAGCTGCAGCATTGCGGCGGTGCGAATGGTCTGTGTTCCTGACGTGTGCTGCGTCCAGCCTACCGCATAAATAATCGTAGCGACCTTCTTGGTGTCGCCGTCCTTGCGAATGGAAGTGAAGAGATCTGCAGCCTTGAGGAACTGATCCTTAGGCACTCCCGTGATGCGCTCGACCATCTCCGGCGTGTACCGGGAGTATTGCTTCCGTAGCAGTTGAAAGACGCAGTTTGGGTGCTGCAGAGTCAGGTCGTAGGCCACATTTTCGGGCAAATGCGGCGGCGAAGGTTTGCCGTCTTTGACGGGCGCGGGTTTGGCTGGCGCATGAGTTCCGCCGCCGTGTTTGCCGCTTAGGTCGCCGCCTTCTTCATAATTCCAGGTGGACTTGTCGTACGTTTGCGTTGCGGCATCGAACCCGGAATAGAGCCCGTCTTCGGGCAGCTTGAATCCGTCCTTCACCACGAACGCGGCGTTTGTGTAGTTCAGAAGGTAGTCCTTGGCGATGCGATTGCTTTCGATCGCGTAACGAATGAGGCCGCCAAGAAAAGCAATATCGGATCCCGCGCGAATCTGGCAGAACAAATCGGCAACCGAAGCCGTTCGCGTGAACCGCGGATCAACCACGATCATCTTGGCGTTGCGCGTGCGTTTGGCCTCAACGGGCCACTTGAATCCACAGGGATGATTCTCCGCAGGGTTCCCGCCCATGATCAACATCATGTCCGTGTTTTTGATGTCGATCCACCCATTGGTCATCGCGCCCCGGCCGAACGTTGGTCCCAAACTTGAGACCGTGGGGCCGTGTCAAACCCTGGCCTGGTTTTCTAAGTACACGACCCCCAGGGAACGCATGGTCTTAACAACCAGGTAGTTGAACTCGTTGGTGTCGGTGCAGCCGCCGGTAAAGGCAATGGACTCCAGGCGGTTCACGGTGTGACCGGCGGCATCTTTCTCGATAAAGGTGTCGTCACGGGTCTTTTTCACTTTCTGTGCGATTTCGCCAATCGCGTCGTCCCAGGAAATATCTTCCCAGTCGGTTCCCCCGGGGCGGCGCACTTGCGGTTTCAGCAAACGCCGCTCGTTCAGGATGTCCTGCTCGAGCGATGCTCCCTTGGGGCAAAGCGTACCGCGATTGATGGGGTGATCCGGATCGCCTTCGACATGAACGACTTGCGGCGTGACGTTTTTTGCGCGGTCGCCGATGGTGTAAATGATAACGCCGCAACTCACCGAGCAGTAGGGACACGTCGAGCGGGTTTCGTTGGCGCGAGCGATCTTCAACGTGCGCAATTGCGCGTAAGCCGGCTTCAAATCGAAGCCAAACAATGCAGCCGCGGCTCCGCCAACGGTCGTGAGTTTCAGGAAATCCCGGCGGGTAGGGTTCATATGAGACCACCGTCCGCAGGAAGTTAAGGTAGGGAATTGCGCCTGCGGATACTCCTTCATAAAACGCAGCGCGCCGACTGTCAAGTCTTCATTTCATTTTTCGGGAGGCTATTGCGCCCTTGCGGAGGCTAGGCCCTTACGTTTCAACGGCTTCCACTCACGGTCGCCACGCAGGTACTGCCAAAGGCCCTGCAAGCGCCAGATCATGTGCAATTGCCGGTAAGGAAAATGCTCGAAGAAGCAGTAACTCACAAGCCGGACGACGTCTTTCCAGTCGTTGTAACGTTTGTAAGTGACTTCCTCTTGCAGCACCGAGCCGATGGAAATCACCGTGGCGAAAGCGTATCCAAAGATCATGAATTGCAGAAAGAATTCCCGGCTGAGAACGCCGAGCGATGCGGCGAGAATAATGGTTGTGATGCCAACGATCTCCATAATCGGCGCAAGTAGTTCAAAGAGCCACAAATAGGGAAGCGCAAAACAGCCGATTCTGCCGTAACGCGGGCGAAAGAGCATGTCGCGGTTGGGCCACAGCACGTCCAGCAAGCCTTTCTGCCAGCGTGCACGCTGTCGTCCGAGCGAGCGGAGATCCGAAGGAACTTCCGTCCAGCACATGGGGTCGGGCACAAAGCGGATTTGGTAATCGACTCCCTTTTCGCGCAAGTGGCGGTGCATACGCGCCACCACGTCCATGTCTTCTCCAATGGAGCTGGCCCGGTAACCGCCAACCGCTCGAACCAGATCAGTCCGAAACAGCCCGAACGCGCCGGAAATGATCGTAAGCATGTTTCCCTGGGCCCAGGCCTCACGGCCAATTAGAAACGCCCTCAGGTATTCGATGACTTGGATGGCTTCGATGCTCTTGCGCGGCAGGCGCACACGGCGCAATTGCCCGTTCTTGATTTCCGAACCATTTAATACTCGAATGATCCCGCCAACGGCCACCACACGCTTGGGATCTTCCAGGATAGGTACCATGATGCGAAGAAGGGCGTCCCGTTCCAGGACCGAGTCCGAATCGACAATGCATATGTACGGCGAAGTTGCGGCGTTCAATCCCGCGTTGACCGCGTCGGCCTTGCTTCCGCCGGCGTCTTTGTCCACCACCAGCAGTCTCGAGTCGACGTCGCTTCGGTACAATCCCCGGACCCGGGCGCTCTTGACTTCCGCAACGTAGACCGCGCGCACGACCCTCAGCCGAAACTCGTCCCGTAACTCCTCCAGCGTTCGGTCTGCAGACCCATCGTTGACCACGATGATTTCCAATTGCGGGTAATCCAGCTCCAGGAGGTTTCGTATGGCTACCCGGATGGACGCCTCTTCGTTGTGCGCGGGCGCAATGATGGTGATCGGTGGAGTCATCGGCGCGTCTTTGTACCAGCTCAGCCGATGGCTTTCCAGCCTGCGCTGGTGCCTCGCGCTCGTTTTCAGCGCGATGATCAACATCGCGAGATAAGTCAAATTCGTGGCCAGGTAATACCAAAAGAGCGTCTGGTTCGAGATTTCCAGCAGGCGAATCATGGCCGTGACTCTTGTTGAGTCGCTACTGCTTCCGCGGACTCCGGCTCCTCGGGAGGTAGCGAGCCTGTTTGCAGCACGGCCTGTAAGCGCTGCAATTCGTCTTCAACCATGTTGCTGTTTTGCAGCTGCAGCTCGAATTTTTCGCGCAAGGCGGCATTCTCGATAGCGGTCAGATAGGCGTGCAGTCCGTAGCGATCCCGCATATGAATGACTTGCTGAAAGATCGAAACCATGACCGCCCTGAATTGCACCAGCGCTTCCGCCGCCCGCAGCCGCACCAGGCGGTTCGAATCGGTCAGCCCTTTCAGCAGCGTGGGAATCGCTCGGGGATCGGCAAGAGTTCCTATCCCGATAATCGCGCGCAGCCGGACAAACCAAGTTCGGTCCTCCGCCAACTCACTGAGCGCGTCAAAAGCCACTCCTGTATCCGCATGGGACATCGCGCGAGCCGCGGCTGCCCGCAATTCTTCGCGTTCATCCCCTACGAACTGCAGCAATTCCAATCCCAGTGCGGGAGTCGCGACTTCGCCTAGCACCCGCCCCAGAATTTCCCGCAATGGCCCTTCGGCTTGTTTCACGTAGGGCAGAAGCAACTGGGGACGTTCCGCGCAGCATTGAATCAGCGCGCTTTGCAGCGGCAACGCCGGAACGGTCAACCCCGATTCACCGACCCATGCCAAGATCTCTTGCGCAGCTTGGGGGCATGCCGTCCGCCCCAGCCCTCGCAATGCCGCAAGCCGTATTTCGAGGCGACGATCTCGCAGCGCTTCGGCGAGCGCGGGCACTCCTTCCGGCGCGCGAGTTCTGCCGAGCGCCACAAGGGCCCGCATGCGCCTCCACCCCGTCAAATGCTGCGCCTCGAAAATGCGTTTTTCGATCAGCCCGCTGGTGCGCATGAATTTCAGCAAGCGGGCGGATTCCGCCGGCCCGGCAGCTTCGAATGCGTCCAGCGCCATGGCTTCGACGATGCGGCGGTCAAATGCTTTTTTCCGCCATCCGTCATAGGACATCCTTCCGGAGATGAGCGCGTCCCATTGCTGGCGCAGCTCGAAGACTCGTTTGTCGCGCCTCGCGAAGAACCGTTTGCGG
>WNER01000049.1_pt1 | contig 19010 bp, 12 predicted proteins | sample 5399921 | NCBI WGS metagenome assembly WNER01 (sample SAMN13153331, study PRJNA577476) | soil metagenome | isolation source: 20 cm grassland meadow soil 5 days after 1st rain plot 5 | place: USA:California | collected 2015-09-21 | reverse complement strand
CCGCGCCAGCTCAACATCGTGCTCTCGGTAGTGCTCGCCGCGACGATCGGCGTGCTGTGGATCGTCTTCAGATGAGAACGGCAAGGTTGGGGGAGGTTAGGGGAGGTTGGGGAGGTTGGGGGAGGCTGGTTCAGCTCGCCGGACTCTTCATGGCGGTCGCGTGCTCCAGGGCACCCTCCCCAACCTCCCGAACCTCCTCTAACCTCCCCCAACCTCCAGGTCGGTACGACCCGGCGCACGATCTCGGCTCGCTTTTTCAGGCCGTCCAGCTCTCCGGGATCTTCGAGGACTCGAAAACGTTCGCTGACGCCCGGCCGCGGTTCGCACCGCAAGACGTCACCGCCCGCTACGTCGCCGCGAAGAGCTCGCCCCAGTTCAACCTGCGCGAATTCGTGGCGCAGCAGTTCGAGCTGCCCCGGCCGGTTGGTGAAGGCTTCCGGTCGGATCGCTCGCAGACCATGGAGCAGCACATTCGAGCGCTGTGGCCCCTTCTGACGCGGCCACCCGACTCCGCCGACGCTCGTTCCTCGCTCATCCCGCTGCCGAACCCGTACGTCGTCCCGGGCGGCCGCTTTCGGGAGGTCTACTACTGGGACTCATACTTCACGATGCTCGGGCTCATCGAGAGCGGCCGCACCGATCTCGTGAAGAGCATGCTCGACAACTTTGCGTACCTGATCAGAACGGTGGGGCATATCCCGAACGGCAACCGGACGTACTATTTGAGCCGCAGCCAGCCGCCATTCTTCGCCGCCATGGTCGGGTTGTACGCGCGGGCGACGGATACCACCCATGCCCTGCAATACCTCGACGCCTTGGAGGCGGAACACGCGTTCTGGATGAACGGGGCGGAGCGTCTCGCACCCGGGGCAGGCCAGGCGTACCGCCGCGTCGTGCGGCTCCATGAGGGCGCGCCGCTGCTCAACCGCTACTGGGACGACCTGCCCGAGCCCCGGCCCGAGTCGTACCGTCCGGACTACGAGATCGCGCAAACGCTCCCTGAAGCCCGCCGCGAGGCGTTTTATCGAAACGTGAAGGCCACGGCCGAAAGCGGCCTCGATTTCTCGAGCCGCTGGATGCGCGATCCGAAAGACTTGCGCTCGCTCGAGACGACCGACCTGATCCCGGTGGATCTCAACAGTCTGCTCTATCATGCCGAGCGGACGATCGCCGCGTTGCGGGCATTCCGGGGCCGGGCAGGGGACGCGGAGGTCGCGGGGCAATTTGCCCGGGCGGCGGAGGACCGCCGTCGCGCCCTGCTCGACGCGGCGTACGATCCCGCCACCGGATTCTTCTACGACGTGCGCTGGCGTACCGGAGAGCGCGTGACGGACCGGCCCACCCTGGCGGCCGCGTCCCCGCTGTATTTCGGCCTCGCGACTCCCGAGCAAGGCCGCGCGGTCGCCGCGCGCCTCGGGCGGGAGTTCTTGAAGCCGGGCGGATTCGTTACGACGTTGATCGCTTCGGGGCAGCAGTGGGATGCCCCGAACGGGTGGCCACCGCTCGAGTGGCTGGCGATCGAAGGCGTGCGCCGCTACGGGCGGGGCGACCTCGCCACCCGCGCGCGCGACCGCTGGCTCGCGCTCAACCGCCGCACCTATCAGGCGACGGGCAGAATGACGGAGAAGTACGACGTCGTCGACTTGCGCCGGCGGGCGGGTGGGGGCGAGTACCCCACGCAGGACGGGTTCGGGTGGACCAACGGGGTGGCGTTGGCGCTGGAGGGGACCACTCACCTTCGGTGAACGCGGAAGTCGGAACGCGGAACGCGGAACTGGCTCGGATGTTCCGCGTTCCCACTTCCGCGTTCCGCGTTCAGAATGCCTGATCCCACCGCCGCGACAGCCGGATCGCCGAGCCGATGAGGCCGACCATGCTGTAGGTCTGCACGAAGTTACCCCACTGCTCCCGGGTCCGCGGATCGACGTGCTCGGCGAGCAGGCCGTGACGGTTGCAGCAGGCGAGCACGTTCTCGAACAGCGTCCGGGCCTCGTCGCGGCGTCCGATGGCGGCAAGGGCGTTGATGTACCAGAAGGTGCAGACCAGAAACGCGTTCTCCGGCGTTCCGAAGTCGTCCTGCTCGACATACCGGAAAATGAAGTCACCGCGGCGCAATTCGCGCTCGATCGCGCTCACGGTGCCGGCGAAGCGCGGATCGTCGTCGGACAGGAAGCCGAGCTCGTTGAGGCGCAGCAGGCTCGCGTCCAGCGTGTCGCCGCCCATCGTGGCGACGAAGCTGCCTCGCGTCACGCTCCAGCAGCGGTCGCAGATGACCTGGTGGATGCGGGCCGCCTGGGCGGCCCAGTGGGCGGCGCGCTCGGCCAGCCCGAGATGCGCGGCGATCCTGGCCAGGCGATCGCACCCGGCCCAGCACATCACGCTGGAGAACGTGTGCACGCGTGGTGTGCCGCGCAGCTCCCACAGTCCCGCGTCCGGCTGGTCGAACAGCCGGGCGGCGTGGTCCCCGAGTGTTTCCAGCCGGCGGAACAGGACCTCGTCGCCGCGCCGTACCAGCCGGCGGTCGAAGAACACGTGAGTGGCGGCGAGGATGGCCGCGCCGTAGACGTCGTGCTGCACCTGGCGGTAGGCCTGGTTGCCGACCCGCACCGGGCCCATGCCGCGATAGCCGGGCAGGGAATCGATCGCCTCCTCATCGGGGACCGCGCGACCGGTCAGACCGTAGACGGGCTGCAGGCGGCCGTCGGCCGAGCCGGCCACCACGTTGACGATGTAGCCGAGATAGCGCTCCATGGTGGAGGTGGCCCCGAGCCGATTCAGGGCGTTCACCACGAAGTAGGCGTCGCGCAGCCAGCAGTGGCGGTAGTCCCAGTTCCTGCCGCTGTCCGGCGCTTCCGGAATCGACGTCGTCATCGCCGCGACGATCGCCCCCGAGTCCTCGAACACGTTGAGCTGCAGCGTGATCGCCGAGCGGATCACGGCGTCCTGCCACTCGAACGGGATGCCGAGCGAGCGCACCCAGTCACGCCAGTACGACGCCGTCTCTTCGAGGAAGCGCCGGCCGACGTCCGCGACGCCTCCCTGCACCGTCTCGTCCGGCCCGAGCAGCATGGTCACGGTGTCCTCGAGGTAGAACGGATTCTCCTCTGCCAGGGCGGTAATCGACGCGTCCGTGGTGAGCCGCAACACGAGATCGGCACCGGCGTAGCGGATGTGATTCGAGCCGCACGTGGTCTCCGCCGGGGCGCGCCCGTAGCGCTGGGCGGGACGCAGGCGCACGCGGATGCGGGGATTGCCGGCGATCCGCCTGATCCGGCGCACCAGCATCATGGGACAGAACATCCGGCCGTACTGCTGGAAGCGGGGAGCGAAATCGGTGATCTCGACGCCCGCCCCGGCGCGGTCGTACAGCCGGGTGACGAGGATCGGCGTATTGACGAGATACTCCTGCTCGGTGCGCGCCGGCTCGGCCAGCTCCACGACGAAGAACCCGAAGTCCGATTCGCCCTTGCGTTGGCGCAGCAGCGAGCAGAACGCCGGGTCGCCGTCGAAATGCGGGAAGCACCCCCACACGACCTCGCTCAACGGATTCACCAGAGCGCCGATCGTTCCGTTCCCGACCAGGGCGAGGTCGAGCGAGCTCACGCGGCTGCCCCCCCCGCCCCCCCGGCCCCGTGCGCGCCTTGCTGCAGCCACGCGCGTACGGCGCCGACGTCCCGCAGACGCCAGCGCGCCTGGGTTCGTCCCGGCCCGACCTTCACCGAATGGCCGTGCAGACGGTTGACCGTGGCGAAGCCGTACTCATCGGTGGAATCGTCGCCGACGAATACGGGCGTGCGTCCGCGGAACGGGTCCTCGTGCATGAATTCGAGCACCGCCGCGCCCTTGTCCTTGCCCGCGGGCTTGATCTCGACGACCCGCTTGCCGCCCTGGATGCCAAACGTCTCGCCGTTTTCGACCAGCAGCGAGCGCGCCAGCCGGTGCGCATAGCCCGCCAGGCGGGGCGCCCGGCGATAGTGCAGCGCCAGGGAGAGTCCCTTGTCTTCGAGCACGAGACCAGGATGGCGGGCCACGGCGGCCGCGAGCCCGCGGCGCACGCTCTCCAGCTGCGGCGAGGGCGACGTCTGGCGGGACACGCGGCCGGCGCCGTCGCGGCGCTCGACGCCGTGCTGTCCCGCCGCGGGAAGGCGGACATCGGGCACCAGCCGGTCGATGTCCGTGATCGAGCGGCCGCTGATGAGCGCGACCGCCCCCCCCGTCGCCCGGTACAGATCCACGAGGAGCCGCTGCACGTCGCCGTCGGGCGCCGCCCCGGCGGGCGCGTCCGCGAGGTCCACCAGCGTCCCGTCGATGTCGAAGAAGTATGCCCAGTCCGGCCGGGGCGCTGGCAGCTTCATTTCGCGGGGCTCGGTTCGCGGACGGCGGCGCGGCGCGACAGCCGCTCGGGGCTCGCCGCCCGGTCCAGCAGCCGACCGCGGCGCCGCATGCCCGCCGCGTCGATCAGCATGCGCCCCGCCCAGCGGTACACGTTGAATTCCTGAATCAGGCCGCGCATCAGACGGCTGCGGGCGCGCTGCCCCGTCGCCGGCATCGACAGGGCCATCTGGAGCGCGGCCGCGCATTGATCCGTGTCGTACGGGTTGACGATGATCGCTTCCGGCAGCTCCCGCGCGGCGCCGGTGAACTGGCTCAGGATGAGCACCCCTCGCTCGTCGTCGCGCGCCGACACGAATTCCTTCGCCACCAGGTTCATGCCGTCGTGCAGGCTCGTGACCATGCACACGTCCGCGGCGCGATAGTACTCGTAGATGTCCAGGGGCTGGTGGTGCTCCACCAGCAGCACGATCGGTGGATAGGGGGCGGCGGCGAAGCGCTCGTTGATGCGCGTCGCCATACCCCGCACCCGCGCTTCGTATTCCTGGTACTGCTCGATACGGTTGCGCGTCGGGGCGGCGATCTGGATGAACGTGAACCGGCCGACCCAGTGCGGCTCCATCTCCAGCAGCCGCTCCACGGCGCGCAGCCGCTCCTCGATCCCCTTCGTATAGTCCAGGCGATCGACGCCGATGCCGACGGCCTGCTCCGCCGGCAGGCCGTGGCGCTGGCGCACATCCAGCCGGCAGCGCTCCACCGGCTTGCCCAGCAGGGCGGGCGACGGCGGCCATTCGATCGAGATCGGGTAGCGCTTGACGGCCGTCAGCTTGCCCCGGTACGAGACGGTGAACATCTCGCGGTCCACCCTCGCTTCCAGCAGACGGTCCACGGTGTCGACGAAGTTGTTGCAGTGAAACTGCGTGTGGAACCCGAGAATGCTCGAGCCCAGCAGGCCGTCGAGCAGCTCGTCCCGCCAGGGACAGATCGCGAACGCCTCCGGGTTCGGCCAGGGAATGTGCCAGAACGACACGATGGTCGCGTCCGGCAGCTGCTCCTGGATCATTCGAGGCAGGAGCGCCAAGTGGTAATCCTGGACCAACACGATGGGGTCGGGCGACTTCGCTTCCTCGAACACGGCCTGGGCGAACGCGCGGTTGACGGTCGCGTATTGCTCCCAGTCGGAGGTGCGGAAAATCGGACGCACGTGCGCGTTATGACACAGCGGCCACAGGCCTTCGTTCGCAAAGCCATAGTAGTAGCCCGCCTCCTGCTCCGGGGTCAGCCAGACGCGGCGCAGCTGATAGGCCGGCTGCTCCGGCGGCACCGCGACGTGGGCGTGCTCGTCCACCACCTCGCGGTCGGCGGAGCCGCCGCCGTGCGCGATCCACGTGCCCGAGCAGGCGCGCATGATCGGCTCCATCGCGGTCACCAGCCCGCTCGCGGGCCGCCACAGCGCGATGATGTCGCCCCGCCGGACGTGGATGTACGGCTCGCGATTGGAGACGACCATCACCTCGTGCCCGGGCAGATCGGTCCGCAGGATCGCGCGCAGCGTGTCGGGCGTCCACGCGAGCTGGTCCTCGTCGCGCGAGCGGTGATCCGCCTCGAGGTCGCGGATCAGGGCGCGCAGGTCGCTCGCGATGGGCCGCAGCTCGGGCAGCTCGCCCGTGTGGCGGCCGTCGGACGGTCGCACCAGGCCTTCGCCCCGCAGCAGCGCCCGCAAGCCCTGGACCCAGCCGCGCCAGCTCAGCTGGGCGATGACGACCGTGATGAGCGCCACGGTCGCACCCAAGCCGACGAAGAACAGAAACAGGTACTTGCGAGTCTCCGCACTGCGACGCGCGATGAAGCTCATGTCGTGGACGACCACCAGGTTCCCCACGGGAGCGCCGGCGGCTTCGAGCGGCCGCACCGAGACCAGCAGCGGGCCGCTCGCGCTGCGCAGCAGCTGCCCGGCGCTGCCGGAGAACGCTTGCAGCTCCGTGCAGCGGATCTGCGCCGGGAGGGTCGGGGTGAGCACCGGCTGCCCGGGGGCCGAAGGGCAGAATCCCATGGCGAACAGGCGCTCGTCGTTGGTGATGCGATCGAAGAACTGCAGCATGCGGGTCCGGTTGCCCGTCTGGATCAGGTCCTGAAGCGGCTCCTGCACGGCGCTCGCGATCAGGCTGGCGCGGATGTCCAGGTCGCGCATGAACCACTGGAGCGTGAGCCGGTCCACGAGCGGCACCGCGGCATACGCGAAGGCGCCGAGCGCGAGGAACAGGGGCAGCACGAACCGCAGGGAGAGTCGCATGCCGGTTTCGGCAAGATAAAGGGCGAGGCGAGTACCGGACACCTTCCTGTGTTGCGCGGACGCAGCGTTCCGTGCTGGTATGGCGATTGCCTCGCCGCAGCACATCCATGCACAGAACCGCCGAGCTGATCGGACTCATCACCGCGATGCTGGGCGTGCTCGGCCCAACGCTCGCGCCGCTGTGCGCGCAGGGGCCGCCTCAGGGCGGCGTCGTGCGCATCAGGCGCACGTACGCGCCTCCGGCCATCGAGGACTTCGTGGCCGGGGATCCACCGGAGTCGACCCTCACCGTCACGGATTTCCGCCAGTTCGAGCCGGGCGACGGCGTCCCCGCGAGCGACGCGACCACGGCCTACGTGAGCTACGACGACGCGAACCTGTACGTCGTGTTCGTGTGTCGCAGCGACCCCCGCCTGGTTCGCGCCGGCCTCGCCAAGCGGGAAGACATCCTGGCCGACGACGGCGTGGCCGTGTACCTCGACACGTTTCACGACCGGACCCACGCCTACCGGTTCCAGACGAACCCGCTCGGCGTGCAGCTCGACGGCGTCTTCACCGAGGGACAGGACGACGACCTGAGCTTCGACGCGGTGTGGCAGTCGGAAGGGCGCCTCACACCCGACGGCTACGTCGTGCGCATCGCGATTCCGTTCAAGAGTCTCCGCTTTCCGCGGGCACCGACGCAAACCTGGGGCCTCGCGCTGGCCCGCTACATCCCCCGCTCCAATGAAGAGGCCTATTGGCCGTACCTGACCAAACGCGTCGCGGGATTCGTCCCCCAGTTCGCGACGCTCCAGGGGCTGAGCGACATCTCGCCGGGCCGCAACCTGCAGGCGATTCCGTACGGCACGTTCGTCGGCGCGCGCTTTCTGGACACCGAGGCGCCCGCCTTCCGGACCGCGAACGACCGCCGGCTGGGCCTCGATTTCAAGGCCGTGCTGCGCGACGCGCTCACGCTCGATGCGACGGCCAACCCGGATTTCAGCCAGGTGGAATCCGACGAGCCGCAGGTGACCATCAACGAGCGGTTCGAGACGTTCTTCCCCGAGAAACGGCCCTTCTTCATCGAGAACGCGGGGTACTTCCAGACCCCGGTGAACCTGTTCTTCTCCCGCCGCATCGCCGATCCGGGCGTGGGGCTGCGGATGACCGGCAAGGCGGGCCCGTGGGCGCTGGGCGCGATCGGCATCGACGACCGCGCCCCCGGTGAGCTCCCGACCGGGGCGCCCGCAGGGGGCCGGCGCGCCGGCACCGGGGCGATCCGCCTGCAACGCCTGATCGGGCGGGAGTCGTCCCTCGGCGTGCTGGCGAGCGACTGGACCCTGGCCGGCGGCTGGAATCGGGTGGCCTCCGCCGACGCCCGCCTGCGGCTGACCAAGACCTGGACGTTCGCCGGCCAGGCGATCGCGACGGCCAGCGCGGACTCCGCCGGGGCCGGCCGCCGGTCCGGCACGGGCTTCTACGCCCAGCTCACCCGGGACGGCCGCAACCTGGACTACGGTGCGACGTATACCGATCTCAGCTCCGGGTTCGACGCGCAGCTCGGATTCGTGCCCCGCGTCGGCATCCGAGAATTCGAGCAATCGCTCGAGTTGGTCCGCCGCCCGAGCGGCGCCGTGGTGAAGGTGGGTCCCACGCTCTCCACCCTGTTCGACTGGGATCGCGATGGCCTGCTCCTCGACCGTGAGCTCGAGGTGGCGTTCGAGGTGAAGCTCATTGGGGAGACGAAGCTCCAGCTGAAGCGGACCCAGGTTTTCGAGCGGTACAAGGATCTGCCGTTCGACACGCACGAGACGGCGCTCGAACTGGAAAGCGCATGGCTCAAGTGGCTGTCCGTGGCGAGCAAGCTCAAGGTCGGCTCGGCGGTGAACCACAAGCCGGCCGCCGGCCTGACCCCCTTCGTCGGGAACGCGCTCGAGGGCGAAGTGACGTTCGCCTTCCGGCCGGCGGCGCGGCTGCGGCTCGATCACACGTTTCTCTACGAGCGCTTGACCACGCCCACCGCGCGCGTTTTCGTCGACCGGATCCTGCGAGAGAAGCTCAACTACCAGTTCAGCCGGGCGCTCTCTTTGCGGACGATCGTCGACTACTCGGCGGTGGACCGGGATTCGACGCTGTCGCGCGTGGACCCGGAACGCCGCTGGGCCGTGGACCTGCTGCTCACCTACCTCGTCAACCCCGGCACCGCGCTGTACGTCGGGTACCGGGACGGATACGAGAATCTCGCCATCCTGCCGGGCACGCCGCCGACCCTCGCGCGCACCGACGACGCGACCACGTCGATCGGACGGCAGGTGTTTCTGAAGATGAGCTACCTGCTGCAGTTCTAGGGTCGCGCGTTCCGGCGGACGAAGGCGCGGGCGCGCCGATCGTCGCTTTCGCGCAACCGCCGCCACGCCTCGGCGCGGACCTCGAGGCTCGGGTGCCCCCGGGCGGCCTCGATCACCGCGGGAATGCCCACACCGCGCGGCAGCGCGGCCAGGAGCTCCACCGCCTCGGCCTGCACCTCGGCGTCGGAATCCCGCGCCACACGGTCCGTCAGGAGCGCCAGCGCCGCCTTCGGTGACGCGTGCTTGGCGTACTGCTCGGTCGCCTCGTCGCGCACGTCGGGACTGGGGTGCGCGCGCGCCAGCTGCCCCACTCGCCGCAGCGCGCGAGGATCGTCCAGATGGCCGAGCGCCTCCACGGCCTCCTGTTGCACCGCTTCGCTGGAGTCGTGCAACGCCATGTGCTCGAGCACGTCCTCCGCGCTGTCGGGCTGGCCCCTCTTGCCGAGCGCCGCGACCGCCTTGCGGCGGACGTCGAGCGAGGGGTGGTGACGCGCGACGTCCAGCAGCACCGGGAACGCGCGGCGGTCATGCAACTCTCCCAGCTCCTCCACCGCCTCGTGCTGGACGTGATGGTCGCGATCGTTGTGCACGATCTCGGGCAGCACCTGCAACGCCACGTCATCGGGCGCCGTCCGACCCACGGTCTCCACCGCCTCCCGGCGCAGGTCCTCGTCTGGGTGCGTCCGGGCGATGTCGATGAGGGCGGCCAGGGCGTCACCGCCCCGCACCTTGCGCAGGGCGTCCACGGCATCCTGCTGGATGTCCACGTCGGGGTCGCCGTGGGCGATGGCGAGCAACCGCGTCACCGCGTCCCGATCACCGCGGCGGCGCAGCAGCCGTATGAGGTCGCGTGTGGCGCGCGGCGCGCCGCCCGCAGGGCCGGCGGCCGGGTCGCGTGCCGCCGCAGTCGGCGGCGAGCCCGGCGACCCCGCCACCAGCGAGCCACCGGCGGCCAGCACGAGCGCCAGCATCACCGCCAAGGCGCCGGCGAGCCCGCGCGGGAAGATCTCCGCCGGCACGGGCGTCATGAGGCGCCGGACGCGCTCCACCAGGGAGCCGCCCGCCGCCGCCATGGAGAGGGCGGGCATCGGGTTGCGGAGCCGCTCCATGCCGAGCAGGGCCGTCGCGTAGAAGTGCGCGTCGCCGCACGCGGCCACGGCCACGTCGTCGCAGCAATGCTCGCGCTCGTCGCGCACGCGCCGCGACACCCACCACACGGCCGGATGGTAGAACAGCAGGGTCTCGATCGCGGACTGCAGCAGATTGACGAGGTAGTCATAGCGCCGCACGTGCGCCAGCTCGTGCGCCAGCAAGGCGTCCAGCTGCAGCGGGGTCAGGCCGGTCAGGGCGCTGGCCGGGAGCAGCACCACGGGCCGGAGCCACCCGATCACCGCGGGAACCTGGACCACGGCCGACTCGAGCACGCGCACGGGCCGCGTGACCCTGAGGCGCACCACCAGGCGGGCGAGTGCCTCCCGGCAGGCGGGCGGCACCGGCCGCGTGCCCACGCTACTCAGCCGCCGCGTGACCAACCAGCCGGAGGCGAGGCGGATCGAGAGGATCACCACGCCGGCGAGCCACGCCACCACGATCCACGGCAGCGCCGGCTCCAGGCCCGCGCGCAGGCGCATCGCGAGCGACGGGCCGGGCCGCCCGGCGGCGGGGATCGCGGGCTCCGTCCCCGCCGGGGGGAGCGTCGCGCCGAGGCTCGCCCCGGGAGCGGGCGCGATCACGGCGCCGGCGAGCGGCCCCCCCGCGCGCAGTCGCACCGCCGTGGCGACCGGGACGGCGAGCATGAGGATCAGCGTGGTGACGGCGAGGGCATAGCGCGTGCGCGCCGCCCGCACCGGAACGATCGCGAGCAGGGACGCGAGCGCTCCCGCGGCCAGCGTGCATTGCCATACCGAATGCAGCAAAGCCCAGCCCAGTGCTTGAGTCACGTTCATGCGCGGGCTCCATTCTTCTGGTGCAAGAGTCTGCGGATCTGGTCGACTTCCTGCGGCGTGGCGGGCGTGGTGGACAAGGCGTGCAGCAACAGTCGCACCGTCGAGCCGCCGAACGCCCGCCGCACCAGGTCGGCCACCATGCGCCGCTGGGTCGATGCCTCCGACACGGCGGGCGAGTACACGTGCGAGCGCAGCGACGCGTCGCGTTGCACCAGCCCCTTTGCCGTCATGATCTGGAGCAGCTTGAGCACGGTCGTGTAGCCGATGGGTTCGGCGCGCCCGAAGGACTCATGGACGACGCGAACCGTGCAAGGACCGCGCCGCCACAACACGCGCAGGATCTCGAGCTCCGCGTTCGTGGGGCGGGGCGGCGTGGGTCGCGGCATGGGTCGCTTCGCCATGAATCGGTACTCGGCTCGTCGCGGACGATATACGAAGGTGTTCGTAGCCGAGCCGATATTACCCCGGCTGTGCCGGCCCGGGTTCCGTCGAGCGACGCGCGACATACGGGCGGCCGGGAACGGGACGCGCTGGGCCGTGGCGCGCGGGCGACAGAGGGCGGCGGGGTTTTTCCGGTGGGTCTACTCGAGATACTCCTCGCCGTACATCTTGATCAACTCGAAGAAGTACGAGAGGGCGAGCGGTCCGATCAACAGACCGAGGATGCCGAAGTAGGGCACGCCGGCGAGGGCGCCGATCAGCGTTACGAGCGGATGGATGTTGGCCCAGCGGCGGAACACGCGCGGCCGGATCACGTAGTCCACGTTCCCCACGATGACGACGCCACCCAGCGCCAGCAGCACTCCGGCCAGGGCGTGGCCGCCAATGATCAGCGCGAGCGCGCCGGGCCCCCAGACCAGGCCGCTGCCGACGACCGGCAGGATGGCGAACACCATCGTAACCACCCCCCAGAACATCGCGTTGGGCAATCCGGTCAGCCAGAAGCCCAGCCCCACGAGGCTGCCCTGGATCGCCGCGGTCAGGCCGGTCCCGATGATCGTGGCCGTGGTGACATCGCCGAACCGCTGGCGCAGCTTCTCCGTGTTCTTGGCGGAGAACGGGATGTACGGGCTGACGGCCTCCCACGTCGCGTGCGGCTGCAGCAGGAGGTAGAACAGGCCGAAGAGCGAGATGGTGAGATTGAGTGCCAGCCGGGTGGCGGTCCCCACCAGCCCGAACGCGGACGATCCGATCCAGGCGACGACGGTCGTGCCCAGGTCGGCGAGGCGGGGCCCGAGATCGATCCCGCCCAGCCGCAGCTCGCGCAGGCGGCCGAGCAGCGGATTCCGGATCACCCCGGCGGCGATTTCTTGCGCCTGGCTCACGATGAGACCGGCGAACGAGACGCCGGGCACGACGATGAGGAACAGCGCGAGCGCGACCACGAGGCTGGCCGCGAGGCGGGGGCGGACCCGCATGCCGAGCCACACGTGCACCGGCGCGAACACGGCGTACAGCACCGGAATCCCCAGCAGGCCGGTGGCGTATGGCGTGAGCGCGATGACCAGGGCGACGCCGAGCAGCAGCACCAGCAGCGCCGCGCGCTGGTGATTCGAGTCGATCAGGGGCATGCGCTAGTTTAGGGTCGTCCGACCGGTCGCGCTACAGCCGGGTGGGTGGCCCGAGCGGCGGGGCCGCCACCGGCGCCTCGGGCTCCGGGGTGAAGTCCTCGCCGGGGTTGACGAATCGGTCCTGCTCGAACCGGTACTGCTTGTCGTACAGCTGGCGATAGCGCCCGTGTTTGGCGAGCAGCTCCGGATGCGTGCCGTGCTCCACGATCTGGCCGCCCTCCATCACGAGGATCTGGTCCGCGCTGCGGATCGTGGAGAGGCGGTGGGCGATCACGAATGTGGTGCGTCCGCGCCGCAGGGTGCGGAGCCCGTCCTGGATGGCCGCCTCGCTCTCCGAATCGAGGCTCGAGGTGGCTTCGTCGAGGATGAGGATACGGGGATCGGCGAGGATGGCGCGGGCGATCGACACGCGCTGGCGCTCCCCGCCCGAGAGCTTCACGCCCCGCTCCCCGACGACGGTGTCGTACCCGTTTTCGAAGCGGCGCACGAACTCGTCGCAGTGCGCGATCCGCGCCGCCTCCTCGATCTCGGCCCGGCTGGCGTGGGGGCGCGCGAACGCGATGTTCTCGGCGACAGTGCCGTCGAACAGGAAGTTGTCCTGGAGCACGACGCCCAGCTGGCGCCGGTAGTCGGCGAGCCGCACGTAGGCGAGATCACGCCCGTCTACGAGAATGCGTCCGCTCTTCGGTCGGCTGAAGGTGAGCACCAGGCTGATGAGCGTGCTCTTCCCCGCGCCCGAAGAGCCGACCAGGGCCGTGGTGGAACCCGCGGGCGCGTGGAACGACACGTGCTGTAGCACGTCCCGGCCGGCCACGTACTCGAAGCTCACGTCCTCGAACCGCACGTCCCCCACCACCTCGCCCAGGGGCGGGCGGTCGCCGTCCGCGGCGTCCTCGGTCGTGAGGCGACGGATCTCGCGGATCCGGTCCAGGCCCGCGAACGCCTCGGTGATCTGCGTCCCGATCGACGCGATGTTGATGAGCGGCAGCGCCACCAACCCGACGAAGATCCCATACATGAAGAGATCGCCCAGCGTCATCGCCCCCGCGAGCACCGCGTGGGTGCCTTCGAGAATCATCAAGATCCCGATCGCCCCGACGATGATGGTGGCGAACGATCCGACTGCGGAGATTCCGGTCATCGTGGTCGCGATGTTGCGAAACAGCGTGTTGGCCCCGCGCGTGAACACCAGGCGCTCGCCGCGCTCGGCCCGGTAGGCCTTGACGATACGGATGCCGCCGAGCGTCTCGCCCAGCCGCCCGGTCACGTCGGCGTTGAGCTTGCCGCGCTCCCGGAACAGAGGGCGCAGCTTGGAGAACGCGAGTGCCATACCGGCGCCGAAGCAGCCCAGAATGAGGATGGCGATCGTCGTGAGACGCCAGTTGAGGACGAAGAGCACCACCAGGGCGACGGCGCCGGTGAGCAAGCCGCCGACGAGCTGCACCAGGCCCGTGCCGACCAGATTCCGGATCCCCTCGGCGTCGCTCATGATGCGGGAGATGAGAATGCCGCTCTTGGTGGAGTCGAAGTAGCTGACGGGTAACCGCAGCACGTACGCCTGCACCGTGCGCCGCATGTCGGTGATCGCCCGTTGCGCGGCCACGCCGAGGATCTGCGAGAGGCCGAACCCCGTTGCCGCTTGGACCAGGGTGGCTACCCCGGCGGCCAGCGCCAGGGGTACCAACAGCTCCGGATGGTGCTGACCGATCACCCGATCGATCACCCATTTGGGCGACGCCGGGAGCACGAACCCGGCGACGCGATTGACCAGCAGCAGCCCGAGCCCGACCCCGAGGCGGCGGCGGTGCGCGTAGACCAGGCCTCGGGCCTCCTGCCAGGCGCCTGGGGTGATCGTCTTCTTGGGCGGTCGCGTCGGGGTATCGGCCATGGGCGTGTGCGCAATCTAAGCAGGGCGGGGGCCGGGTGAAGTACTTGACACAGTCAACTATTGACCGAACATTGGCGGCATGGGGTCGCGCGAGCTGGAGCGACGGGTGGAGGCGGCCCGCCGCTTCAACCGGTTCTACACGCGGCAGATCGGCCTGCTGCGCCGCGGCGCGTACAACAGCCCGTTCTCGCTGACCGAGGTGCGCGTGCTGTACGAGCTGGCGCACCGCGACAAGCCGACGGCCAGCGAGCTGGGTCGCGACCTGGGACTCGATGCGGGCTACCTGAGCCGCATGCTGCGCGGCTTCGAGCGGCGCGCCCTCGTCACGCGGACACGCTCCGCGGCGGACGGACGCCGCAGCCACCTCGCCCTCACGGCGCTGGGGCGCCGCGTGTTCGCGCCGCTCGACGCCCGCTCGCACGACGAGGTGGCCGCATTGCTCTCCGGCCTGACCCCCGCCGCGCAGATTCAGGTCATCGCCGCCATGCGCACCATCGAGCGGCTGCTCGGCCGCGACCGCTCACCGCCCTCGGCCGCGTATCTGCTCCGCCCCCCGCAGCCCGGCGACCTGGGCTGGGTGGTCCACCGCCACGGCGCGGTGTACGCGCGCGAGTACGGCTACGACGCGCGGTTCGAGGCCCTGGTCGCCGAGATCGTGGCGCGGTTCGTCGCGCGCTTCGACCCGGCACGGGAGCGCTGCTGGATCGCGGAGCAGGACGGCGCGGTGGTGGGGTCGGTGTTCCTGGTCGCGCGATCGCGCACCGTGGCGCAGCTGCGCCTGCTTCTGGTCGAGCCGCAGGCGCGCGGGTCGGGCCTCGGCACGCGCCTGGTGGACGAGTGTGTGCGCTTTGCCCGGCGGGCGGGGTACCGCACGCTCATGCTCTGGACCCAGAGCGAGCTCTCCGCCGCCCGGCGGCTGTACCAGGCGGCGGGCTTTGGCATCGTCCGCAAGGAGCGCAACCACAGCTTCGGGAAGGCGCTCGTGTCGGAGACCTGGCAGCTCGACCTGACGGAGCTACAGTCCGCTCAGGAACCGCAACAGCGCCGAACGCTGGGCCAGGGATAGCGCCAGAAAGCGGTTACGCGCCCGCACCGCCTCGCCCCCGTGGAGCCGGATCGCCGCTGCGATGCTGGACGCCCGGCCATCGTGCAGCAACGCCGTCTTGAACCGCAGGCCCATCAGCGGCTCGGTGCGGTACTCCGCCGGTCGCGCCGTGCCGAGGCAGATGTCGGCCAGGTCGGGCCCCATGTCGTGCAGCAGGAGATCGGTGTACGCCTGCACGATCTTGAGATTCAAGGCGGACACGCGGTTGAACCCCGTGACCAACGCCGGTACGTGGCACCCGGCGCACCCGATCAGCACGAACGTCACCCGCCCCCGCTCTTCCACGAACGAGCGCGGCAGCGGCGCCGGCGGCGCGAGCAGCTGCACGAAAGCCGTGGTCGCGTCCACCGCGTCTTGCGTCAGCTCGGGGTCGGGCGTCGGGTCGACGCCCGCGGGCAGCGGCGCACCGTCGATCGTCTGCTCGTGGGGCTCGGTGGGGCTCGTGATCCCCATCTCGTTGACGAACGCCCCGGCGTTGAACTCGCGCAACGTCGCCACCTGCGCCTTGCGACCGAAGCGTCCCAAGCGGCCGTCGGCCGTGCGATTGGGACGCCCCGAGATGCCGTCGCCATTGCGATCCAGCGGATCCGCCAGCGCGAGGATTTCCGCGTCCGGCACGGCCTCCAGCAGCCCGAATCCGAGCAGGCTCGGCGTGGTCCGGACGGCGCTGTCCGTGGCTGCCGCGGGCACGGACTCGCGCTCGATCCCGAGGGCGGCGTGGAGCGCGGGCGTGACGCTGTCCTGGATCACCGGCCCGCCGTGTGGGGCGAGGTCGTCGCACGCGGGGGCCCGGAAGGCGGTCGCCTGTCGCTCGACCTCTTCGCCGATGCCGCCGATGACCGGATCCTCGTGGCACTGGCTGCACGCGGTGTTGTTGAACAGGGGGCCCAGTCCGGTCTCCGGAGTGAACTCGGCCTGGAACACGCCGCGGCCCCGCTCGAACACGGCCCGCTGGGCGAGCGTCAAGCCCGGAAGCGGGGCACCGGGCTCGGGAGCGGGGCTCGACACGGTGGCGCTGCCGCGCGGCGCCGGTCCCGTGGACGGCTGGGCGTCGCAGGCGGCGAGACACGCGAGCGGGATGGCAACGAGCAAGAGACTGCGAACGCGGCTTGGGTGCATGGTGCCTCCGTGCACTGGCCGTGCGCCACACAAAGCGCGGTCTCGAATCGGGCGGGAAACGGACCCTAGGGCGGCGCAGGTGGCTCACGCTGGGTGTGGGCCCACATCGCCGGAACTGCAACGGGCGCGAATTGGATCGGCGGCTCGACTAACCTTCCGGACGAGGGCAGGGTGGAGCGGTGACCGAGCCCACCAGTGGGCGGGTGGCCCGTTAGTCGGGTCGGTCGTGAGTCCTCACCCCCTGTCCCCCTCTCCACAATTGTGGAGAGGGGGAACTAGGGGAGGGAGGGGATCAACGGGGTGAGGACAAGTAGTGCTCGTCCCAGTTGACCTGGAACGTTTGCCCGCAGTGGGGGCAAGGCATGTCCGCGGGGTGCCCGCTCAGCCGCGCCCGTGCCTGGCACGCCGGGCACACGACGTAGCGCCCACCCCACTCGGTCGGCACGTTGACGGCGTCATCGGGGAGCGGCACGATCGACCAGTGAAACGGCCGCGCGAACACAGTCTGCAGCAAGCGGCGCGGCACCGGGACACGGTCGTCGGTCACCTCGAGCACGGCGCGGTCTTTCGCGAGCCGCACCACCGGGTACCACGCACCCCGGCGCAGCCCGCAGTTGACATTCACGCGTAAGCGGGCCCATGTGGAAGGAGGATCGTGGGGAGACGGTCTCATGCGCCGTCGCGGGTCGTGTCGCCCACAACGTCGGGGCGCACTCAGGCAGTGTCAACGTGAGGAGCGGACTCCACAGCGTGTTGTCACGCGCGCGACTGTCGCGCGGGCGTCAGAGGCGCGCCTCGCCCATCGTCTCGATCGGGGCGCTCGCCGTCGTCGCGTCGTCGTGGCGGCCCTGCGCCGCCCAGGCCGGTGCCGGACACGTCGACGAGCGCGTCACCAGCGCGAGCGACACGGCGCAGCATTTCGCGCTCTACCTTCCGCCCGGCTACACGCGCGAGCGGCGCTGGCCCATCGTTCTCGTGCTCGATCCTCGGGGACGCGCCCTGCTCGGGCTGCAGCTGTTCCACGACGCGGCGGCCCGACTCGGCTGGATCGTGATGAGCTCGTACAACACGCTGAGCGATGGCCCGCCCGAGCCCAACGTCGCGGCCGTGAATGCGATGCTCGCGTCGGCGGCCGGCTGGTCGATCGACACGTCGCGCCTCTACCTGGCGGGCTTCTCGGGCACCGCACGGGCGGCGCTGGCGTTTGCCGTCGCGCTGCGCGGCCACGTGGCCGGGGTGATCGCCGCCGGCGGCGCGGTGGGATTCGAGTTGGGAGGTCCGGAGACGGCGTTCGCGGCCGATTCAACCTTCGCGTCCTTCGGTGCGGCCGGGACGCGGGACTTCAATTACGAGGAGGTGCTGGCGCTGGGCGAGCGGTTCCGGCGGACGCGGGTGCCGTACCGGGTCGTGACGTTCGAGGGGCCGCACAGCTGGCCCCCGGCGGGCGTCTGCGGTGACGCACTCGACTGGCTCGAGCTGCGCGCCATGCTGGGCGGCCTGCGGTCCCCGGACTCGACCTGGGTGCGTGTGCGGCTCGAGGCGGAGCAGACCCGCGCTGTTGCGCTCGAGCGCGCCGGCCGTTGGGTGGAGGCCCTGCGTCTGGACGATGCGATCGCGCGGGACTACGCCCGCTGGCCGGGGGCCGGCGTCGCGGCGGAGCGGGCCGCCGCGCTGCGCGCCAGCCCGGCGGTGTCGCGGTACGAGGCCGAGGCGCGCCGCCTCGCGGCGCGCGATCTGGAACAGGGCCTCGGCCTCCCGAAGATTTTCTCCTGGGCGCGAGCGCAGCGTGATTCGCCCGCGCTCGAGACGCTCGTGGCGAAGCTCGGGATCGCGGAGCTGCAGCGCACCGCCGAGCGGGGCGACAGCCTCGCAGCGGCGAGCGCGCGGCGGCTGCTCGCGCGCATCTGGGTGAACCTGGCGTTCTACGAGCCGCGCGCGTATCTGGCGGCGGGCTCGCCCGATCGCGCGCTGCGGATGCTCGAGGCGGCGGTGACCATCGGCCCGATCGAGGGGGAGGGGTGCGCCCTGCTGCGCGCGGCCCTCAATGAGGCGACTGCGGCGACCGCGGACGAGCGCGTGCGGCTCGCCGGTCAGTGCGCGTCGTAGCCGACGGCGGCCATTATCTTGGTCGGTGAGATGACGGCGTCCCCCTCCCCGTGGTCGCGGCCGGACGACGCGGTCCGGCAGGCGCAGCTCGACGCGATGAAGCGACAGGCCACCGGCCTGCTCGCGCTCGCGGGGGTGGTGTTCGTCGGGGCCAGCCTGTACGAAGCGCGCTACCCGTGGCTCGGGTACGTGCGCGCCACGGCGGAAGCATCGCTGGTCGGCGGCATCGCGGACTGGTTCGCCGTCACCGCCCTGTTCCGCCATCCCCTGGGGCTCCCGATCCCGCACACGGCGATCGTGGCCACGCGCAAGGAGCGGAT
>WNER01000044.1_pt1 | contig 19726 bp, 17 predicted proteins | sample 5399921 | NCBI WGS metagenome assembly WNER01 (sample SAMN13153331, study PRJNA577476) | soil metagenome | isolation source: 20 cm grassland meadow soil 5 days after 1st rain plot 5 | place: USA:California | collected 2015-09-21 | reverse complement strand
TCACGCCCTTTCCCCCCGCCAGGCCATCCGCCTTCACCACGATGGGCGTGCCGCGCGCGTCGATATAGGCGTGCGCGGCGTGCGCCGCGTCGAAGCTCGAGAACTTCGCCGTCGGGATCCGGTGCCGGACCATGAATTCCTTGGCGAACTCCTTGGAGCTCTCCAGCCGCGCGCAGGCCCGGGTCGGGCCGAAGATCCGCAGACTCCTGGAACGGAACAGATCGACGATGCCTTCGGCGAGCGGCGCTTCGGGTCCCACCACCGTCAGGTAGATATTTTCAGCGAGCGCGAATTCAGCCAGTTTGTCGATCGCAGAAATCGCGACGTTCTCCAGGCCAGCCTCGCGCGCCGTCCCGCCGTTGCCCGGCGCGACGAAGACTTTTTGCACGCGGGGGCTTTGCGCCAGGCGCCACGCGATCGCGTGTTCCCTACCGCCGGAACCGATGACCAGAAGCTTCATGTATCAATGCCGGAAATGCCGCACGCCTGTGAACACCATGGCGATTCCAAGCTCGTCGGCGGCCGCGATGACTTCGTCGTCGCGCACGCTGCCCCCGGGTTGGATGACGGCTTTGGCGCCGGCTTGGGCGACGACGTCGACGCCATCGCGAAACGGAAAGAATGCGTCCGACGCGACAACGGATCCCTTGAGGTTCTGCGCCTTGAGTGTGGCAACACGGGCCGCGTCGACGCGGCTCATCTGGCCCGCGCCGATACCGAGCGTCCGGCCGCTCGCACAGAACACGATGGCGTTCGATTTGACGAACTTCGCCACGCGCCAGGCGAACAGCAAATCGGCGATTTGCGCTTGAGTAGGTTTGAGCCGGGTGACGGTGCGAAGGTCCGACGCCTGCACGTTGCGCGCGTCGGGAGTTTGCATCAGCACTCCGCCTCCGACGCGTTTGAAGTCGTACGTTTGTGCTGCGCGCGCAAGGCTTGCCGACATCACCCGTACGTTGGCTTTGGCGGCGAAGAGCTGTCGGGCTTCGGCGTCGAAATCGGGCGCGATCACCACCTCGACAAACTGTTTGCATACCGCCTCGGCAATCGCCGCATCGAGCTTGCGGTTGAAAGCGATGATGCCTCCGAACGCAGCAGCAGGGTCGGTGGCGAAAGCGTGCTCATACGCCTCCAGGGATGAAGCTCCGATCGCGGCACCGCAGGGATTGGCGTGCTTGACGATCACGCAGGCCGGCTCATCGAAAGTCTTCACGCATTCCCAGGCCGCGTCGGCGTCGGCGATGTTGTTGTACGACAGTTCCTTGCCTTGAATCTGAGTGTAGCCGGCGATGCCGCCGGGAGCCGGATTGCCGTCGCGATAGAACGCCGCCGCTTGATGCGGGTTTTCGCCGTAGCGCAGGTCCTGCACTTTTTCGAACTGAAGCGTAAGGCGCCCGGGGAAAGGCGCAAGCTCCCCGTCGCTCCCCACCCCCGTGAGGTAATTGCCGATCGCGGCTTCGTACGCCGCGCTGTAGGCAAACGCTTTTTGGGCCAGAGCGAAGCGCGTGCTCTCGCTCAAGGCGCCGCTGCGCTCCCCCATCTCCGCGAGGACCTTCGAATAGTCGGACGGATCGGTCACGACCGCAACGCCCGCATAGTTCTTAGCCGCTGCGCGCAGCATGCTGGGACCCCCGATGTCGATGTTCTCGATCGCCTCGGCGAGAGTGCAATTCGGTTTCGCGACGGTTTGTGCGAACGGATAGAGGTTGACCACGACAAGATCGATCGGCTCGATACCCGCCGCCTTGATCGCAGCCAGGTGCGCGGGGGAATCGCGCCGGGCGAGTATGCCGGCGTACAGTCTCGGGTGCAGGGTTTTCACCCGTCCGTCGAGCATTTCCGGGAAGCCGGTATAGTCGGCCACCTCGGTTACGGCGAGGCCTTGCTCGGCGAGAAGTTTCGCCGTGCCGCCGGTCGACAGGATCTTGACCTTGTACCGGGCGAGGCCGCGCGCAAACTCGGCAAGGCCGCTCTTATCGGATACGCTGACCAGCGCGGTCCGGATGGCAATCATGCAGGTCGACCGTGAACGGCTGGACCACCGCTCACATCTTTATTTTCAGCGACTGGATCTTCTTTCGCAGGGTATTGCGGTTGATCCCGAGCATCTCGGCGGCGATGGACTGATTTCCCTCGGCCCGGTCGAGCACGAGCTCGAGCATCGGGCGCTCGACGTTCTTGAGCACCATGTCGTAGATGGCGCGCGGCTTCGCCCCGTCGAGGTCCTTGAAGTACCGCTCCAGAGATCTACGGACGCAGTCCGCGATCTCGTTTGTCTGCCTCATGCCGCCAGCTCCACGTCATAGCGCAGGCGCAGATTCTCGCGCCCGAACTGCTCGAAGAAACGATTGACCGCGTCGAGTTGCTCCGCGCACGTTTCAAGCTGATTCATGTGATGCCGGAAGCTCGCCGAACCGGCGAGCCCCTTCGTATACCAGGAGATGTGCTTTCGCGCGACCTTGACTCCCGTTTCCGTGCCATAGAACGCGTAGAGCTCATGTAGATGCGCGAGCAACACGGTATGGATCTCGGAAACGAGAGGATCGGGGAGTTTCTCGCCCGTTGAAAGATAGTGTTCAATTTCGCGGAAGATCCAGGGCCGCCCCTGAGCGGCGCGGCCGATCATGATCCCGTCGGCGCCCGTGTACTCGAGCACATGCTTCGCTTCCTCGGGCGTAGTGATATCCCCGTTTGCCACCACGGGCAGGCGCGTAGACCGCTTGACTTCGCGGATCGTGTCGTACTCGGCCCGGCCCGAGAAGCCGCAGGCGCGGGTGCGGCCGTGCAGTGACAGAAGCTGCACGCCGCTGTCCTCGGCGATCTTCGCGACCTTCAGAGCGTTCTTGTTGCTCAGGTCCCAACCGGTGCGGAACTTGAGCGTGACGGGGACGTTCACCGCCTGCACCACGGCCTTGAGGATGCGCCCGACCAGGGGCTCATCCTTGAGGAGGGCGGATCCGGCCAGGGTATTGCAGACTTTCTTCGCCGGGCAGCCCATGTTGATGTCGACGATTTGCGCGCCCCGTTCCACGTTGAAGCGGGCGGCCTCGGCCATCATGACCGGGTCGGCCCCGGCGATCTGTACCGAGATCGGCTCGACTTCGCCCTCGTGATTGGCGCGGCGGCGCGTTTTCTCGCTGCCCCACAGCAAAGAGTTCGAGGCCACCATTTCGGATACGGCAAGGCCCGCACCGAATTTTTTGCACAGCTGCCGGAAGGGGCGGTCCGTGACCCCGGCCATCGGCGCGACAAAGAGATTATTTCGCAAAGTGCGCGAACCGATTCGCATCGACGATCACGGAGATTTTTCTGGAAGGAGCGCAATTTTATACCTAAACGTGAACGCTTAGGGAAGCGCTCGAGCGCTTCGCGCAACAAAAAATCGACCGCGAATTTTTTTTGATTCCCGCACCGCAAAAGCGGCGCCGTGCCGTTCAGGGCAGCGCGCGAGCGCCGAAGATCATGCGGCGGGCCAGAAAACGCCTTGCGGGCGGCAGGACATCGAGCGCGGCCAGGCCCGCGCCGCGCGCCAGCGCGAGCGGTGCAAGAGAATTCGAGAAGATCCTCACCAGAAAATCGGTGAACCCGATTCCGGCGTAGCGGTCGACGGCGCGGCTACGGGCGAAGCGAGCGAGAAAACGGGGTGCGCCAATTTCTTCCTTCGCGGCGTCAAGCAACATCTGAGCCAGTTCCCACGCGTCGCGCAAGCCGAGATTGAGTCCCTGCCCGGCCACCGGGTGCAGCGTTTGCGCGGCGTTTCCGATCGCGAGAACTCTCGTTGCGGGAACGGTCCTGCCGTAACGCAAGGAAAGCGGGAAGGTCGAGCGCGGCCCGACCCAGCCGAAATTTCCGAGCCTTGCGCCAAAGATTTCGCGCAAGCGCGCGAGAAAATCCGGATCGGAAAGCCCGAGCAACTCGGCGGCGCTCGCCGGGCGCACGCTCCAGACCAGCGCGTAGCGGTCCCTGAACGGGAGCAAGGCAAGCGGCCCCTCGGCCGTGAAGCGTTCCCAGGCGACCCCGGCGCGCGGGTGCTCGGCCGTGACCTCGGCCACGATGGCTTGCTGGCGATAATCCCTGGCATACCGCATGCGGCGACTCTGGCCGCCGTCGGCCAGCACGAGTAGCCGAGCGCGCATGCCTCTGTCCTTTTCGCCGCGGGACAGCTGCAGCACAACTTCGTCGTCATTCGATTTCCAGTCTCTCAAGGATTCCGCACTCACGGGAGTGCGCCCTGCAAGCTGCGCAACGAGCTCCGAGTACGCGGTGACGTATCCCAGCGCCGGCAAGCCGTGGTCGGCGCAACGCATTACGGTTCGGCCGAAACCTTGCTGGGAAACATGGATGGTTTCGATCGGGTTGTTTGGGACAGAGTTCCATGCCCCCAGGCGCTCCAGGATCAGGCGGCTGCCGTAGGAGAGGGCGATGGGCCTCTCCGCGAAATCGACTTCGCCGGCGATCCGAGCGACCGAGACCGCGCTCCCGGACAGAGCAAGCGCCAATGCACATCCGACCGGTCCGCCGCCGGCAATGGCGACATCGACCTCCGGCGGCAGCTCAGCCACGACCAACCAGAGCCTCCATATCCCGGACCGAGTTCGGTGCGGCTGCAGTCAATACTTCGCACCCCGAGGGCGTTACGACAACGTCGTCCTCGATGCGCACGCCCGTGTTCCAGAATTGCCGAGGTACGTCGTCGGCAGGCCGGATGTAGCAGCCCGGTTCTACGGTCAAGGTCATGCCCGGCTCGAGGCGGCGCCATTCCCCGTCCGATTTGTATTCTCCGGCGTCGTGGACGTCCAGGCCGAGCCAATGTCCGGTGCGGTGCATGTAGAAGCGCTTGTAATCCTCGGTCTCGATCACTTTTTCGAGCGTCCCGCAGCACAGCCCCAAATCCAGGAATCCTTGAGCGAGCGTCCTCACCGCGGCATCGTGCGGATCGTCCCAGCGGTTGCCCGGCTTTACCCTCGCGATCGCCGCGGTTTGCGCGGCGAGCACCAGTTCGTAGATGTCCTTCTGCGGGCCGCTGAATTTTCCGCTCACGGGGAAAGTCCGCGTCACATCCGAGGCGTATCCGTCCAGTTCACAGCCCGCGTCGATCAGCAAAAGATCCCCGTCGGCGAGCCGCGCGTTGTTGTCGCGGTAATGCAGGATGCAGGCGTTGGCTCCTCCGGCGACGATAGGCCAGTACGCGGGGTACTGCGCGCCGCGGCGGCGAAACTCGTAGAGAAGCTCCGCCTCGATCTCGTATTCACTGCGTCCGGGGCGGGTCGCGCGCATCGCGCGTTCGTGGGCGGCCACCGAGATCGCGGCCGCGCGGCGCATCACGGCGAGCTCCCCTTCGTCCTTGATGAGACGCATGTCGTCGAGCGCGGTGCGCACGTCGCGGATCTCGGCAGGCGCAGTGACGCCCGCGCGCGCCTGCGCCCGGACTTGATTCAGCCATCCCATGATGCGCCCGTCCCAACCCGCGTCGGCTCCAGGGGCGTAGTAAAGCGCAGGCTGATCGGCGAGGAGCTTCGGCATGTGCTCGTCGAGCGACCCCACGGGATAGGCCTCATCGAAACCAAAGGCGGCTCTTGCGCCCTCGGGGCCGTTGCGGACGCCTTCCCAGAGCTCGCGCTCCGGACTGCGCTCGCGGCAGAAGAGAATCGACTTGGGCTCCTCTCCGGCGAGGAGGACCAGCATCGCCTCGGGCTCGGGAAACCCGCTCAGGTAGTAGAAATAGCTGTCGAAACGGTAAAGGTAATCGCTGTCGCGATTGCGGATGCGTTCCGGTGCGGTCGGAATGATCGCGACGCCTTTCCCCATGCGCAGCTGCAGCGCGTGGCGGCGCTCGGCGCAGCGCGAAAGATTGCTGGTGGTGTCCATTGCCGCGATTGTCGTCCGCTTTGCGGCGACGATCAAGCGACACGCTCGTTCAACGCGGAAAGCCGCGCGGGCGTGCCGACATCATGCCAGACGCCGCGGTGCACCTCGCCCGTGACCAGCCCGCGCGCCATCGCCGCGCGCAAGAGCGTTGCAAGCTGTCCCTTCGAGCCCGGCCTGATGCTCGAGAAAAGTTCCGGCCGGTAAAGACCGATGCCGCTGAAGGTGAGCTTGGTTTGTCCTGCGTCGGCGACCTGTTTGCCGTTCAGCGCGAAGTCTCCTTGCGTGTGATGCGGCGGATTCGGGACCAGCACCAGGTGCGCGAGATTCTGTTCCAGCGCAGTCCCGATGAGAGCGGAGAAGTCGAAGTCGCAGAGGAGGTCGCCGTTCACGGCGAGGAACGGCCTCTCGCCGAGCAGGGGAAGCGCCAGGGCAATTCCGCCGGCGGTTTCGAGCGCTTCGGCTTCGCGCGAGTAGCCGATCGCGACGCCGAAGCGGCGTCCATCGCCGAGCGCGGCTTCGATCATATGACCGAGGTGCGCGTGATTGATCACGATCTCGCGAATGCCCGAGCGCGCGAGCGCCTCGATCAACCGGACGATCAGAGCTTTGCCGCGCACTTCGAGGAGCACTTTGGGGATCGTGTCGGTGAGGGGTCTCATGCGCTCGCCTCGCCCTGCCGAAAGAATCATGGCTTTCATTGTTCGAAAATCAGAGCGTATGGCCAACGCGCCTTTCCTCTGGCTCGAGCTCCTCAAGCAGGCGCCCGAGCGCGGCAAGCTCGTGATAACGCTCGCACGTGCGCCGCAGGTAGCTCATCACGAGCGGCTGGTCTTTCAGATAGCCGTCCTTGCCGTCCCGAAAGCAAAGGCGCGCGAAGATTCCCAGCACCTTGAGCTGGCGCTGGGCTCCCATCCACTCGAAATCCCGATAGAAATCGGCGAAATCACCGCGGACCGGCAGCCGCTGGGCGCGGGCCTTCTCCCAATAGCGGATCGCCCAATCGATGACGCGTTCCTCGCCCCAAGCGATGTAGGCGTCGCGCAGGAGCGATACGAGGTCGTAGGTGATCGGGCCGTAGACCGCATCCTGAAAATCGAGAATTCCCGGGCAGGGCTCGCAGACCATGAGGTTGCGCGAGTGGTAGTCGCGGTGCACGAACACCCGTGCCTGGGCGAGGTTGTTGTCGAGGATCGTCGAAAACGCTTTCTCCAGCGTCTGGAGTTGTGACGCGTCGAGCTCGCGGCGCAGCTGGCGCGCCACGTACCAGACGGGGAAAAGGCGAAGTTCCTTCTCGAGCAATTCCCTGCTGTAATCGGGGAGCAATCCGGGGCGGCTCGCCCGCTGAATCTTGAGCAGTGCGTCGAGCGCGTCTTCGTAAAGCTTTCCGGCGTTGTGCTCGTCGAGCGCGTCCAGGTAAGTCGTGTCGCCCAGATCCGAAAGCAGCAGAAAGCCCTGTTCGAGATCCTGCGCATGGATTTTGGGCACGTGCGCTCCGGCCTCGGCAAGGAGATGCGCTACACGCACGAAGGGCCCGCAGCTCTCCTTGTCCGGCGGCGCGTCCATCGCGATGAGCGAGAGCTCTGATTCGCCGCGTCGAATCCGAAAGTAACGCCGAAAGCTCGCGTCGTCGGAGGCGGGCGTTATGCTGAAATCGCCCCTTCCAAGGGTTGCCGCCAGCCATCGGCGCAACTGCGTTGCGCGGTCCAAAAATCCTCCTGAAACAAAGAATTGCCTTCGCCGCAGATTTGTGCGATTTTAGCACCCGCTCAAAAGCCCAGGTCCAGGCTTCTCCGATATGTCTTGCTTACTTGCCCGCAGTGCGGCGTTGGCCCTTGCGCTGTCCTGTTCTGTCGCGGTGACTGCACGGGGGCAGGGACTTCAGCCGCGGAGTTCTTCGGAGCAACGCTCCAAGACGGGCGCCTTGCCAATCATCCTCGACGCGGACCGCATCGAAGGTGTCGCAGGTAAGGACACGAGCGCTCAGGGTAACGCGAGCCTGCGTCGAGGGGACTTGTCGATCCGGGCCGACTCCTTGACCTATCACGAAGGAAACGAAGACGTCGAAGCCCGCGGGGACGTGCGCCTTCAACGCAACGGCGACACCTTGAAGGGCCCCGCGCTGAGGTATTCGATCAGGGATGCGACCGGAGTATTCGAGAAACCGGATTTTACTTTCACGCCGCGTGCGAAGACCGGTCAGGCACTCTTTTCGGCGCGCGGGCAGGCCGAGTCGATCGAACTCCTGGGTGAAAGCCAGTACCGAATCAAGGACGGCTCCTTCACCTCCTGCAAGCCGGGCGACGACGGCTGGCTGGTCAAGGCCGACGAGCTGGAACTGGATTTCACGCGCGACGCGGGGACCGCCCGCGGAGCGCGCGTGTACTTCGAGGGACTGCCCATCATCGCGGCGCCCTCTTTTGACTTCTCTCTCAATAACCAGCGCAAATCGGGCTTTCTCCCGCCTTCGATCGGCGTGACCGGGAAGAGCGGGCCCGAGGTCGGAATTCCGTATTACCTGAATCTCGCGCCTAACTACGACCTGACGCTGACGCCGCGTTACATGGAAAAGCGCGGATTGCAGGTCGCGGAGGAGTTCCGTTATTTGCAGAAGGATTACAAAGGCGATTTCAGCGCGGAGATACTCCCGAATGACCGTATCGCGGATCGCCGCCGCTATGGCATGAACCTGGTCAGCAGCTACAACCGCGATGGCTCCCTCCTTGGCGGACTCAACCTGAACAAAGTCTCCGACGACAGCTATTTCCGCGACCTTGCGACCCGCATCAACATTGCTTCGCAGGCCACGCTGCCTCGCGAGGGCTTTTTGACCTACAACGGCAAGTGGTGGGACACGGGCAGTTACTCCGCGACGGCGCGGGTACAACGGTTCCAGGTCCTGCAGGACCCGGACAATCCGATCGTGGTCCCTTACGGCCGCACCCCTCAGCTCACCTTGTCCACTCTGCGCCAGGACATCGGCGGCTTCGACTTCGGGTCCTCGGCCGAGTTCGTCGACTTCACCCACCCTACGCTGGTGAATGGCAAGCGCTCGACGTTCTATCCGACCCTCAGCCTGCCGCTCATCACGCCGGGCGCCTTCCTCACGCCGAAGGTCGGGGTGCACTACACGTACTATTCGCTTTATGAGATCCCCGCGATCCCGGTACCGACCGCAAACCCCTTCCCTATCCATGTAGCACCGACCGTTAACGCCGCTGCATTCCCGAATTCAACCAGCCGCTCGCTTCCCATTTTCAGCGTCGACAGCGGGCTGATCTACGAGAGAGCGACCCACGCGTTCGGGCAAGAGGTCACGCAGACGCTCGAACCGCGCTTCTACTACGTCTATATCCCGTTTCGCGACCAAGACCAAATTCCGCTGTTTGACACCGCGATCGCGGACTTCAACTACGCCCAGATCTTTTCCGAAAACATGTTTTCGGGCGGCGATCGCATCAACGACGCGCGCCAGCTCACCGCAGCAGTTAGCTCCCGCATGCTTCTGCCTTCGAGCGGGCAGGAAGTGCTGCGCGGTACGTTCGGTCAGCGCTACTATTTCAGGGACCAGCGGGTCACGCTCACTCCCAGCGACACGCCGCGCACTTACAACGCATCGAACTGGCTCGCCGCGCTGTCGGGGCGCGTGAGCGAGCACTGGACCCTCGAGGGTGCTTCCGAATACGATCAACGCGACTACCGCACCGAGCGCCTGACCGTGGCAGCACGCTATCGGCCCGAGGGACTCAAGGCGCTCAACCTGAGCTACCGGTACCTGAGCGGGGACATCACGCAGACGGGGCCGCTCAAGCAGGTGGACCTGTCGGCGCAGTGGCCGATAGCCGGGCGCTGGTACGGCGTCGGGCGTTTCAACTACTCGCTCGTCGACAGCCGGATCGTCGAAGGCATAGGCGGGCTCGAATACGGAGCCGACTGCTGGACAAGCCGCATCATCGTGCAGCGATTTGCGCTGCCTGGCGGCACTTCGTCGTCGAGCGTGTTCCTGCAGCTGGAGCTGAACGGCTTTTCGCGCATTGGGTCCAATCCCTTCGAGGCCTTGAAACGCAACATTCCGGGTTATCAGCGCATCAACGCACCCTCACCCGACCGGAAGCCTGGAGGCCCATTTGATTTCTACGACTGACATCGGGCCTGAAATCCGGGAAAATTGAAACGATGAGATTTCTCCTTGCCATACTGCCTCTGATCGCTTGGGGGACAGCGCTCGCGCAGAGCCCTCGCCCGGAGCAGGCCGCACCGGCGCACATCGACCTGATCGACCGGATCGTTGCGGTGGTCAACAAGGAGGTGATCACGCAGTACGAGCTGACGGAGCGGATGAATCGCATGCAGAAGGAGCTGGAGCGCCGCGGGACAACCCTTCCGGCTCGCGCCGAGATCGAGCGCCAGGTACTGGAGCGCCTCATCATCGAAAAAGTCCAGCTGCAATATGCCCGCGAGACGGGGGTGCGCGTGGACGATTTGGAGCTCGATCGCACCGTCAGCCGGGTCGCGGAGGGGAACAAGCTCTCACTGACCGAATTCAGGCAGACGCTCGAGCGCGATTCGATCCGTTTCGACGCGTTTCGGGAAGAACTTCGCAATGAGATCCTGATGAATCGCTTGCGGGACCGCGAAGTCACCGGGAAGATCACGGTCAGCGAAGGGGAGATCGAGAATCTGCTGCTCGAGCAGAGCGAACGAAAAGACACTGCGACCGAATACAACATCGAGCACATTCTGGTCCGGGTACCCGAGCAGGCGACCCCCGAGCAGCTGGAAAGCCGTCGCGCCCGCGCCGAGGAAGTGGTCAGGCGGCTCAGGGACGGCGCGGAGTTCGCCCGGCTCGCCGCAACGTACTCCGATGCGCCTGATGCGCTTCAGGGAGGTGTAATGGGTTGGCGCAGTCAGCAGCGCCTGCCGGAATTGTACGTCGAGGCCCTGGCGGGCCTGAAGCCTGGAGACATCAGCAACGTGTTTCGAAGCGCCGCCGGGTTCCACGTGCTCAAGCTCCTCGAGCTGCGCGGCGCCGGCGCGCCTCTCCTCGTCGAGCAGGCGCACGTGCGTCATATCCTGGTACGTACCAACGATCTCGTTTCCGAGGACGAAGCCAAGAGGAAGCTCCTCAGCCTGCGGGAACGCATCGTCAACGGAGTGAACTTCGCGGAGCTCGCGCGCCTTAATTCGGACGACGGCTCGGCTTCCCGGGGAGGAGATCTGGGATGGATCTATCCGGGAGATACCGTGCCGGAATTCGAGCGGGCTTTTGCGGAGCTGAAACCGATGGATGTAAGCCAGCCCGTCAAGACTCCCTTCGGATGGCATCTCATTCAAGTGCTCGAGCGGCGTACCGCGGACATGTCCTCGGAGCGCAGGCGCATCGAGGCGCGTAAGGCAATTCTCGATAGAAAGGGTGACGAGGCCTATCAGGAATGGCTGCGCCAGCTGCGCGACCGCGCCTACATCGAGATGCGGCTCGAAGAACGGTGAGCGCTCGACTCGAAAAGCGGTCTCGGGCAAGCGTTGCGTCGCGCTCGAATTCGGTTCCGGTCATAGCGGTGACCTCCGGGGAGCCGGCGGGCATCGGCCCGGACGTCTGTCTGGCCCTCGGGCGAAAGAGGTTCGCCGCGCGCATCGTTGTTCTTGGAGACCGGGAGATGCTCGAGAGCCGCGCCCGGCAGCTCGGGCTCCGCGTTCAGCTGAGCGATCCCGGCGCAGGCTTGACACCGGGCTCGATCGCATGCCTGCATATCCCGCTCTCGGTCCCCTGTCGGGCGGGCACGCTCGATCCGCGCAACGCGCCCTACGTGATTTCGCTCATCGACCGCGCAATCGAAGGCTGCAAAGCCGGGGAGTTCGCTGCGCTCACGACCGCACCCGTGCACAAGGGCGTGATCAACGACGGCGGCATCCCTTTCGTCGGCCACACGGAATATCTCGCCGAGCGCACCGGCGCCGCTCAGGTGGTCATGGTGCTCGCGGGCGGGGGCCTGCGCGTGGCGCTCGCGACCACGCACCTCGCCTTGAAGGATGTGCCGCGCGCGCTGACGCGCGAAGGTCTCGAACGCACAATCCGGGTCCTGCACGCCGAGCTTATCCGCCGCTTCGGAATCTCCGCGCCGCGGATCCTGGTTGCCGGTCTCAATCCGCATGGCGGCGAGGGCGGCTATTTCGGGCGAGAGGAAATCGAAGTGATCGGGCCGGTTCTCGAGAAATTGCGCGCTGAAGGTCTGCAGCTCACCGGACCGCTGCCGGCGGATACGCTGTTCGTTCCGGATCGGCTCGCCGCAGGCGATTGCGTGCTTGCGATGTATCACGATCAGGGCCTGCCCGTGCTCAAGTACGCGAGCTTCGGCAGGGGGATCAACGTCACGCTCGGCCTGCCCATGGTCCGCACCTCGGCCGACCACGGCACCGCGATCGAGCTCGCCGGCACCGGTCGGGCAGAACCCGGCAGCCTCATCGAGGCGGTCGAAGCGGCGATCGAAATGGCGCGCGCCGAGATGCGGACGGCCTGCTAGACAGTGACGACCGGTCGGCATGTTGCGAGAAAAAGATTCGGTCAGCATTTTCTCGTCGACCGGGGGATCATAGAGCGCATCGTCTCCGCGATCGGACCGCACCCGGGTGAGCACATCGTCGAAATCGGCCCCGGACTCGGAGCGCTGACGGCCCCGCTGCTCGAGCGGGTCGAGCACCTCCACGTCGTGGAGCTCGATCGGGACCTGAGCGCGCGGCTGCGCGAGCGCTACCCCGTCGACCGCCTGACGGTGCATCAAGCCGATGCGCTGCGCTTCGACTTTGCAACTCTGCCTGCGCCGCTCAGAGTCGTAGGGAACCTCCCTTACAATATTTCTACGCCGCTCCTATTCCATGTTGCCGCCGCGGCAGCACGGTGCACGGATCTCCATTTCATGCTTCAGCACGAGGTCGTGGAACGGATGATCGCGAAGCCGTCGGAACCCGAATACGGGCGGCTGTCGGTCTCGCTGCAGTACCGCTTCCGCCTCGAACGGCTCTTCACGGTCGCTCCCGGTTCGTTCCGGCCTCCGCCCAAAGTTCACTCCGCCGTCGTGCGCCTCGTACCGCGTCCTATGGCGGAGCTCGATGCCTTGAATGAAGCCGGCTTCTCCGGAATCGTCGCCCGGGCGTTTTCCATGCGGCGAAAGACCCTGAGAAACAATCTTTCGGGGCTGATTTCCTCTTCTGATCTCGCCGAACTGGGCATCGACCCGGGCAAGCGCGCGCAAAATCTCCCGGTTGCGGCTTTTGTCACAATCGCGAACCGGCTCGCGCAGCGGCGCAACTAGACCCCGCAAACGCCCGCTGGCAAAATGGTGTATAGGTGGATGGATATGAAGTTTGAAGCAGGGGGACGGCAATGGGCCTTCTTGACGACCTGAAAAAACAGGCCGACTTGGTGAAGACCCAGCAGATTCTTCAGCAGAATCTGCAGGGAGACAAGCTCAAGCTGGTCGAAGACAAGATGAAACAAACGTTCCAGTACGTGCACGAGCTGCTGAAGCAGCTCGGGGTGGTCAAGCCCACCAGCCCCCTCGTGTACTCGATTCCCGGTGTCGCCGATTTCCGGAATCTGCTGTTTACCGAGTCGTTCATCGACTATCGGAAAAAGCGCATCAACGACAAAGAATATTTCGATACGACCCATTTCTTCGTCAAGTGGGCCGGGCCGGATACCGTGGTGATCGAGAAAGACATGCCCCCCGCGATGCAGCGGATCCGCGAATCGCTGTGGCTCAGCAAGGTCAAATTCGTCGAGGAGGAGAAGAAGAACGCCAAGGGTTTCGTCATCGGCGCGAAGTTCACCGTTCCGGCAGCCGTGCTCACCGACATCGTCATCAAAGCGGATCACGACCAAGGCAAGTTGCACGTCCAGGCGACGCATCTCTTCGGCCTCGGGGTGGAATACTTCTCCGTTCCTGCGCAGGAAGTCAGCGATGACATGCTCGAGGACTTCGCCAAGGCGCTGATCGGACAGCAAAGCGATATCCGCAAATACCGCGTTGCAGGCACGCCCGGAACCTTTCGCTGAGCGACCGCGCGCGAGTTCCCGGTTCTTGGAGCGTCATCGAGCTTATTTGCGCTCGATAAGCTCGATCTTGTAGGTGTCGGGATCCTCGATGAAGGCGATCACCGTTGTGCCGTGCTTCATCGGCCCGGCCTCGCGAGTGACCTTGCCCCCGCGCCGCTTCACTTCCTCGCAGGCCTTGTAAGCGTCGTCCACGGCCACGGCGATGTGGCCGAAGGCGTTGCCGAGTTCGTATTTGTCCACGCCCCAGTTGTGGGTCAGCTCGATCACCGCGGTATCGGTTTCGTCGCCGTAACCGACGAAAGCCAGGGTGAATTTCCCCTCCGGGTAGTCTTTGCGCCGGAGCAGGCGCATGCCTAGGACCTCGGTGTAGAAGCGCAGCGACCGCTCCAGATCGCCGACTCGCAACATGGTGTGGAGAATTCGCATCGATGATCTCCTCTCAACGCTGGGGACACAGACTCGCCATGCGGCCCTCGATCCACTCCTCGACCGACAGGTTCAGCGATTCCGGCGTGTGGGGGCGCGAATCGATCGGCGGTCCGACCTCCACCGTTACCGTACCCGGACGCTTGAGAAACGCGTTGCGACCCCAGAACAGGCCGGCGTTGTGCGCGACCGGCACGACCGACGCCCCGCATTTCACCGCAAGCCATGCGCCGCCTTCGTGATACTTGCGGCGTTCGCCCGGTTTCACGCGCGTGCCCTCCGGGAAGATCGCGATCCAGAACCCTTGCGCGAGCCGCTCGCGGCCGAGCTCGGCCATCCGATTCAGCGCCCGGACGCCGCGGCTGCGATCGATCGCGATCGGGCTCGTCAGCGCGAGGCCCCAACCGAAGAAAGGGATCCACAAGAGCTCTCGTTTCAATACCAGCACCTGCGGCGGGAAAATGACCTGGAAGGCCAAGGTTTCCCAGGCCGATTGGTGCTTGGCCAGGATCACGCAGGGAGTGCGCGGCAGGTTTTCCATGCCGATCACGCGGTAGTGGATGCCGACCACGTTTTTCGCGAGCCAGATCATCGCGCGCGACCACCCGGAGATGACGCGATAGCGTGCAAGCCGCGGCAAGGGAAAAGTGGCGAGCGCGACGATCGCGTAAGGCGGGGTGACGAGAATCTCGGCGATGAGGAAGACGAGGGAGCGCAGGAAGTTCATTGACTCAGCGCGTGCGCCACCGCGGCCAGATCCGGATAGACGGCGGTCCCTTCCGGAAGCTGTCCGGCAGAGCGCGTTTTCGCGCCTTTGCCGGAGAGCACCAGGATGGGATGGGCTCCAACCGCGGCTGCAGCCTGGAGGTCGCGCAGGCTGTCGCCCACGCAGGGTGCGCGGTCGAGCGAGACATTGAGGCGCTCGGCGACGGCGAAGAACATTCCCGGATTGGGTTTGCGGCAGGGCGACTGGGACTCCGCGGTGTCGGGGCAATAGAACACCGCTTCGATGCGCCCGCCCGCCAGATTCACCGCCTTGTGCATCTTGGAGTTGATGGCGTTCAGGCTCACCATGTCCATGAGGCCGCGGCCGACCCCCGATTGGTTCGTAGCGACCACGACGCGCCAGCCATCCTGCGTCAGGCGAGCGATGGCATCGAGGCTTCCCGGGATCGGCCGCCACTCGTCGGGATGCTTGATGAACTCGGCGCTGTCGTAATTGATCACGCCGTCGCGGTCGAGGATGATGAGTTTCATGTCGCGAGCTTGGAGATATCGGAGAACCGATTCATCGCCTTACGCATGGCGGTGAGCAGCGCGAGCCGATTTTCGCGAAGCTTCTTGTCGTCCGTCATGACCATGACCACGTCGAAGAACGAGTCCACGGGACTCTTTAAAGCCGCAAAGGCTTTCAGGTATCCAGCGAAATCTCCGGACTCAAATAGAGGCTTTGCCGAACGGGACGCCGTCTGCAAGGCCTCGAAAAGCGAGATCTCGGCGGGTTCCTTGAGCGCTGAAACATCGGCATCACCGAATGCCTCGCCCTTGGCTTCGGCTTGTCGCAGTATGTTGGCGATTCGCTTGTTTGCGGCGGCGAGACTGGCTGCCTCGGGGAGCGCGGAAAACGCACGAACAGCTTCGAGTTGCTTGGGGATTAGGGCTATCGCAACCGGGTTCAGGCTGAGGACCGCCTCGACCTCGTTCGCTGAATAGCCGCGCTCAAGGAAATAGCTGCGCATGCGTTCTGTAAAAAACATCTGAAGATCCATTTGCGCCTTGCCTTTGAAAGGTTCGAAAGCTGCGTTTACGAGATCCCACAGGGACAACGGAAGCTGATTTTCAACAACGATTCTAATGACCCCGAGAGCTGCGCGGCGAAGTCCGAATGGATCCTTGTCTCCGGTCGGCAGCTCCTTGATGCTGAACAGGCCCGCGAGCGAATCCAGCTTGTCGGCAAGCGCTACGGCGCTGGCGATCGGCCCTTCGGGAAGCTTGTCGCCGGCGAAGCGTGGGCGGTAATGCTGCTCGATCGCATCGGCGACTTCACGCGGCTCGCTGTCATGCAGCGCGTAGTAGCGCCCCATGACGCCCTGCAGCTCGGGAAATTCACCGACCATGGCGGTAAGCAGATCCACTTTGGAAAGCTCGGCGGCGCGTTCAGCTTGTATCACACCCACGCGAAGCGAGCGCGCGATCTCGCCGGCCAACAGCTTGATTCTCTGCATGCGTTCGAGTTGGCTGCCGAGCTTGTTGTGGAACACAACTTTCGCCAGCTGCGGAACGCGCGCCTCGAGGCGGGTCTTCTGATCCTGGTTGAAGAAGAACCGCGCATCCTCGAGCCTGGGCCGGACGACCCGCTCGTTACCGTCGACGATCGGGCGCGGGTCATCGACGCGCATATTGGAGACGATGAGGAATTTGGGCAGCAGCTTCCCGTCGGGGGAGAACAGCGGAAAATACTTCTGATTCTGGCGCATGGTGAGGATCAAGCATTCCTGGGGCACCTCGAGAAACGAGGCGTCGAACTCCCCCGCGTAAACGGCCGGGAACTCGACTAATGCGGTGACTTCTCCCAGGAGGTCCTGATACTCGCCGAGGCTCGCTTTCTGACGCTTGGCCTCAGCCAGCAGTTGCTTGTCGATTTCGGATTTGCGCGCTGCGAAGTCGGCGATGACGCGGCCGTCCTTGAGCAACCTTGCCTCGTACTCGTCGGCGTTCGCCAGGCGAATCGACGCTGCGCCCATGAATCGGTGTCCGCTCGTCGTGTTGCCTGCGGGCACGCCGAGAACGGTGCCCGGGACCACGCGCCCGCCGTGCATCATCACCAAGCCGTGCACGGGGCGCACGAACTGCGCTTCGCCTTCGCCCCAGCGCATGACCTTGGAAATTGGGAGTACCTTCAGCGCGGCGTCGACTTTCTGAGCGAGCACGTCGTCAAGCTGTGCGCCTTTCGTGGTGTAACTCGCGACATAAACTTCCCCCTTCGCGGTTGACACGCGCTTGAGCGCATCGACTGTAACGCCATACTTCTTTGCAAAACCCTCTGCCGCCTTTTTACCAGCTGCAACTTATGGCCCTGAAGTGTCGGAGTGCATGTCTATGGCCCTGTTCGCGACATTGTCTATCAATACCGCAAGGCGCCTAGGTGACGCAAAACAGCGCGCGTGATGCGGAAATGGCAGCAACGAACTGCCATTGAGGTTAGAGGCGAGGGCGTCGCGAAACACTTCTGCAATTCGAAGTAGGGACTTCGGGGGAAGCTCTTCGGTGAGAATCTCCACGAGCAGGCTTGCCGCCCCCGGCGCTTTGGCGGCTTTCTTCTTCGGCACCCTCTAGCCCCGCTTCCTCTTGGCCGGCTGCAGTTGCACCATCGGAAACCCCAGTCTCTTGCGCGATTCGAGATACGCCTCGGCTACGAGTTGCGCAAGCGTGCGCACGCGCCGTATGTATGCCTGACGTTCCGTGACCGAGATCGCGCCGCGCGCATCGAGCAGGTTGAAAGTGTGCGAGCACTTCAGCACCATCTCGTACCCGGGAAGGGCGAGGCCTTCCGCGATCAAGCGCTTTGCCTGCGCTTCGAAATCGTTGAACTGCGACAGTAACCAAGTCACATCGCTCGCTTCGAAGTTGTATTTCGACTGCTCGACCTCGTTCTGGTGGTAGACGTCTCGATAAGTGATACCCGGTGTCCACACTAGATCGAAGACGTTCTCCTTTCCTTGGAGATACATCGCGAGCCGCTCTAGGCCGTAAGTGATTTCGCCCAGCACCGGCTTGCAAGGCAGGCTGCCGACTTCCTGGAAATAGGTGAACTGAGTGATCTCCATGCCGTCGAGCCACACTTCCCAGCCGAGGCCCGAGGCACCCAGAGTCGGCGATTCCCAGTCGTCCTCGACGAAGCGCACGTCGTGCTGTTTCAGATCGAGGCCGAGCGCGCGAAGTGAATCGAGATAGAGATCTTGGATGTCATCGGGCGAAGGTTTCAGCACGACCTGATACTGGTAGTAGTGCTGCAGGCGATTGGGGTTGTCGCCGTAGCGCCCGTCCTTGGGCCGCCGCGAGGGCTGCACGTAGGCGGCGCGCCAAGGTTCGGGGCCGATCGCGCGCAGGAACGTCGCCGTATGGAACGTTCCCGCGCCCATTTCCATGTCGTAGGGCTGCAGCAGGGCGCAGCCCTTGCTGCCCCAGTAACTCTGCAGCTTGAGGATGAGTTCCTGGAAGGTCAGCATGTGCGCGGTGACTGCGATGGATTCTACCGGCTTTCCTCAGCCCGACCAACGATCCGGACACGGCGGAACACGAGTGCGACGATGAGCGCAAGGCAAGCGAGCACGATCGGGTAGTTCCCGAGTTTCACATAAGGCGTTGCCCCGGAATGGCCTTGCACCTCACCCTCGAGGACGCCCTCCACAAACTGCGGCAACCTCGCGACGAGCCCGCCGCGGGGATCGATGATCGCGGTCATGCCGGTATTGGTCGCGCGCAGCATGGCGCGTCCGGTCTCGAGCGCGCGCATGCGCGATATCTGCAGGTGCTGGGCCGGAGCGAGCGAATCGCCGAACCAGGCGACGTTCGAGACGTTCACGAGCAGGGTTGCTTCAGGCAACTGGCGGATGATCTCCTCGCCGAAGGCGTCCTCCCAGCAGATATTCGGCGCGACGAGCTGCCCGGCAAGCGCGAGCGGTTTTGGATTTTCCGGGCCCAGTGAGAAATCCGAGAGCGGAATGGCAAATGTTTTCACGATCCAGCCGAAGCCGGCAGGCACGAACTCGCCGAAGGGAACGAGGTGCGACTTGTCGTAGCGCTGCGAAGGCGACGCTCCCACGCTGATCACGCTGTTGAAATAGCGTCCCTCGGAGTCCCGGATGGGCACGCCGATCAGAACGTCCGCGCGACGCCCGGCGGCGATCCGCTCGATGTCCCTCAGGTAGCTCGGGTCGACCGCGTCGAGGAAACGCGGAATGGCGGTTTCGGGCAGGACGATGAGCCGACCCTTGCTCGCTTCGATGAGGCGCTTGTAGATCGACAGAGTCATCGCGTATCGATCCGCCTTGAACTTCAGGTCCTGGGGGATGTTTCCCTGGAACAGGGCTACCTTGAGGGGGGCGCCCTGGGGCGAGGTCCAGTCGATCTGCTTCGCCAGCTGGCCGAGGCCGAAAGCGACTGCGAGAGCAACGCCGCTCGCGACACGGGCTTTCGGGGAGCCGGAGGTCACGACGACGAGCAGGCCCGCGCAAAGCGCGGTCGCGAACGACACGCCGTATACCCCGACAACTGGAGCCAATCCCGCGAGCGGGGAGTCAAGCTGGCTGTAACCGAGAGCAAGCCAGGGCACACCTGTGAAGACCCAGCCGCGCAACCACTCGAACAGCGTCCACGCCG
>WNER01000043.1_pt1 | contig 19826 bp, 14 predicted proteins | sample 5399921 | NCBI WGS metagenome assembly WNER01 (sample SAMN13153331, study PRJNA577476) | soil metagenome | isolation source: 20 cm grassland meadow soil 5 days after 1st rain plot 5 | place: USA:California | collected 2015-09-21 | reverse complement strand
GTTCGCATAGTGATCGCCCGATCCTTTGCCGGACGGTCCAGGGACGCATTCATCGGTCAACCACGTCTTGTAAGAGTCGTATCCATCAGCCGCGAGGTAACCCTTGGATCCGTAGAAAATGTTGCCGATCGTGTTTGTCTTCGCGTCCTTTGGTCCCAGCGATTGCTGTTTGTCAGCAGTCTTCTTGTCGGTCTTGTTTGCCGCGACCGCCGCATTCAACCCCGCAGCTGGAACGCCGCCGGCCCCATACGCGCCTGTCCCAATCTCCGCCTCGTGATTGGTGATCCAGTGACGCACTTCAAGCTCCAGCATCTTGCGCTTGCCATCCGGTTCGAAACAGAACGTCGCGTGCAGCGTATTTGGCGTCTCCTGGTCGTCCTGAAACATGAAATGTCCGCCCATCGCAGCCACGTGCACAGGAAACGCCACTCCCAACCCCCAACGGGCGATATCAATTTCATGGATGGCCTGATTCCCGACTTCGCCATTTCCTGTGTCCCAGATCCAGTGCCAGTTGTAGTGAAACCGGTTTTTCGTAAACGGCTTCATCGGCGCCGGTCCAGTCCACAGGTCGTAGTGCACGCCGGCCGGAACGGGCTCCTCGGGCGCATGCCCAATCGATGGCCTCCACTTGTAGCAAATCGCGCGCGCCAGATAAACATCGCCGATTGTGCCGTCGCTCAGGTGACGAATGCCTTCGATCATTCCGGGATTCGAGCGCGATTGGCTTCCATGCTGGCAAATCCGGTTGTACTTCTTCACCGCGCGCACCAGTTGCCGCCCTTCAAACCAGTTGTGCGAACAGGGCTTTTCTACGTAAACGTCTTTCCCCGCCTGGCACGCCCAGATGGCGATTAAGGAGTGCCAATGATTCGGTGTGGCGATGGAGATCGCATCAATATCTTTGTCCTCGAGCAGCTTGCGCACATCAACGTAGGACTTTGGCTTGGGCAGTCCTCGCTTCTCGACGTCCCCCAATCGCTGATTCAACACGGTTTCATCCACGTCGCAGAGAGCCGCAATGTCCGTGTTCGGGACACGCGAAAAGCCGCGGATGTGATCGTTGCCGCGGCCGCGCACTCCGCAGATGGCCACCCGGACACGATCGCTCGCGCCCAAAATTCGCGAATACCCCAAAGCAGTTGAAGCTAACGCGGTTCCGGCAACGCCGGCGCCGGTGGTCTTGAGAAAATCGCGCCGGGAAGCAGCTAAAGCGCACATACAACCTCCAGAATGACTCGTGTGGACATGGCAAGGCCCATTTCGACCTGCCAATCTTAATCCAACTCAGGGAAACTGGAGTGTTGAGAGTTCCTAAAGCGATTGTTTAGGCTGGATACGGGAGACATGGATGGAAATCGGCCGCTCGACGCTTGAGGTTGGCTGAAAGCTCCTTTCAGTTCTTTCGGTTTGACACTCTTCGGGACGCCTCCTATATTCCACTCAATGACAGCCACATCCATCAAATCACCACGCAAGAATGGTTCTTCCGCAGCTTCAGCCCGGCGCTTGAAGTCTGAACAAATTCTGGGCGAAGTACAGGACGTGCTGGCCTCCACGCAAGTTATTGATATTCATACGCATCTGTTTTCGCCGGCCTTTGGCAAAATTGGATTGTGGGGCATTGACAAGCTTCTGACCTATCACTATCTCGAGTCCGAGTTCTTCCGCTCCTCGGACACTACGCCGGAAGAATACTGGAAACTCTCGAAGACCGAGCGCGCCGACGCCATTTGGCAGGCGTTGTTTGTCGAGAACAGCCCCATTTCCGAATCAACACGGGGTGTCGTTGCCGTTTTAGACGCGTTTGGGCTTCCGACGAACGCTTCGGGATTGCAGGAGGCGCGGCGATTCTTCGGTGCGCAATCGATTCAGAGCCACACTCGAAAAGTGCTTCAGATCGCGGGCGCGAGCGACGTCGTGATGACTAACGATCCGCTCGACCCGGAAGAGCGTCCCGTTTGGATGAGTGGCGGCCAAAATCATCCCCAGTTCCATGCCGTCATCCGGTTGGACCGCATCCTTTGGGGTTGGCCCCAGCACTGGCAGCAGTTGGCTAGCGAAGGCTACGCAGTGGACGAGCGCGCGTCGGGAAAATCCATTGACGAAGTCCGCCGCTTCCTCGCCGACTGGCACAAACGCATGCGTCCGCTGTATATGGCCGTTTCGCTGGCTGACACTTTCCAATTCCCAGACGAGCGCAGTATCACCAGCAAGTTGTTAAGCGAAGCCGTATTGCCGTCCTGCCGTGAATTTGGTCTGCCGATGTCGCTGATGATTGGCGTGCGCCGGCAAGTCAATCCACGGCTGCGTCTTGCAGGCGATGCTGTCGGCAAGGCCGATCTGCGGTCCATCGAGAATCTGTGCCGCGAATTCCCTGAGAACCGCTTCTTGGTAAGCGTCCTCAGCCGTGAGAATCAGCACGAACTCGCTGTCTACGCCCGCAAGTTCAATAACCTGATGCCTTTCGGGTGCTGGTGGTTCCTCAATAATCCTTCTATCGTCGAGGAAATCACCAGGGAGCGCATCGAATTGCTCGGAACCAGCTTCATCCCCCAGCATTCCGACGCTCGCGTCCTCGAACAGGTCATCTACAAGTGGCACAACACTCGGCGGACGCTCGCACCTATCCTTGCGAATGCATATCAATTGCTTCTCGCTGACGGCGCGGAAATTACCCGGCAAAAAATTCAGCGCGACGTAAACCGCCTCTTCCGTACGAACTTTCAGAAATGGACAGGTTTCCGCGACGAGTGAGCCTGCAAGGACAGGAAACCCGTTTAGCGTTGCTCCATAAGCGCGTCGCGAAGAAAACTTGCAATGGATTCCGTGAGCTTCCGCGGACTCTCCGCTCGAATCATCGCCAGTGCCAGCTTTCTCGTTAGCCGGCGACCATCCACCCGCAGCTTTTGAAGAAAATGTGAGCCCCCGCGCAAAGCGTGTTCCGGAAGGATGGAATAGCCGAACCCGGACTCTACCAGCCGCTTGATGCCCTCGGTGTCCTCCGCCTCCATTTGCACGCGTGGCTGGACGCCGATCTCCCAGAAAAACTCGTCAATCGAGTGCCGCACATTGCTTCGTTTCGGATAAAGCAAGAAGGGAACATCCGCCAACTCGGCGGCGCGCACCGAACGAATATGGTTGCTGGCCGCCTTCTTCGCCGAGGGGCGGACAATAAGCAGTTCCTCATCGAACAACGGAACGATTTGAAGATTGTCTTCAGGAACCGGCAGCGTAATCAGCGCCAGATCGAACCGGCGGTCATGCAAACCTGCAATCATTTCCTCCGTAACGCTCACGGTCACCCGAATCTCGGCATTCGGGAAGCTGTTGCGCAATTGCCGCAGTGGCGGGCCAAGCTGATAGATCAGCGTGGTCACCCCGGTCGCGAAGTGAAAGGGGCGGCTGTCCTTCGTCACGTCGTTCTCAAACTCCTGCTGGATATGCCCCATCAGCTTCACAACTTCTTTGGCGCGTTCCGCAAGCCGCAGCGCCGCTGGCGTAGGAATGAGTCGCTTCCCACGTCGCACAAATAGTTCGGTATGCAGCTCCTCGGCCAGGTTGTGAAGCTGGAGGCTCACGGCGCCCGGGGATAGATGACTCTTCTCCGCCGCTTTCGTCATGCTGGGCGAGTCCATCACCGCGAGAAATAGTTCAAGTTGATGGACATCCATCAGTGCTCTCCGAAAGGCGCTCGCAACTTGTGTTCGGGTTTTGATCCCGGCACAGACCTTTCAAATAATAAAGTACAATGGTCATTTTTCAGAAGGGGTCGCTCTTGCTAAGATGCAAGGGCTTGAGACAAGCATGAGAATCATCCGCTACGAAGATCCATCTGGAAAGATTCACTTCGCCTCCCAACAGGGGGGCTCCCATCTGCGTATCGAAGGTAATCCGTTCGATGGTTTTCGTGTGACCAGCGACGCCGCGCAGATTTGCAGAGTCCTGGCGCCCGTGGCCCCCGCGATGATCTGGTGCATCGGCCAGAATTATCGCCGCCATGCCGATGAAGTCGGCATGGGAGTCACCGAATATCCTGTGGTATTCGCAAAAGGCCCCAACACGGTTCAGGATCCCAGCGAGCCGATTCGCATTCCTGTGAGTGCAAAGAGTACTCAAGTCGATTACGAGGGCGAGCTGGTTGCCGTCATCGGGAAGAAATGTAAAGACGTTTCCCGCGAACGAGCCCTCGACTACGTCGCAGGCTACACCTGCGGAAACGATGTCAGCGCGCGCGATTGGCAATTGAAAATGGGCGGCAGCCAGTGGTGCCGGGGCAAGAGTTTTGACACCTTTGCGCCCATCGGTCCGTGCCTTGCAACGCCCGATTCCATCGGCGATCCCGGAGAGCTTCACATTCAAACGGTCGTTAACGGCCAAACCATGCAGAACGCCAATACCCGCGACATGATCCACGACGTGCCCGCCCTGATCGCTTTCCTCAGCCAAAGCACGACTCTTCTCCCCGGCACGCTCATTTTCACCGGTACTCCAAGCGGCGTGGGCATGGCCCAGGTTCCGCCGTTGTGGATAAAAGACGGCGATGAAGTCAGCGTTACGATTGAAGGGATTGGAACTCTGACAAACCGTGTCTGCGGCGCACCAAGTTGACGCCGCGGCGGCAAGTTATGCTTCTCAGAGTGCCTCTGGTTCGGGCAAGGCCCCGCGGTTAGAATGAGCAGGCAAAAAACTCAAGACCTTGTCGAAAAACGCTCTTACTTGTTATCCCGAGCCGGCTTGCCGCAGGCAGGCGAAGCGAGGGGAGCTGCTTTTTTGAAAAACCCAAGGCCAACGAGTTGCTAAGGGCAAAGTCGAGATGCCAGGTTACGGAACAACGCAAAGCCAGGTCTTGCAGCTGGACCCGCGCGACAACGTTCTCGTGGCCCTCACAGACCTGCGGAAGGGCGAGCGCATCAGCTTTCACGCAAAAGACTACGTGCTGTCCTCGGATGTTCCCGCCAAGCATAAGTTTGTTACTCAAGATCTCGCCGCGGGCGCAGAAGTGATTATGTACGGCGTGCTGGTTGGCAAAACGCTTGAAGCCCTTCGACGCGGCGATCTGCTCTCCACACGCAACATTCGTCACGCCGCGGCTGCTTTTCACGAGTCCGAAAAAGTCGGCCGCGCCTGGACGCCGCCTGACGTTTCCGCGTGGCGCAACAAGACCTTCGCCGGCTTTCATCGCGCAGACGGCCAGGTCGGATCCCGCAACTATTGGCTGGTTCTTCCGCTCGTCTTCTGTGAGAACCGCAATCTTGCCGTTCTTAAGCAGGCTTTCGAGGAAGAGCTTGGCTTTGCCGCGCCTCAAGTCTATCGTCGCCAGGTTGCCGAACTCGTCCGCCTCTATCGCGAGGGAAAGCCCGGCGAACTAAAGAGCTTGTCCTTCAGCGAAATGCAGCCGGGAAAACCCTCTCCCAGAGTGTTTCGTAATGTGGATGGCATCAAATTCCTGCTGCACGAAGGCGGCTGCGGCGGCACGCGCGAAGACTCCAACAATCTCTGCGGCTTGCTCGCCGGCTACATCCATCATCCGAATGTGGCAGGCGCCACGGTTCTCAGCTTGGGATGCCAGCATGCCCAGGTCCAAATCCTGCAAGAGCAAATCAAGCGCCGCGACCCCCATTTCAACAAGCCTCTGCTCATCTTCGAGCAGCAAAAGAGCGCTTCCGAAGCCTCCATGATCTCGCAGGCCATCCGCGAAACTTTTCTCGGTCTCGTCGAGGCAGACAAAGCCGAGCGCAAACCCGCCTCGCTTTCACAACTGACTCTCGGCCTGAAGTGTGGCGGCTCCGACGGTTTTTCCGGCCTCTCCGCCAATCCCGCCATCGGGCATACTGCAGACTTGCTCGCCGCGCTGGGCGGCCGCGGAATCCTCTCCGAATTTCCAGAGCTCTGCGGCGTCGAGCAAGAACTGATCGACCGTTGCGTACGAAAGGAAGTCGGGGACCGCTTCGCGCAACTCATGCGCGATTACGCGGCTCGCGCAAAAGCCGTTCTCTCCGGTTTTGAAATGAATCCCTCGCCTGGAAATATCCGCGACGGCTTGCTCACCGACGCCATGAAGTCCGCGGGCGCCGCCAAGAAGGGCGGCACCTCGCCCGCCACCGCGGTTCTGGATTATCCCGAATATTCCAGTGAGCCGGGCCTCAATCTGCAATGCACGCCAGGCAATGACGTCGAGTGTGTGACCGCTCAAGTGGGAGCGGGTGCAAACGTGGTCTTGTTTACCACCGGGCTGGGGACGCCCACGGGCAATCCCATCGTCCCGGTCTTGAAAATTTCCACCAATTCGAGTCTCGCGCGGCGCATGCCCGATATCATTGACATCGATTGTGGTGGCATCATTTCCGGCGAAACGACCATCGAGCAAATGGGCGAGACCATCCTGGACCGCGTGGTTCAGGTCGCAAGTGGTGAAGCCCGCACCAAAGCGGAAATGCTTTCGCAAGACGATTTCATCCCCTGGAAGAGAGGAGTCTCCCTCTGACCAACCTCGGGAAACATTCCAACGGGTTTCGCCTTGACGGCAAAGTCGCTGTCGTAACTGGCGCGGCCAGCGGGATTGGACGCGCCATCGCGCGAAGATTTGCGCAAGAAGGGGCCGTGGTCCGCGTCGTGGACCTCAACGAAAAAGATGCCAACGCAGCTGCTCAAGAAATCACGGAGGCCGGAGCATGCGCCACTGCGCACGTCTGCGACGTTGGAAATCAACGCAGCGTAACGGAACTGTTTCAAAGGTTTCCAGCGCCGCAGGCCGCCAATATTCTCGTGAACTGCGCCGGCATTTCCCACATCGGCAAGCTCGAGTCCACCACGGAAACCGACTTTGACCGCATTTTTCTCGTAAACGTGAAAGGCATTTACAACTGCATGTACGCGGCCATCGGCTCGATGAAGGCCAACGGCGGCGGAGTCATTGTCAATATGGCCTCCATCGCCGCTACTGCCGGCCTCGCCGATCGTTTTGCCTATTCCATGAGCAAAGGAGCGGTCCTCTCCATGACCCTCTCCGTTGCACGCGACTATTTGCCGCATAAGATTCGCTGCAATTGTATTTCGCCCGCGCGCGTCCACACCGCCTTCGTGGACGGTTACTTGAAAAAGAATTATCCCGGCCGTGAAAAGGAAATGTTTCAAAAACTTTCCGAAACGCAGCCCATCGGCCGCATGGCCGATCCGGAAGAAGTGGCGGCGCTGGCCCTGTTTTTGTGTTCCGACGAAGCGGCTTTCATCACCGGTACGGATTATCCGATCGACGGCGGGTTTTTCAATCTCCACGGATGAGCCGGGGGAATTTGTGTCTCGGTGGAAAATGAGAATCGATGCGCACCAGCACTTCTGGCAATACAATGCTGTCCGCCATTCTTGGATCACCGAGGAAATGTCTCTCCTCAAGCGCGATTTCATGCCCGAAGATCTCGACGACGACCGTAAAGCCGGCAACATTGACGCCACCATCGCCGTCCAAGCCGACCAATCCGAGGAGGAAACCCTCTTCCTCCTCCAACTCGCCCAGCGCCACTCCAGCATCGCCGGCGTCGTCGGATGGGTCGATCTTTGCTCACCGCACGCCGCCAAACGCCTGAAGCACTTCTCGCAGTTCGACAAGCTCCGCGGCTTCCGCCACCTTGCCCAGGACGAACCTGACGAGCGTTTCCTCGCCCGCGCCGATTTCCTCCGTGGCATCGCCTGTCTCCGCGAATTCGGCTTTACCTACGACATTCTCGTTTACCCCGAGCAGTTGCCCGCCGCCCTCGAACTCGTCGCCCATTTTCCCGAACAAAAATTCGTCATCGACCACATCGCCAAGCCCGAAATCAAAGCGCGCAGCCGCTCCGGTTGGGCCGTGCTCATGCAAAATATCGCCGCGAAGCCCAACGTCTATTGCAAGGTTTCTGGCCTCGTCACCGAAGCCGACTGGAAAAACTGGAAGAAGGAGGATTTTCGCCCCTATTTGGATGTAGTCTTTGATGCCTTCGGTCCGCGCCGCTTGATGTTCGGCTCGGACTGGCCCGTGTGCCTGCTCGCCGCCGGCTATCAACAGGTGCTCGAAATCATCGAAAATTACGTTCAGGATTGCGCGGCGGACATCAAGGACAAAATCTTCGGCGGCAATGCAGCGGAGTTCTATCAGTTGAAAGCGGCGAAACGTGGACTTGCAGCTTAAAGACAAGGTCGTCCTTGTTACCGGCGGCGGGAAGGGAATTGGCGCGGCCATCGTACGCGGCTCTGCGCGCGAAGGCGCCGTCCCCGTCTTCGTGGACAAAGACGTGGAAGCCGCCAATCAGCTCAAAAAAGACCTTTGCGACGCCGGCGCGAAATGCGGCCTCATCATCGCGGACGTCATTCCGCCCGAAAACTGCGCCGCCATCGTCGAGCAGACGGTCCGCGAATTTGGCCGGCTCGATGTCCTCGTCAACAACGTCGGAGTAAACGACAACGTCGGCCTCGAAACCGGCTCGCCTGAAAAGTACGTCAAGTCTCTGCAACTGAATCTGCTGCATTATTACAACATGGCGCACTACGCTCTCCCTTCGCTAAAAAAAGCGCAAGGCAACATCGTAAACATCGCGTCCAAGGTCGCCATGACCGGCCAGGGGAAAACCTCCGGCTACACTTCCGCAAAAGGAGCAATCCTCTCCCTCACGCGCGACTGGGCTTGCGAATTGCTCCCTTACGGCATGCGCGTGAACGCCCTCGTTCCCGCTGAAGTCATGACTCCCCTTTACAAGTGGTGGCTCAACACGTTTCCCAATCCAGAGGAAAAACTCCAGCACATCGTCTCCAAAATTCCGCTTGGCAAGCGCATGACGCAGCCCGAAGAGATTGCCGCCATGGTCCTGTTCCTGATTTCGCCCCAGGCCAGCCACATCACCGGCCAGCACGTTCTTGTCGACGGCGGCTACGTTCATCTCGATCGCGCTTTGACCTGATCCACAACCCCTATCCAACGGAGGAAACTTGGCGCCACCATCCGCCCCGCTCACCGAACGAAAACATGTCTTGCCGTTCATTTTGATCACCAGTCTCTTTTTCCTCTGGGCCTTCGGCGTCAATCTAAACGATGTCCTCATTCCGCACTTTAAAGCTGCGTTCAGTCTGAGCGACTTTCAATCCTCCTTCATCCAAGTGGCCTTCTTCGGCGGCTACTTTCTTGCGGCGCTGGTCGCTGGCCGCCTCATGGAGCGCATCGGCTACCACAGCGGAATCCTCATTGGCCTGTTTCTCTGCGCCGCGGGAGCGCTCCTCTTCGTCCCCGCCGGTTCGCTCGGCGTCTACGGACTCTTCCTCCTTTCTTCGTTCGTGCTCGCCTGCGGCCAAAGCTTCCTCGAAGTCGCCGCCAATCCCTACGCGACGATTCTCGGCGCGCCCGAAAGCAGCGAGCGCCGCCTCAATGTCGCGCAATCGTTCAATGGCGTCGGTTACGTCGTCGCGCTTTATGTCATCGGGCCCATGATCCTTTCCGCGACGGTGCCGAGCGCCGGCGAGCTCGCACGCCTCAGCCCCGCGGCCTTGCAGGCCTATCGCGCGGCGCAAACCGCCACGGTGCGCATTCCGTATTTGGTCATCGGCGGTATTTTCCTTGTGGTGGCAGCGATTATTTACTTCGCGCATCTGCCGGAAATCCGCGAGTCCGCCGCGCCCGAGGAAGCCGGCGCTTCCGCAAGCTGGCGCGGCGTTCTCGCGCACAAGCATCTGGTCACCGGCGTTATCGCCCAATTTCTCTATGTCGGCGCGCAAGTTGGAGTCGGCAGCTTCGTGATTCGCTTTGTAATGCACGCGCAGCCGCTTCTTGGCCCGCGCGCAGCTGCCCGATATTTGGTGATGCACGCCGTGGGCTTCATGATTGCACGCTTCGCCGGTTCCGCGCTCATGAAGACGATTCAGGCGGCGCGCCTCTTGGCCGTTTTCGCCGCTGGCGCGCTGGTTTGCGCAGTCGTCGCCACTTCCAGCGCCGGCATCATCCCGATTTACGCGGTCGTGTTGATCGGCTTCTTCCACTCCATCATGTTTCCCACGATTTTCGCCCTGGGAATAAAGAATCTTGGCCCGTTCACCAAGCGCGGCTCGTCGCTGCTCATCATGGCCATTAGCGGAGCCATGGTGGTTCCGCCGATCATGGGCAAAATCTCCGACCTCTCGAACATTCAGCGCTCCTTCTGGGTTCCGCTGCTTTGTTACGCCTACGTTTTGTATTTCGCGGTAGCAGGGTACAAACCCAAACCGGCGCTCGCGGCGACGGAAACTGCCGCCGCTGAGGTCTAACGACGACCGCCGAGGTCCAAAAACAAAATGACCAAACGCTACTGCCTGACGCTGGACTTGAAGGACGATCCGAAACTGATTGCCGAATACCGGCGCTACCACGAAAAAATCTGGCCGGAGATCACGAAAAGCATTCGCGACGCGGGAATCGAAGACATGGAGATTTATCTCCTTGGGACGCGGATGTTCATGGTGATGGAAGTGAGTGAGGGCTTTTCGTTTGAAAGGAAGGCGAAGGCCGACGCGGCGAATCCCAAAGTCCGCGAGTGGGAAGAGCTGATGTGGAAGTTCCAGAAGCCGCTGCCCAACGCCAAACCCGGCGAAAAGTGGATGCGACTGGAGAGGATTTTCAAGTTGGACCAGTGAGCGTTCCGGACCAAAATCAGGCGTGGCCGATACTATCTGGGTACCCCACCCTCTCCCCAGTTTTTTTGTAACTGCGCATTCCAAAGCACTTAGCTCTCGGCATAAGGCGTTTAGAATGAACAGTTCCATCGGGTGTCCAGAAATGCGCATTCTAAAGGGGTTAGGGCGCGTCAAGAATGGCGCGGGTTGAGGTATTACTTCTGAGATAATTCGCCGGTGCGAAAGCGTGCCGCGGGCCGGGGGAGGGACGGAAAACGGGGATCGGAACTAACTCGGAGGACTCCGAGGACGCAGAGTACCCTGAGGTTGGTCGGAACCCTCGATGCTCGGGGTGAAGGTGTAGCGGGGGCTATTTGAAGGACCGCCGGGCGGGGGGACATAGAGTGCAGGCTTGGGCCTGCTCACCAGAAAAGAAAGGATAGCACATTATTAGCGATTGGTAAGATATTATTCCGGGAAAGGCTGAAATCGATGGTTGAATGGTCGTGGAGACGGGTCGAAAGGTTTTAGCGCACAGGGAGCGAAGCAAGAAGAAGGCAAAGTATAGGTCGTAGAGCGGGATATTCCGGCTGCTGCCCGGAATTTGCGATGTCCTGCAAAGAGAAGAGCGGACGGCCTCGGAAGGCCGTCCCTACAAAGAAGCGGAAAAAGCGAAGATGCCGATCTAATAGCGGCGCTGCATTCAATTCTCAGAATGGCAGTATAATCCGCGTCGATTGGGGGCGGAGGGGAGATCATGGGAACGCAGATTGCGCCAATGTTGGCGGTGAGCGACGGAAGGGCCGCGATCGCATTTTACAAGGCGGCGTTTGGCGGGACGGTGCTGTGGGAACTGGACGGCGCGGTGGCGGGATTGGAGATTGACGGCGCGCCGTTTTTTCTCGCGGAAGAGGCGCCCGAGTATGGCACGCGCGGGCCGGCGTCAGCGGGATTCACCACGGTGCGGATTGAGCTGTTTGTAGACGATCCGGTGGCGGTCCATCGAAAAGCGTTGGCAGCAGGAGCGCGAGAGCACAGTCCCGTGCGGGAGCACGAGCACGAGACGAAGGGGCCGCGGCCGATCCGGCGGATGCTCCAAGGCGCGGTGCTGGATCCGTTTGGGCATCTGTGGCTGATAGGGAAGTTCCTGGAGTAGCGAGGAAAGCGGAATTAGGAGAAGAACAAAAAGCAGGGAGCGGAAGAACCGGGGATAGAAATTCAATTGATACTCTCACTGCGGAATGCGGTAGGAAATACCAGCGTCGGGCAACCGCGCAAAAATGTGGAAAAAAGAGGCGCGGACCGCTTCGGTTGCCTATCTATTTGGCTTATGCAGGTTGATACGACGGATCTTTTATATCGCTTACAAACTTTCTAGAGACACTTCTGGTAAACACGTGTCCTGATACCTAGATGTGGACATTGCCGAGAGCTTTAGATGTCGCCAAAGACAGGACCTTGACACCCCCAACTCTGTGTTCTAAGTTTCCGCACAAGCTAGCACAGCGCAAGTTTTGAAAAATTAGTTTTAAGGCTTTTTGGCGCGCCGCAGCATTGCAGAGTCATCGCTGCCACCCGCATCCGGGTGCTTTGGCTTTTGCAGTTTCTGCTCACGACGTACCGGAAGAAGGTACCCGTGTACCGGTCTTACGAGATTCTTGAAGTTTTGCAGGATGGTTCCACCATAAGGCGAAACGTGGTCTCCGACCTGGAATTTGCCAAAGTAACGCTCGAAGCTTTAGCCAAACACACCACAAACGAATGCATCGCCGCCGATGAAAGAACCCACCAGATTGTCGCGCAGTTGAATATCCCTCCGACAAAGCGAATGCTCAAACGGATTTTCCAGATTGCTTACGACGAAGAAGCCGGTCTACGCAGAGCCGAGCTGCTGAGAAGCCGCGGCTACGGCGTGATTTCTGTTTTGGGCAACGAAGCCGCCAAAGTTCTCCTATCCTTCATCCAGAAATACGACCTCTTCATCATTGGTCACGCCGCACCGGAGGAATGCAGGGAAGAAATGTTGAACTGGCTGAGAGAGAAATACCCGGAGGTCAAAATCCTGGCCTTGAATTCGCCGCATCAGCCGCTTCCCAATGCCGATTGCAATGCGTTAGCGAGCGACGCTGAAAGCTGGCTGTTGTTGATCGCAGAACGTGTCGCGATGAGCGTTCTGCACGCTGGATCCTGATTGCCTCTTTGGCCCGCGCCAGCCGTTTTGGCGGTCGCTTGCTTTTCATCGTTTGCTTTTCATAAGTTCTCGCCCGTAACATACGCGAATACATGAACAGAGGAAAGGTAACGATGGCAGCGGTCATTTTTCTATTCATTTTTCTATTGGTGGGCTGCGGCAAGCCCAGCCGGATAAGACGAGTGGTCGTCTCCTATCCGGAACACTGGAATGACAGGGAAAGCCGAAACTGCGTGCTGGCAGGCGATGACCCCGTCAGCAAGCTCCCGCATCTGAATTGTGACCTTCCGGCAACAGATAAACCGCGAAGCCGAATGTTGATTATGGACGTGAAGTTTGCTACCACTCCGGAGAGGCAGCAGTACGTTGAATGGACTTGCCGGCGAACCCATAGCTCTCTCATCTGTGGGAATTAACCTGCGCGAAAGAACAGCCAGAAAGCCACGGGGACGCCCCGACAAGGCCGGGTTAAGCGCCGTTGCAGCAAAGTGCAAGGAAAGGTCTGGATCACAAGGTGAAGCAGCGACCAACCAATAGACCGAAAAGGTGGTAGAGGCGTTAACGATTCCTCCGTTACGGAGCGAAAAGACATCGAAAGAACAGGAAAACTCGCGCCGCAATGCGGGAATGGCACGGGCGATTGCGTAAAGTTTACAAACCGCGCGCAGATTTACGCTGACATAGAAACCCTTAGGTTTCGGGTAACACGTCGCAACACGCAAATTCCACAGGACTTACACGGCGGGCCGTTTGGCCCCTAAATCGCAAACCCTAACTGTGCCAAGGCTCCTCATCCCTATTTAGTCCCCAACAACCGGAGGCCAAAACCCTGTGACAGGGCCGGGAACTCGTAGTGTGTCCGCCCTGCGGCAAGACAGCAAAAAGCGAGTCGAGGTAAGGACTCATGAAGCCAACCATCTTGCTTGTGGAAGTTGCTTCGGACGATCGAGAAAACCAGAGAGCCTTCCTGGAGAGCCAAGGCTACGAAGTCCTTATCGCGGAAAGCGAGGAAGCCGCGGAGCAATTGTGCGTGCAGCTTCAGCCCGACCTGGTGCTGCTGCACGAGCATCATCCGCGACTCGCGGGCGCCGATCTTTGCCGCCGGATGAAGCAAGACCCTCTCAATAAGCTGACTCCCATCGTGTTGATTTCCTCCTCGCCGACTCCAGCAGAAGCCCTGCGAGCGCGAGAAGCCGGCGCGGCAGATTACTGGGAGACGCCATGCTCTCTGCGCAACGCGCTGGGGCGTATTGAAGCGTTCCTGCGGCTCAAGAACTACATTGACGAGCAGGCCAAGGCGGTGATCCTGGCACTGGCGCACAGCGTGGAAGCTAGGCACTCCGTTACGGGCGACCATACCGGCCAGCTTGCGGATTACGCCGCGAAGCTCGGCGAGAACCTGGGGATGACGGAAGAAGAGCTGGAGGAATTGCGCCTGGGCTGCCTGCTTCACGACATTGGGAAAGTGGCCATTCCCGACAGTATTCTTCTCAAACCGGAGCGGTTGAACGCCGAAGAGACCGAGGTCGTGCGGCAACATCCCGTCACGGGAGAAAAAATCTGCGCGCCGCTGAAATCGCTTCGGCGAATCCTTCCGATGATCCGGCATCACCATGAGCGGATGGACGGAAGCGGCTACCCGGACGGCTTGAGCGGCGAAGAAATCCCTTTCCAGGCGCGCATCCTGCAAATTGCGGACGTCTATGATGCGCTGATCAAAGACCGGCCGTACCGGGGAGGGCTTACTCCGGAGGAAGCCCTGGAAATTCTTCGCGGGGAGGCGGCGCAGGGCTGGCTCGACGCGGGGTTGGTTTGGAAATTTTGGCAAATCTGCCAAACGGGCGAATGCCTTCCGGTAAAAGGCCGATCCATGCTGGCGTCGTACAACACGTAGCAGAAAGGCAAGGCGACGGGCGGCGAGGGGGGGTGGTTAGCGTTAAGCCTCGCGGGCGGCGCCTTTGGTAGCGTCCCAGAGCATTTTTTTGCCGGAGCGGTAGGAGAGATTCACCATGTGACCCGCGGCGGCTGCGTGGTGGCCAACTTCCGCTGACTCGTAGGTCGGCTGGCGCGTGCGGACGGCATCGAAGAAGTTCGCCAGGTGAAGGACGGTTGGGTCCGGTTTGGCGTCAAAGGCGATATTTTCCGGCGCGGGCTTTGAGCCGGTTCCGTCGGATTCCTGACGATGGTCGCCCTGATTCATGAACTCTTCCTGCATCGCCTTGGGCCAGCTATCGATCGAGTAGTCGTAGCCTTCGCGTTTGTACTCTGCTTGTTCGGTCATGGCTGTGGTTGGGAGAAGGGAGAGCGAGCCGTCTGTGCCGAGGAACTGGATGCCGTGGCCCTCCGCGGAAGCGCTGTTGAACGTGGAAGACATGCACACGCAAAAGTCGCCGTAGTCGAAGAGCGCGTCGAGGGTATCGGGGACCTCGCGCCCATCCCGCCGGAACAGGATTCCGCCGCAGGCGACCACGCTTCTTGGCATTTCAGCGCCCATCAGAAAGTGGATGGAGGTAATGAGGTGGACGAAAAGGTCGGTGGAGATGCCGCCAGAATAGTCCCAATACTTGCGATAGCGGAAGACGCGCTCGGGACTGTAGGGCACTTTGGGGGCAGAGCCGAGCCATTCCGGCCAATTGAAATTGACGCCTTCTTGCAGGTCGAGCGGAATGGGATAGTTCCATGCGCCCGTGGAGCTGTTGCGATTGTAAGCGGCGGTAACCTTGGTGACTTTGCCGAGCTTGCCGGAAGCGATGATCTCGCGGGCCTTCTTGTGCTGGTCGGAAGAGACCCATTGGCTGCCAGCTTGGACGATGCGCTTGTAGCGCCGCGCCGCTTCAACTATTTTGGGGCCGTCTTCAATCTGATGGGTCATGGGCTTTTCGACGTAGACGTCTTTGCCGGCGCTGAGCGCGTCGAGCACGATGGGCAAGTGCCGATGATCGGGCGTGGCGATGACCACGGCGTCAATGTCTTTGCGGTTGAGCAGTTTTTTGTACTGAGCGAAGTTGGTGTCGATTTTGCCGTCGGTGCGCTCCTTGGCGCGCGAGAGGTGGCCCTGGTAACAATCGCAGACCTCGACCAGGTTGGCTTGTCCGGTTTCTTTGGCGGCTTCGAGCAGAATGTTGCCGCGAATTCCGAAACCGATGAAGCCCAGGTTGACACGGTCGCTGGGGCCGGCGGGCTTCGGCAAAGGCGAGGGTGGAAAATCGAGCCAGTTGCCGTTGAGCATAAGGCCCAGGCCGGCGGCGCCGGTGGCGCTTTGGAGCATGAAGTCACGGCGGGTAGATTTTGACATTGGTCGTCTCCTCAGATGTCTCCCTCATCAGACCGCATCTTGGCGCTGGTTGGGTGGAAAGGCAAGAGGGGAGCGGGGAGCGCCGAAGATTGCGCGTATCCCTGGGCAAACAGGGCTCCTAACGTTACCTTGGCGTATAAACCTCCCTGGCGCTGGGAACCGAGAAGAAGAGGCGGGAAAAATGCTGAAGGCCTTCTCCGGTTTAGAGAGAAGGCCTTCAGGAACAGACTCAAAAATCGCCTATGGGAACGCCAAATATGTCCAGAGGTCGTTCAGGTAGCCTGGAGGAGCGCCGGTGGAGGAATCGAAGCCCTCTCCACCGAACACCCAGACGTAGCGATTAACGTCAGGCTGCCAGATGGCGACGCCGCGCCGCCCGCCAACGATGTTGTTCACATAGGGTATGCCATTGGTGAGGTAGGCGCCGCTCTGGTTGACGTTGCTCGAACCTTTCCACCAGATCCACTGGCCGCTGCTGGCTTGGTATTCCCAGATGTCGTTTAGGAAGCCGACGGGTTGGGTGACGACGGAACCATATCCAAAGCCGCCAAAGAAAAAGAGATTGTTGTTGGGGTCGGTCCAGCCCACGGCGCCCCAACGCGAGCCAGGGAAGTTGCCGGCAGCTGCGACGGTTTGAGTGCCATAGGCCCCGTTCTGATTGGCAAGGCCGGTTGGGCCGCCGCCAGAAACCCACGTCCACTGACCGCCGGTGAACTTCCACAGGTCGTTCAGGGTCGCGCCTACTCCCGGAGCGATGCTGGTTCCGATGGAGTCAAGACCGAAACCGCCAAAGAGCCAAACGGTTCCGGTGGAATCGACCCAAAGAGTCCCATTCTGGCGGCCGCCAGGAACGTTGCTGGCTCCTGCTGTTCCCAGCGTGCCATAAACGCCATTCTGGCCGGCCACGTTTGATCCGGACACCCAGGTCCATTGAGCGGTGGCGATGTTGTACTTCCAGAGGTCGTTGAGGAGACCGATCGTGCCTGCGGAGTCTACGCCTTGGCCGCCAAAGAGCCAAACGTTACCCGCCGCGTCGGTGAAGTTGGCGGCTGCCCAGCGTCCGCCGGGGATGTTGGTGGTTGCCCCAGTGCCTAGCGTGCCGTAAACGCCGGATTGGTTGAAATTGTTGGAGCCCCCGCGCCAGACCCAATTGCCGAGGAAACTGCCATCGGTTGCGGAAGTGCCGGGAACGAATTCCCAAATGTCGTTGAGGAGTTCGGCATCAAGGCCGGTGGAAGCATAGCCTTGGCCGCCAAACATCCAGAGGTTGTTGGAAGCGTCGGTCCAGGTTACGCCGCCCCAGCGCGAGCCAGGCTTGTTTACCAAGGGGTTGGCAACGCCCAGCGCACCGTAAACGCCACTTGCGTTGATGACTTCCAATGAGGGCCAAGTGCCATTGAGTTATTGGCCAACGTCCGTGGGGTTCCAAACGCCATTGAAGAACCAAATGTCATTCAACAGTCCAGGACCTTGCGCTCCATAAGGAGATAGCAACGGGAAGCCGAAGCCGCCGAACAGCCACTTGTGGCCGGCGCTGTCGCTCCAGGTCATGGCAAAGTCGCGGCCGCCGGGAGTGTTGAGGTCCTGAATGGGGATGGGCGTTGCCGCTGTGGCGTAGTTATCGGCTTTGTTTGTGCTGCTGATGTACCACGAGAGCCAGTTCCAGTCGTTGTGCTGGCAATCGACGAGCACATCGGACACATTGGCCTTGGCCAGGCCCGTGTAATTGAAGACATTGCACGGTTGAGGCTGGCTGGTCGGCTGCAAAAACACAGAGACGTTATAAATGCTGCCGTTTGTGATGGACGTCGGGAACGTAAAACTGGTGTTCCCGGTGACGAAGAGGTTGTCGCCCGCGTTGTCCTGGATTTCCAGCGTGTTGCCCGCGCCGGGAACAAGGCCGACCACCGAGCCGCCAATGGTGAAAGCGGGCTGAGGACAAATGATTTGCACGTTGGTGATAGGGCCGTTGGCAGTGCCGGTGCCATTGAGAACGGTGCAAGTTTGGCCCGGGTTCGCTGGCTGCGTAAGAATCGTCACGGCATAAGCTGATCCCGCGGCAAGTGGCGTGGCGAAGGTAAAATTTACGCCGCCCGTGCCAGAAATGTTGAGGTTGTCCTTGGTGTTGTCCTGCAAGACCATACCTGTTCCCAGCAGGCCGGAAATGGTTCCGCCAATGGGGAAGATGTTGCCACAAGTCACCTGAACATTGGCGACGTTGGCAAGGGCAGTGCCTGTGGCGTTGGTGACGCTGCAATTCTGTGTGGGAGTCGAAGGCTGCGCCTTAACCGTAACTTTATACGTGCTGCCGCTGGCGATCTTGGTCGCAAACGTAAAAGTGCCGCCCGCCGCGATGGTGAGGTCGTCGCCGCCGTTATCCTGAAGGATAAGGCCGCTGCCGGTCAGGCCCACGACCGAGCCGCCAATGGTGAACGGACCGGCGGATGTGCCTCCCCCCGTACCACCGCCGCCGGTGCCGCCGCCAGTGCCACCGCCCGTGCCGCCACCGGTCGGGCGCTTCAGGCTGCAGGAGCTGGCAAACAGGGCAATGCCAAGAAAAGAGGCAAACAGCAAGATCTTGGGGGCAACTTTCCTCACGGTAATTCTCCTTAGACCCTCGCCGGTCATTCGATCTCCGGTGGAGTGAAGCCGTCAGGGCTTACTCCGCCCGCATAAGGCTGCACGCCTGAAGTGGCAACCCAACTTGGTTGCATCAAGAGAGAGTTGTGCGCGCTTCCCTTCGAGGATGCCTTCTGCGCGTTCAGAATAGGGTGGTCATAGTACTGAGGCAATTAGCAGGTAGAGCATCTGTGCCCACCTCATTACTGACGCTTAGAGAACCGAGAATTGGGTGAGGGCCGGCAGAAGGGGCGTTTGGGGACGAGAAATCGTGGGGAATCGAATGGTTAAGATTTGAAAGTGAGGGAGGCACCTGATATATGTCATGGTTCGGGCGATGGGGCGAAGCTCGAAGATCGAAATACGAAATTCGAGAAACGAAACTCGAAAAAATAAGCGGACAGGGCGAGATCAATCAAGACGGGCGGGCCAAGCCCCGGTATTGCAACCCGCGGGCACGATATATCGTGCTTCCACGGGCAGAGAAGAGGGCATAGCAGCGACTGCCGCGGCAGGCTGGCTGTGCTCTACAAGAGCTAAGGGCGTGATAGGACGAGGAGAGCGATGAAGATTAGGGATGCGAAGGTAATTGTGTGCAGCCCGGGGCGGAACTTCGTGACGCTGAAGATCACGACCGAAGACGGGATTTACGGGCTGGGAGACGCGACGGTGAATGGGCGGGAACTGGCGGTGGCCAGTTACTTGACCGACCATGTGATTCCGCTGCTGATTGGGCGCGACGCGAGGCGCATCGAGGATATTTGGCAATACCTTTACAAAGGAGCGTACTGGCGTCGCGGGCCGGTGACGATGTGCGCGATTTCTGCCGTGGATATGGCGCTGTGGGACATCAAAGGCAAGGCGCTGAACGCGCCGGTGTATCAGTTGTTAGGTGGCGCGTCGCGCGAAGGCGTGTTGGTCTATGGACACGCGAGCGGGCAGGACATCGAAGACACCGTCAAGGCCGTGGCTGAGTATCAGAAGCTGGGATACAAGGCGATTCGCGCGCAGAGCGGGATTCCGGGAATACCGAGCACGTACGGCGTGGGGCACGGGAAAATGTACTACGAGCCCGCGACAAAAGACGCACCGCAGGAAGATGTGTGGAGC
>WNER01000036.1_pt1 | contig 20620 bp, 14 predicted proteins | sample 5399921 | NCBI WGS metagenome assembly WNER01 (sample SAMN13153331, study PRJNA577476) | soil metagenome | isolation source: 20 cm grassland meadow soil 5 days after 1st rain plot 5 | place: USA:California | collected 2015-09-21 | reverse complement strand
GCACCAGATGTCGTCGAAATCCCATTGAAGATAGCGGAGAACCACGAGGTCCAGCAGGCCATCATTGTCTAAATCAACCCAAGCAGCACTGGTGGACCAGCCGGAACCCGCTGCGCCCGCCTTCTCGGTGACGTCAGTAAAAGTGCCATCCCCATTATTGTGATACAGCTTGTTCCCGCCGTAAGCCGTGACATAGAGATCTTCGTAACCATCGTTGTCATAATCACCGACGGCAACGCCCATGCCATAGCCGACGCCCTGTAGGCCAGCTTTCTCGGTCACGTCCTCAAAAGTACCGTCGGGCTTTTGATGATAGAGCCGGTTCCAGTAATTGGGACCGCTCTTCTGGGGGATTGAGCCCTTTGAAGTGGGATCCTGAAGAGGAGCGCCGTTAACCAAAAAAATGTCGAGCCGACCGTCGTTGTCATAATCGAATAGGGCCACCCCGGCACCCATAGTTTCGGGCAAATAGTGCTTGGGGGTGTGGGAAGAGAGGTAATTGAAGCGAATTCCCGATGCCGAAGCGATTTCGACAAACTTACCGGGAAATGCCTTCTGCGAATCGGGCGTGGAACCCGATTGCTGAGCAGCAACCACTTCCATCAAAAGAACGAAAAGAAAAGCCCCCGAGAAAACGCGCATATCTCATTGATATTACAGCATATGAGCGTATAAGCCTCGTCTTGCGACCGCGGCTGCCAGCAATTCCAAGGGAAGGACCATAGATAACTGTTGGTAGTTGAACCAGTTACGGGGGAACGTGCAAATGACATGGAAGTGGATTGACAGGAGCAAGATGGCTTGAGAAGAGTGCAGTGACGCACAAGTGAGGGTGTGCCCTGTCGAGGGCGATTTGGAGGGATGCCATGATTCTGCAAAGACTCAAGTTTAGGCACGTTTCGTGGGCGACCTTGCGGCCGTTGTGCCGGACCCTTTTTGCGGCCGGGTTGGTCTGCTTCGCTTTCGTTGGTGGCGTCAGCGCGCAGACCGCCGACAACGCGGATTCCAACAAGGAGACCATGGCCAAGCGCGATTTGACCCCTGACTTGACCAAGGACCCGACTCTTTATGTCGTTGGTTACGCGCACCTAGACACCGAGTGGCGTTGGGAATACCCCCAAGTCATCAACGAATATCTTCGCAAGACGATGGACGATAACTTCGCGCTGCTCGGAAGGTATCCGCATTATGTTTTTAACTTCAGTGGCGCCAATCGCTACCGTTTGATGAAGGAATACTATCCGGCGGATTTTGCCAAATTGACGGAGTTCGTACACAAGGGCAGATGGTTTCCTGCAGGCTCTTCGATGGAAGAGGGCGACGTAAACGCACCGAACGCCGAGGCAATTATTCGGCAGATTCTTTATGGAAACGAATGGTTTCGAAAAGAGTTTGGCAAAGCCAGCGGCGAATACATGCTGCCCGACTGCTTCGGATTTCCGGCTTCGTTGCCCACGATCTTAGCTCACTCAGGTGTAAAAGGATTTTCGACGCAGAAACTGACCTGGGGCTCTTCCGCTGATGCCGGAGGTCCGGAATCGCGCGAGAAGACTCCGGAAGGCACGCCGTTCAACGTGGGCGTGTGGGTAGGCCCCGATGGCGAGAGCGTGCTGGCCGGCCTGAATCCGGGGAGTTATGGCGGGGGAATCTATAGCGACCTGAGTAAGCCGCTACCCCAGGCGCCGCCGGACACCGCGCTGGAGGAAGTCCAATCAAAGATCCAGACCCTTCGAGAGAAATTGGAAAAGGTCCAGAAGAGCGGTCAACCTCTGGATCAAAAAGACATCCAGGAGTTTCGAGGCTTGCAGAATCAACGGGAAGCTTTGTTGAAGATGGACCAGGACCGCGCCCAGGCACGATTTCAGGAGGATTGGGCGGCGCGAGTGGAGAACAACGGGAAAGTCAGCGGCTTACTCACGGACTACCATTACTACGGGACCGGTGACGTCGGCGGGGCGCCGGATGAGGAATCCGTGAAAAGGCTGGAAGCGATGGTCACCAAGGGCACGGCAAGCTTGCCGCCTCTGGGCTCTTTCTATTTCCCGCGGCAGTCGCATCCGGAGTGGCCACAAGTGAAAGTGGGAGAGGGACCCGTTCATGTGCTCTCTGCTACGGCCGACCAAATGTTTCTGAATATCACTCCCTCCGAAGCCGCAGGCCTGCCGCGCTACACGGGTGAAATGGAATTGACCAACCACTCGGCAGGTTCGCTGACGTCGCAAGCCTACCAAAAGCGCTGGTTGCGAAAAGAGGAGTTGCTCGCGGACGCCGCAGAAAAAGCATCGGTTTCCGCCGAATGGCTGGGAGCACGCGCGTATCCGCGCGAGCGTCTGAACAATGCTTGGACGCTGGTGATGGGCGGGCACTTTCACGACATCGCCGCGGGAACAGCTACTCCCAAAAGCTACGAGTTTGCCTGGAACGACGACGTCATCGCGATGAATCAATTTTCGGGAGTGCTGAGCAATGCGACCGAAGGCGTTGCCGCAGCGCTGAACACGGTAACCAAAGGCATCCCGGTCGTGGTCTTCAATCCGCTCAACATCGCGCGCGAAGACGTGGTGGAAGCAAGCGTGGAATTCGCGGGAGGAATGCCAAAGGCCGTACAGGTCACGAGGCCTGGTGGTAAGGAAGTTCCGGCGCAGATTTCAGGAGAGAAAATTCTCTTTTTGGCGCACGTCCCGTCGACCGGCTATGCAGTTTACGACGTGCAGCCCGGCACGGAAGCCGCCGGGTCAACACTGAAGGTGACCAACGACTCGCTCGAGAACCAATACTATCGAGTCAAGCTGAATGCGGAAGGAGATGTCGCAAGTATCTTCGACAAGTCCATCGACAAGGAACTCCTTGCTGGACCGGCAAGGCTGGCAATCTCCTACGACAACCCGCAGCAGTGGCCGGCTTGGAACATGGATTGGGATCAGGAGCAGGCAGCGCCGAAGGCGTACGTTAGCGGGCCAGCAAGGATTCGCGTTGTGGAGAACGGTCCGGTGCGGGTGGCGCTGGAGATTTCACGGGAAACCGCAGGCTCGGCGTTTGTCCAAACGATTCGGCTTTCCGCGGGCGACGCGGGCAAGCGCGTGGAATTTGGAAACGTGATTGATTGGAATACGAATGAGTCCAATCTGAAGGCGGCCTTCCCGCTCACCGCGTCGAACAGTTTGGCTACTTACAACTGGGACATCGGCACCATTCAGAGGCCATCGGCGCAACCGAAAAAATTTGAAGTGCCTTCGCATCAATGGATTGACCTGACCGACATGAGCGGTGAGTTTGGCGCCACGATCCTTACGGACTGCAAAAATGGATCAGACAAACCGAATGACAATACCATCCGGCTCACGCTGATTCGAACGCCGGGAACGTCGGGCGGGTATCCTGACCAGGGCACGCAGGACATCGGTCACCACGAGTTCACCTATGGCATAGCCGGGCATGCCGGAAACTGGCGCGACGGGCAAACCGACTGGCAAGGCCAACGCCTGAACTCTCCGCTAATTGCTTTCGAAACTTCCAAACATGGCGGGGCGCTGGGGCAAGAGTTTTCTTTGCTGAAGGTGAGCAATCCGCGTATTCGCGTTTTGGCATTGAAGAAGGCCGAAGAAAGCGACGAAATCATTGTGCGACTTGTGGAATTGGACGGCCGGCCTCAGGAGAACGTGCGCGTGTCGTTCGCCGCGCCAATCAGCGCGGCGCGCGAAGTAAACGGGCAAGAGCAACCGGTGAGAACTGCGACCGTGACCGACGGCGCGCTAGTAACCTCGTTCTCGGCATATCAGCCGAGGACCTTCGCGGTGAAGCTTGCCGCAGCAGCCACCAAGGTCAGCGGTGTGCGTTCCGCTCCCGTAAAGCTGCCTTACGATGTAGCGGCGGCCAGCAACGACGGCACGAAGTCAACCGCTGGATTTGACGGCAAGGGCAATGCGTTACCTGCCGAAATGCTTCCCTCGCAAATTCAGTTCGATGGTGCGGAGTTTCAACTTGCTCCCGCAAAGACTGGCACGCCCGATGCGCTCACAGCAAAAGGACAAACGATTAATCTTCCTGCAGGCCACTTTGATCGGCTCTATGTGCTGGCGGCTTCGGCAGAAGGAGACCAAAAAGCCACGTTCCAAGTTGGCGTTAAGAAAACCGAGCTGAATATTCAAGACTGGGGCGGATTCATCGGGCAATGGGACGACCGGCAATGGACCGCGAAGGACGTTACGATTCCGGAGAGGCTGGGGCGCCCGGCACGAACGAGGCATGACGATTACGCGGAAATGACAGGCATTAAACCGGGTTATATCAAGCGGGCGGACCTGGCGTGGTTCTGCTCGCACCACCACAACGCCGCCGGCGAAAACGTGGCGTACTCTTACGCTTATCTGTTTGCCTATGCCATCGATATGGAGCCTGGAACAAAAACCATCAAGCTGCCTAACAATTCGAAGATTCGAATCCTGGCAATGTCGGTTGCCGAAGAGAATCCGCCTACCAAACCCGCGCAACCACTTTACGACGTCCTTCCTCCAGCGGCAGCGGGCGAAAAGGACTTCCTGCTATCCAGCTCGGCTTCTAGTCTTTCTGTAACGCAGGGGAGGAGCACGGCCACGGAGATCGGCGTCACCCCAAGAAATGGGCTTGAGAGCAGCGTGACCCTGGCAGCTTCGGGGCTGCCTGCTGGAGTCACTGCATCATTTAGCCCTTCCAGCACCACCGGCATGAGCACTCTAACACTGAAGGCGGAGAGTTCGGCGGAAGCAGGAACTTCTACCGTCACCATCACCGCTACGTCCGGCGCGCTCTCGCACAGTGTCCCTGTCGCTCTGAAGGTGACGGCAATCAAAACTGGTGCCGTGAGCGTGGACCTTGCTTCAGCTTACAACGCGACGGGAATTTATGAGGACGGTGCGACGTTCGATGACGCGTCCAGCCTCGACGACGGCGGCTTCGCGTTCCCAGCGCAGCCCTTGGGCACCTCGCTGGAGTGGGAAGGGGTTATGTTTCGCCTTGGCCCCGCCAACGCGCCGGACGTGGTTACCGGCAAGACGGTTGCGCTGCCGCTCGGGAGGTTTGCCTCTTTGATGATGCTCGCGACAGGGGTGGATGGCAGCCAAAAGTCGCAAACTTTCACGGTCGCTTATGCCGACGGCACGTCTTCCAGCTTTACGCAGAGCCTCAGCGATTGGTATTCGCCTGCAACTTTCGCTGGGGAATCCGCGGCCGCGAGCGTGCCTTACCGGCTTAGTGGCGATGGAGAGACAGATGACGGCACGTTTCACATCTTCGGTTATTCGTTCGATCTCGACAGCAATAAGCCCCTGCGCAGCATCACGTTGCCAAACAACCGGGGTGTCGTGATTCTTGCCATGGCGCTGGTGCCAGCGGGCTAATCACCGAAACAAAAAAGACACTAGCCGAGACTCAAAGACTGAGAGACGAGGAGCGACGTCAGACGGCTTCTTTGTTGGGAATCCGTTATTCATTCAGAGTGGAAAGCCCTCCCTTAATGCGTTCGGATGACTCGTGAACGGTTCTTTGTGAACGGCGGCTGGGCAGCGCGGCAATCAGTCTTTGGGTGTATGGATGGCGCGGTGAATCAAAAATCGCGTCGGGCCCGTCGCACTCAACAATCTCGCCGCCCCGCAAAATAGCAACGCGATGACACAGGGCGGCCACCGACAGCAGATCGTGGGAAATGTAGAGAATAGCCATTTCGAGTTCACGGTTGAGTCGTGCGAACAAGCTCAGAATTTCGGACTGCGTGATGGTGTCAAGCGCACTGGTCGGCTCATCCGCAATCAACAGCGCGGGCCGGTGAAGAATGGCCATAGCGATGATGACTCTCTGTCCTTGGCCAACGCTGAGTTGCGAAGGACGCCTTTTCAAGAATTCCTCGCTGTCCGGCAGACTGACGCTCCTTAAAGCGGCGCTCACTGCCGCATGACACTGATCCCCGGTTCCGTTGGCATGCGCGCGCCAAGCTTCCTTCAACTGTGTCCCAATACGCAGTGCCGGATTCAGAGAAGTCAACGGGCTTTGCAACACGACGCTCATTTGGCGGCCACGAATGTCGCTAAGTTGTCTCTCCTTTTTCTGCAGGAGATTTTCGCCCTGAAAAACAACTTCGCCCTGAACCTTTGCTCCCTTCAACTGCAATAGCTGCAGGAGCGCCAGCGCCAAGGTGCTCTTCCCTGAGCCGCTTTCGCCCACGAGTCCCACAATCTCGCCACGCTGAATTTCCAGACAAAGATTCTTGAGGACACCAGGTTTGTTGCGGTAGTCCACGGAAAGCCGCGCGGAAAGTAGCGGGGACTCCGACGTCATTCCTGAGCACCAAGCTCCGGCGCCGGCCCCAGCCGCAAGGTATCCACGTTCCAAAGTCCCCAAGGTTCAAGGACCACGGGTGCGACACCGCCGACGCTGGGAGAAACAGCCAGGAGCACGTCTTTGTTAATCAGGTAGATGAAGGGCTGTCGTTCGGCGGCAATTTGCTGCACGCGATCAAATTTGGCCTTTCGCTCCTTCTCCGTAGGAGCGGTAGCTTGCTCGCGCATAACTTTGTCGATTTCGGCTTCCCACGCCGTTGCGGGAGATTTCTGGCTCGGGTTCCACTGATGATTTTCGCCCGAACTCAACCAAACGTTCATCTGACCATTGGGATCGAGATCCGTGTTGACCAGGCCGAGGATGCAGGCTTCGTAATCGAAGGTTCGCGTCATTCTCTCGATCAGCGAAGGAAAGTCCAGGGTGACAACGTTGACTTTAATTCCGACCTGCGAGAGATCCTGTTGAATCATCGTAGCTATTTTTTCGCGTGCGGCGTTACCGGAATTGGTGACCACCGTAAACTCAACTCGATTGCCTGCGAGATCTTTCAAAGTGTCGTTGTCAAGGCGGAAGCCAGCTTGCGCCAGCAGCCGCAGTGCGCCTTGCGGATCATATTTCGGATCTTCGAGATGGGCATTGAACCAGAAATGATTGGAAGGAGAAACCGGACCGTAAGCCGGCTTCGCGTATCCAGCGTAGACAACGCGGCAGAGGTCTTCACGGTTGATAGCCATGGAAATGGCTTTGCGAAATTCCGTCATACCGAACCACGATTTCTTGGACGCAGGGAGCGGCGCTGCAGGCGACTGATTGAACCAAAGCTCTTCGGCATCGAGTCCCGTGCCGGCGTTGCGAGTTACGGCAGGGTTTTCGCGCTGCAGACGTTCGAACTGTTCCGCGTCCAGGCGATTAATCAACTGCAACTCGCCGCGGCGGAACCGAAGCAGCTCGATGTCGCGGTTGCGCTGAATGTCCAGCCGCACGCTATCGATGTAAGGCAGAGCGTGGCCCTGGGCGTCATGTCTCCAGTAGTTCGGATTTTTCTGCAGCAAGACGTAAGAACCTGCTTTGTAATCGGCGACGTAGAACGGACCGAGGACCGCCATCTCCTTCTTGGGAGAATGAGCGGAAAGTACGGCCACCTGGTCAAAGAGGCGTTCCAGTCCTGCGATGGGAGCAGGAAACGTAATGACGGCCACGTCAGAGGCTGGAGTCTGCACCTGGGCAGTTCCCTCCCCGGAGCGGAAGGCATCGCCTGTGGGCGAATGCGTTTCCGGATCCATGAGCAGGCGCATCGTGTGTGCCACATCCTCGGAAGAAAAAGGCGTCCCGTCGGAGAAATGAATTCCCTTGCGCAGATGAAAAGTGATCGTGCGGCGATCTCGGGAAATTTTCCACGAAGTAGAGAGCGCGGGTTCGAGAGCCTGCGTCTGGCGATTGAGACGAATGAGAACTCCGCCGGTCAAGTAGCGGACATTCTCGGAAGCTTCATCGTCCACCAGAATCGGATTGAAAGTTTTGGGTTCACCGTGAAGGCAGAAGTGGAGCTCGCCACCCGTCTGCGCGCGAACGGGAACTGCAAGGGCAAGCAATATAGTAAGAGCAAGGTTTTTTAGCGGACTGGGCATCACGCAGTTTCCTCCTGTGCGGGCAAGATCAACTGAAAACAAATCACCACCAGAGCCAGCAGAACGAGGGGAGTGAGCCGCCAGGGATTTGCGGTCACGGCGGAAATATCCTCGAGGCCGCGCAAAAGATTTCCCCAGGAAGGCAGAGGTTCGATCACGCCAAGCCCCAGCATGCTAAGGGTGGCTTCGGTCAAGACAAAGACGGGAATCGAAATCCAGAATTGCGCAAATAAGACAGGACGCAGATTGGGAAGCAAGTGACGCACGATCATCCTCCAGCGGCCACATCCCGTCGCGCGTGCGAGCAAAAGAAAGTCGCAATTTCGCAGATTTTTTGTTGCGGCCCAAACAACCCGGAGTGACGATGGCCAGCCCAGCAAACCTAGCAAAGCAAAAGTAGCGATGACGGAAAGGACGGGTGAAATATCCAGCGGTAGGAGGGCGCGCAGAGCCAGCAGGACAAACAACAGCGGAATAGCCATGGAAAGGTCGGTGGCCGCGAGGATGAATTTTTCACACCATCCGCCCACGAGCCCCGCTAATCCCCCAAAGATGCCGGCGAGCAGTGTAGCCAGTAATGCCGCAGCCGGCGCCAGCAACAGGGACACGCGCGTTCCATAGATCAACCGAGCAAAGAGATCTCTCCCCAGGCTGTCGGTGCCGAGCAAGTGAGTGGAAGACGGCGCGGCATTCGGTCGTTCGCGGAATTGTTTCGCATATGGATAAGGGCTGACCGTTCCGGCAAATAAGCCCACCACAAAAATCGCGCACAAAACCGAGGCGCAGATCACGCGCAGCTTTGGGGTGTTCACAGCGCCCCCTCATGCGCAATGTTCGCGAGCATATTTGCCGCCACGGTGATCAACGTGACGAGCAGCGTCAGATTCATGATCAAAGGCAAGTCACGATTCAACGCGGCTTGCCACGCGAGCTGTCCTACTCCCGGGGAGTCACAAAGGGCTTCGATGGGAATCGCGGCGCCAAACGCCACAGCCAACGACACTCCCAAAAGGGCAAAAAGCGCGGGTGAAGCCAAAGGAAGTACGTGGTGAAAGAGGATTTTCGCCCGGCTGATTCCTCGCGCACGCGCCGCCAGGATGTAGGGTTGCGAGTAAGCATGATTAAGCAAATTGCGGAGATATCGGAAAAGCTTGGGAAACGTGACGACGGCGATGGCCACAAACACGGGCGCACGAAGATACACGGAGAATATGGCTACCACTGCCGCAGGCAAAGCGATCAACACCCCGCTAATCAACGTCGTCGAGATGTCAAAATAAGGGCCGCGAAAGAAAACGCCGGCCAAAGATACCGCCAAAGCAACAAACCAGGCCAATAGTACGCCCAATAAGACGGATTTTGCCGTGACCGGAAAACGCTCTTTGATCAGCGACGAAATGGGACGCTGCAACCACTCGGACGAGCCGAGATCGCCGTGAACGGCACCAGCAAGATACCGCGCATAATAGGAGAACAATCCGGCATTGAGGCGATGCGACTTTCGAATGGCTTCCAAGCTTGCCTGGCTGAAACGAGGATCAAGTTCGCGCTCATCCACTCCATAACCAGGAGAGAACCGAACCAAAGACGCACTCAGCAGGCCGCCGAGAAGACAGACGGCCGCAAGCATAAGCAGACGCCCAACAATTCCTTGGATTCTGGCTCTCATCTTGTTTTGCGCTTATGGCATCTCTCCAGAAATGAGGAACCACCAGGTTCATCAACCGACCTGAACCCGGGAAGCTTCACCGCGCTGCTTGTAGTAGGTCTCTTTGGATTCGTACATCCGGTGGTCCGCTTCAGACAGGAGTTCTTCCGCAGTGGAACCGTCCTTCGGATAAAACGCGCAGCCGATACTCGCCGTGACCACCTTCGCTCCACAGATCATTTGGCCGGCCTCTTCGACCGCAAGTTCCAGCCGGGGCATCAGTTCCCCCGTGCCCTCTTCGGTGAGTTCCGGAAGCACGAAAACAAACTCATCGCCGCCCAAGCGGCCAACCTGATCATACTCGCGGCACGCACTCTTCAAGTTCTTCGCAATTTGCTGCAACAGTTTGTTCCCGACAAGGTGGCCAAAGTTATCGTTCACGTTCTTGAAGCCGTTGAGATCGCTCAACAGCACGGCCAGCGGAACCCCACTGCGGCGTGAGCGCGCAATTTCCTGTTCAAGGTGAACATAGATCCAGCGAGCGTTTGGCAGTTCCGTCAGGAAGTCGGTGCTTGCGGTATCCTGCGCTCTTTCGTATTGCAGTGCGTTCTCAACAGACAATCCAAGCTTTGAACTGGCCGCCAGCAACAGGCGCAAATGGTCTTTCGTGAAGCCCTGCTTTTCGCGCAAATAAAGAGAGAGAACACCGGCGGCGCCGTCGCGGCCGCGCAACGGCACGGAAAGCACCGACTGAAGCACAGGGATTTGTGCGCGATCTCCCAGATATTTCGTCTCTGCCGCGGGGTCTCCGTTGATGATTGGTTTTTCCGTTTGCGCGACCCAGCCGGAAACGCCTTGACCTAGCGGAATCTCTATCGAGCTGAATAAGTCGTAGTCCACACCGTGGACGTACTTTGGGGTCAATTTCCCTTCCTCATAGATATAGAAGACGATCGAGTCGTACGGAATCATTTCCTTCAAACGCACTGCAACGACCGAAAGCGTTTCTCGCAAGCTCAAGGAGTTGCCCAAAGTCTGTGCAAGCTCAAAAAGAAGCTGAGCTTCTTGCCGCGCCGACACGATGGAAGAGAGAAATGATGCTGCGCGGACTTCCGCCTCATCCGGAATCTCGGCAAACCCTGCTGAGGGAGCCACCTGCCGGTCTACTTTTGAAACAAGTTCCAAAGGACTTCCCTCTCGTGCCGAGCGGCTCACGACTTCTTCTAATTCCTTGTATCGCTGCTCAATACAGTCGACCACCCTTGGGTCATAGCTTCGGCCGCTTTCTGCACGCAGGAGCGCCATGGCCTCGTCAGCCGACACCGCGCGCCGATACGGCCGCTCGGAGGTCAACGCGTCAAAGCAGTCGACCACGGAAAGAATCCGCGCACCGATAGGAATCCCTTCGCCAGACAAACCATCAGGATATCCCGTGCCATTCCACTTCTCATGATGTGAACGGACAATGGGCACGACGGGATACGGAAATTGAACGCGGTCGAGGATCTCCGCGCCGACTACGGGGTGAATCTTCAACTTCTCGAATTCTTCAGGAGTGAGCCGCCCAGGTTTCGAAAGAATATGTTCAGGCACGGCCAGTTTGCCGATGTCATGGAGCATCGCCGCAGCCCGGATGGCGTTCAGCTGCGCTTCGTCAACGCGAAGGTCCTTGCCAATTTGCATGGCGTAAGTTTGCACGCGCTTCAAATGGTCGTGGGTGTTGTGGTCTTTGGCTTCAATCGCAAGAGACAGGGCCTCGATCGTGCGCAGGTGCAGATCCGCGATCGCCTCGGTGTGTTTCTTCTCGGCTTCCAGCCGATCCAGATAAGTCCTGTAGGACCTGTAAATCCAATAGACAACTGGCAAAACCAGGATGGCGACTTGCCACCCGAGAGAGCGGTTGATGATGCTCACACTACCCGCAATTAGGGCGCCCAGCAAATAATAAGGAAAGGACCACAGGTAACACTCTTTCCAAACCAATAAGGGATTCCGGCGCTCGGTCATCGCGATAACGCCCGAGACAGACATGGTGTTCATCGCGAAGTAGGTGGTAGAGGCCGCGGTTAAGAGCAATGGCCACCGCAGTCCGAAGTTGTAGGCGAACTGACTGTGAAAGACCAAGTGGGCTAGGGAGATGGACAAAGCGAGATTGGCGAAATTGAACAGGATCTGAATCAAGCGCGGGCGGGGTTTAGCCTGCCAGAGCGATTGCACCAAGCCCCCGAGACATCCCATCAACAGAGTTTCCGGGTAAGAAAGGTCGAGAATCCCAACAAGAATGAAGAGGAAATTCGCCGACATCGTGGCCTGGATGCCGGGCAGCCGTACTTTAAAAAGTGACGCGCCCAGTGCCACTGCAAGAAAACTGGCGAAACGCAGCGAGTTGTCCGTGTGCCAGTGCAGTAATGCGTAGGGCAGAAGAGGAATTCCCACCAACACCTGCGTCGCAATAAAAATGGTCGCGGGCCAACCCAGGAAGCGCCCTTGTTGGGCAGGCAGGCTCCAAACACGTTTCCACCAGTTCAGAACGCTTCTCGCAGATTTATTTCCGGACCTTCGCTCACTGGCCCGTGCGAAGTCAACACTTGGCCGGCCGAGCGGCACCAGCGCGCCCCCGGGGACACTCTTGTGGTCAACGAAGTCCCTTGGCATCTCTTAACCGGCCTCTAGGCAAGGGACGACAGGACAGCCCCTCGCGAAGCCAGTTTGGCCTTGAATGTAGGAATTTACCTATAGTACTGGGAGCAGAATGTGTCTCAACAGGAACGCAAGCATTTTTAGCCCATCCCGTTGAGCGCCGAATGAGTAGTGATAACCACTCAATCCGGGGTCATTGACAACTAGCCGTTTAGGGAACTCCGTTGTTTGGAGAGTTCGGTGGTCTGGGGTAATTCTGTCATTTGGGGTAATAACCCTCTTTGTGCGATAAGGACTAAGTCGGAACAACCTCGAAGCAACAGGTTCACCGACCCATACTCACTTCCGCCTGGTTCGCTTGGGAGTTATGGCGCGCCCGGTGAGATTCGAACTCACGACCCCATGCTCCGGAGGCATGTACTCTATCCATCTGAGCTACGGGCGCGCAGTCTAAGAAGAAGTGCCTCAAGTGCAGCAAACACTCTCTATTCTATCTCTCCTGATTCCTTCGCGCTAGCCGCTTCCTCCAACTCATTTGGCCTTCGGTTGAGGGGCTGCCCTACCCTATCGCTCGAGAGCGAATTCCCTTTGCCAGCTTTTCAATTTCCTCGGCCTTCTTCACCATGACCACGGAAAGCACCTGTACCGAATCGGTCTTTTCTACTTCCGTTTTCAATTCGCTGGCCAATTGATAAAGCCGCTCGATGTTTTTCTTAATGTCCTTCTGGTTGGCCTCCAGCATCGCTTTGGAGTCGATCTTTGGCTCTTCAGGATCTTCATCCTTGATCGGCGGCTTGACCGGCGGTTTAGTCTGGCTCTCCTGGGCATGGACGGTGTAACCCGTGACAGCAAGAGGCACACCAGAAGCAAGTAACATGGTCAGAAATTTTCGTCTCGATTCCATGATCAAAAAACTCCCTTTGGCCTGTTCAACTCTGTCCACAGTGCACCCCTGTGCTTCTGAAACCTCCTCCAATGTTATACTCCCCCTCTCATAGAAATCATGCCAAGTTCTTTCAATCATTGGGTGGATTTGACTGTCCCGAATGCCCTGCGGCTTCTGGGCATCCTCATCATTGCTTTGGCGCTGAACCGCCTACTCCGTGCCGTGACCAAATTAATCATTAAGCCTGCCACGGGACAGGCGCGCCAATCGCAGCTCCGCGAACAGCAGACGCGCACGCTGGCCGGAATTGTTTATAGCGCGGGGAGCAAGGTAGTCTGGGCTATCGCCATTCTGACAGCGTTGAATGAATTCAGAATCAATATCCTGCCAGCCGTAACGTTTGCCGGCCTTGCCAGCCTGGCCCTGGGATTCGGAGCGCAAACCCTGGTTCGCGACGTGATCACTGGGTTCTACATCGTTTTGGAAGACCAATTTGTAGTGGGGGACACGGTTCAAATTTCGGATTACGTCGGCCGCGTGGAACATCTTACGCTACGGCGAACAGTCCTTAGGGACGCCCGTGGCGCGCTAGTGACCATCGCCAATGGCGAGATTCGCACGGTCAGTAATCTGAGCCGCGACTGGTCGCAGACCTTCGTGGATGTTTCCCTGGCTCCCGAGAGCCCCATCGACAAGACGATGCAGGCCCTGGAGACGGCGGCTGCTGCATTGCGAGGGGATCCCTCATGGTCGCAAGCTCTCGTGGATGGGCCCCGGGTTCTGGGCCTTCAAGACTTCGATCGCACTGCCTCCAAGATTCGCCTGCAGGTCCGGACCGCGCCCACCCGGCAGGACGAAGTAGCTCGGGAGTTGCGGCGGCGCATTCAGACGGAGCTTCTCAAGCAAGGCATAACCGTTTCGAGCGTCCAGCGCATCGAACTTACCGGCGTTTCTCATTCCTCGCAGGAAGCGGCGCAGCCGGATTCTGCAAATTAGCCCAGGAGGACTCGCCATGGCCCAGATTACGTACGACGAAGTGAACCTCATGCTGCGGCTTTACGATTTGCGGCGCGAGGCTCGTTTGCGGCAAGCGCGCGCCTGGTTTACCGACAATTTCCATCCGACATCTCCTGAAGACATGGTCGAAAAATATCCTCAAGGAAGCGAAGAGAACACGTACATCCGCATGGTGATTAGCTACTGGGAAATGGTCGCGAGCATCGTCAATCGCGGCCTCATCAATGACGAGCTCTTTTTTGAGAGCAATGGGGAAATCTGGGTTGTGTGGGACCGCATGCGCACCATAGTTCCCACTTGGCGTTCCGCATTCAAGAATCCTCACCTGTTTCAGAATATTGAAGAAACCTGCAAGCGCCTTGAGGCTTGGCGGGAAAAGCGTGCGCCCGGGTCTACCGTAGCGATGCGCCAGATGCTCGGTCAGTCTAAATCAAAGACCAAGGTTGTTTAGCCGTTGCAGCGCTATCGTCTTCGCCAGACAGGTTCGGTGGCAAGCTCCCGCGCGCCTTCGGTCTGTGCCTTCGGAGCGGCCAGTCTGACGCAATTTCTCCCCGCCGCCTTTGCAGCGTAAAGGGCCGTATCTACCTCGTGAAGCAGCTCCACGACCGACTGATAGCCCCATTCTTGGCTCAGCAATAGTCCAAAACTCATCGAAATTGGTACAGAGCCTGCCGTAGTTTCCACAGGGCGCTCAGCGATGATTTGACGAATCTTTTCGGCTCGTGCCAGACCAAAGGCCGGATCGCAATTGTTCAGCGTAACCAGAAATTCCTCACCGCCAAAGCGACCCACAAAATCGTAGGAGCGTACGGATGAGACCAGCCGCCTTGCGGTTTCTTTAAGCACTTCATCGCCGGCAAGATGGCCATACGTGTCGTTGACGTTTTTGAAGTGGTCCAGGTCGCCCAGCAAGATCGCTGTACACTTATTTTCCCGGCGCGCCCGCGTCAGTTCGCGCCCTAGAAGGTCCATGATCACGCCACGATTCCAAAGTGAGGTGAGGGCGTCGTGGGTGGCCTGGAATCGCATTTCTTCTCTTGCTTCGATTAAGCGATCTTCCAGATCCAAAATACGCTTGCCCGTTCGCAGCCGCGCCTTGAGTTCTTCCGGATCAAACGGCTTCGTCAAGTAGTCATCCGCTCCTGATTCCAGCCCCGCCACGACATCCTCCTTTTTCTCCTTGGAAGTCAGCAGGATCATGTAAACGTAAGACTGGTCCTTGCGCTTTCGGACTTCACGGCAAACTCCCGGCCCATCCAGCTCCGGCATAATCCAGTCGAGAAGCGCCAACCTGGGCCCCTCTGGTTTGCACAATTCGGCCGCAGCGAGCTGTCCGTTTGCAACGGCGGTCACCTCATACCCGGCCCGTTGCATGGTCTTTTCGAGTAGCCGCCGCGACATTAACTCGTCATCCGCGATCAGGATTCTCATCCGGACACCTCAGCCATGCAGGCCTCCACCTGTCGCGAGAGTTCCTTCGCGATGGCTTCAAAACGGGATAAGGATTCAAGAAACTTCGAAGTTTCGTTTTTTCGCCCCAATCGCTCTAGCTCCCCGACGGCTGTCGCCGCTTCTACAGCCGCTAGATTGGAAAGCATTCCTTTTAAGGCGTGAGCCTCCATGACAACCTGGGTTGCATTCACGGACTTCACGGCCTCACGCAGCGCCTGATGACGTTGCGGAAATTCTTCCTTGAAAATCGTTAGGAGATCTCTCATGAGTTCCCGGTCATTTTCAGTCCGCTCAAGCAACTCCTCTAGGTCAATGAAGTTCTTTGCCATTTGCCATACCCTTCCTCTGGCGCACAACTCGATGCTGGAGGATGCCCACTTCAGCTCGGGCCATTATTCAACGCGATTCGGACCGGACGCCCAATCCCCTGTTAAAGGCACGCTCATGCCCACAACGGGACGCTCTCTATCCCTCTATTTGATTGAAAAGACTAGAACTTGTTCTTGATTTGCGGATTTTGGGATGGGCTAAATTTCAACCGTGGAACAAACCGGGAAATCTGGTTCAATCTGAAACGCCTGGAAAGTTGAAGGTCATCGTACTCCGCGGGTGCACTCCGCGCGTGACTGGGATAAAGAACAAGGAGCTTAGAGGGCAGAAGTAACGGAGGTACCCGCTGCGGCAAAGACAGTGGACATTTCGTCTCCCGCAAAAGAGAGGAAGCACTTCACGACAACGGGGTCGAATTGGGTTCCGCTCGACTCGGAAAGGCGACGGATCGCTTCCTCGTAGGGCAACCCCTTCCGGTAGGGACGCGAAGAAACCATCGCGTCAAAAGCGTCAGTGACCGAAACAATTCTCGAGACAATCGGAATCTCCGAGGCCTTCAGACCTGCGGGGTATCCCTTGCCGTCGAAAAACTCGTGGTGGTGCAGAATATCAAGAGCGGCGCGCTCAAACCCTGGAAGCATGCGGAGAACTGCCCAGCCGTATTCGGGGTGTTTCTTCATCAGCGCGTATTCTTCCGCGTCCAGGCGTCCCGGCTTGCGAAGGATCGAGTCCGGTATACCGACCTTGCCAATATCATGCAAAAGCGCTGCGACTTCGAGGTTTTGGAGGGCCGCTTCTTCGAGACCGAGCTCCTGTCCTACTCGCATTCCCCATTCCGCGAGGCGCGTGCTGTGAACGCCGGTGTTGAGATCCTTTAGGTCGAGTAACTGGTTGAAGGCGCAAATCACTGAATTGCGCAACGCAGAAGCTTGCTCTTCAAGCTGCTTGATCCGGAGGGACTCCGGCGCCGAAAGAAGCGAAGAGCCTCCTATCGGCGCCGGAATTTGACCCTTGAACATCAGCTGTTACAAGCAGAGCAACGAACATGAGCCAGAACTGGAAGTTGAGCTTGAGCCGTTCACCCACGCTGAAACGGCTTGATAAACGTTGAGTCGGCCATGATTCAGGTCCGGCGTGAGAACTTGTGCGTTCGCCAGGGCATTGGCTGCCTGGGATTGATTGAGGCTGGACTGCTTTGCGCTAAGCATTAGAGCCACGGTTCCGGCCACAAGTGGCGAACTGAAAGACGTGCCCGATTCGCTGCCATAAGTCCCACCGGGATAGGTGCTAATGATGTTCTCGCCGGGAGCAGCAATCCAGACATCGGCAGAACCATAATTGGAGAAGGAGGAGCGCTTGTCCCAATCTGTCGTCGATGCGATACCAACAACTTGGCCATTCATGGCCGCAGGATACACGCGAGCGCTGGTGCTCTCGTTTCCTGCGGCGGCTACAAGGACCACGCCTGCCCTGCTAGCATAAGAGACCGCGTTTTGCAGGCTGGGCGACGAAGAGCTGAGGTCGAAGCTCATGTTCACGACGTTGGCGTGATTGCGCACGGCGTAGTAAAGGGCCGCAACGATGTTGGACAGGTAGCCGGTCCCATTGGCGGAGAAGGCCTTGAGTGGAAGGAGCTTGGCATTGGGAGCAACGAGGTGCACAAGCCCGGAAGTCATCGTTCCGTGTCCAAAGGCAACATAGGGAGAACCGTCCAGAACGGCCGCCGTGGATTGATCCAGAACGGCGGCAGTCGATTGCTGAACGAAGCCAGCCTGCTGGTTCTGCCCCTGATTGTTATCACTCTGCCCCGCCACGTCGAGCCATTCGGAGGCACCTGGCTGGTTTCGCGTGAAGTCGTACCCTTGGAGAAGAACTGGACGAAGAACGGGGTGGTTGGGGTCGACGCCCGTGTCAATGAGAGCCACAATTCCCGTACCGCTGATCCCGAAACCATTTTGAGCGTCTTGCAGCCGAATGATTTGGGCTGCGGGCTGCGCCGAATACCCATGCCAGACTACCGTGCCATAGTAATTGACCGGCGCGGTGTCCGACAAACCAGAGGCAATGCTGGACAAATGAGGCTGAGGGATCGGCAAGAGCCTATCCTGCTCAATGCTGACGATCCCAAGGAGCGATTCGACCAGGTTCAGCGCGCCATTGACAATCTGGGCGATCAGATTCTGGGAAGAGGTCACCAGGTAGGTCTTGGCGACCTGTCCATCCAAAGATCCCTGAACCTGACAACCGAGGAGATTGCAAAGATTTAAGACGGAGGACAGCCCGCCGTTGGTTTGCACGATGTAGCGATTCTGAGCAGCTGCCGGCCGGGAACTCACCAGCATCAGGACGATCAGGGCTAAGAGTATGGTTGTCCTGCGTTTCATAGGTTACGACCCTCGAAGGGCCTCCTAGAAGTGAATTCCTCAGCTATCGGTCAGATGATTGCCCCGCTAGGGTCGCGGGAGAATCCGTCCGGCCCAATAGTACGACTGTGCCTTCCCGCCCTCCCCAAATTGGCCATCGCGCTTGGTACTTTAGTACCAAAGGCGCGCTGCGCGGCCAGTTTAAAAGGGTTCAAAATTATTTCTCATCCTGCGGCATGCGACCGAGCGCATCGCGAAGTGAAATAACAATGGGCTCGCCGTGTCCACCGGCAAACGTGATTTGCAGGTCGCCGCTGTTCTTGATTTCACAAGCGAACTCTCCGTTCTTATTGCTCACGGCATGTACAACATGCCCGCGCAGATTGGAGAGCGTCACGTTTATATCCTGGCCTGCGATCCCTGGATTGGTTAGATCCAACAGCTGGCCTGTGACCATTAAATCGTTAGTGCCAGGTTTGGCCTCAATTTGCACATCAATCTGAAACGGATCCGCGCGATAGAGCATCTGTCTCGAATCAGTAGCCGCCGACCGGGCCCCTTCGACAACGGGCTGCAGAAAGCTGTCGAAGAGAATCGAAATCCGGCTCCTGGATTCCTTTCTTTGGCCTTTCAAACCAGCGGTCGCAAACGCCGCCTTAACAACCCTTACCGTGTCTGCGGGCGGCTGGTAATTCCTTTCAGCCACCGCCGACTTCTGCACGCGCTGCCACAGAGAAACTGTTGCCTGGCAGCGTTTGCATCCCTCTTTCAGGTGTTTCTCCATTTCCACTGACTCCCTTGAAGAAACCGCCTGATTCACGAAATCGAGCCACTCCTCCGTAGTAAAGTGCTTCATCTTTTCCCCCCGAAGTCCTTTCCTTCCTTGGCCACTCCCCAGTGGCTGAAAATCGCCTACCAACGCTCGTTCTGTAAGGGTAGGAAAGGGGCCCAAAAAATAGGCGGGTAGCCACCCTAAAATGCAGTCCGGTGGACCTTTAATCAAGTCCTTTGGAATCAGTCAGTTTGCCAACAAGAACAAAGGGCGCCCAGTAAAACGGGTGAGGCTTCTGCTGGCGCAGCTCCCGCATCGCATTTTGCAGCGCTCCCGGCATATCCGCGCTCTGAATGTAGTGCCGGTAGAAATGGCCCATCAGTTGAGCCGTGCTTTCATCGTGAACGTCCCATAGGGACAACAGCAGGGTAGTTGCCCCGGCGCAGAACAGGCCGCGCTGAAGGCCCAGCAATTCGTCGCCGGCAGCCACAAAATTCATGCCCGTAGCGCAGCCGCTCAGAGTCACCAGCCTGGCATTCAGCTTCATCTGGTAGAGATCATACAAATTCAGGTATCCGTCTCCCAGACGAATTCCTGAAAACATGGGGTTGTCCTGACGATACATGCCGTGCGTGGCGATATGGAGCAGTCCGCTCCCAGGTCCCTTTTCGCGAAGCAACGAAGATGTCGCGTGCTCCCCTAAATGAAGGGAAGAACGGGGCAACAAAGAGCTCACGCTGCGCACTTCGTCCAGGATCTGCGGCGCGCGCTCATCCGCAATCCCGAGTACGAGGGAACCGGGGGCTTCGCTTGGGGCTTTTTGCTGGCACAATGAAAAAACCGTTGCGCTTGGCGCATAAGAAACCGTGAAAGCATCGCACAAATATTCATCCCCGTTTTTCAAGGCATGAAAGGGTACAAAATGGAGAGGGCCGTGCGGCACAAAGATGAGATGGTTTCCCCTAAAGAGAATTCGCAGAGGTGCGATTAACTCGCTATAGAGCGATTCCAAATGGCTCTGCGTAGCCCGCAAGAGCGGCGCTTCGAATCGCTGGACATAATTATTGCCCATGCGGAATTTGGAGACTTGAAAACGCAGCAACTGCAGGAGATTTGCCACCCGGGAAAGCATGGTCACCGGCAGAATTCGCGCGCTGTCACGAGATATGACCGCGGCAATCAACTGCCCGCCGGCAATGAAATATTCGACGAGTGTCGCGTTCTGCGGCAAGGTTGTCTGGAGTTTTTTTAGCGAAAAGTCGGCCGGTGCTTCGAGAGTAGCGTTTTCCCGCTCGTGAGCAGGCAGTTCGCGCAAAGTTCGCAGCAACTCTTTTTCATGGGATTGCGCGATTTCCTGCAAATTTTCGAGCTTCTCGCGAGATTTCGCTTCGGGCCGCAATTGTTCCAGTTCAATGCGGTGATAGTACCAATTCAGTTCCTCGCGCAAATCCCGAATCCGCCGGACCAAATCGCTTTGCCCTGTCTCCCCGAGTGGCAGGCTCTGTCCGCTCTGGAAAATCATTTCAATCATGTTGCGCGATTTGGCGGCTTCGATGCAGCCAAATGCTTCTT
>WNER01000027.1_pt1 | contig 21938 bp, 17 predicted proteins | sample 5399921 | NCBI WGS metagenome assembly WNER01 (sample SAMN13153331, study PRJNA577476) | soil metagenome | isolation source: 20 cm grassland meadow soil 5 days after 1st rain plot 5 | place: USA:California | collected 2015-09-21 | reverse complement strand
CGAGTTTATTGGCGCGGGATCCCTTTTGATCGGTGGGCACTTCGAGCTGCAAGCCATCGCAGTAAAGCGCTAGTTAACACGACCTGCAGTAAGCGGCAAAATGTTTGGTTTGTCTGAGCTACTCGGTCTTGACACGCAGCACAAATGACCTTATAATGGCACATGATATAAGGCAATAAGTTGCCATGTGACCATATAAGGTCATTCACTCATCGCTTCCTCCTCTCGTTTAATTCATCTAAGTCTCTTATTGTTAATACATTATGGCTAGAGAAGAGAATTTAGGTCGAATGGTGGCTTGAGTGCATCTATTGGTGACGCGGACGGAAGAAAGCCAATGTTAAGAATCACGACACAGAAAAAGCGCGGGAAGACGTTCCTGAGCATAGAAGGCCGCTTGGCAGGGCCCTTGGTTGGAACGTTGGAGCAGTACTGGCGGGAACTCCGGGGGGCGTCGCCGGACGAAAAACTACACTTGGACCTTTGCGGAGTGAGCTTTATCGACGCAGCAGGACGGGTGCTGCTGAAGGAGATTCATCGGCAGGGCGGGGAGTTGGTTGCGGAAGGGTGCCTGAACCAGGCGATCGTAGAGGAGATCGTCAGAAGCGAGAAGGAAACCAAGAGCCAGAGCCGGAAAGAGCGTTCCAAGGGATCGCACATCGTTTTTTACATTGCGTTGTTCAGCCTTTTGGTGGGAACGACAACGGCGGACGCGCAGTCCAGCGCAAAAGCGCAGACGCTGCCGGCGGTTGCACCAACCGAGGCGCTGCGGCTGACGCTGGACCAGGCAGTAGGGCTTGCGCTCAAGCAGAACCCGACGGCGCAGATTGCGATTTTGACGGCGGCGCAGAGCGAGCAGGACAAAAACATTGCGCGGGCGGAATTGTTGCCGCAAGTGAATGCGCGGATTTCCGACGAAGCGCAAAAGGTGAATTTGCTGGCGCAGTTTGGCGGGAAAACGCCGTTCCCGGGTTTTCCAAAGTCGCTTGGACCGTATCAATTATTTTCCGCGGGCCCGAGCGTAAGCGCGCCGGTGTTTGATTTGACCTTGTGGCAAAGGTATCAAGCGGCGCGGAACACGGCGAACGCGAGCGAGGCCAACAGCCTGTCAACGCGGGAGCAAGTGATTTTGCTGGCGGTTTCACAATACATCGGGACGCTGCGCGCCGTAGCGAACGTGCAGGCATCACGGTCGCGGGTAGATCTGGCGCAAGCGCTCTACGACCAGGCCGCGGACTTGCAGAAGGAAGGCGTAGGCACAGGAATCGACACGCTGCGCGCCAATGTGGAGCTGCAAAACGAAAAACAGAGGCTACTCGAGGCGGAAAATGAGAGGGAGACGTCGCTGTACGGACTGAGCCGGCTTTTGAACCTGGATCCGCGGCAAAAAATTGAGCTTGCAGACTCATTGAGTTTTTTTGACACGCCCCAACCGGAAGTGGAGGCCAGCATCGAGGCCGCGCTCGCCAACAGGCAAGAGTGGAAGGCGGTGGCTTCACAAATCAAAGCGGCGGAAGGCCAGAAGAGGGCAGCGCAAGATTCGCGGCTGCCGAACGTGCGGTTTGACGGAACGTTCTCGTATGTGGGGACTTCCGGAAACACGACGCTCCCGACGTACACGTACCAGGGAAGCGTGAATGTGCCGCTGTTCACGGGCGGCAGGATTCGCGCGCAAGTCGTGAGCGCAGACCTGGAAATCCGAAAACTCGAGGAGCAGCGCGCGGATTTGCGCAACCAGATTGCCCTGGACGTGAAGACCGCCCTGCTGAATCTGGATTCGGCGCGCAGCGAAGTGCAAGTGGCGAATCTGGGCGTGCAGCTTTCGAAGGAAGAGGTGGATCAATCGCGCGACCGGTTCAAAGCAGGAGTCGCGAACAACATCGAGGTTATCCAGGCACAGGATTCGCTCTCTCGCGCCAATGACAATCAGATTGCGGCACTTTACCGATTCAATCAGGCGCGAGCCGATCTGGCACGGTCTATCGGGCAGATGGAAAAGATTTACGCCAAGTAAAACAAGGGAAAGCGGGGGACGATGAGCGTAGAGATAGAAGTCGGGCTGGAAAATGCGGCAAGGGCGCCGAAGATTGAGGAAGAACTACCCTTGGAAGAAGAAGCCCCGAAGGGTTTCGGCAACCCGAAAACAAAGCGGATGCTCTTTGGCGCGGGAGCGGCGGTGCTGGCCGCGTTAACCGGATTGTTCTTTTACTACCACAACCGGGAAACGACCGATGACGCGCAGGTGGACGGGCATATCACTCCTATGGCTTCGAAAGTTTATGGGCGCGTCGAGCAAGTGCTTGTTGACGATAACCAAGCGGTGAAAGCGGGGCAAGTGTTGGTGAAGATCGATCCGCGCGATTACCAGGCGGCAGTGGACCAGGCAAAGGCCGCGTTGCTGCTCGCGGAGAGCGAAGCGAAGTCCGCGGGAGTAGACGTGCCGAGAACGCGGGAGAACGTATTGAGCGGGACGAGCAGCGCAGACGCGCAACTGTTGGAAGCGAAGGCGGACTTGGAACGGGCAAAGACAACCTACGAGCAGGCGCAAACGGCAGACCTGGCATGGGCTGAGGCGAACGTGGAGAAGAGCCTGGCGAACGCGGAATTAGCGAAAGCGGATCTGGCGCGCTACTTACCCCTGATGGAAAAGGGAGAAATCTCGAAGCAACAATACGACGCCGCGAAGGCCAACGCGGACGCGACGGCGAGCGCGTTAAAGGCGGACCAGGAAAAGCTCTCGCAGGCGCATCGCAGCGTGGACGTGGCGAAGGCGCAATTGGAAGCAGCTAAGGCGCGCGTGGAGCAAGCAAATGCGGAAGTGGCTTCGGCGCATGCCAACGTGAAGCAGGTGAGCATGAAAGCGGCGGATGCCCAGGCAAAAATCGCAAAGGTGGAGCAGGCGCGTGCGGCGCTCGAAGCGGCGCAACTCAATTTGAGCTACACGGAAATCACCGCGCCCGTGGATGGCGTGGCGACGCACAAGCAGGTGGAGCCCGGGCAGATTGTGCAAGCGGGGCAGGGCTTGTTGGTTGTAGTTCCACTGCAGAACGTGTGGGTGACGGCGAATTTCCGCGAAACGCAGTTGAAGGACATGAAGCCGGGGCAAAAGGCGGAAGTAAAAGTGGACACCTACGGCAAGACGTTCAGCGGCCACGTGGACTCGATTGCAGGCGCAACGGGATCCGTGCTGAGCTTGCTGCCACCGGAAAATGCCACGGGGAATTACGTGAAGGTGGTGCAGCGCATTCCCGTAAAGATTGTGCTGGACCCGATTCCTTCGGAGAAGGCCGTGCTGCGGCCCGGAATGAACGTGGACGCGACGGTGCTTACGAACTAAGCGGGAATAAAGAAAGGGAGCAAGCCGGTTGTACGTAGAAACACAGTGAGCGTGGGAAGCAGGGCCGGGAACGCCAGGGCCATGAAAAACAGAATTCTAGCCAAGCTGAGGATGCCGGATGGGACGATCAACCCCTGGGTGATCGCGCTGACGGTAACCCTAGCGACGTTCATGGAGGTTTTGGATACCTCGATCGCGAACGTGGCGCTGCCGCATATCGCAGGCAATCTGTCGGTGGGAGCGGACGAATCGACGTGGGTGCTGACCTCGTACCTGGTTTCCAACGCCATCATCTTGCCGCTTTCTGGCTGGTTTTCGGGAGTGCTCGGACGAAAGAAGTTTTACATGTTGTGCGTGGCGCTGTTCACGGTCAGCTCGTTTTTGTGCGGACTAGCGCCGAGCCTGGGAGTCCTAGTGCTTTTCCGGATTCTGCAAGGCGCCGGCGGCGGCGGATTGCAGCCGAGCGAGCAGGCGATTTTGACGGACACGTTCCCGCTGGAAAAGCGCGGCATGGCGTTTGCGGTGTACGGTGTAGCGGTTGTGGTGGCGCCTACGATTGGCCCGTGGCTAGGCGGGTGGATCACCGACAATTTCACCTGGAGATGGGTGTTTTACATCAACGTGCCCGTGGGGATTCTTTCGCTGCTGCTGACCAGCTTCTTGGTCCACGATCCGCCGTACATGAAGAAAGCGAATCTGAAAGCGGGATTCCGGATCGACTACATCGGCATCGGCTTGATCAGCCTGGGGCTGGGCAGCATGCAAATCATCCTGGATAAAGGGCAGCGCGACGACTGGTTTGCGTCGAACTTCATTATCGGGTTCTTCGCGTTGATGTTGATGGGGATTATTGCGGGGATAATCTGGGAGTGGCGCGAGAAAGAACCGGTGGTGGATTTGAGGATGCTGAAGGATCGCAACTTTGCGATCGCCACGCTAACCATGTTTTTCCTCGGCTTCGTGCTGTACGCGACGACGGTGCTAATCCCGCAACTTCTGCAGCAATTAATGGGCTACACGGCGCAACTGGCGGGCCTGGTGCTGTCGCCCGGCGGGCTGGTGATCATGCTGATGATGCCGGTGGTGGGAATCCTGGTGTCGAAGGTAGATACGCGGTTGCTGATCGCGTTTGGCTGCGTGGTCTGCTCTTTGTCGCTGTTCGTGATGGCCGGCTGGGACCTTCAGTTGGATTTCCGGCACGCGGCGTGGGCGCGCATGCTGCAGGGTTTCGGGCTGGCGTTTTTGTTCATTCCGATTAACGTGGCGGCTTTCGCGTACGTGCCCAAGGAAAAGACCAATATGGGCACGGGGATCATCAACCTGGCGCGGAACATCGGCGCCAGCGTGGGAATTGCAACGGTGACCACCATGCTGGACCGGCGCGCGCAACTTCATATGGCACGGCTGACGGAGCGCGCTAACGAATTAAGCGCGGCATACCACAACGCGCTGAATGGCATTCAGTTGCGGCTGGTTTCAGCGGGCTCGACGGCCGCGCATGCGACCGCGCAGGCGCACGCCATGATCTACGGAACGATTGAACGGCAAGCGGCAATGCTGGCCTTTCTTGACGATTTCAAGATGCTGGGCCTGGTGTTTTTCGCAGTGATCCCGATTCTGATTCTGATGAAGAAGCCGAAGATAGGCGGAGGCGGAGTGCCGGTGCACTGAGAAAGAGTTTTTTCCCTGTGAAACGTCAAACTGATTTCACGGATCGAGTTTGTGACAACTTGGGGGGATGACAATGGCGACACAAGCTGCAATGGGCATACAAGGAAGTGAGGAGAAGCTGATTCGCGCAGGACAGCGCGGCGATCATGAAGCGGTGGAAACGCTCTTCCGCCGCTACCACCGGCCGCTGTTCCAGACGGCGTTGCGCGTGCTTGGCAACACCGAGGACGCGGAAGACGCTTTGCAGGACGGGCTGCTTTCGGCGTATCGCAACTTGAAACGCTTTGAAGGCCGCTCGCAGTTCTCGACCTGGCTGACGCGGATCGTGATCAACGCGGCGCTTATGCGGCGGCGGAGTGCGAAGGCGCGCCCGGCCATTTCCCTGGACGAACCGCCGCGCGAAGACGAATTGCCCGCCACGGAGCGGTTTGCAGACGACGGATTGACTCCGGAGCAGGTTTTCGCGAACACAGAAATCCGCGAGATGCTCAGCGAAAATCTCGATCAGCTTTCGCCGCTCTTGCGGACGGCGTTCGTGCTGCGGGAGGTGCAGGGCTATTCGACGGGCGAAGCCGCGAAGAAACTGGGCGTCACCGAGAATACGTTGAAGGCGCGGTTGTGGCGCGCGCGGCATCAGCTTGCCGAGCGCCTGGGGCGGCGCTTGCGGCGAATGCGCGACGACATCACCGGGGGCGGCATGGGCGACGCCGAGTGCAGCTACTGCTAAGAAGGATTGAAACGCAACAAAGTTCAGAGAGTAGGAGGACAAAGAGGCCGGCAGCGCGCCGGCCTCTTTTGCTTTTAGAGTTCCCTAACGCGAGGCGGCTTTGTAGCGGCCGAGGACTCGGAGTTCGCTGGTGGCCTTGCGGACCTCGGCCAAAGCATGGTCCAGGTTGGCCGCTTCTTCGGCTTCCACATCAATAAAAAATTGATACTCCCAGGGACGGCCGTGAATCGGGCGGCTTTCGATCTTGAGCAGGTTCACGCCGTGTTTGGCAAAGGGTTCGAGAGAAGCGAGCAGCGCACCGGGACGATGAGCGAGTCGCATGGCAAGGGAAGTTTTGCGGGCTTCGCGGGTGAGCCACGAAGCCGCTTCTTTTTCCGGCACGAGAAGAACAAAACGCGTGAAGTTCTCGGCATTGTCCTGAATGCGTTCGGCGAGAATCACGCCATGATAATGCTCAGCGGCGCGGCGCGCGGCAATGGCGGCGCGAGACTTGTCTCCGGCGGAAATAGCTTCGCGGACGCTCCCGGCGGTGTCCTCGGCGGGCACACGCTTCCATTTGGAATGGGCCGCAAAAAAGCGCTCGCACTGCGCCAGCGCCATTGGATGCGAGGCCACCGACCGGATATCATCGAGCGAAGCTCCGGGCAGCGCGATGAGCTGCATCTCGATGGGCAGAATTGTTTCCGCAACGATGGCGAGCCGGCTTTCCAGGAGCAGGTCGAACACGCGCAAAACCGACCCTGCGAGTGAGTTTTCCACGGGAGCCAGAATGGCGTCAGCCGCGCCTTCCGCAATGGACCGGAACATTCCCTCAAACGTGGCGCGGGGTACGGTGGTTATGGACTCGCCCACAAGCTGAATCGCGGCGGCTTCGCTGAAAGCGCCCGGCTCTCCTTGAAAGGCGACGCGCATATGCTTGCGATTCGTTGTCGCAATAGTTGTCGTCATAGTTGATGGGGCTATCTTGCAACAAGCCGCAGAAAACTCAAAATTGCGGCGCGCGGAGCAAGAGGGAATCCTTCGCGGCAAGCACGGCGCGCCAATTTGGAAGTTTCGGTGGGATTCCCGGTGTGAATTCGGTGCGTCGGGACTGCGCGCAACGCTATAATTACCCAATTTGAAGAGAGGGATTCCCATGAAAAGACCGGAAGCCGGAGAATTCGCAGAATATTATGGAAAGTACATTGCAAAGGTACCGGGCACCGACGTGCCGGGGATCCTTGCATCCGAGCGCGTGCAGATGTCGCGATTGTTGGCCGGGCGAAGCGAACGTGACGGAAATTTTCGTTATGCTCCCGGCAAATGGACGGTCAAAGAGATATTGGGGCATGTGACGGATACCGAGCGCATTTTTACGTACCGTGCATTGAGAATTGCCAGAGGCGATGAAACGCCGCTTTCGAGCTTCGAACAGGATGACTATGTGAAGAAGGGAGGATTTAGCGAGCGGACTCTGGCCGATCTTGCGGAGGAGTTCGATGCGGTGCGTGGAGCCAGCATTTCTTTATTTCGTTCTTTCGATGACGCGGCCTGGGGGCGGCGCGGCGTAGCCAGCCAGAAGCCGGTGACGGTGCGCGCGCTGGGCTTTATCACTGCGGGACACCAGATTCATCATCGGATGATTCTCGAAGAGAGTTATTTCCCCGCGATTCCGCGCGCGTGAACTGCGGAAGGCGTTCGGGGCCGGATGCAGGAACGATCCACGAACGTGCGCTGATACGGCAAGTCGCTGCGCAAACGATCACGGCGCGGGGCAACCGAAAATCCAGCAGGGGCATTAACTTTTTGCTGCGCGATGCGCGCAGGCTCCTTGCGCCGGAATAGGTCTGGGAGTCTTCGGGGATCGAAAATGAAAATAAACAGCAGCATCGAAACAGCGATGGCAAGGGCCGCCACAATTACGCCTGCGGGTCCAGCGTCAACCGGATGCGCGAAAGCGTCGGCGAGCAGATAGATGCCCAGGGAAAGCAAGCCCAGGGCCGCAAAGCCTGCAAGGCTGCCAAAGGTGCGGTTGAGCCCCGCGCGCACGATCAATGGCATCGGCGGTTGCATGGCCTAATCCTTCCGCGCTTCGCGGAGAGCGGCTGCGGGCTCGGGAAAGCGGAGAAAATCGAGGTATTGGAAAACGAGAGGCGCGTTTTGTTTCTTCATCGCGCATCCGCAGGCGCAAAGAGGGTTTTTCCCTGCGGCTTCAGCAGAGGTTTCCACGGGAATCGAGCATCCGCATGCGGCATTCGTGCAATGCCAGCGCTCGCCGGTTTTCATCACCATGGCTTAGGTAACTCCCTTCGCTTTGGGGCCGGGAGGCATTTTTGCAAAGGTTTTGCCATACCGCGCCTTAGGTACGCTGGAGAGACGATATCGAACAGTAAATAGAAAAGCAAGCGGAATTTTGTTATCGTGTCGTGCCGCGTTTTGCCCGGAAAACGGGCGGAATTGCTTTTGCAAGGAACATTGGCCGACTGCGGTTGCGAGGGGGCCGTACCGCTGCTAAAATTTGATGTTCGCCGAGATGCAGCCGTCTGCGCTGGATGTGCAGGCGGCTTTTTGTGCGTCTTGGAAGCCGTCCGCAAAGGAACGGGACGGCTGGCACCCTGTCTTATCGGCCTGATTCCCCTCGAGATTTTTCGAGCGCGACTGCGGTGAGAACGCACTCCCTCACCGATTTCTGGCCCCACGGAAGGGAGAATACGAGTGGCTAAGTACGATGTGGCGATTATCGGGAGCGGTCCGGGAGGTTACGTCGCGGCAATTCGCGCCGGCGAGCTCGGCCTGAAGACCATTGTCGTGGAGAAGGATCCGTTTCTCGGCGGAACGTGCCTGCATGTCGGCTGCATTCCCACCAAAGTGTTGCTGCACCATGCCGATATTTACGACCACATCAAAAATGGCGCCGAACTGGGCTTCGAAATCAGCGGGCTGAAGATCAATTGGGCCAACGTGCTGGCGCGCAAGGACAAGATCGTCAAGAAACATGCCAAGGGCATCGAATTCCTGTTCAAGAAAAACAAGGTGGAATGGGTGCAGGGCTGGGGCCGCTACGAGGGGCCTGGCAAAATCAGCGTCGAAAAAGACGGCAAGAAGACCACCATCGAAGCCTCGAACGTCCTGATGGTCAGCGGCTCGGAAGCAAAAGCCCTGCCGGGTATCGAGCCGGACCACAAGACGATTCTCACCAACCGCTCGATTCTGGAGCTTCCGGAAATCCCGAAATCGCTGATTGTGGTTGGCGCCGGAGCAGTGGGCGTGGAGTTCGCATCGGTTTACAATTCTTTCGGGACGCAAGTCACCATTCTGGAGGCCCTGCCGCGCACGGTGCCGCTGGAAGATGAAGAAATTTCCGCGGAGCTCACGAAGGCGTTCCAGAAGAAAGGCATCCAAATTTTTACAGGCTGCAGTGTGGAGTCAGCGAAGAAAGATGCCAAAGGCGTGACCGTAGCGTTCAAGGATAAGGACGGCAAGTCGCAAACGCTGCAAGCAGAAAAGCTATTGCTGGCCGTGGGCCGCAAAGCGATGACCGACGGCTGCGGCTTGGAGAAGTCCAAGGCCAAACTGGAGCGCGGCTTCGTGCATGTGGGCGATTACATGGAGACGGCGGAAAAAGGGCTGTACGCCATCGGCGATATCGTTGCCGGGTTGCCGCAACTGGCGCACGCGGCGATGATGGAAGGGATCATCGCCGTTACGCACATCGCAGGAAAGCCCGCGCAGCAAATCGTGAGGACGCGCATCCCCAACGCTACTTACTGCGAGCCGCAGATTGGTTCGATTGGATTGACGGAAAAGCAGGCGCGCGACGCCGGATACAAGGTGAAGACGGGAAAGTTTCCGTTTGTGGGAAACAGCAAAGCGACGATTCTCGGGAATCACAACGGCTTCATCAAGGTAGTCTCCGAAGAGGCTTATGGCGAGGTGCTGGGGATTCACATCATCGGGCCGCTGGCGACGGAAATTTTGGCGGAAGCGGCGGCGGTGCTGAATCTCGAGGGCACCATCGACGACATGATGAACATGATTCACGCGCACCCCACGGTGTGGGAAGGCATGGGAGACGCGTTTGCGTCCGTGCGCGGATTGCAGATTAATGTGTGAGGCGTGATTCGTGTTTCGTGACTTGTGACTCGTAAAGAAACGTAATCGAAATCTTCCACAAGTCACGAATCACCAGTCGCGTGGTATCGAATGGCGAAATGTTTGACCGTCAACCTGGGACTTATTGGCTACGCGGAAGCGTACGCGCTGCAGAAGCGCATTGTCGCCGCGCGAAAAGCGGAAGCGATTGAAGATGTTTTGTTGCTTTGCGAGCATCCGCACGTGATTACGCAAGGCCGAAACGGAAAGCGGGAACATTTGCTGGTTGGTGAGCACGTCCTGCGGCAGAAAGGCGTGGAGTTTTACGAGACCAGCCGCGGCGGAGACATAACCTATCACGGTCCCGGGCAGATTGTTGGCTATCCCATCCTGAACCTGGGGGAAATCCGCCGCGATGTGGTTTGGTATGTGCGCATGCTGGAAGAGGCCATGATCCGCGCCACCGCCGAGTTTGGAATCACCGCTGGGCGGGAACCCGGAAAAACAGGTGTCTGGGTGGAGTTTGCGGAAGACGGTTCTTCTCTCGCCACTCGCCACTCGCCACTCGCCACTTCCGAAAAACTCGGCGCCATCGGCGTGCACATCAGCCGCTGGATCACTTCGCACGGATTCGCGTACAACGTTTCGACGGATTTGCGGTTTTTCGACTTGATTGTGCCGTGCGGCATTGCGGACCGCAAAGCTACGTCGCTTGAGAAAGTGCTTGGACGCACCGTGAAGGAATCAGAAGTCGCGCCGCGCATCGCCAGGCATCTCGGGGAATTGTTCGGCCTGGAGTTGAAAAACAATTCGAAAGAAGAATTGCTCAGGAAGCTCGAGTTCGCCGAAGAGTCGGTTGTCGTTTCCGTAGAACGAAAATGGGAGCAGGGTAGAGCAGCAATGGAGCAGGAATGACCAAGCAGACGCTCAGGGAGACGCCCAGAGAATTGACGCGGCAGCAATACGTCGGCCTTTATTACTACATGCGTCTGAACCGCGCCGTGGAAGAGACCATGGTGAAGCTCTTCCGGCAGAACAAGATTGTCGGAGGGCTTTACTCGAGCCTGGGTCAGGAAGCGATTTCCGTTGGGACGTGTTACGCGCTGGAAAGGAAAGATTGGATCGCTCCGATGATTCGCAATATCGGGGCGCTTTTGGTGAAAGGCGTGCCGCCGCGCGACATTTTCATGCAGCACATGGCGAAATATGATTCGCCGACCAAAGGGAGAGACGGCACAAGCCATTTCGGGGACCTGGATAATCTGCACATTGTTTCCCCGATTTCCATGCTCGGTGATTTGATTCCGGTTATGACGGGCGTCGCCATTGGCGGGCGTTATCTTGGGCAAAAGATCGTCACGATGACCTGGATTGGGGACGGTGGCAGCTCGACCGGCGTGTTTCACGAAGGGTTGAACTTTGCGGCCACTCAGAAAGCGCCCTTCGTCTTAATTCTGGAGAACAACCTCTGGGCGTACTCGACGCCAGTGCGCCGCCAGGTGCCGATTGAGAATTTAGCGGACCGCGCTAAGGCATACGGAATTGACAGCTACATTGTCGATGGCAATAACGTCGTGGCGGTTTACAACACGGCTCGAGAGGCCGTCGAGCGGGCACGCGCTGGCGAAGGGCCGATTCTTATCGAAGCGAAGACTTTTCGCCGATTGGGCCACGCGCAGCACGATCCCGCGGAATACGTGCCGAAAGAAATGCGCGCGTATTGGGAAGCACGCGACCCGATTGTTCTGTATGAAAAATTCTTGACCGCGGAAAAACTCCTCGACGCCGCCGGAAAGAAAGAAATTGACGACAAACTGGACCAGTTGCTTGCGGCGGAACGCGAGTTTGCAGAGAACTCGCCTATGCCTCCGGCCGAGTTCGCTGAAGGCGGCGTTTATTGTACCGGCGACGATTGCCATACGATTCGCGCCAAATGGGAACGGCCCATCGCCGAAGTGACGCCACCGCGATCCAGCGTCAAGGCCGTGTGGACCGTTCCCGGTTTTGGCTCTGGAAAGGGTTCGGGCGGCGCTGATGCGCCGATTCATTTTGGCGACACCGGGGTTGTTGTTGGGAATCCGGCAAGCAACGGCCGCCCGGCAAAAGTGGGAACGAAGCTAACGGCCAAGAACGCCCCGAAGAAGTCGAAGGCTGCGGCAGCAGGTGCTTCGCGAAAGGGGCGGCGATAGCCATGGCTGGCGCGAATGGTGGCGCAACCAATGGATCCGCGACCGGCGGAAAGGAAATCACGTTCCTCGAAGCCATCCGGCAAGCCATGTTTGAGGAGATGGAGCGCGATCCGACGGTCCTGTTAATGGGCGAGGACGTTGGCGTGTATGGCGGGGCGTTCAAGACCAGCGAAGGATTGCTCGAGCGCTTTGGTTGGGAGCGCGTGATTGATACGCCCATCAGCGAAAGCGCCATTATTGGCGCAGCGTGCGGGATGAGCTACCTCGGCTTGCGGCCCATTTGCGAAATGCAGTTCATCGATTTCATCGTTTGCGCGTTCAACCAGATCACGAATTTCGTCGCCAAGGGTCATTATTTGTGGAACGCTCCCGCGCCTATCGTGATTCGCGGGCCCTCGGGTGGCGGAGTCCACGGCGGGCCTTTCCATTCGGCAAACCCCGAGATGTATTTCGTGCACACACCGGGGCTAAAAGTGATTTATCCCTCGACGCCGTATGATGCGAAGGGGCTGCTGAAAGCCGCGGTGCGGGATAATAATCCTGTTCTGTTTTTCGAACACAAATTTCTTTACCGGCGGATCAAGGGAGAGGTTCCGGCGGAGGAATATACGGTTCCCATCGGCAAGGCCGTGGTTCGCCGCGAAGGCCGCCACCTAACAATTCTTTCTTACGCCGCGATGATGCACACCTCGCTGGAGGCCGCGGACGCGCTGGCAAAAGAGGGAATCGAAGCAGAAGTGATTGATTTGAGGACTCTCTTGCCGCTCGATGAAGAAGCGATTCTGAGTTCTGTGAAGAAGACCAACAAATGCCTGGTCGTGCACGAAGACACGAAGACGGGCGGAATCGCCGGGGAAATCGCTGCGCTACTGTGCGAAAAGGCCTTCAGCGATCTGGACGGGCCGGTGCTGCGAACCACGTCGCTCGATACTCCGGTGCCATACGCACCCACGCTGGAAGATCACTTTCTGCCCAACGCGAAGAAGATTTTTTCTACCGCAAAGGAATTGGCGCGGTATTGAGAAGGGATTTGACAGTTGAGAGTCAGTCGTCGAAAGGGGCAAGGGCCTGATGGCAGATCATCAAGCACTCTTGCATCCCTGATTTGTTTTAACTTTCCACTGGCGACTGTAAACTGTTCTTGAGGAGAACGAACATGGCTGTTGACATCGTAATGCCCCAGATGGGCGAGAGTATTTTCGAGGGAACCATCACCAAGTGGCTCAAGAAGCCCGGTGACAAGGTCGAGCGCGACGAGCCGCTATTTGAAATTTCTACGGACAAAGTGGACGCGGAAATTCCGTCTCCCTCCGCCGGCGTGCTCAAGGAGATCAAGGTTGGAGAGGGCCAGACCGTGGCGATCCAGACGGTCGTTGGTGTGATTGATGCCGCCGGCTCTTCCGCTGCTGCATCATCCCCAGCGCCCGCTCCGGCTCCAGCGAAATCCCAAGCGCCCGCCCCGGCGAGAGTCCCCGCGGCAGCTGCTGCTGCACTTCCGCCAACGCCGGTGTCCAGACCCGCGGCTGCCTCGACTCCGGCGGCTGTGGCTCCGGCTGCTTCCGCTGCGGGTTCCTCCAGCGAGCGCATTCACAGTTCGCCGCTCGTGCGCCGCATGGCCAAAGAACACGGCATCGACCTTTCCACGGTTCCCGGTACCGGCGCCGGCGGGCGAATCAGCAAGCTGGACATTGAGGCGGTCATAACTGCAGGGGCGGGGAGCGCACCAGCGGCTGCTCCCTCGGTCGTTTCAATTCCGGCGGCGAGGCCTGTCCTGGTGCCGCCGGCACCGGCACCAGCGGCCGCTCCAGGCGCGTCCGGGGCTCAGGCTCATGTGGCCCTCGAAACCGCTGTGCCCCGCGAAAAAATTTATTTCGGCAATTATGAAGTGCAGCCCATGAGCACCATGCGGCAAAGGATCGCCGAGCACATGGTGGCCTCCAAACATGTTTCCCCGCACGTGTATTCGGTCGATGAAATTGACATGACCAAAGTAGCGATCCTGCGCGCCAAAGCGAAAGAAGAATTCGAGAAGCGCTACGAGACCAAACTGACGTTTATGCCGTTTTTCGTGAAAGCCGCGGTGGCAGGTCTGCGCGCATTTCCGACGATGAACGCTTCGCTTGACGGCACGAACGTGGTCATCCATAAGGACATCAACATCGGAATCGCCGTGGCGCTGGACTGGGGATTGATTGTTCCGGTGGTGAAGAACGCCGACGAAAAAAACCTCCTCGGCATCCAGCGCACCATGAACGATCTGGCGGAGCGCGCTCGCTCGAAGAGGCTGAAGCCCGAAGAGGTCCAGGAGGGCACTTTTTCCATTACCAATCCGGGCGTCTTCGGCGGGCTCTTCGGTTTGCCGGTAATCAGCCAGCCGAACGTGGGCATCCTGGGCCTTGGCGCCATTGAGAAGCGCCCCGTGGTGGTGGATGACGCCATCGCCATCCGTTCGATGTGCTACGTCACGCTGAGCTATGACCATCGCGTGGTTGACGGGGCCATCGCACACCAGTTCCTGCACAAGGTAAAGGAGACTTTGGAGAACTGGTCAGAGCCGCTGCTGTAGGGTGGTCCGGAGCTTCGCGCGATTCGTTTAGCGAACGCCGGATACTACAGATTGAGCTGTGCCGAGCCGGAAGCTCCAGGGCTGTGGATTGGCAGGATCTCGAAGGTTGCGTGTTGCGAATACGGGCAGCCGTCCGGAAGTGGGATGAACGTTCCCGCAAGCGGTCAGTTGGTGTTCCTTGCATCAGCCAAATCCCTTGGCAAATCGCTAGGAATTCAATAGGTTAGAGCCGTCCTTTGCTGGTCATCGGCCTGCGTTTACGAGGGCCAAGAACGGGTAGAGCCATGACCGCAACGATGATCGAGACTGCCACGGATTGCGAGACGATGCAGCAGCGGATTCTCATTGCCGACGACCAGAAGGATGTGCTGGATGCCCTGCAATTGCTCCTCAAAGGCCAAGGCTACCTGCTCGAAACGGTGAGCAACCCCGCCGATTTGCTTGAGGCATTGGCGCAAAGGGAATTCGATCTTCTGCTCATGGACTTGAACTATGCGCGGGATACAACGTCCGGGCGCGAAGGACTGGACGTGCTCGGACATCTGAAGGAAATGGCGGACGCGCCGCCTGTCGTGGCCATGACCGGCTGGGCCACCGTGGGGCTGGCCGTCGCCGCCATGCAGCATGGCGTCAGCGATTTTGTGGAAAAGCCCTGGGACAACTCGCGGCTGCTGGAAATCCTGGAAAAACAAATTGAACAGGGCCGCGAGCGCCGTGCGGCGCGCCGGCGGGCCAAGGAAGAGAAGCAAGCACAGGAAGAAGCCATTCACCATCTTGAGGAACAAGAGCGCGAAATCGCTGAGGCCAAGGCGATTCAGGAAAGGCTGGTTCCGCGCGAGATTCCCCAGGTGACGGGCTATGAAATCGCCACTTCCTGGCAGTCGGCAAGGACGGTGAGCGGCGATTATTTCGACGTTCTAGCACTGGGTCAAGATAGGCTGGGTCTGTGCATTGCAGATGTGGCAGGGAAAGGAATCCCTGCGGCGCTGCTGATGTGCAATTTGCAGGCGGCCGTCCGGGGACTTTCTTCGCCGTCTGTGACGCCCGATCTTCTGTGCAACAGTTTGAATTCTCTGGTGTGGAAAAACACCCACACCGACCGCTTCATCACGCTTTTCTACGCGCAACTGGATGGCCCGACGCGAAGGCTGCGCTACGCCAACGCGGGGCACAATGCGCCCATTGTCGTGCGAGCGTGTGGCTCGCACGAACGGCTGCAGGAAGGCGGGGGAGTCCTGGGGGTTTTCGAGGAACAGAGTTTCGGGCTGGGGACGGTGGATCTCGCGCCCGGAGATCGTCTGGTCCTCTTTACGGACGGTGTGACAGAAGCCAGCAACCGCGAGGGCGAGGAGTTCGGAGACCAGGGGCTATTATCCTTGCTCGAAGAGCACCGCAAGCTGTCCGCAAACGCGATACAAGAAAAGATTGCCGCGGCGATTTCCGAATTTAGCGGCGGGCATCTGACCGACGATGCGACCCTTTTGATTCTCGCCGTCGAAGCTTAGGCTGCTGCTTTTGAATTTTGAAGCGAGCTTCTCTCCACAGCTCATTGAATCATCGGCTTGAGCCTGGCCACCCACACGGCGAAATGATCCAGGGGAACAGGCTCAATGCCCGCGTCGCGCAGGGTGTCGCGGACGAAGCAGTGCAGGGGGATTCTATCGTTTAATTCCACATCGGTGATGGCGGCAAATTCCGATTTCCAAGGAGCTTTGGAGCTAATGCGCCCGGCAGTATAGGCCAAGTTCTTCGTTTCGCCCGGTGCGCGCCTGACCGGCAGTGTATGCACGAAGCCGCGCGTGCCATTGCGGCGATAGGAATAATCGATGCGCAAGGGATCGCCGGGAAAGGTGAATTGAGAAATAGGAGCCCTTTTCCCGATGCGCTCCCATAGGCCGGCATGCCGGAAGACTTGCTGGCAGTAGGAACGCATCTGTGCCCGGCTGCCGGGCGCGCCCACACGACCAGAGCCACGCTGCAGCGCCACATGATCGCCGTACAAGCGCTCCAGTTCGGCGTCGAGGTCTTGCGCCAGCGTGCCCTTCTGCGGCGAGAGTTGCAGAGCATTGGAAAGCGTGTCGTCCCACTTGGCAAGTAGGGCCTGCCAATCGTTGCCGCCCCCGCTCTTCCCATTTACCGATTGAAAGCGGTCCTCCAGGTCGTCGCGCAGCCGCAGCAGCAAGGATTCGTCAGCTTGCGGATGCAGCCGGTGCACACGGTTCAACTCCTCCTGGTCTTCGATCAGTCTCAGCCGCCGTTCCCCCGTCTCCGGAGCAAAAAGCAGGACACCGATGTTGACCCATTCGTCCCGCACCAGATTCGGCGTATAGCGCAGGATGCGGTAGGCAAAGATGCGCTCGTCCGCCGGGGCGTTGTTTGCTTGTGTTCTAGTATCGCGTTCGTTCATTGGCGCTCCCTTGGTTCAAATCCAGTTAGGAAAAGGCTGGCGGCTCGACCGCTTGGCCTCCAGGATCAAATCCGGCACCCGGGTCCGCCGGCGATGCAACTGGCCGGCAAGCCGCGTGAGCGCGTCGTAATCGTCCGCGTACCATTCCGGCGGAATCTCCCGCAGAAAACCATCCAAGACGCGCTCGGTCATTTGATTTTCCAGGCGCTCGATCCAAGGCGCAAAGGATTCCATCCCGATTACGCCCAGGTACACACAGCTGCGCGAGTAAAGTCCGCGCAGCGGGGCATCTGGAAAATTCCACTCCCCGACGTTGAAGCAAAAGCCCTGGTCGATCATCCGCGCCTTGTAGCGCCATTCCTCAGGTCCTTGCATGGCGTGACTTTCATAAAAGAAGACCGTTTGACGCCCGTTGGTGTTGCAAGTCCATTTGTCGAAGACCAGCATTCCTGCAAAGTCATGAAGATTCTCTACTTCCCGCAACCGCTCCTCCGGAAGCAAATCGTGCAGCGCAATGCGGCGCGGGTCTACGGGATAGCGCGACCCGAATTGCAGCCCAGGCTGGCAGGGAACCCGCGAGCGCGGCAGTTCCATTGCCAGCTCCGGCGTCAACCGGATCAATTCCTCCGACACCTCCACAATCTCCGCCGGAACCGTGGGTAGCCCCAATCGCCCTGCCAGCCTTGTCCCTAGCAGTTCATTGACCAGCACGCGGCGGTGCTGCGGGTTATTTTGGAACTTCACGACATAATAGTTGCCGTCGTCGCAGCGCATTAGGTGGGATTGCGCGCCGCCCCGCATTCGGCGTATCTGTTCTAACGCCCGTAACATGCGGGGTTATGCTAGCGGTACTTGCCGATTCAGGCAAGAGGAGCCTTTCTGCGTTAGGGGAGGAGTCCTTAAATGGAAAAGTTCATGTTCAAGTTGGGAAGACCCAGAGTCAGGCACAGTTCTCAATTTGAAATGGCAGCTTCCCACAAAAGAAAGAGCCGGGACCAGTCCCCAGCTCTTTCGAAAACACTTTCTGTCGTGGCCAGAACGCTTAGCGCCGCTTTTTCTTTTTGGCCGTTTTTTTCGCCGGCTTCTTCGCGGCTTTCTTTTTGGCTTTCGCTTTTGCTTTTTTCTTCGGAACCGTCTTCTTTTTTGCCGCTTTCTTGGGAGCCGGCCGGGCCGCGGGAGCGGGTCTCGGCGCGGGAGCTTCCTCTTCGGACTCCTCGCCTACGATCGCCAGTTCCTCTTCCTCGGTTTCGACCATTTCCTGTGTTTCGCCGCCCAGTTCCTCGTCGTCTTCCAGCCGCGACAGGTCATTGTCATCTTCGAAGCTTTCTTTCTCGAAATCCATTCCGTCCTCCCCTGGGGGAATCTCATTAGCGCCGTGTTCCACGGGTCAGCAATTTTGCCGTTTTGTCCCGAGTTCTACAAGAACACCCCGTTCTCGCGCCGTTGTTTGTTATCGTACTCGACCGAAGTTGTCAAGTAGTCTGCGAAGCCCGAAGAAACAACGCTTTCGAAGGCTGACGAAGGGCGAGCGGCAGCGTCCCGGTGCGATTATGCGGCTTCTCTTGCTGGTATTTTATCTATTTGAAAATAAAAGGGTTAGTGTGAATTTCCGCCGCCTGGCCCGCTAGCAACTTTTGCGGGTGAGGAAACGCTGGTTTTTCTTTTTGACCGCGACCGCGCGCTCCTGCGGTAACGTTCTGGCGCGCCGCCGATGGTGTAGATCCGAAGCACCATGCCGCGGCTCACGTGATTGGACCTCAAGCGGTTCCACTTGCGCACGTCTTCCGAGTTCACGCTAAAGCGGTCCGCAATTCCTGCGAGCGTGTCGCCCCGCCGCACGCGGTAGCTTACAAGGAGACGTTTGGTTTCCGACGCTGATTGCGTTGCGGGAATCGTCAGCTTCGTTCCCGGCTCCAACACTGCAGTGCGCTCGATATTGTTGGCCTCGGCGATAGCTGCGGGCGTAACGCGGTATTTCTTGGCAATCGAAGCGAGCGTTTCGCCGGGTTCCACGCGATGGCGCCGCCAGCTGATCCACTTGTCGGGCGGAATCGCTGCGATTCCCGCGGTGAATGTTTCCCCCGTACCTTGCGGCAGGCGCAATTCGAATGAAGGATCGTCCGGAGTGGCCATGCGCAGCAGCGAAGGATTCAGCGAGCGCAGCGTCTCAACGTCCACGTCGATAGTTTCGGCCACGAGACGAAGATCGATCGGGCGGCCGGGCTTTACTGCGTCTGTTGGAACCGGCGCTTCCGGGTCTGCCTGGATGCTGTAGTGTGCGGCGTCCTTGGCTATCAGCGTCAGCGCAATAATGATCGGAACGTAATTTTTCGTTTCGCGCGGCAGGACGTTGCGCTTGTACAGTTCCCAGAAGTCGGCGTAGCCGGTGCGCTCGATTCCTTTCTGCACGTTTCCGGGCCCGCAGTTATACGCGGCCATGGCCAAATACCAATCCCCAAAAAGCCCATAAAGATCGCGCAAATGTTGAGCCGCCGCGCGCGTGGCTTTCTCCGGATCCTGCCGCTCGTCAATCCACCAGTTATGGCGCAGCCCGTACTGCTGTCCGCGATAGGCTACAAACTGCCAGATTCCCCGCGCTCCTGCGCGCGAAAGCGCCAGCGGCTGGAAGGCGCTCTCCGCTTGCGCCAAATAAATCAAATCCTGCGGCAAGCCCTCTTCCCGAAGAACGCGCGAAATCATGTCGCGATACTTTCCGCTTCGGCGCAGGCCGTTCTCCACGATATCGCGTCCCTTCGGTGTCTGGAAAAAATTGAGGAACATGAGCACTTCGTCGTTCACGGTCAGCGGAAGGTCGTGCGATACGTTCTTCGCAGCCTCCTCGGCGCGCTCTTTCACCCGCGGATCGGCTGGAACTGCCACGGCCGCGACTTCGTCGATGGGAGCGGGAACCGCAGCTGCTTCCGTTGCCCCTTCTCCGCCGCGAAAAGCCTGCAGTTCGTACGCGTACACCGTGTCTACTACATGATGAAACAATGCGCTGAGGGCGGGGTCGCTCTCGGGGTCATACCCGCTTTCCAGCATCCAGTCCACGGCGTCGTCAAAATCTTTGCGCGCCGCTCCCAGGCGGCCAGCCTTGAAATTCTGCTCGCCGGAAGCGAACTTCTCCTGAACTTTTTGGACCAGATAAGTTTTTCCATCAGGAATGGGAGGCAACAAAGACTTCGGTTGGGGCCGTGTTGGATCGGTCATCGGCAAGGGTGTGAGCGCTACAGGTGTCTGAGTCTTCTGCGCGGCCTTGGAGCGGGCAGGCGTTGGGGGGTCAAGTACGGTCGCCATAGCGGGCGATGCCGGGTTGCGAGCTTGCACCGGCCTCCTGGCTGCGTCTTCGCAGCCAAGGCCGATGGCGGCCATCACGATTGTGCCTACTGCCAGGAGCACCCGTTGCTTCATCTTTATTATGGTAAAGAGCGGGTCGCGCCTGGGTCAACGGTTCTTATCCCCTAAGTTGTTAACGGTTTCGACCCTTCTCGTGTTGCGATAGACTCCCCGGCGAGGTGATCCATGCGAATCCGTCGTGCGCAGCCCCGCAGGGAAACTTGCTGGAAGTACGCAATCTTCTTTTCTCTCTTGACTCTTTTTTGGGCTGTAGCGCTTCCGGCTCAGCAAAAGAATCTTTCGCAGGAAAAGCGGGTGGCCATCGAAAAGGCGGTCGCCAGTTTCATGGCTGCAAACAGCGTCCCGGGACTTTCCGCCGCTGTCGTCCTCGATGGCGAGCCTCGCTGGTCCGAGGGTTTCGGCATGGCCGATCTAGAGAATTTTTCTCCCGCTACTTCTTCGACGCTTTTTCGTCTCGGTTCCATCTCCAAACCCATTTCCGCTACTGCAGCTCTTCAGCTCTGGGAACGCGGCAAGCTGGACCTGGACGCTCCAGTACAAAAATATTGCCCGGCGTTTCCGCAAAGGGAATCACCCATCACCACGCGACAGTTGCTCGGCCACCTCGGAGGAATCCGCCATTACAATCCCGACGGAAAGGGCGACGTGCCCGAAGATAGCGCCCGTCATTTCAGCAGCATGCAGGAATCACTGCAGCTCTTTGCCAACGATCCGCTGGTCGCCAAGCCGGGAACGAAATTCAATTACTCGACCTACGGTTACACGGTTGTCGGTTGTGTCTTGGAGGGTGCGGCGTCAGAAAAATTCATCGACTACTTGCGTAAGAACGTTTTCGAGCCCGCGGAGATGGGCCAGACGCACGATGATGACTTCTTTGCCGTGATCCCCCATCGCACGCGCTGGTATCACAAAGACAAATCCGGAATCGTCCGCAACGCCGGAGTCCTCGATTCCAGTTACAAAATTCCAGGCGGCGGAATCATCTCTTCCGCGGATGACATGGCCAAGTTCGAAGCCGCCATTCTGGACGGCAAGCTCCTCAAACGCGGCACCAGGGACCTCATGTGGACTTCTCTTAAGACAGCGGATGGAAAAGAAACCGGTTACGGCCTCGGCTGGGGCATCATGGACAAGTTTAGCCTGCACATACTCGCGCACACGGGTGGACAGCAAGGCACAAGTACCGCCTTCGCCGTTGTGCCAAGCCGGAACGCGGGCGTCGTGGTGCTCTGCAACATGGACGACGTGGATGTAAACCAGCTTGCCATGCAAATCCTGCGGATTGCTTTGGACCTGCCGGACAGCACTCTCTAACTCCGGCAACGCAGCCAACCACACGGTCTTCGCAAGTGACGCTAGTCTGGCGGCCACTCACCGAAGACTCGGTCGATCACGTCATCGAACCAATACTTGTAAAAGCCGTCATCGCAAGCGCGCATGCTGGTGCTATAGGCTTTTTCGAAGTGGCGGCCCCAGTGCGGACGTCGGCCATCTGCATCGCAAAAGGGATATTCATCGGAAAGGGTCCAGGAGCTGAAGACACGCCCGGATTTCTTCATAATGCCGGGATCGACCGCGAGACAGGCAATGGCGCGCCCGGCATACAAAGGCGT
>WNER01000022.1_pt1 | contig 22584 bp, 18 predicted proteins | sample 5399921 | NCBI WGS metagenome assembly WNER01 (sample SAMN13153331, study PRJNA577476) | soil metagenome | isolation source: 20 cm grassland meadow soil 5 days after 1st rain plot 5 | place: USA:California | collected 2015-09-21 | reverse complement strand
CCCTGACCGCGGCGGGTCGGCGCGTCATCGAGCGAATCTTTCCATTGCACGCCGACGCGATGCGGCGTGCCGTCGCCGCCCTCCCGCCAGTCCAGCAGGCCCAGGCCGTGCGCTTGCTCCGCGCCCTCGGCAAGGGAGCGGCCGAATCTAGTGGAACGTCACACCCAACCCGACGTCGAGCACGTTCTGGCGCCAGCCGGTCGCAACGACCCCGAGGGTCGGCCGGTTGACGTCGCCCACGCCGCCCCAGAAGTAGTTCACGACCGGCGTGAGCGACACGTCGCGCCCGAACCGGAGATCGTAGCCAGCGCCGGCCGTGAATCCCCACCCGGTCCCGTCCCACGAGGGGTCCGAGTTGACGTGATAGTTGGAGACCCCGAGCCCGCCGGTGACGAAGAAGCCGCTGCGCCGTCGGGGGTACAGGTAGATGGATGCGGTCGCGTTCGTGACCGTTTCCGTGGCGCTGCCGTCGGAATGCGCCCAGCCGTTGATCGCACCGCCAATGAGCAGGTTGCGGCTGGGTGCGCCGCCGAGCTTCAGAAACGCGGTCACGCCGCCCGTGCGCGGCCCGAAGTTGCAGTTGTCGCACGACACGGTCGCCGTCCCGTATCCCAGCCCGAACCCGATCCAGAACCCGTCGCGCCGTTGTGGGTACTGCGCGCGTGCCGCGGAAGCCGCGGCGCACAACCCCGCCAGCAGGACCGCGACGCGCGTTGCTGTGGACATGGGACCTTCCCCGTTCGGTGACGCCCGGGGTTAGGCGACTTCCGTGCCGACCGACCTGAGCATGACTCCGCAGGAGGTTTGTCCCCGGACGGGGTCAAGCGACCAGCGGTGCGGGCAACGGCGGCAAGGGATGGTCGTTCCGCGGCGGCAGCACGAGACAGTATGGCCTGCCAGAAAACCGTGACGGCACGCAACGTGCTGTGAGTAACACTTTGCTGGCTGACATAAAATTTGTGCATTCTATGCACTAATTGATTGACACCATGATCGCCGGGGGCTAGCTTGTCCGTTATGAAACTCATCACCACTATCGTGCGCCCTGAGCGCCTGCCGGAGGTCAAGGCGGCGCTGTTCCGGGCCGGCGTCACCGGGATCACCTTGAGCCGCGTCTCGGGTCACGGGGGCGAGCAGGAAGTCATCGGGCAGTATCGCGGCACCACCGTCGTCATGGAATTCCACGAAAAGGTGAAGATCGAGATGGTCTGCTCCGAGCCGTTCGTGGAGCCGTGCATCAAGGCCATCCTCTCGTCCGCCCGCACGGGCGAAGTCGGGGACGGCAAGATCTTCGTGCAATCCATCGAGCGCGTGATCCGCATCCGCACCGGGGAGTCCGACAACGCGGCGCTCACGGCGGTGAACGCGGACAAGGTGCAGCGCGCCGCGCTCGAGAGCGCGCAACACGCCGGTGCCGTGGCCGGTGAGGAGGAAGAATGATCGCCGCTCCCGTCCTGGTCGACGCCGCCGCCATCTCGGCGGGGGACACGGCGTGGGTACTCGCCTCGACCGCCCTGGTGATGGTGATGACGGTCGGGCTCGCGTTTTTCTACGGCGGCCTGGTGCGCCCCAAGAACGCGCTCAACACGATGATGATGAGCATGGTCGCATTGGGATTGATCAGCGTGCAATGGGTCCTGGTGGGCTACTCGATCGGGTTCGGGCACGGGACGCCGTGGTGGGGCGGCCTCGGGTGGGCGGGGTTCAGGGGCGTCGGGCTCGACCCGGACCCGGCGTACGCGGCCACGATCCCGCTGCAGGCGCACGCGATGTTTCAAGCGATGTTCGCGATCATCACGCCCGCCCTCATCTCGGGCGCGATCGTGGAGCGCATGCACTTCCGCGCCTATGTCGTGTTCATTCTCCTCTGGGCCACCCTGGTCTACGACCCGCTGGCGCATTGGGTGTGGGGAGCGGGCGGGTGGCTGCAGAAGCTCGGAGCGCTCGACTTCGCCGGCGGCACCGTGGTGCACATCAGCGCCGGCGTCTCGGCCCTGGTGGCGGCGCGCATGCTCGGGCCGCGCAAAGATTTCAAGCGAGCCCCGATCGTGCCGCACAACGTACCGCTCGTGCTCTTGGGCGCCGGGCTCCTGTGGTTCGGCTGGTTCGGCTTCAATGCCGGCTCGGCGCTCGCCGCCAACGGCCTGGCCGCACTGGCATTCACGAATACCAACACGGCCGCCGCCGCGGCGCTCGTCACCTGGGTCTGCCTCGACCTGGCGCGCGGCGGCAAAGCGACCGCCGTCGGCGCGGCGACCGGGCTGGTGGTGGGTCTCGTGGGGATCACACCCGCCGCGGGCTACATCACCGTACCGGCGTCCATCGCGGTCGGCGTGCTGGCGGCGATCGTGAGCTACACCGCGATCCAGATCCGCGCCACCACACGGCTCGACGATTCGCTCGACGTGTTCTCCTGCCACGGTCTCGCCGGAGTGGCCGGGGCGCTGCTGACCGGCGTCTTCGCCACCAAAGTGGCGAACCCCGCCGGGGGCGACGGCTGGCTCGCCGGGAACTTCGCCCAGATGGGCATACAGCTCGTGGCGGTGCTCGCGGCCGTCGCGATCGCCGCGGCGGGCACGGCCCTGATCATGGTGTTCGTGAACGCCACGCTCGGTGCCAAGGCGGGCGTAAAGGAGCAGCTCAGCGGGCTCGACTTGAGCGAGCACGGCGAGGAAGCGTACTTCGGCGAGCAAGGTGCCACGCCCGCGCCGGGCCTGTCGCTCGGCGCCGCTGTGATCGTCTCGGGAGTACCGGCGAAAGTCGAAGCGGCCTAGCGCGACCGGCGGCTGACGAGCGTATTCTCGAGGAACAGGTACTCGATCCCCGTCCCGAGGAACGTGTCGAGCGCCTCGCGCGGCGTGTTGACGATGGGCTGTCCCTTGACGTTGAAGCTCGTGTTCAGCACCATCTGCCTCCCCGTGGTCTTGCCGACGGCCTGCAGCAGGGCGTGAAATTCCGGATTGTCCCGGGCGGCCACCGTCTGCACGCGGGCCGAGCCGTTGACGTGGGTGATGGCGGGCAGGGCATCCCGGAACTCCGGGCGCACGTCCACGGTCATGATCATGAACGGCAGCTCGGTTCCGGGCGCCACCTCGAACCAGCGATCCACTTCCTCGAGCGAGACGGCGGGAGCGAACGGCCGGAACGCCTCCCGCATCTTCACCATGGCGTTGATGCGATCCCGCATCTCGGGGTGGCCGGGGTCGGCGAGGATGCTGCGGTGCCCGAGGGCGCGCGGCCCGAACTCCATGCGGCCGCGGTACCAGGCGACCACCCGTCCCGCCGCAATGAGACGCGCCGCCTCCGCACACGCCTCGGCCAGGGTCGCGAAACGCGCCACCTCGATACGGTCGCCGTACGCGGCGAGCGCCGCGTCGATCGCCTCGGCGCCATAGCCCGGCCCGAGGAAGGGAACCGGGAACCGCTCGTTCCGCGCCTCGCCCAGCTCGGCGGCGCGCCATAACGCCGCGCCCAGGGCGGTGCCGTCGTCACCCGCCGCCGGCTGCACGTAGATGTCATCGAACGTCCCCGAGCAGAGCAGCTTGCCGTTCGCGGTGCAATTCAATGCCACGCCCCCGGCCAGCGCCAGCCGGCGCAAGCCCGTCGTCTCCGCGAACCGCCCGCACAGGTGCAGCATGGCCCGGTCCAGACACGCCTGCAGCCCGGCGGCCACGTCCCGATGCACGTCGCCGATCTCCGCGTCGGGAGGGCGGGGCGGCACCAGCGCCTCGGTGAGGCGGGCGCGCGTTGCGAGGTAGTGCTCGCGCTCCTCCCGCGTCCGGTTGAGCCGCAGCAGGGGGATGCGGATCCCACCGTCGGGCTCGAGCTCGACCGCTGTTTCGAAGAAGCGGCAGAACCGCTCCGCGTCTCCGTAGGGCGCAAGCCCCATGATCTTGTATTCGTCGGCGTTGAAGTCGAACCCCAGGTGCAGCGTCACGACCGAGTACAGGATGCCGATCGAGTCCGGCGCGCCGATCTGGAATATCCGGTCCAGATGCCCGTCACGCGCGTGATACACGCTCGCGCTCTGGGCCTCGCCCATGCCGTCGATCACAACGACGAGACACTCGTCCCATCCCGAGGTGTAGTACGCACTGGCCGCGTGGGCCGCGTGGTGCGCGACGTGACGCACCCGTTCCGCGGGGAAGCCCGGAACATCCCGCGCCACGAGCGCCAGCAGGGCTTCGCGCGAATAGACGTCGCGATACAGGTCGTGCGACACGGGGTCCAGCGCGTAGACGCCCCGGTAGGGCGCATAGTCGAAGCCGTGCACCAGCTCGTGCACGTCGTTCATGGCGAGACCGGCCTCCGCCAGGCAGTAGGCGATCGCGCCCTTGGGAAAGTCCCCCGTGTGCTTGCGCCGGCTGATGCGCTCCTCCGCCACGGCCGCCACCACGGTCCCGTCCACGACCAGCGCCGCCGCCGAGTCGTGTCCCTGGGAGATGCGGTACTCACGCTCGTCCAGGTTCGGCGAGTGCGCTCGCTTGAACGGAATCGAGCCCTCGAAGCCGCTGATGCCGATGATGTTCAACGAGGGTCCTTCGGTGACTGTTGGGAGTGAGGAGACGGGAGGGGAGCCGCAAGAACCGTACGCGATCGCCCATGGAGGACTCCGCGCGGGCGCTGCGTGGCGTCGACGCCACACGCCCATTCCGGACGCCGGGGCCGGAAAAACAGCCCGCTTCTTGCACACGGTGCCTGCGACCGTCGCAGGCTTCTCACGTCAGTCTGGCGAGGTGGCATGACCGCTCGACTCATCGAGTCCGGATTGAAGGTGTTCGCGACCTGCCCGCCGTCCTACACGGCGTCCCCGCTCGTCTACCGGCGCGAGGTGCTGGACATCGCCCGTTGGAGCGACGCCGCGGGGTGCGAGGGGATCCTCGTCTACACGGACAACGGGCTCGTCGACCCGTGGCTCATCGCCCAGGACATCATCACGCACACGCAGCGGCTCTGCCCGCTGGTGGCGGTGCAGCCGGTGTACATGCATCCCTACAGCGTCGCCAAGATGGTCGCCACGCTGGGATTCCTGCACGGGCGGCGCATCTATCTCAATATGGTGGCGGGCGGCTTCAAGAACGATCTGGAGGCGCTGGACGACCGCACGCCTCACGACGAGCGCTACACCCGGCTGGTCGAATACACCGGGCTCATTCTGCAGCTGCTCGGCGGCCCCAAGCCCGTGACGCTGGACGGACGCTACTACCGCGTCACCAACGTGAAGATGACGCCGCCGCTCGATCCCGCCCTCAAGCCGGGGGTGTTCGTCTCCGGCTCTTCGGAGGCGGGGCTGGCGGCGGCCCGGCAGCTCGGCGCGCTGGCTGTGCGCTATCCCAAGCCGGTCGCGGCATACGAGGGGGGGCCGGCGATCGACGCCGCGGCACTCGGCATCCGCATCGGGATCATCGCGCGCGAGGGCGCGGCGGAGGCGTGGGCGGTCGCGCGCGCCCGCTTCCCGGAGGACCGCAAGGGCCAACTCACCCACCAGCTCGCGATGAAGGTCTCCGACTCGGCATGGCACAAGCAGCTGTCGAAGATCGGCGAGACCGCGACAGGTGAGGACAGCGAGCAACCGTACTGGATGTTGCCGTTCGAGAACTACAAGACGTTCTGTCCGTACCTGGTCGGGAGCTACGAGCGGGTGGCCGACGAGGTGGCGCGCTACGTGGGCGTGGGCTACCGCACCATCATCCTCGACGTGCCGGCCAGCCCGGAAGAGCTGGAGCACATCGGCGTGGTGTGCGAGCGTGCCGCCGCTCGCGTGACGCCGTGAGTCGTCTGCTGCAGCAGTGGGTGGCGGAGCAGGCGAGCCGGCGCCCCGACGCCGGTGCGCTGGTGTTCCAGGACCGCCGGCTCACCTACGGCGAGCTCGAGGCTCGAAGCAACCGGCTGGCGCGCCTCCTCAGGGAGGCGGGGTGCGCGCGGGGCGACCGGGTCTGCCTGTTGAGCCCCAAGTCCCCCGACACGATCGTGGCGATCCTCGCCGTGCTCAAGGCCGACGCGATGTACGTGCCGCTCGACCCCGGGAGCCCCGTGGCCCGCGTCGAAAAGATGATCGCCGCGTGCGACAACCGCTGGATCCTGGCGGGCGGGGCCGTCGGCCCGACGCTCGCGGGCGTGTTCGCCGCGCCCGAGTTCGCGCGCACCCACGCCGTCGGGTGGCTCGACGCCACGCCTCCACCGAGCGGCGTGGAGGCGCGCTTCTCCGCGGGCGACCTGGCGAGCTATTCCGCCGAGCCCCCGGCGTGCCGCAATACGGCGGCGGACGGCGCGCACATCCTCTTCACATCGGGATCGACCGGCACGCCCAAGGGTGTCATGATCACCCACGCCAACGTGCGCGCCTTCATCGAGTGGGCGGTGCCCTACTTCGGCACGACGGCGACGGACCGCATCTCGGCTCATCCCCCGCTCCACTTCGACTTGTCCACGTTCGACGTGTTCGGGACGTTCGCGGCGGGCGCGGAGCTGCACCTCGTGCCGCCCGAGCTGAACCTGCTGCCGCACAAGCTCGCGGATCTGATCCGCCGGGCGCAGCTGACGCAATGGTTCTCGGTCCCGTCGGCGCTCAACTACATGGCGAAGTTCGACGTCGTGAAGCAGGGCGACTTCCCCTCGCTCAAGCGTGTGCTATGGTGCGGCGAGGTGTTCCCCACACCGGCGCTGATGTACTGGATGCGGCGGCTGCCGCACGCGTCGTTCACCAACCTGTACGGTCCCACGGAAGCCACCATCGCCAGCAGATATTACAGGGTCCCAGCCTGCCCCGCGAGCGAGGACGAGGTGATCCCCATCGGCCGCGCCTGCGACGGTGAAGAGCTGCTCGTGCTGGACGAAGCGCTCCGCCCGGTGCCGCCCGGCGAGGTGGGGGAGCTCTACATCCGGGGCGCTGGGCTCAGCCCGGGCTACTGGCGCGATCCCGAAAAGACGCGCGGGGCGTTCCTGCCGTACCCGGGGGCCACGCGGCCCGACGACCGCATCTATCGCACCGGCGACCTGGCCAGCGTCGGGACGGACGGCCTGGTCCGCTTCCTCGGGCGGGCCGACTCACAGGTCAAGACGCGCGGCTACCGGGTGGAGCTGGGCGAGATCGAGACGGCCCTGCACGCGCTGGGAACGTTGCGCGAATGCGCCGTGGTGGGCGTCGCGACTCAGGACTTCGACGGCGTCGCCATCTGCTGTGCGTACGCGCCGCTCGCCGGCGTGGCCGCGACGCCCGCGTCGCTGCGCGCGGCGGTGGCCCACGCGCTGCCCTCCTACATGCTGCCATCGCGCTGGCTCGCGTTCGACGAGCTGCCCAAGACCAGCAACGGCAAGATCGACCGCCGCCGACTCAAGGAGCTGTTCGCACCGGAGGCGGTGAGCGCGCCATGACCATGGTGACCGATTCCCTGCAGGCCGAGCTGACCGCCTTGTTCACCAAGCGCCTCGGTATCGAAGTGCCGTCGCCGGACACCGACCTGCTGGCGACCGGGCGCCTCGACTCGGTGGGGTTCGTCGAGCTGCTGGTGCAGCTCGAGAAACGCTTCGGGCTCCGCGTCGAGCTGGACGACGTGGAAGTCGAGAACTTCCGGTCCCTCGCAACGATCGCCGCGTACATCGCCAACCGACGGGGCGCCGGGCACAGCTGAGCCCGGGACCATCGCTGCCCCGCCTCGATGCATCGAAGTGAAACGCTCCGACACAGGTTGGTGCGTCCCCCGTGTTGCTGCTCCGCCACACTAACTGCATCGCGCAAGCGCGTGGCGCACTTACGACGTGTGGAGCAAACGGGCAGCATGGCCCGAACCGTGCGACGGAGTGCACGGTATGAAGCTGTTGCCCCTCGACAATCCCGAGCTGATCGAGCTCGTCGCGGGTTGGATCGGCCAGGAGGAAAACTACAAGTGGCTGGATTTCGGAAACGGCATCCTCGCCCCCACGGCGGTGTCGCTCAAGGTCATGACGCAGCGGGATCTGCACGTGCTGCGCGTGTTCACGCCGGACGAGAGCGACCTGCCGATCGGCGTGGTGGGCCTGTCGAACGTGGATCGCCGTTTCAAAACGGCCGGCTCGCTGTGGGCGGTGCTGGGACGCAAGCGCTACGGCGGCTTCGCCCGGCGCGCGGCGTCGCGCATTCTGACGTACGGTTTCCAGGAACTGGGGCTGGAGGTGATCGGCGCGTGGACCGTGGACATCAACGTGCCGTCCCGTCGCGCGCTGGAGCACCTGAACTTTCGCTTCATCGGACGCCAGCGGCGTTGCCATTGGATCGACGGCAAGCCGTACGACCGGCTGCTGTACGACCTGCTGGCGACGGAGCACGTCCCCGATGACTAAGGGGCAAGACCTCGAGACCCGCATCGCGCGGTTGTTCCTCGAGCGGCTGGAGGTCGAGATACCGGCGCCGGACCTCGATCTGTTCGAGGCCGGCGTGGTCGACTCGTTGCTGTTCGTCAAGCTGCTCGCGGCCCTGGAAGAGCAGTTCGGCTTCCGGCTCGCGTTCGACGAGCTCGAGATCGACGACTTCCGCACGCTGCGTGACATCGCGCGCTTCGTGGCGGCAAAGCGGCGACTATTGCTTCCCCGGGTGCCCGCCCCCCGCTCCGATCGGGCCGCTGCTCCCGAGCAGTGAGAAGGCGAGCGTCGTAAACACCAGTCCGCCCGCGCCGGCGCCCGCCAGCAGCGCCGTCCGTCCCTTCGCCAGACGCCGCACGTCGAGCGACGCGACCGCCGCGCGCGGTAGCACGATGGCCTCGCCCGCCCACGGCACGGTGTTGCCCCGCTTCAGCTCGACCGACGCCACGGACACGACGACCCCGCCCGCGCCCCCTTCGCCGGTTCCGAGGTAGCGCCCCCGCACCACGAACACATCGGGCCCGAGGTAGCGCGCCAGATCGGCCGAGCCCGCGTCGGTGAGCGTGGCCGCGACATAGCTGCCCTCGGTGGGACTCGGTGTCGTGAGCGGGTGGTAGTCATAGCATCCCGCCACGACGCACAGCGAGGCCGCCACAAGCGACACGCGTCTCATGGAAGAGCGTCGCTGCCCTGGCACGCGTGCACGTCCCCCTTGTTGCGGAACCCGTGCCTCGCCAGCTGGGCGCTCGGATCCGGGATGTTGGTGTTGGTGTTGCGCTCCGCCTGCGGGTAGTACAGCCGCCCCGGGACGTGGCTGAACCCCTGCCCGTTCGAGACCGGGGTGACTGCCGGAATGCAGGTGCGGCGGTAGTCGTTGATGGTCTCGATGTTCTGGAACAGCGCGACGTACTTCTCCATCATGACCGTGTCCCGCAGCGCCGCCGCGCTCAGCCCGCTCGCGACCGCGGGCAGCGGAACCGAGGCGAGCTCGGTGTTGAGATGCACACGCGCGCTGGCGGTGTCGCCCGTCGCGGCGTACGCCTCCGCCAGAATCAGCTCGTTCTCGGCCCAGCTCACGTACGGAATCCGCGCGTCCGCCGCGAACCGGGGCGGCAGGCACGCGAAGTTCGAGATCGAGTCGGGGTCGACGATCACGTTGAAGTCGTCGCCGCCGTATCCACCCAGCGCGTTGAGGCAGAAGTACGCGGCCCGCCGCGGGTCGTTCCGGGCGTTCATGTAGTCCACCAGGGCCTTGCCCGCCTCCAGGTCGGTGCCGAATCCCGAGCTCACCTGGAACTGGCTCCACATGTTCCGCTCGGCCGTGACCTTCGTGTGGAACGAGCGGAGGTCGCCCTGGCCCGTCGGATCGCTGATGCCGTTGAGGGCCGCGGCGATGGCGGCGGCGTACGCCGGCACACCCAACGACTCCGCCGTGTGCATGTAGTAGCGGGCCTTCAGAGTGTACGCCACCCTGGTCCATTTCGCCTGCAGCGTCGCCACCGATTGATCGGCGCCGGGGTTGAAGACCAAGTCCCGGCTCCCCGGCCCTGCGCCGACGCCGCTCGCGAGCTCGGCGATCGCTTCGCTCAATGACGTCTGTAGCGAGGCCAGGATGGCGAACCGGTCGTCGAGCGGCGGATTGGTCGCGTTCGTGTCCACCTGAGCATAGGGAATGTCCCCCCACAGGTCCGAGGCCGTGCCGATGGTGAGGGTCTCCCACACCTTCGCGATGCCGAGCCAGGTTGAGTCGCCCGCCGCCCGGGCGAGGTTCTTCACGCGCCGGATGTCCACCAGCCCGCCGCCGCCGTACACCTGGAGCCAGTCGGCGAAGTTCGCGGCGATGTTGGACGTCTCCCCGAACACGTACTGCCCGGCCTGTTGCACGAAACGGCCGTTGGCGGCGCCGCACGCCTGGACCCACTCGCACGTCATCATGGCCGCGGTGGCTTCCTGGAACGTGAACTGGCCGGCCTGCACGCCGACGAACAGCGGCTGGATCGACGCGGCCGTCGGCAGGTTCGGGTTCTCGGAGAGCTTGTTTCCCGTGAGGAACGCGTCACAGCCCGTCGTTCCGAGGAGCAGCCCCAGTGAGACGAGCGCGACATCGATGGTGCGACGCATATGTCGGTCTCCTCGGGTTAGTGGTTGAGGGTGACGGAGAACGCGAACGAGCGCGTCTGCGGATTGTTGAAGTAGTCGACGCCGCCGGCGCCCAGGCCCGCGGAAATCGCCCCGCCCAGGTTCGTCTCCGGGTCGTAGCCGCTGTAGCTGGTCCACGTGTGCAGGTTACGGCCCGACACCCGCAGGTCGATGCTCGAGAAGCCGAGCGAGCGCTGTACCCACGGCGCGTCCAGCGTGTAGGTCAGCGATACCTCCCGCAGCTTCACGAAGCCGGCGTTCTCGATGCACGGCTCGTCGATGCCGAGGAACGGGCAGCCGACCACGTCGCGATACCAATACTCGCCGATGGACGCCGGGACCCCGGACCCCGGCCCCACCACGGGACCGTCATACCAGCCGCCCTGGCCGAAGATCTTCGTGTTGCCGGTGCATCCGGTTTCCGTGCGCGCCGTGCACACGGCCCGCTGCTCGGTGTCCTTGTGGGTGCCGTAGCTCCACAGCGCCCCCTTGGTGCCGTTCCAGATCTGCCCCCCGTGCCGGATGTCGAGCAGGCCGGAGACCTGCAGCTTGTGGTAGCGGAACGACGAGCGCACGCTGCCGGTCCAGTCGTAGTTCGGGTCCTGCACCAGGCGCGGATCGGGGTCCTGCAGCGGGAAGCCGTTCGGGTCGATGTACAGCGCGCCCCGTGGGTGCCCCTGGCACACGGCGCCGAGGCTGTCGGTGCCGCCTCCCGCGACGTCGACGACGTTCGTGGTGCCGTTGGACACGCCGCACCGCAGGAAGCCGCTCCCCAGGTACACGCCGATCGGCTGGCCGACCATCGCGATCTGATTGTTGAAGTCGCCGATCAGGATGAACTGCTCGCCCGCGCCGAGCGACAGCACCTTGTTGCGGTTGCGGGCCCACTGCAGGCCCACGTCCCATCCGTAGTCGCCCCGCTGCAGCGGCCGCATGTTGAGCGACACCTCCCAGCCGCGGTTCTGAATCGAGGCCGCATTCGACCCCTGGGCGAAGTAGCCCGTGGACACGGGGAGCGGCTCCGGCAGAATCACGTCGGTGGACTTCTTGTCGTACCAGGTGATGCTGGCGTCGGCCCGATCCTTGAAGAAGCCGAGATCGAGACCCGCCTCGAATTCCTTGGAGCGCTCGGGCTTGAGGGCCGGGGCCGCCTTCAGCTCGGACCGCGTGACCATGCCGCCCAGCCCGTTCTGGGTCGGCGTGTTGGCCGTGCCCTGCGAGATGCCGGTCGCGAAGAGCGCTTCCGTGAGGGTCTGCGACGTGAAATAGGGCAGGGGCTCCTGGCCGGCCTGACCGTAGGCCACGCGGGCCTTGCCGTACGACAGCCACGCCCGCTCGCCCAGCGCCTTGGTGAATTCCCACGCCGCGCTGCCCTTGGGGAACCAGCTCCGCAGGTTGCTGCGTCCGAACGTCGACGATCCGTCGTTCCGCACCGCCGCCGTCAGATACAGCTGGCTCTTGATGTCGAGCGTGCCCTGTCCGAACCAGGAGGCGTCGTGGATCACCTGCTCCTGGTCGCTCACCGGGTCGCGGCTCACGGTGTTGGACGCCTTGAACGGCTGCGGCGCGACCAGCGTGCGGCCCACGTCGCCGAGCTGGCGTTGGTTGCGCGTATTGAGGTTCTGCCCCAGCGTGACCGTGCCGCCGAGGCCGGGGCTCAGCGTATATGTCGCCGTGGCGGTGAGGTTATGATCGATCGCATAGTTGACGATCTTGCCCTCGATCACCCGCCCGGCGATGCACGGCGCCGCCGACGTCTGGGCGCAACCCTCGAGTCGCTCGTCGGTCGCATAGTCCGCGCCCAGCGTGTAGTTCACCTTGAGCCAGGGAGTCGCCAGGTACTCCGCGTTCACGTTGCCGTACACCCGGCCCACGTCGGCGGAGCTCTGCGCCTGGAAGATGGTCCACAGCGGATTGTCGAAGGTGCGATCATCGAGCAGCGAGGCGTCGGTCGGATGCTGCAGCCGGTACGAGCGCTGCTGCAGGGTGCCGTTGGGCGTGATGACGAAATAGGGATGGTTGTCGAAGTCGGGCGGTGTGCGCAGATCGCCCAGCTGCAGGCCGTTGGTGTTGTTGCCGCGCTGGAGGTACTTGGCGCGGCTGTCGGCGAAGGCCAGATCGCCCCCCAGCCGGAGATTGTCGGCGACGCGATGCGACCCCTTGAAGCGCACCGACGTCCGGGAGAAATAGTCGTTCGGTCCGATGATCACGCCTTGGTCGTAGGTGTTCCCGCCCGAGAGATAGAAGGTGGTGCGGTCGTTGCCTCCCGAGACGGTGAACCCGTTGTCGAGGCTGTGCCCGACCCGGTACAGCTCGTTGGCATGATCGAACACCGCCCCGCCCGCCGGAATCGCCGGACCCCACGAGCGCCCGCAGATGCCGGACCCGGGCTGATCGCAGGTGCCGCCGAGCGACGTGTCGGCGTGGATCCCCCGGCTGCCGAGGCCGTAGCTGGTCTGCAGCGGATAGCTGTGGTTGATGTCGTTGAAGGCGGTGGACGACCGGAAGGTGAAGTGGGTCGGCCCCGAGCGGCCGGACTTCGTGGTGATGAGCACCACGCCCGCCGCCGCGCGCGCGCCGTAGATCGCGCTCGCCGCCGGGCCCTTCAGGATCTCCACCGACTCGATGTCGTTGGGGTTGATGTCCGCCGCCCGGTTGGTCGCCACCGTGCCTTCGGTCTGCCCGGCCTGCGCGAGCGTACCGCCGGCGTCATCCGGTCCGTTGAAGTTGGACGTCGAGAAGGTCGAGTTGTCGATCGGGACGCCGTCCACGACGAACAGCGGCTGGTTGGAGCCGAGGATCGAGCTGGTGCCCCGGATGTTGATGTAGGAGCCGGCGCCCGGATCCCCCGATTGCTGCACCACCGTCACGTTGGGCGCCTTGGCGGCGAGCGCCTGGACCATGTTCGCCTCGCCGGCTTTTTGAATCGCGTCGGACGAGACGTTGTTGCGGACATTGCCGAGCTTTTCGGTCTCGGTGGCGGTGCCGGCCCCGGTGACCACCACTTCGCCCAGCTGCAGCGGATTGGCGGCGAGCACAAAGTCGTGTGACACCCCCCCAGCGGCGAGCGCAACCTGGGCGCTCTGCGACTTGTATCCCAGGCGCCGCGCCAAGAGCGTGACGGTCTGCCCCGATACCCGCGCCCCCGGCACTACGAGCGTGTAGGAGCCGTCGTCCTTGCTCAGGGCGCCGAGCCCGAGCGTCGGCAGCGCGACCTCGACCTGCCCCAACGGGAGTCCCCCGTCGCTCGTGACCTTGCCCGTGATGGTGACGGGCTCCTGGGCGTACGCGCGGACCGCGACCAGACTCGCGATGGCGGTCGCGGCCAACCAGCCTCGAACGATCAAGCGCATGATGGGTCCTCCTGCAGTGACGGGATGGGAGGGACTCCTCGACTCCCGCCACGCTACGGACCCCGGCGCCGGGGGGCGACGAATATGCGACGAGCCGCGATTCCCGCACGACGGGCGTCCGCCGTCGCAGCGACGAAATCCGGTCCCGAAAAACCAAACCCGACGCTCGCGCGCCGGGTTGGCCGGTCGGGGGAGTTGCCGTCAGACTCCGCGCGCGACCCGAACTCCACGCTCTCGTCGGTGAGCGCGGGACCAGCTTAGCCCCCGTCGCGCCGCCCGCAAACGGCCGTGCGACGAGTGGCGCGCCGCGCGCGCCAAGACGCTAGATGGCGCGGCCGAGTCGCCGCTCGAGATTCTCGCGGTAGCCGCGCGACAGCTTGAGCGTGGTGCCGCCGTGCAGCACGACCACGTACTCGCCGCGGAAGAACGGCTGCAGCTCCTTGATCTTCTCGAGGTTCACGATGGTCGAGCGGTGGATGCGCACGAACCGCGCCGGGTCGAGCTGGCCTTCGAGGTTCTTCATGGTCTCGCGCAACAGGTGCCAGCTCTTCCCCACGTGAATGCGCACGTAGTCTCCCTCCGCATCGATCCAGTCGATCTCCGCCGCCCGCAGCAGGGTGACGGTCCCGCTGGCCTTGACCAGCAGGCGATCGAGGTAGCGCGGCCGGCCGCGCCGAGGGCCCGAGTCGGGGCCGTACTGCTCGAGCAGCGCCTCGAGCTTGCCGGACAGCTCGCCCATGCGGCCCTGGCGCACCTGCCGCTTGGCGCGGTCGAGCGACTCGCGGAACCGCTCATCGGTGAACGGCTTGAGGAGATAGTCGATCGCGTGCACCTCGAAGGCGCGCAGCGCGTACTGGTCATAGGCGGTCACGAACACGAGCGCGGGGGCCTGCTCCAGATCCACCTCGCGCAGCACCCCGAACCCGTCCAGCTCGGGCATCTGCACGTCCAGGAACACGAGGTCGGGCGCGCCGGCGCGGATCGCCGCCGCGGCCGTGCGGCCGTCCGCGCACTCGCCCGCGATCACGATCTCGGGATCCGCGGCGAGCAGGTGCCGCATCCCTTCGCGCGCCGCGGGCTCGTCGTCGACGATCAGCGTGCGGATCGGCTGCATCGCCCTCAGGCCCCCCGCTCCCACTCCGCGGCCGCGAGCCGAAACGGCACGACGACCCGTGCCACCGTGCCCCCGTCGTCCGCGCCCACCACCTCGACGGAGGCCGCGTCGCCGTACAGCTGCCGCAGCCGCTCGCTCGTGTTCGCGAGGCCCACGCCGCGGCTGTCGCGGCTCATCCCACCGGAGACCAGTCCGGAGCCGTCGTCCCGCACCGTGAGGTGGAGGCTGCCGGCAATGCGCCGGGCGGAGATCAGCAGCCGGCCCGTGGTGGCGCGGGGCGCGATGCCGTGGCGGATCGCGTTCTCGACCAGCGGCTGAAGGATGAGGTACGGGACCCGCGCGTCGAGCGTATCGGGATCCGCGTCCACCACCGCCTTGAGGCGATCGCGGAACCGCACCTGCTCCACGTCCAGGTAGCTGCGCAGGAACTCGAGCTCCTGCTTGAGCGACACCTCCTGGGTACCGGCGCCGTCCAGCACGCGCCGCAGCAGGTCGCCCAGCCCCGCCACGACCTGGACGGCGAGCGCGTCCTGACCGGTGCGCACCAGCTGACCGATGGTATGCAGGGCATTAAAGAGGAAGTGCGGCTGCAGCTGCGTCTTCAGGGCCTGGAGTCGCGCCTCGGCGAGCTGCGCTTCCAGCTGCGAGGCGCGCAGCTCGCGCTCGCGCAGCCGGCGATAGTGCGTGACGCCGTAGTCCGCGGCGACGATCGCCCAGTAGAGCCAGCAATCGGACGGGTACCACCAGATGGACCACCGCAGCGCGGACCCGAGGATCGGCCCGTCGTCCGGCATCGGACCGCGCACCCAGTGCCCGTTCACTGTCACCACCAGCACTTCCAGGAACACGGCGACGGCGCTGGCGACCAGGTGCACGGCTACGCCGCGCGGCCAATGCGGACCCTCGAACGGCGGCACGCGTCGCGCCAGCCAGATGGCCGCGGGAGTGAACACGGCCCACACCAGCGCGCCGGGCATATTGAGCCGCAGCGCGGTCAGGAACGGCGTGGGCCTGGTCCCGAGGCTCGTGTACCACGTCACCTGCGTCGCGAGGAGCAGTCCCCAGGCGGTCCAGATCGCCAAGACGAACCACCAGCGCGGATACGGCGCGGTGGTGAGGGGCGCGCGCGATGCCATCGGTGGAGTATACGGGGGACCGGGGGCGCCGGGCCAAGGGGCTGGATCACGCTGCGACGAAACGCCGCCGGGGAGCGACGAAACCGCTCCCCAGGACGACGAACGCGTCACGGCGTCGGAGCGGTTCCCTCTTTGAGCAGCGTGGCGACCAGCCCCAGCAGCTCGGCCGCTTCGAACGGCTTCGTGATGAACCGGTCGGCGCCGAGCGAGGTGGCATGTCCGGCGACGTCGAGCGCTCCGGCGCTCTTGGTGCCGGACATGGCGAGAATTTTCACGCCCGGCCATTCGCGCCGCAGCCGCCCGATGGTTTGTAACCCGCCCTGCCCCGGCATGAAGATGTCGACGATCACGAGGTCGGCGGCGTGCCGCTGGTACGCACGGACGCCCGAGTCGCCGTCGGGCGCCTGGCGCACGTCGTGACCGGCGTGCTCGAGATGCTTGGTGAGCGCCTGCCGCAACGTGACGTCGTCGTCGATGATCAGGACTCGGGCCATGTTGTATCCACGCGTCAGGCGAATCTTACGGGGTACGTCCGTATTGCGACAGCGGTGACACAGGTGTTGCCGCTCGGCCGCACTCGCCGAAGGCCGTTTCAGGGTTCGAGGACGGTGCGGCGATTGCAGTCGTCACCGCGCGTCAATGAAGAGCTTCGCCGTTCTGGCGCTCATGGCCGTGATTGCGGGCTGCCGCCTCGACACGTTCTTCCGCGGGTCGGGGGGTGGGGCTCCGCCCGTCGCCGGCCCGCCCGCCAGCCTGGGTTTCGCTGATCAGCCGCAGACTACGCACGCCCGAAAATCACTGCCGCCGGTCCGGGTCGTCGTGCGCGACGACCAGGGCAACGTCGTCTCCGGCTTCGGCGGCCTCGTCTCGCTCACGCTCGACTCGAGCGCCGGCGGGGGCGGGGGAGGGGGGGTCTCGCTCGGCGACACCACGACCGTGGCGGCGGCGAACGGCGTCGCGACGTTCCGCCATCTCCGGATCGACAAGGCTGGGACGGGCTACCGGCTCGTCGCGTCCGCGCCCGGGACTGCGCTCCCCCCGGCACGGAGCCAGGCGTTCGCCATCCTCGCGCCGTTGACGGGGAACATCACGGTGACGACGACGACCTCGGGCGCCGATGTCCCGGGGGGCTATAGCGTGACGCTGGACGACACCATCTCCCAGCCGATGGGGATCAACGCGGTCGTGACGTTCATCGGCGTGGCCGCGGGCAGCCACATGGTGTCGCTGGGCGGCGTCGCACCGAGCTGCACCGTCGGCGGGGCGAATCCACAGCCCGTGAGCGTGTCCGGTGGCGAGACCGCGCAGGCGAGCTTCGCGATCAGCTGCGCGGCGTCACCCCCTGCGACCGGTAGCCTGACGGTCACGACGACGACGACCGGGTCGAACCTGCCCGCCGGGTACACGCTGACTCTGGACACCGGGCAATCCGGCACCATCGGCGCCAACGACAGCGTCACCGCGACCGGGATCGCCGCCGGCGACCACGCGGTGACGCTCTCCGGCTTGCCGGGCAACTGCAGCCTCGCGAGCCCCAACCCCCAGGCCTTCACGATAGCGGCCGGGACTACGACCCAAGTCGGCTTTACGATCAGCTGCACTGCGGTAGGACCGTAGCGTGACAACCCGACTCCGGTACCTCGGGCCGCTGGCTCTGTGTGCCGTCCTCACGGTCACAGTACCTCGCAACGCGGTCGCCCAAGTCGGGGCAACGACCGACATCATCGTCGGCACGGTAATCGGGCCCGACAGCCAGCCGGTCGCCGGCGCTACCGTCGAGGTGACGTCGCGCGAGACGGGAGGCTCGCGCCAGGTCGCGACCGACGCCCGCGGGCGCTTCACCCTGCTGTTTCCGGACGGCGGGGGGCGCTACGAGCTGGTGGTGCACTACATCGGCATGGCGCCCGCGCACGTGAGCGTTGGCCGCCAGGCGGACGAAGACCGCATCGTCGCGAACGTACAGATGGGCGGCGCCGCCGTCTCCCTCGAAGCCGTCAGCGTCACGGCACGACGCAGCGGGCGCGGCGCAAGCGTGGGGAGAGGCGCCACCGGCGAGGCCTTGGGCAGGGACGAAGTCGCGCGGCTCCCCGCCGACGCGTCGGACCTAAACACCGTGGCTACGCTCGCCCCGGGCGTGCTCGCGATCGGGGGCGGTGATACCAGCACCGCCAGTTTCTCCGTCGCGGGCCAGCGGCCCACGGCCAACAACGTCACGCTCGACGGCATGTCGCTCGGCTCGGGCGAAGTCCCCCAGGACGCCGTGCGCGCGATCCGCGTGGTGACGAACAACTACGACGTGGCGCGCGGCCAGTTTTCCGGCGGCCTCGTCGCGTCCACCACGCGCAGCGGCACCAACACGCCGCAGGGGTCGTTCACCGCGACGCTGCGGGACCGCACTGCCGCCTGGGGCGACGCCACCGCCACGCCGTTCGGTCAAGGGATGAGCCAGACGCAGATCGGTGGCGGGATGGGCGGGCCGATCGTCCGCAACCGGATGTTCGTGTTCGCCGCCCTCCAGGGACGCTGGCGCACCCAGGCCCTGCCCTCGCTCACCAGCGCCGACGCCGCGACCCTCGATCGCCTGGGCGTGAGTCCCGATTCGGCGTCACGGTTCCGCGCTCTCGCCGGCGCCACCGGCATGCCCGCCGTCCTGCCCGGCGCCGACGACCGCGCCGGCTACAACACGCTCGGGCTGCTGCGCCTCGACTGGCAGGTATCGCCCGTGCACACCGTCACCCTGCGCCTCGACGGGCACTGGATCTCGCAGGAGCCCACCCACGTGAGCACGCTCGCTCTGCCCGCGACCGGCGCCCAGCGCTCGGAGCGGAGCGGCGGTATCATGGCGTCGCTCACGTCGTACCTCGGCGCGAACTTCATCAACGAGGCCCGCGGATACGTGGCGGCCCTTCACAAGGACGTGAGCCCCCTGCTCGCACTGCCCACGGCGAAGGTCGATGTCGCGTCTCCCCTGGGCGACGGCGGCCAGGACGTCGCGACCCTCACCTTCGGCGGCAACAGCGCCGCGCCGCAGCGCACCGACGACCGGACCATCGAGCTCACCGACGAGCTCTCCTGGCTGTCGGGCGACACGAAGCACCGCGTCAAGCTCGGCAGCTACCTGAACCGTATCAGGGGCCACGACGACCAGATCCCGAACCAGCTCGGCACATACACCTTCCCCTCGCTCGCGGCGCTCGCCGCCGACAGCCCATCCACGTTCACCCGTACCCTCGCCCCCCAGGACGTGGACGGGACGGCCTGGAACGCCGCGGTGTACGCCGGCGACACCTGGCATGCGGCTCCCGGTCTGCACGTCATGTACGGTGTCCGGATCGAGACCGCCGGATTCGACGGCGCGCCCCCGGCAAACGGGGCGGTGGACTCGCTGTTCGGCGTACGGGTCGATCGGCTGCCACGCGAGCGGCACTTCTCGCCGCGCATCGGCTTCACGTGGGGATTGGGGAGCGGGGAGGGAGAGACCCGGCACACGACGTACGTGCGTGGCGGTGTCGGTGACTTCCGCAGCCCCGCGCCCGAGGGCCTCTACAGCACGGCGCTCAAGGCGCCCGGAACGATCACCGCGGAGACGCAGCTCGCGTGCGTGGGTGCGGCCGTCCCGACGCCCGACTGGGCGGCCTACGAGGCGAGCCAGGCCGCCATCCCGGCGCGCTGCGCCGACTCGACGAATGGTGCCGCCGCCGCCGCCCGGCCCGACGTTACCACGTTCGATCCCCGGTTCACGGCGCCCCACACCTGGCGGGCGTCGCTCGGCATGATGCGGCGCCTCGGCGACTTCTCGTTGACGGTGGACGCGGGCTATGCGCGCGGCAAGAGCCAATACGGATTCCGCGACCTGAACCTGGTGGGGACGCCGGGCTTCACGCTCTCGAACGAAGCTGATCGTCCCGTCTACGTCCCCGCGGACTCGATCGTTCCGTCCACCGGAGCGCTGAGCCTTACGGCGTCACGCGCGCATCCCGAATTCGGGCGCGTCATGGTGATTCGCTCCGACTTGGAATCCGACACCAAGCAGCTCACCGTAGCGCTCGCGGGCAGCACGAAGCGGGGGGCGACGGTGCGGGTGTCGTACACGCTCACGCGCTCCATGGATCAGTCGTCGTTCGCGTGCTGCTCCACGACGCAGGGGTTCGCGGCCCCCACCACCGCCGCCGATCCCAATGTGGCCGAGTGGGCGACGAGCGACCTGGAGCGGCGCCATGCCGTGCTGACGACGCTGAGCTATCCGCTGAGCGACGCGCTGGAGATCGGTATGATCGGGCGGCTGCTGTCGGGAGCGCCGTTCACCCCGCTGGTCGGATCCGATGTGAACGGCGACGGTGCGCGCAACGACCGCGCCTTTCTGTTCGACCCGGCGACGGCGAGCGACTCGGGCGTCGCGAACGGCATGCGGGCCCTGCTCGCGAGCGCGTCGTCACGGGTGCGGGGCTGCCTCGAGCGCCAGCTCGGCCGGGTGGCCGGGCGCAACTCGTGCGCGGGCCCGTGGCAACCGTCGCTCGACCTTCAGATCAACTGGCACCCTGCCTGGTTCGGCGCCGACCGCCGGCTCACCGTGTCGCTGCTGACGGTGAACCTGCTCGGCGGGCTCGACGAGTGGTGGCACGGCGCGGCCCACCGCCTCGGCTGGGGATACGCCACGTCGCCGGACGCCGTGCTGTTGTACGTGCGCGGTTTCGACCCGGCGACCCGAGCGTTCCGCTACACCGTGAACGGCCGGTTCGGCTCGGTCGCGAGCGCCGGCGGCGGGGTGATCGTGCCGTTTCAGATCGCCTTACAGGGGCGGCTCACCTTGGGGACGGGTACACGATAAACGGTCATCGCCCGCCGGTCGCCTTGTACAACGCGGCGTAGGCTGTGGCCGCGTCGATCCGCCCCTGCGCCAGCCGATCCTGCGCCTCGAGCTGCGTTCGCTCCGCGTCCAGCACTTGAAGAAAGTCCGTGACTCCTTCGCGGAACCGCATGCGCGCCAGCTCGGCGGCGCGCTCGCTCGCGGCGCTCGCCTCCTGGAGGCGTTCCACCTGGAGTCGCGCTGCGCGGTACCGGGCGAGGCTCGTCTCCATGTCCTCGAGCGCCGCGAGGACGACGCGACCGTACTGCGCGCGGGCGGCGTCCTCCCGCGCCTGCGCCGCGTCGACCTCGGCCTTCACCCGCCCCAGGTTGAGACCCGGCCAGGTGAGCACCGGCCCGACCACGTAGCGCAGCGTGCCCTGGTTGCCCACCGTGTTGAATTCAGGCGCCGCGTAGCCGGCGCTCGCCCCGATGGTGAGCCGCGGCAAGTAGCTCGCCTTGGCTGCTCCCACCAGCGCTCCCTGGGCGGCGGCGAACCGCTCGGCCGAGGCCACGTCGGGCCGAGAGCGGACCACCGCGTCGGGCGTCCCGATGGAGGTCACCTCCGGCAGCGAGGGCAGCGGCGCGGTCTGCGCGAGCTCGTGCGCAACCTCGGTCGGTGAGCGACCCACCAGCGTTCCGATGCGGTATTGGGCCGCCGCGACCTGAGCCTCGCGGGCGGGTATCGAGGCCAGCGTGGAGCTGAGCTGGGCCTGCGCCCGCTCGGTATCGAAGGCGCTGCCGCGACCCGCGTCGAGACGCTGCTTCGTCAAGTCGAAGGTGTGCCGCTGGTTCTCGGCGTTGCGGCGGGCGACCTCGAGCTGCTCCTGCGCTCCGCGCAGCTCGAAGTAGGCGCGCGCCAGCTCCGCCGTCAGCGTGACCTGTACGTCGCGCAAATCCTCCTCCGCCGCGCCTACCAGCGCCCCCCGCGCCTGGACGGTATGGCGGATTCCGCCGAACAGATCCAAATCCCACGATGCGTCGACGCCGGCGTTCCAGACGCTCTGGTCCGGAAAGACGCCCGATGCGCCGGGGAAGCTCGCGCTCGACAGTCGTTGCCGGGCGTAGCCGGCGGACAGCGTGGTGGACGGCGTCAGGTCGAGCGCGCTGCGGACCCGATCCGAGCGCGCCGCGCTGGCGCGGGCCTGTGCCGACCGCACGTCCAAGTTGCCGCGCGCCACCTCGCCGACCAGACGCGACAAGGTCGTGTCACCCAGCTGATCCCAGTAATCGCTCGAGGCGGTGGCCCCGTCCATCGTTCCCCCTCTCCCGAAGGGAGAGGGGGACAGGGGGTGAGGACCCTCTGCAGAGGGGGACAAGGTGTGAGGACTCTCGGAAGACGGGCCCGGGGACTCGGGACCAGGGTCTCGGGCTTCCCGAAACGACGCCGGGGGCTGCACCGCGGGTGAGCGGTAGCTGGGGGCCGAGGCGCATCCGTAGAGCGCAAGGAACCACAGGAGAATTGCGCTACGCATGAGCCACCTCCCCTAGCATTGCAGGTGCACGTTCGAGAACGAGACTTTCACTCTCCGCTTCCGTTTCGGGACGGTGCTCGGCCGCGATGAGCGAGTAGAACACCGGCACGACGAACAGCGTGAACAGCGTCCCCACCGTCATGCCCGCCACCAGCACCGTCCCGATGCTGTTGCGCGCCGCCGAT
>WNER01000019.1_pt1 | contig 23603 bp, 23 predicted proteins | sample 5399921 | NCBI WGS metagenome assembly WNER01 (sample SAMN13153331, study PRJNA577476) | soil metagenome | isolation source: 20 cm grassland meadow soil 5 days after 1st rain plot 5 | place: USA:California | collected 2015-09-21 | reverse complement strand
GAGGATCCTGGGCGCCGTGCGGCCGAACAAGCGGTCCAGATCGAGCGGGATCGGCGAGAAGGGTACGCCGTAGACGGGCAGCAGGTCGGTGTGGGCGCGGCGCTGGGCTTTCGAAACGCGCCCCTGGCGCAAGACGTAGCTGCGGATCGGGCGCCGTTCCTGCAAGGAATCGGGAGATTCGGTGAAGCCGGGTCAGCTGCTGCTTGTCATCCTGAGCGAAGCGAAGGATCTGCTTTTCGATGCGGCCAAAAGCAGATTCTTCGGACTGCGTCCTCAGAATGACACTTCATTGGAAGGTGCGTCTACGCCGCTTTGGGCGGGATCAGGCCCGAAGCCGGCGAGCTGGGGCTGGCGGAGTAGAGCTTCTTCGGCATGCGCCCGGCGAGGAAGGCCTCGCGCCCGGCTTCGACCGCTTTTTTCATCGCCTGCGCCATGAGCACCGGGTTCTGCGCCTTCGCGACCGCGGTGTTCATGAGCACCGCGTCGCAGCCGAGCTCCATCGCGATAGCGGCATCCGACGCCGTGCCCACGCCGGCATCGACCACCACCGGCACCTCGGCGCTGCCGATGATGAGCTCCAGGTTCCAGGGATTGAGAATGCCCATCCCCGAGCCGATCAGCGAGGCGAGCGGCATGATCGCGGCGCAACCGATGTCTTCCAGCTGTTTCGCGATGATCGGGTCGTCGCTCGTGTAGACCATCACCTTGAAGCCGTCCCGCACCAGGGTTTCGGCGGCCTTCAGCGTTTCGACGATATTCGGGTAAAGCGTGTTCGGATCGCCCAGCACTTCCAGCTTGACGAGGTCATGACCGTCGAGGAGCTCGCGCGCGAGGCGCAGGGTGCGCACCGCGTCCTCCGCGTTGTAGCAGCCGGCGGTGTTGGGGAGGATCGTGAACCGGGAAGGCGGCAGCGCGTCGAGGAGCGACGGCTCCGCCGCGTTCTGGCCGATGTTGGTGCGGCGGATCGCGACGGTGACGATCTCGGCGCCGCTCGCTTCCACCGCGCGGCGCGTCTCGTCGAAGTCCCGATACTTGCCCGTTCCGATCAGCAGGCGCGAGCGGTAGGCCCGCCCGGCGATGAGCAAGGGGTCGGCGATCTGATCGGCGAGCAACGTCGGAGCGTTCATCGCGCTAGCCTCCGCCGACCGCGACGACGATCTCGAGCGCATCGCCTTCGGCAAGCCGCGTCGCGGCGTAGCGGCCGCGCGGCACGATCTCGCCGTTTCTTTCCACGGCTACGCGCTTTCCGGAGAGCTCGAGCACGTCGAGGAGCTGCGCGATATTCGCGCCCGGCTCGAGACGCCGCGCTTGACCGTTGACCGAGAGCTGGATCACCTGGAATCCCCTGGGGCGAGAGGGTAAAATTATCTTACCACGCGGGTGTAGTTCAATGGTAGAACGAAAGCTTCCCAAGCTTAAGACGAGGGTTCGATTCCCTTCACCCGCTCCAAATCAAATGCCCGCGTCCTTCGACGGTAAGCTGGTCGTCGCCATCTCCTCCAGGGCTCTGTTCGATCTGGAGGAATCGAATCGGGTGTTCGAAGAGCAGGGCGTGACCGCCTACTACCGGTATCAGCTCGAGCACGAGAACGAGATCCTCGCGCCCGGGATCGCGTTCGCGCTGGTGAGGAAGCTCTTGAGGCTCAACACGCTCGCGCCCGCAGGAGCCCGGGTGGAAGTGATCCTGCTTTCGCGCAACACCGCCGACACGGGGATGCGCATCATGAACGCGATCGAGCACTACAAGCTCGACATCTCGCGCGCGGCCTTCACCGGGGGAGAGAACACCTATCCCTACGTGCCGGCGTTCGATGCGCATCTGTTTCTCTCCGCCAATCCCGTGGATGTGCGCAAGGCCCTGGACGCGGGGCATGCGGCCGCGACGATCCTGCCTTCCCACGTGGGGAAGAGCGTCGAGGCGACGGAGGGTTTGCGCATCGCCTTCGACGGCGATGCCGTGCTCTTCTCCGACGAGGCCGAGCGCGTCTACAAGCGGGACGGCCTGGACGCCTTCACCGCGAGCGAGGTCGCCGCGGCCAAGGAGCCTCTGTCGGGAGGCCCTTTCAAGAGTTTTCTGGCGGCGCTGCATCGCATCCAGTCCGAATTCCCGGCGGACCGCGCGCCCATCCGCACCGCGCTGGTGACGGCGCGCAGCGCGCCCGCCCACGAACGCGTCGTGCGCACGCTGCGCGCCTGGAACATCCGCATCGACGAAGCCTTGTTTCTGGGCGGGTTGGACAAGGGCCCGTTCCTGAAAGCCTTCGGCGCGGACATTTTTTTCGACGACCAGCGCGGCCACGTCGAGTCGGCGAGCCGCCACGTCACGGCCGGGCATGTGCCGTTCGGCGTCGCCAACGAATAGAAAACGCAAGGCCGGCATGAAAATCTTCAAGACCCTGCTGCTCGCCGCCGTCGGGATCGTCGTGCTGATCGTGATCGTGATCGCCATCGTTGCCGCGACTTTCGATCCCAACAAGTACAAGCCGGAAATCGTCGCCGCGGTCAAGGACAAGACCGGGCGCACGCTCGCGATCGAAGGCAATCTCGGCCTCAGCTTCTTTCCGGGCATCGGCATCGCCGTCGGAAGGGCGTCCTTGTCCGAGGCCAACAGCAGCAGGATCTTCGCTCGCGTCGAACAGGCGAAAATAGCGCTCGCGCTGTGGCCCTTGCTCTCGAAGCGGGTGGTGGTCGATCGCGTGACCCTCTCGGGGCTCGCGCTGGACTTGGTGCAGGGCAAGGGCGGAAGGACCAATTTCGAGGATCTGGCGGGGAGCACGGCGGCGGGGCCCAAGGCGGGCCCGCAGCAAGGGGCGATGCGCCTGGACATCGCGGGAATCGAGATTCGTTCGAGCGCGATCGGCTGGCGCGACGAATCGAGCGGGCAAAGGTACAAGGCGACCATCGACGAGTTCAAGACCGGGCGGATAGCGAGCGGCGTGCCGGGAAAGGTCTCGCTTTCCGCGAGGGTCGAAGCGGCGCAGCCCAAGGCCGACTACCAGGTGCGCCTGTCCGGCGACTACCGCCTCAATTTCGAAAAGCAGACGTTCGCGTTCTCCGGGATCGACCTCAAGATATCCGACGCCGCGCCGGGCTCCAAGGCGCCTCCGCTGTCGCTGAAGGGGGACGTGGAGTTCGATGCTTCGCCCCAAGCGATCCGTTTCACGCTCGCCGCGGACCAGGTGAATCTCGACCGCTATCTGCCGCCGCCTCCGCCGAAGCCGGCGGCCGGCGCGCCGAAGGGCGCGAGCGCGCCCTCGACGAAACCCGAGGAGGCGATCGATCTTTCAGCGCTGAAAGCGCTCGACCTGAAGGGCGACCTGAAGATCGAGCGATTGATCGCATCGAACGTGAAACTGGAGAGCGTGCACCTCGGCGTAAAGGCCGCGGGCGGCAAGGTCGACGCCGAGCCGCTGACGGCCGATCTGTATCAGGGCAAGCTCTCCGGCGCTGCGAGCGCCAACGCCCATACCAATCGCTTCGCGCTCAAGGCGGATCTCGGCGGCGTCACGTTGGGGCCGTTGCTGAAAGACGCTCTCAACAACGATCTTCTGGAGGGTCGAGGCAGCGTCGCGCTCGACGTGCAGACCGGCGGCGCGAGCGTGAGCGCGATGAAAAAAGCGCTCTCGGGCGGCGCGAGCCTCGCGCTGCGGGACTCAAGCCTGAAAGGCGTCAATCTGGCCGAGTTGCTGCGCAAGGCAAGATCCCTCCGCGGATCGAGTCCTCCGGCCGAGCAGGGGGCGATTGCGGCGGAGCGGACCGATTTCACCGAGCTCGGAGCGAGCTTCGTCATCCGGAACGGCGTCGCGCACAACGACGATCTCTCCGCCAAGTCGCCGCTGCTGCGCCTCGCCGGATCGGGCGATATCGACCTCGGAGCCAATTCGATCGATTACCTCATCAAGGCTTCGGTGGTCGCTTCCTCGAGCGGTCAGGGCGGCAAGGATCTCGCCGAGCTGCGCGGGGTCACCGTGCCGGTGAAGGTCAGCGGCCCGCTCGATGCGCCGCGCTTCCGCGCCGATCTTCGCGCCGCCGTCGGCGATGCGGTGAAGCAAAAGGCCGAGGAGGAGCTGAAAGAACGCGTGCAGGACCGGCTCAAGAGCCTTCTGAGACGGTGAGCACTCTCGCCGGCCGGCTCATACGCTGGCAAGCCCGGCACGGGCGTCATGACCTGCCGTGGCAGCAGACGCGCGATCCGTATCGCATCTGGCTGTCGGAGGTGATGCTGCAGCAGACCCAGGTCGCGACGGTCATTCCGTACTACGAGCGCTTCCTCGCGCGCTTCCCGGACGTGAAATCGCTCGCCGGGGCGCACCTCGACGACGTGCTGGCGCTGTGGAGCGGCCTGGGCTACTACTCGCGGGCGCGCAACCTGCATGCCGCGGCGCGGATCCTCGTCGAATCATGGGGAGGCCGGTTTCCGCGGACGCGCGAGGCGCTCGCGTCGCTGCCGGGAGTGGGCCGTTCCACCGCGGGCGCTATCGCGGTGTTCGCCTTCGGCGAGCGCGAAGCGATCCTCGACGGCAACGTGAAGCGGGTGCTCGCGCGCCATTTCGCGGTGCGCGGTTACCCCGGAGAGCGGCGGGTCGGTAACCGCCTGTGGAAGCTCGCCGAGTCGCAGGCGCCCGAGAAGGACATCGAGCGCTACACCCAGGCTCTGATGGATCTGGGCGCAAGCGTCTGCACTCGCGCGCGGCCGGCGTGCGCAAGCTGTCCTCTGAAGGGGACCTGCGAGGCTCGTTCGCAGGGAAAAGTCGAAGCGTATCCGCGGTCGCGTCCGCGCAATCCCGTGCCGCTCAAGGAAACCGCGATGCTGCTGCTCCTGCGCGAGGGCGAAGTACTGCTGGAGAAACGCTCGCCGGTCGGATTGTGGGGCGGGCTGTGGTGTCTCCCGGAGATCTCCCCGGACGCCGATCCGCGCGACTACTGCAGACGCCGATTGGGCGCAAGGCTCGCGAGCGCAGAGCGCCTGCCGCTTTTGCGGCATGGTTTCACCCATTTCACCCTGAATATCACGCCGGTCCTGTGCCGGGTGGCGAGCGCGTCGCCCTGCGCCTCGGAGCCCGGACAAGTCTGGCTCCCGGTCGAAGAGGCGGGCCAGGCGGCGGTACCGGCGCCCGTGAGAAAACTGCTCAATTCTCTGCAGGCCGTTTAGCGGCGGCGAGACCGCGGCTTTCCAGAAATCGCTGCAGGATGGAGAGCCGCGCCAGGCTGTCGGTCAGCTCGAGGAGCTTCTGCTTGGCGAGGAGAGGCACCGGGAGGATTTCGGTCAGGCGGTAGCCGACCCACGCGGCGTCGTCGAAGGCGTGCGGTTCGGCGAAAACCGATTTGCCCTGGTCGGCGACGACCATTTCCAGGAGCCGCGTGCAGGCCGAAAACTCCTCGGGAACGGCGACGCTTGCGTCAGGCTCGATCAGCCCTACGCCGGCCGAGATCAGCCCCTGGGCGCTGGTTTCTCGTTCGAGGATGCGAAACCGCTGGCTGCCGCGGGTTTTGAGGTTCAGGATGCCCTGCTGCTGCATGTCGCATTCCTGGATCTTCGCGAGACACCCGACTCCTTCGGGCACGGCGGGCGCGCCCACCTCCGACCCCTGATGGATGAGGCACACCCCGAACGGTTCGTCGCGCTTGAGGCATTCGCGCGTCATGTCCATGTAGCGCGCTTCGAACACCCGCAGCGGAAGCAAGCCACCCGGGAAGAGCACCGTGTTGAGCGGAAAAATCGGGACGCGCAGCGAATCCAAGAGCAGGTCCGGCTAGCGCTCTTCGCCCCAGCGGCGCATCAAATCGTGCTTGACCCCGAGGTGATCGAGTATTCGCGCGACGATGAAATCGACCAGGTCCTCGACGCGCTGGGGGCGGTGGTAGAACCCGGGATTGGCGGGGAGGATGACCGCGCCCGCGCGCGCGAGCTTGAGCATGTTCTCCAGGTGCAGGGCCGAAAACGGCGTCTCGCGCGGGACGAGAATCAGCTTGCGGCCTTCCTTCAACGTGACGTCGGCCGCGCGCTCGATGAGATTGTCGGAGAGACCCGCGGCGACCGCGGCGAGGGTGCCCACGGTGCAGGGGCAGATCACCATGGCGTCGGCGGGATTCGACCCGGAAGCGACCGGGGCAAACCAGTCCTCGCGGCCGAACACGCGCAGTTGACCGGGCTTTGCCGAATAGCGCTCGCCGAACATGCGCTCGGCGTCGGAGGCGCGCGGCGGCAATGCGATGTCCAGCTCCTGTTTCGCGACCACGTGGGCGGCCTGGGAATAGAGGAGGTAGACGCGCGCTTCGGCGCGTATCAGGGTTTCCACCAGCCTCAGGCCGTAGGGCATTCCGGAGGCGCCGGTCAGCGCGACGGCGACGGTCGGCTTCATGCCGCGGGGACGAGGTGCCGATGGCGAACCTGCACCGGCGTATGGCTGCGAAAATGTGCTCCTAGGCGCTCGACGAGATACACCGAGCGGTGCCGGCCGCCGGTGCAGCCGACTGCGACCGTGAGCGAGCTGCGGCTGTCCTGCCCGTATGCGGGGAGCCAGGTCTCGACGAACCGCCGGATGTCCCCCAGCATCGTGCCGACTTTGGGCTCCTTCTCGAGAAACGCGACCACGTCCGCGTCGAGGCCGGTCAGCGGCCGCAGCCGCGGGTCGTAATGCGGATTGGGCAGGCAACGCACGTCGAACACCAGATCCGCGTCCAGGGGAACGCCTTGCTTGTAGCTGAAGGACTCGAACAGGAGGATCGTCGTCTCGGTGTGGATGTCGAGCCATTCCTTGATCCAGTTGCGCAGCGTATTCGGCAGCAAATCGGTGGTGTCGAGGCGGTAGCCGATTTCACCCACCGGAGCGAGAACCTCGCGCTCGCGCGTCAAGGCCTCCTCGAGCGTGCGCGTCCCGGTGGCGAGAGGATGGCGCCTGCGCGTCTCGGAGAAGCGCCGGATCAGCGTATCGTTTTTCGCATCGAGGAAAAGCAGGCGCAGGTCCACCCCTTGAGCTTTCAGCGCGGCCACATATTCCGGGACGAGCTCGAGCGAATCGCCCATGCGCGCGTCGATGCTCATCGCGACATGGTTGTGGCCTGCGCTGCGCAGCAGTTCCGCCGACTGCTGGAGCAGTTGCCCCGGAAGATTGTCGACGCAGTAGTAACCGCTGTCCTCAAGGGCGTTGAGGGCGATGCTCTTCCCGGAACCCGACAGCCCGCTGATGAGGACGAGTTGCATTTCGACACCTTAGCGGATTGACGGCAGCCGCGCAAAACCCGGCTTCCCGGTTCCCGGACGACAAGATGGCCCGCTTCAATCCTTCTTCATCTGCGCCTGCTGCCTCTGCATGAACTCGTCCGTCGAGTGGATGCCGCGAAGCTGCAGAATGTAGTTGCGCACGGCGGCTTCGAGCAGCACCGCGAGGTTGCGACCCGCCGCAACCGGAATGACGACTTTCCGGACGGTCACGCCCAGGATGTCTTCGGACTGTTCGTGCAGCGGCAATCGCTCCGACTCGTTCGCTCCGTGGCGATCGAGATGCACGATCAGCCGCAAGTTCATCTTCGGGCGCACCGCGGTCTCGCCGAATATCGTGCGGATGTTGAGCACGCCCAGGCCGCGCACTTCCAGAAAATCCTTCAATAGCGGGGGGCAACGGCATTCGAGCGTGGACACCGCGATGCGCGAGACGTCGACGACATCGTCCGCAACGAGCCCGTGGCCGCGGCTGATCAGTTCCAGCGCGAGCTCGCTTTTCCCGGCGCCCGAATCACCCGTGATGAGCACTCCGAGTCCGAGCACGTCCATGCATACTCCGTGGCACTGCGTGGTCTCCGCGAGCGCCTTGCCGAGATAGCGACGCAGCCGGTCGATGACTTGCGCACCGGGCATGTCGGTGGCGAACACCGCGGTGTCCGAAGCCTCGGCCGCCTTCAGCATGCGCACGTCTGCGGGGGCGCCGTCGGCGACGACGATCGCTACGGGGTGGACGGCGAACAGATTGCCGAGCGTCTGGAAGAGATCGGCCTCCTCGAACGCGGCGAGATGGGCGATCTCGTGGTTGCCGAGGACCTGGATGCGGTTGGGGTGGATGAGGTTGAGGTGCCCTACGAGCGCCGCGACACCGGTGCTGTCGCGCCAAAGCTTGGTTGCGCCGCCGGCCTTTCCGCCGATCCAGGCGAGCCCGAGCTTGTCGCGATTGTCGTCATACAGCTGCGCGACGCTGATCTGCAACATGCGGCTGCCAGGCGGTGATGTGCTGATGCAGAGTGCCCGCATCGGTGGCGGTCGAGAGTTTCTCGCGCAGCTCGCGGTCGCTTAGCATCTGTGCGAGCTCGGACAGGATGCGCAGGTGCTGCTCGGTCGCCTGCTCCGGCACCAACAGCAGGAACACCAGATTGACCGGCTTGCCGTCGGGTGCGTCGAACGGAACCGGTTGCGCCAGGCGCACAAAAGCCCCGACCGCTTCCTTCAGACCCTTGATCCTGCCGTGCGGAATGGCGAGCCCCTGTCCCAGACCGGTCGAGCCGAGACGTTCGCGGGCAAACAGGCTGTCGAACACCAGGCTCCTCGCCACCCCCTGGTTGTTCTCGAAGAGCAGCCCGGCCTGCTCGAACATGCGTTTCTTGCTCGTCACATCCAGGTCCAGGAGGATGTTCGAAGGGGGCAGGAGCTTGGCGACTAGGTTCATCGAGACTCTGAGAATCGTCCAGTCCGTGCCTCACGCACGCAGAAATCGTACCCAGCGGCCCGGAGAGGCGTGGAATTCTACACTATCGCTCGGCGCGCTGTTGTCAATCCGACGGGGAGTGGTGCTTGAGCGCATCGTGCGGATGCGCATGCAGACGGTCTTTGTACTTGATGATCTGGCGATCGAGCTTGTCCGCCACGGCGTCGATCGCGGCGTACAGATCCGGGTCGCCGCTCTTGACGAAGATCTCCTTTCCGGCGACGTGACAGCTGACTTCCACCTCTCGAGCGAGATGGTCCGCGGCGAGGATCACGTTGACGTCGATGACGTGATCAAAATGCCGCCGGATTCTGGAAAGTTTGCTCTCGAGGTAACTGCGGATCGACGGGGTGACCGCCACGTGACGCCCGCTGATGACGAGATTCATGCGAGGCGCGCCTTCGCGTCAAAGAGACTTTCTCATGCTCACGGAAGGTATCTGCAGCGACTCGCGGTACTTCGCGATGGTGCGACGCGCGACCACGATGCCCTGCTGGCTGAGGATCTCGGCGATCTTGCTGTCCGAAAGGGGTTTCCGGGCATCCTCGGCGGCAACCAGCTGCTTGAGCAGCGCCCGGATAGCGGTCGCCGAGCACGCACCCCCCGTCTCGGTGGCGACGTGACTCCCGAAGAAGTACTTGAGCTCGAAAATGCCGCGCGGCGTGAACATGAACTTCTGAGTCGTGACGCGCGAGACGGTCGATTCGTGCAGGCCGAGCGTGTTTGCGATTTCGCGCAGCACCAGCGGTCGCATCCCGACCTCGCCGTGCTCGAAAAAATGGCGCTGCCGGTCGACGATCGCCTGCGACACGCGCAGGATCGTCTCGAACCGCTGCTGCACGTTCTTGATCAGCCAGCGTGCCTCCTGCAGCTGATGCGAGAGCTGGCCGCCCGACTGACTGCGGTTGTTCTGCAGGATATCGGCATACATGCGATTGATGCGCAGCTTCGGCAGCGCGTCGGGGTTGAGGCTCGCCACCCAGACGTTCTTGATTTTCTTCACTACGACGTCGGGCACGATGTAGCGCGTCTCGCTGGTCGAGAACGCGGCGCCGGGACGCGGGTTGAGGCTCTGGATCAGTCTCTGGGCCTGGCGCAGCTCGTCGTCTCCGCATTGCAGCACCTTCCTGAGCTTCGAAAAGTCGCGCGCCGCAAGGAGCTCGAGGTGCTCGTGCGCGATGGCGAGAGCCGTGGCGCGGCTCGGCGTGGACTCGGGCAAGGCGAGCAGCTGCAGCTCGAGACATTCCGAGCAGTTGCGGGCACCCACGCCCGTCGGGTCGAAGTTCTGCAGGTGCTTGAGGGCGATGGCCAGCTCTTCGGGCTCGATCTGCAACTCCTCGGGCACGAGCTGAGCGAGCTCCTCGATGGGCTGCGTGAGATAACCGCCTTCGTCGAGCGCTTCTATCAGGAACGCGACCAGGTTGCGGTCGCGCGGTTCGAGCTGGGTCAGGGAGAGTTGCCGGTGCAGATGCTCTCGCAGATTGGGAGACTCGGCGGGGACCTGGAAAAAATCGCCGTCATCGGCGTCGTCGCGCGTCCCCGAGTTCGAGCCGCCTTCACCCCCCCAGTCGGCGTCAGCCGAGAAAATGTCCGTCTGCGGCGGATTCTCGACGCTCGCCTCCTCGGCGGGCGCCTGAAGGGCGGTCGCCGGCTCGCCGTTCATGTGCGCGAGGGGTGCCGGAATCTCGCCGTCGGCGTCTTCTCGCTCGAGGAGCGGATTTTCCGCTAGAAATTTCTCGAGCTCCTGATTCAACTCCATCGTCGAGAGCTGCAGCAGGCGTATCGATTGCTGCAGCTGCGGCGTCAGCGTCAGGTGCTGCGAGAGCTTGAGTTGTAGGGTCTGCTTCATCGAGATATGGCGCGGGTACCTCGCCAGGAGGATCGTAGTTCAGGCGGGCCAGATTGGTAAACGGGGCGGGTCGCGGCGTTGTCCCCTACAGCCTGAAATTCTCGCCGAGATAAACGCGTCTAACGTTTTCATTATAAACGATCTCGTCGGGTTTGCCGAAAGCGAGCACCAGGCCGTCGTTGATGATGTAGGCGTGGTCGCAAATTCCCAGCGTTTCCCGCACGTTATGGTCCGTGATGAGAATGCCGATGCCGCGTTCCTTCAGAAAACGGATGATTTTCTGAATGTCGAGCACCGCGATCGGGTCGACGCCCGCGAAGGGTTCATCGAGCAGTATGAAGCTCGGACGCGTCGCGAGCGCCCGGGCGATCTCGACGCGGCGGCGCTCCCCCCCCGACAGGGACAGGGCGGTGGATTGCCGCAAATGCGCGATGTTGAGATCGCGCAGCAGCCCGGAAAGGCGGGACTCGATCTCCTCCTCGGGAAGTTCCTGCAGCTCCAGCACCGCGCGGATGTTCTCCTCGACGGTCAGCTTGCGGAACACGGACGCTTCCTGGGGCAGGTACGACAGTCCCATGCGGGCGCGGCGGTGCATCGCGAAATGGCTGATTTCCCTGCCGTCGAGATGGATCGCTCCGTCGTCCACCGCGATCAGCCCCACGATCATGTAAAAACAAGTCGTCTTCCCGGCGCCGTTCGGACCCAGCAGCCCCACGACCTCGCCGCTCGTCACCTCGAGCGACACGTCCTTGACCACGGCGCGCGAACCGTAGTGCTTCTTGAGTCCGTGGACCTGCAGCTGGCTCATCGATTTCGCCCCGTTCGCAGGTACGGGGAGACTACTCCTTCCGGCCCGTGCCGGAACCCGGCCGGGTTTCGGGCTCCGCGGGCTTTTTCGGCATGATGGTTGCGCGCACGCGTCCTTCGCGTTCGGTCCCGGGCGCCTCGTCGGTCGATTTCACGGTAAAACGCTCGGTGCGGGCGTCGTAGGAGATGAAATCGCCGCGAATATCGTCCCCGCTGTCGCGGCGCAGCCGGGCGGCGGTGAAGAACTCGACGCGCTCGAGCTTGTTGTCGTATTCGATCCTGAACGCTTCTCCGTCGATGTATTCTCCGTCACCATCCCGCTTGTGACGGAACGTCGCCGGCTTGCCGCTCGCAACGCCGTAGTAGAAGCCGTCGCCGTCCTGCCGCACGACGATTCGGTCCGCGCGGATGATGAGCGAGCCTTGGGCCAGCACGACTTTTCCCTCGAAAGTGGAAACTTTCTTGGCTTCGTCGGAAATCATGCTGTCGGATTCGATGTTGATCGGTTTGTCGCGATCGGCTCTCTCGGCAAGCACCGATTCCGACGTCAATGCCCACATCGCCGCAAGACCGAGGGCCGCGGCTGCGCGCGCCCTATTTCCTGGATGGGACATCAAGGATGCCCTTGACTTGCGATTGCAGCGTGAACTGTTGATTGTTCTTGTTCACAATCATCCCGACCCCTGTCAAGATGGAGCGCCCCTCCGAAATGGTGACCGTGTGATCCGTACGCGCGATCCCCTGCTCGGCGAGTAGGTGGAGGAATTCCGTTCGAGCGCGAAACTCGGGTCGCTCCGGCGTTGCCTCGCGCAAGATGAGCACATTGCCGTACAGGAAAGCCTCCTCGCCTTGGCGATTGATGGTGCCGCGATTTGCGGTCGCGATGAAATTACCGCTGTCGGCGGCAATTTCAACGAAGCGCGGATAAAGCGCCTCGCCCGAACCATCGTCGGCAAAATGCATCATCTTCGGCGCAGAGAATGTGTACCGGAGCTTGCCCGAAGCGTCCAGCCTTTGAACCGTGAAATTCTCGACGATGGAATCGGGATCGTGCCCGGTAGACTTCGAATCGCCGCCGAAACCCTCCACCACGGCGTATTGCAGCCACAGGGTCAGCAACCCGAGAAACGCCATCAGAACGAGCGGGAGCAGAGGCGTAACGCGTGGTTTCATGCGAGCTGGCGCGCGATCAGCCGCTCTAGCGTGTCTTGGGCCCGCATGATCAGCTCGCAGACCTCGCGGACGGCGCCCCTGCCGCCGGGAGCCCGCGTAACGTGGTGGACGCGCTCTCTCACGAGCTCCGGTGCTTCCGGCACGCTCGCGGCGAACCCGCAACGCGCGAGCACCGGCAGATCCACCCAATCGTCGCCCATGTATCCGGCGACTGCGGCGGAGGTGCGCAAGCGGCCGATCAGGCTCTCGAAAGCAGCACTCTTGTTCCCCGCACCTTGTTCCACGTGCGTGATGCCAAGCTCAGCGGCGCGCACCTCGACGGCGCGCGAGCGACGCGCGGAAAGAATGGCGACCTCGACCCCGCTCTCCTTCAGCATCTTGAGCCCATGGCCGTCCTGAGCGTTGAATGCCTTCAACTCGGCTCCGGTCTCGCTGAAGTACAGGGTCCCGTCGGTGAGCACCCCGTCGACATCGAAGATCATCAGGCGCAGCCGCCGCATTCGCTCTAGAGCGTCGTCGCGCATCAAATGACCTTGGCGCGAAACAGATCGTGCATGTTGAGAGCGCCGACCAGCTCTCCCGTTTCCGTAGCGACGAGCAGCTGATTGATCTTGTGACGCTCCATCAACTCGAGGGCTTCGGCGGCAAGCTTGTGCGGGGCGATCGTGTGCGGGCTGCGCTTCATGACATCGGCAATCTTGAGCGCGCGGACGTCGGGTTTGCGCTCCAGCGTCCTGCGCAGGTCGCCGTCGGTGAATATTCCGACGAGCTTTTTGCCGGGCCCGAGGATGGCGGTCATGCCCATGCTCTTCCTGGATATCTCTGCCAGCAAGTCGGAAAAGGAATCGGTGTCGGATACGGCCGGAACGTCGTTGCCGGTACGCATCACGTCGGAGACATGGATGAGCAGCTTCCTGCCGAGAGCGCCGCCGGGATGGGCGCGAGCGAAATCCTGCTCATCGAAACCGCGAGCGTCGAGCAAAGCGACCGCCAGAGCGTCGCCGAGCGCGAGCGCGGCGGTGGTGCTCGCCGTCGGCGCAAGATTCAGCGGGCAGGCTTCCTGCGCGACGCCCGCGTCAAGGTGGACATCGGCTTCCCGGGCAAGCGCCGAGTCGGGATTGCCGGTCAGCGCGATCAGCTTCGCGCCCTGGCGTTTTATCCGGGGGATGATCGTGAGCAGCTCATCCGACTGGCCGGAATTCGAGAGCGCCAGAACGACGTCATCGCGCGTGATCATGCCCAGATCGCCGTGTCCCGCCTCGGCGGCGTGGACGAAGAAAGCCGGCGTCCCCGTGCTCGCCAGCGTGGATGCGATCTTGCGGGCGATGTGCCCCGACTTGCCGACGCCGCTCACGACGACGCGCCCGCGGCACGCGAGGATCAGACCGAGCGCATCCAGGAAACGCTCGTCGAGTCGCGATATCAGCCCGCTCACCGCATCGGCCTCGATAGCGAGCACTTTGCGCGCGAGCTCAAGCGCGGAGCTTGAAATCGCTTTCTTCGATCGATCGTTCATCGAGAGAAACCGCGCTGGCCCGCGCCGGAAGCACCCTTTATCATAAGTTTGGAGTATACCAGACCGAATCCGCGCTTTTTCCCACGTGATCCCAAGAAAACAAGGACTTCCGAATGGGCGACACGCTTGAGCTGGTGCTGATCCTGCTGGCGAGCGCCGTACTCGTCGTGGTGCTGTTTCGCTGGTTGCACTTGCCTCCGCTGCTCGGATATCTCCTGGTCGGCGCCGCGGTCGGCCCCTACGCGCTGGCGTGGATTCCAGACACGGACGAAGGACGGCATCTTGCGCAATTCGGGGTCGTGTTCCTGATGTTCTCGATCGGGCTGGAGTTCAGCCTGCCCAAGCTGTTCCAGCTGCGTCGCGCCGTGTTCGGGCTGGGTTTTTCCCAGGTCCTGCTCACGCTAGTCGCGGTGCTCACCGCCGCATCGCTTGTAGGGGCCCCCTGGCAAGCGGCTCTCGCTGTGGGAGGCGCAGTCGCCATGTCGTCGACGGCAATGGTCCTGCGCATTCTCGCCGAACGCATACAACTGGAAACCCCCCACGGACGCGACATCGTGGGAGTGCTGCTTTTCCAGGACCTCGCGGTAGTCCCCTTGCTGATCGTGATTCCCGCTATCGCGGAGGGGAGCGGCGAGCTTGCGCAGCGTCTGGGGATTGCGCTCGCCAAAGCCGCGGTGGTGCTCGTGGTACTGCTCTTTGTCGGGCAGAAACTCATGCGCGGCTGGTTTCACATCGTGGCGCGCCGGCGCTCGCATGAGCTGTTCATTCTCAACGTCCTGCTCATCACGCTGGGGCTTGCTTGGCTCACGGATCGTGCGGGACTGTCTTTGGCCCTCGGCGCGTTTCTGGCCGGCATGCTCATTGCGGAAACCGAATACCGGCATCAGGTCGAGGAGGACATCAGGCCATTCCGGGAGGTCCTGCTGGGTCTATTCTTCGTGACGATAGGCATGAGACTCGACCTGGGGACGGTTGCAGCGAATCTATCGCTGACGCTGGCGCTCACTGCGCTGCTCGTCGTGTTCAAGTTCATCCTGGTGGCGGGCCTCGCGCGTCTGTTCGGAGCCGGCCCCGGTGCGGCCGTACGCACGGGGCTGGCCCTCGCCCAGGTGGGCGAGTTCGGCCTGGTGCTCATGGTCCTCGCGCAGTCGGTCGCATTGCTCGATCGCGACTTTTCCCAGCTGGTCGTCGCGGCGATGCTGCTCTCCATGCTTGTCGCGCCGTTCGTCATTCAGGCAAGCGACAAGCTCGCTTTGCGCTGGTCGAGCGCCGAATGGATGCTGCAATCGCTCGCGCTGCACCGAGTAGCCGCGCAGAGTCTCTCGACCGAGCGCCACGTCATCGTGTGCGGCTACGGCCGCACGGGCCAGCGCCTGGCGCACATGCTGGAGCAGGAGCACATCGATGTCATCGCCCTCGATACCGATTCGGAGCGCGTGCGCGGAGCGGAAGCCGCGGGCGAGAAGGTCGTTTTCGGCGACGCGTCTCGGTACGAAACGCTGGTGGCGGCCGGTGTCGCACGCGCAAGCGCGCTCGTCGTTACTTTCGCGGACACGCAGCTTGCGCTGCGTATCCTGCATCATGTGCGCGCGCTCAATCCTGCGTTGCCGGTGATCGTCCGCACTCTGGACGACGCCGACATGGACCAGCTCATCGCCGCGGGCGCCTCGGAGGTGGTTCCCGAGACCTTCGAGTCGAGCTTGATGCTCGCGTCGCATGCCCTGGTGCTGTTGGGAGTGCCGTTGAGGCGGGTGGTGCGCCGCATTCGCGACGTGCGCGAGCATCGATACAGCCTGATGCGCGGCTTCTTTCACGGAGGCACTGATGAAGCCGAAGACCCCGACGAGGCGCGCGAACCGCGCCTGCATTCGGTGACCCTCGCGACCGGTGCGGGTGCCTCGGGACGCAGCCTGGGAGAGCTCGCGCTGGGCGAACTCGGCGTGCGCGTGACGGCGCTGCGGCGGCGGGAGCTGCGGATGATTTCGCCGGATCCGCAAACGGCATTGCAGGAGGGCGACGTGATCGTGCTGCTCGGCACGCCCGAGCAACTCGCTGCCGCGGAGATACGCCTGCTTCAGGGCTAGTGGCTGCAGGCGGAATCCGTGCGTTTCGGGGCGGAGGACCTCCGGCCCGTTACTTTCCCGATGCGGAAACGGCCCTCGCCATGACGAGCAAGGGTTCGACCGCGCTTCGATCCGCGGTGCGCGCTTGCTCGAGGATCAGGATCGTCGCATTGACTCGGTGCGGAAACGTTTCCAGGGCTCGCGCGAGCAGACTGCGCGCTTTTTCCGCCTCCCCGCTGAGGGCTAGGAAGACCGCGCGTCGTGCCACCACCGTATTGGCGGGCCAGTAGCGGGCTACGCGCTCGCTCAGGGCCAGCTTCTCGGCAAGCTCGCTCCGGTCCAGCGGAGCACCGATCAATATCCATAGCTCCGCCAGGGGCGCCATGAGCCCGTGGGTCAGCTCGCGCATGGTTGCGGCGTCCTGTTGTGCTTGGGTGGCAGAGGTGAGCGTAACGGTTGTTCCGGTGATGCGGGTGACGTCGAGTCGCATGTAATCCCTGAGCATGATCGCCGAGGCGACGGAAAGCACGATGCAGACGGCACCCGCGCTAATCGCGCTCGCGCGCGCGACCGCCAGCGAGAGCCCCGCTCGCGCGCTTGCTCCTATCAAAAGCGCAGTGACGCCGAGGAAGTGTGCGCTCCAGAACGGAAACTCGGTCAGCGAGTGGATCATTTCGATTCCAACCGCGGCAATGATCCACCACGAAGCGACCTCCCGCCCCGTCCAGTAACGCCGCGCGGCCTGCCACCCCCAGACGCACAGACCGCCCAGTACCAGGAGCGTGCCCACCAGGCCGGTTTCGGCAAGGAGGTGCAGGGGAACATTGTGCGGCGAAGTCCAGACTTCACCGATTGTCGTGAGCGACGGATCAAGCCCGATCTCGAACGCGGCACCGGCGAACTCGCCGGCGCCGACGCCGCCGAAAGGGGCACTGAGAAATACGCGTAGCGCGATCAGCCATACCTGCCATCGCGGCTCGCCGTGTTCGAGGCGATCGATTGCCCCTTCACCCGAGGGGCCGAGATGGAGTGCCGCGTTGAGCCACGGCACTGCAAAATGGGCTGCTAAGACTGCGCCCGCGATTCCGCAGGCAGCAATTTTCGGGCGCCACTTTTGGGCGCCTTCTTGAGTGCGCGCCGCTAGAAACCCGAGCGCCGCATACCATAGCGCGTAGAGCAGGGTGCCGCGCGAGCCGGACAGCGCGCCGCCCAGAACGAGCAGGGCCAGGGCCGGAAGTGCATACGCCGTCCGCACTCGCTCGCGCAGCCACAGGAACAGGAGCGCGCCTTCCCCGAGCGCCAGGTAGTTGGCATAAAGATTCGCTTGCGCGATGTTTCCGTAGGCGCGGTTGCCGTGCAGCTCGGCGACGATATCCTCGAACAGCTTGGGTCGGCCATAGAACTGCATGACCCCCGCCAGCGAATTCGCAAGAGCGCCGGCCAGAAGAAACATGGCCAGTACCGTCGCCACGCGCGCGATACCGAGCTCAGCCGTGAGTTGTGCCCCGAGCCAAATCATCAGCGCGGCGTAGAGGACGTACAGCGCAGCGACCACGGGCAATTGGGAATAGACGTGCCCGCCGCTCGCCGCCTGGGCGGCGAGAAACGCCGCGAAGACGATCAGCCATAGCGCCGGCACGGGCGAGGACACGAAGGATACGGCCGTGACACCTCGCCCGACGAGCAGGGTCAGCGCGGCTGCAATGCCCAGCGCTGCGGCCAGCCATTCGGGGAAAAAACTCGGGATGGGCTGCTGGTGATACGCCAGCAGGAACGGCAGCAGACACAGGCTGCCCGCGAGCAACAGGCTTATTGTTTGGCCCGAGCTTGTCTTCACTCAGAGTCGGCCGGAAACGAAAAGGCCCGCGCGAGCGGGCCTTTTGCGGTGACAGGAGGCGTGGCTAAAAAGCCTTGCAGACTAGGTACTGACTCACCCCGGTTTCCACATAGCCCGTGGCCGGGGTTGCGGCCAGGTCAGGATTCGCGGTGGTCTGCAGTTGCGCGCGCACCTGGCCGGTCGCCGAGTTGCTGTCGTCGATCTGCGAGTCTATCGCAATCGCGACCTTGTCCGGTATATTCGAGCTGCATAGCGTCAGACCGGTGAAGCCCAGACCGACTGTCGGGACCACTGCGTTCTCCACGCCGACGATGCCTCCGGCCGCGTTCGGCGGATTCGTCGCGGCGCCGCTTCCCGTGGTCAAGCCCGCGACGAATCCGGCGATGCGCAAGTGTTGCCAGAACAAGTGGGATTCCTTCGTAAGGTCGACGTCATTGTACTTGCCTGCGATGACCCCGTTGCCGTCACCGCTTGCGGGAGCCTGGACGGTCCAGCGCGCGGTGGCATTCGGGTCGTCTCCGGGGAGGGCGCGGTAACGGTCCTGGTAGGAGGTCACGGCCACGGCGACCCCGTTGAAATCGTTGATCGCGTTTTTGATCTTGGCCTGGGTGATCATTTCCTGGCCCTTCAGGATGCCGCCCAGGAGCAGTCCGATGATGACGAGCACGATCGCGATTTCGACCAAGGTGAAACCGGCCTCGGTCGAATTTCTGTTGCTGAAAGCAGATGCGGTCATAGGAGCCTCCAAAGCGCAGAAGTCTAGGTCAGTCGGGGGAAACGTGCACGAGCTGGTTGCTGAGCGGCTATAAGTTCTTGCACAGCAGATACTGATTCACCCCGGTTTCCACGTAGGCCGTCGCCGCGCCTCCGGCGTCGCTAGCCGTAGGCGGATTCGCGGTGCCCTGGAGCTGCCCGCGGATCTGGCCGGTCGCCGGGTTGCTGTCGTCCATCTGGCCGTCGACCGCGCTCGCCACCTTCTCCGGCAGGTTCGCGAAGCACACGATCAGGCTGGTGAAACCCAGGCCGTTTGTGCCGGGCGCGCCCGACTCCACGCCGATCATGCCCCCGGCTGCATTCGTCGGCTGCGTCCCGCTTCCGGCTCCCGTGGTCAGGCCCGGGACGAATCCGGCGATGCGCAGATGCTGCCAGAACAGGTTGGATTCCGCTGCTGAGGTCGGGGCGCCCGCCCCTGGAAGGGCGTTGTAAAGGCCCGCGATGATCCCGTTGCCGTTACCGCTTGCGGGATTCTGGACGGTCCAGCGTGTGGTGGCGTTCAAGTCGTCTCCCGGAATGGCGCGGTAGCGGTCCTGATAGGATGTCACGGCCACGGTGATGCCGTTGAAGTCGTTGACGATGTTCTTGATCTTGGCCTGGGTGATCATTTCCTGGCCCTTGAGCACGCCGCCCAAGAGCAGCCCGATGATCACGAGCACGATTGCGATCTCGACCAAAGTAAAACCCGCCTCGGTCGAATTCTTGCTGAAATTGGACAAACCCATGCAACCCCCAAAAATCAAAACGGAGTAAAGATTCAACGAAACTCGCAAAATATGTGCCCGAGAGTATACCCGGACACGCCCCTTTTCATCGTGGGCGAGTCAGCCCTTTTTGTTGAAAAATGGACACTTACGACGACTATCTGACACTTTGCCTTAGTTCTTCCCCGGGGTCTTTCCGATCCGCGCTTCCAGTTGTTTCAGGCGCTCATCCAGAAATCTCAGCTCGGCCGGGTCCTTCACTCTCCCGCTTTGGAGATACCCCCCGATGATGAGACGGGCGGTTTCCAGCTCGTTCATGTCTTCCAGGATGAAGATCTCCATCTGCTTCGCCCAGAGGGGAACGTCGTCGGCGACGGCGTAGCGCTGGATCGCTCGAGCGTAGCGGAGTGCGAGCGGCAGATCATGGAGCCGGTGCTTGGCGATGGCGGTGGCATGGGCAAGCCAGGGCCAGCGACGATTGGGATCGAGCAGGAACTGCCGATAAACGAACTCGAGCATGCTGCGCTGCTTGGCCTCGACGGGCACTTCGGCATACAGCCTGCTCGCGGCGAGGAGGGGGTATTGGCCTCGCGGGTCCAGATCCAGTATTCTCGCGAGCCAAGCTTCCAGCCGGCCATAATCGAGATCGCGATAGGGGACCTTGCTGCCGGATTGATAGTCGAACGCCTGTAAGTACAGCATCAGTGCCTTGCCGAGCGCCACGGGATCCCCGAAGCTCGCGAGCCTGAGCGCGGCGATGCTCGGCGCGAGCGCCAAATCCTCTGCCGCCGCCCGGGGCGGCGGGGCGGTGGCCTTCAGCCCGATCTGCGCGGCGAGCCCCAGAGCGAACAGCACGAGAACGCCACGCGGCACTACTGCAATCGATCGCTGTGACATCGTCTAAAAGTTCTTTCGGTACAAATCGAAAAGCGCCGCGGAACAGATCAGCACGAGGTAGAGCGCGGTCTGGCCGACGACGGGGCCGAGAGTGCTGACGCTCGGCGCCGATCCCAGCAGCCAAGTGGTCTGCGTCATCGCGTCGAGCGCCGGCAGCAGGAGCGCGATCAGGTTCACAACGGCATTCACCGCGCGATCCGTGAGGGTAGGATCCTGCAGCGGTGCGCCGGCGATGATCTGCATTGCCGCCATTGAACGCGACAGCAGGTAGAAACCCGCAACGGCGGCAAACGCCGGGACCACTTGCGCGAAAGACACCACGCAAAACAGACTCATAGCCGTCACGATCAACAATTCGCAGATGAGGGAAAGAGTCCAGAGGGCGAGTCCCTGGGAATTTGCGAACGGCACCAAAGGCAGCGCGCTGAGCAGCGCAAGGATAGCGGCGAGCATGGCGTAACCGGCAAACTTTCCGAAAAAATAGGCGGAACGCGGCGCCGGCAGGGAGAGCAGCAGCTCGGTGACCTTGTCGCTCAATTCCCTCACCGTGCTCGTGATCACGAACACGGCCACGATGAAGACGGCGGCGACCCTGAGCGGGGCGGCGAGCAATGCGGTCTGGATCTCTCGAGATTCGGTGATCGCCACTTGATTCAGAAATTGGGCGAGGCCGAACGCGATTACCACGACCACTACCGCAAGCCACAAGAGGCGGTTTCGAACCGCCTCGAGCAAAGTAGCTCTAGCCAGCGAAGCGACGATGGGCATGGCAAGTGTGGAATACGGCCTGAGTGCTCACAAGTCAAAGCTGGCACAATACGTGCCTGTGGGAGCGTAAGTCCACGGGGAGGGTTTGCGCAAGTCCGCACGATGTCTCCCCGATCTGACTGCCACAGACTCGGGAGAGGATAATATGCATCGCGGGCCTTTGAGCGCACTGCCTTTCGCGAACCCCGCTCTCGGATGACCCAGGGTATGGCGACGACTGCCGCGCTTCAGATTTCTCAGCTTTTCATCGCGAGGTCATGGCGAGCTCTTTTTGTCGTCATGCTGGTGTCCCTGCATCTTGCCGCGATGTGGGGTACTGAGGATTACTGGGCGCGCGGCTTGATGCTCGCGCACTTCGGGCTTTTCATCCTCTGGCAGCCCTTCATGCGTAGCGAGCATCGCCTGACCTCGGCGCAGGTTGCGGCGATCGCTGCGATTGCGTTGGGGACCCTCTATTTCCTCAACTGGTGGCTGCTCGCCCTCTGGGTCAGCGTTCTGGCGGGAATCGTGGGCGGCAAGGTGTTCCTCTTCCAGGCACGGTGGCTGCGGCGCTTCTATCTCGTGGTGTTGCTGTATCTCGTCTCGCTGCTGCTCATTTGGATCGTCCCGAACACCTTTCGTGTGCCCCTGCCCAATGAGGTCGAATTGCTGGCGCAATACGGCTTGCCCGTGCTGTTCCTCGTGATGGTTGCGATTCCCGCCGAGACGGACTCCGCGGAAACTCCCCAGGTCGTCGATTTTTTCTATGCCGCGATGATCGTGCTGCTGCTGATCGCCCTTGCGCTGGGCAGCTTTGCCTTCATGACGGTGGGCAAGATCGACTACATCATGGCTCTTTCGTTCAGCATGCTGATCATAGCGGGCGTGCTGCTGCTACTCTCCTTCGCCTGGAACCCGCGCGCCGGATTCAGCGGGCTTTCCGTATATTTCTCGCGCTATCTGCTGTCGATAGGGCTGCCGTTCGAGCGCTGGCTGTATTTCTTGGCCGAGCTGTCGCAGCTCGAGACCAAGCCCGAGCGCTTCATGAAAGAGGCCTGCGTCGGCCTCGCGCGCCTACCCTGGGTGTCCGGCGGCTTCTGGCACACGGCGGGTGAGTCGGGCGATTTCGGCAAGGTCTCCAAGAACTCCGTCGAGTTCACCAACCAGGAAATCCACTTGCGGGTTTTCACCAAGCTGGCGTTGAGCCCTTCGCTGGTCTGGCACTTCCAGCTGCTCGGACAGCTTCTCGGCGAGTTCTATGTCGCCAAGCAGCGCGAGCAGAAACTCCAGCAGCAGACCTACGTGCAAGCCGTTCACGAGACCGGGGCGCGCATGACGCACGACGTGAAGAACCTGCTGCAGTCTCTGAACGTTCTGTGCGCGGCCGCCGAGCGCGATACCGCATCCGATGCAGACGGCGAACTGTCCTCGCTCATGCGCCGACAGCTCCCGGCGATTACGCTGCGCTTGCAGCAGACGCTCGACAAGCTGCAAAAGCCCGACGCGAGTAACGGTCGTTTCATCAAGGCCGATACGTGGTGGGAGGGCCTGCAGCGCAGCTATGCCGGTCGTGGCGTCGAATTTTCCCGCGAGGGGCAGGGGGACTCCGTGATGCTGCCGAAGGAGCTCTTCGACAGCGCGGGCGACAATCTGCTGCAGAATGCGCTGCGAAAGCGCAGACTCGATGAATCCGTCGCCGTGCGCGCGACCTTCCGCTGCAACGACACCATCGAGTTTTCCGTGTGCGACAGCGGCGCCCCGGTGGCCGCGGAAGTGCTGCGTGGGCTGATGAGGGGGCCGGTACCTTCGGAAACCGGATTCGGCATCGGCCTGTACCAGACCAGCCGGCTCGCCGAGATCTCGGGGTTCTCGCTGCAACTGCGCGACAACGAGAGCGGCCGGGTGTGCTTCAGCCTGCGGGGAGAAGTGCGCCGCGGCGCACGCGGGCAGTAGTTGCGGCGTCCCGCCGCGCCCGACTTCCGGATCAGGGTAGGCGGCCGGCCGCGATCATGCGGGTGATGAGCGCGCTGGAGGAAATCATGACCACGATGTCGTCGAATTCACAGGGCGGAGCCACGCTCTGCGGCGCTGGTGGGGGGGAAGGATCGACGCAACCCGCTGCGGAAGGCGTACGCGTTCGGCTGTAGAAGGCCCAGCTCGAGTAGCCCCCTGAGGGGGTGGCGGTTGTGTTGCCGTTGACATTGGCGGCTTCGTCGTTGCCGGTCGGTATGGGGTTAAGCCGCGTGCCGTTCGTCTGCCAGGCGCCGAAACCGTTTTTACCGTGCGAGATGATGACTGCGGGCAAGGCAGCGCCCAACGCGACGGCAGGCGTGCTCGGCGCGCCGCGTCGGGTGAAGACCGCGATGTCTCCAAGCGTGCAAAGAGCGAATGACGAGAGGGTTGGCGCAGTGGTCAGGTTGCACAAGGGTGCCTGATTCTGGGGGCTCGCCGGTGACGAAATCGATTGAGGAAGGAAGGTGGGTGGCGGCGCCGGCGGGCCCCCAGAATCAGGCACCCTTGTGCAACCTGACCACTGCGCC
>WNER01000038.1_pt1 | contig 23792 bp, 19 predicted proteins | sample 5399921 | NCBI WGS metagenome assembly WNER01 (sample SAMN13153331, study PRJNA577476) | soil metagenome | isolation source: 20 cm grassland meadow soil 5 days after 1st rain plot 5 | place: USA:California | collected 2015-09-21 | reverse complement strand
TCTTCTGCCCCAATGCGGGCGAGTTCACGCGCGATATCGGAAATGACATCATCCGGAGTCGCAATCAGGATGACCAGTGACACAAGAACATGACGCGTCAGGCCGCCATGCGGTTTCCCTGCGCCGATAAACCGAACCGCGCGCCGCGAGGAAGCCTCGCTTCGCGTAACGACTACTCCAATCTTCCAATCCAATTCCCGTAAGCGGCGACCCAGCGCACGCCCGACGCGGCCCCCGCCGATGATGGCCAGGGTCTTTTCCATATCGTGTTAGCATAACCTGAGGATACCGGTGAGACCAATGTGGTATAACCCGTGAATCGATTCAAGATTGTGCCTGACTCATACAAATTTTCCCTAGTTGCACGCCTGAGGTAAAACCCTGCACAGCATAGAACTCGCTCTCTTCGGACTTGTGGCGTTATTTTGGGTGGGCTACGGGCTCCGGGTTGCTTACGGAGCGATACAACTGCCTTGGGTCAGAGATTTTCCGCCTGCGCCGGATGCGGAGTGTCCGCGAATCTCCATTCTTTTTGCGGCGCGCGATGAGGAAGAGAAGCTGCACGCCGCTCTTGCGACGCTGATGGAAATCGATTATCCGGGATTGGAAATCGTTGCCGTCGATGATCGGTCGAAGGACGCGACGGGACGAATCCTGGATGAGTTTGCGAACACACATACCCGGCTGCGCGTTGTGCACGTGGACCGACTGCCTGAGGGCTGGCTGGGCAAGCCGCATGGGCTGCAAAAGGCGTACGAAGCGTCGTCAGGGGAATGGCTATTGTTCACAGACGCGGATGTGCGCTTCAAACCCGATGTGCTGCGCCGGGGTGTTTCGCTGGTGAAAGGGCGCAAGCTGGACCACCTCTCGCTTTTAGGCGATCTGGATATAGTCGGATTCTGGGAGAAAGTTCTGATTACCTTTTTTGGCGTGGGCTTTCATTTGGGAACGAATCCGGCCCAAGTGAGCAATCCGAGATCTTCGCCGTACGTGGGTGTGGGAGCGTTCCAACTGGTGCGGCGCTCGGCTTACGAAGCGAGCGGAACGCACAAGCGGCTGGCCATGGAAGTGGTCGAGGACATGAAACTGGGGAAAATCGTGAAACGAGCGGGGTTTCGCTCCGATTGCGGCGTCGCCCAGGACTTCGTGGCGCTGCGCTGGCACGCAGGAGTGGGCAACCTGGTCCGCGGCGTGACGAAGAATTTCTTTGCGGGAGCAGGGTACGACCTGGGGCGCGTGACGGTGATGTTGGCGGGATTAGTGCTGATGAACATCCTGCCCTTTGCCGGTGTTGTGTTTGGCCATGGATGGATTCGGGCGCTCAGCACGATTGCTGTAATAATTGCGCTGAGTTTTCACGTGGGCGTGCCTTGGGTCATGCGCGTCTCGCCGCTTTACGCCCTGACACATCCCTTGGGCGCGGCGCTGTTCTTTTACATGTTGCTGCGATCGACAGTGGTGACGCTGTGGCAGGGCGGGATCGTGTGGCGGGACACGTTTTATCCGCTGGAGGAATTGAAGCGCGGAGTAGTTTAGGTGGTTGAGGGAATGCAAATAGAAAAGATCATAAGAAAGCTTTATGGCATACCTTGCTGGGGTGTTAGACCTGGTTTGGGTTCCTTCCTTACTTTGGAGTTTGGAAAACCACACCTGGTGATCCGCGAGCCTGTCGTTGCAGCTAAGTCTACTCCCGTGATCGTGCGGAAGAGCCTCGCGCGCCGGAGAGTCTACGTCCATGGGGACTGGCACTTATGGATTTATTGCTGCGATTGGGTTGTATTCTCGGGCCATTCGCACGTCGGTGATAGCTCAGCAAGAATGAAAATAAGAAAGGCGGCGGAATTTCTCAATGGGCAAAAGCTAACTCATTTCTCGATTTCGGTCCGAAAAGCCAGTTGCATGTTTAAGTTTGATCTTGGTGGCATTCTGAAGACCATGCCCCACGACAGCGAAAGCAGGCAATGGCTACTTTACGAACCATCCCAAAAAGTCCTGAGCGTACGGGCAGACGGACACTACCAGTATGTGCCTTCTGATTTGCCCGAAGATCACGGAGAGTGGAAACGGTTGTAGTGGACTAGCCTGCTGGTTCAGACTGAGCTGGCGCAGGCTCGTGCTGGGTGGAGAAGAGACCGGAGAGATCTCGTTGTTTCAGGGAGCGGATGCGGTCGCGCAATTGGGCGGCGCGTTCGAATTCGAATTTCTTGGCGGCTTCGCGCATTTGCTTTTCGAGCTGCTGGAGCAATTCAGCAAGTTGTTGTTCGTTTTTGACGCCGGCAGCCGCGGCGTCGAGAGTCTTGTCGTCCAAGGGGACGGAGACATAGTCGGCTTCAACGATGCGGGCGAGCTCCATGTCCACAGACTTTATGATGGACATCGGCGTGATGTTGTTTTCCTCGTTGTAGTCGATCTGCTTGGCGCGGCGGCGGTTGGTTTCATCGATGGCTTGATTCATGGAATCGGTGCGGCGGTCGGCGTAGAGAATGGCGCGGCCTTCGATGTGGCGAGCGCAGCGGCCGATCGATTGAATAAGAGAAGTGGCGCTGCGGAGGTAGCCTTCTTTGTCGGCGTCAAGGATGGCGACGAGAGAAACCTCGGGCAGATCTAATCCTTCGCGAAGTAGATTGATTCCGATGAGCACGTCAAACTCGCCGCGGCGCAAATCGCGCAAAATCTTGATGCGGTCAAGTGTTTCGACTTCGGAGTGCAGATAGCGGCAGCGGACACCGACTTCGGTGAAATATTCGGACAAATCTTCGGCCATTCGCTTCGTCAGAGTCGTGACCAGCACGCGCTCACTTTTCTCCGCGCGGACGCGAATTTGCTCGAGGAGGTCGTCGACCTGGCCCTTTACCGGGCGAATTTCCACTTCGGGATCGACGAGGCCGGTGGGGCGAATGACTTGCTCGACGACCACGCCGCCGGCCCGAGTGAGTTCGTACGGACCGGGGGTCGCGGAAACGTAGACGACCTGATTCATGCGGTGTTCGAATTCTTCGAAAGTGAGCGGGCGATTGTCGAGCGCAGAAGGCATGCGGAAACCGTAATCCACCAGCGTCTGCTTGCGCGAGCGGTCGCCGTGAAACATGCCGCGGACTTGCGGAACGGTCTGGTGGGACTCGTCGATAAAGAGCAAATAGTCCTGGGGGACGTAATCAAGAAGAGTTGGCGGCGCCTCGCCGGGCAAGCGGCCGCTGAGATGGCGTGAATAATTCTCGATGCCGTGGCAATAGCCGATGGTGCGCATCATTTCGATATCGAAGAGGGTGCGCTGGACGACGCGCTGGGCTTCGACAAATTTTCCCTGCTTCTCAAGTTCCTTTTTCCACCACTCGAGTTCTTCCTGAATTCCGACGATGGCGCGGTCGCGCTGAGCCTGTGGCATGACGTAATGGGTTTTCGGGTAGATGGGAACGCGGGACAGATCTTCGTTTCCGGCGCGAACTTCGCCGGTGAGAGGATCGATTTGCCGAAGAGTGTCAATCTGATCGCCCCACATTTCGATGCGATAGGCTTGGTCTTCGTAAGTGGGATAAATCTCAATCATGTCGCCGCGAACGCGGAAAGTGCCGCGGCGCAGGTCTTCGCTGCGCTCGTATTGAATGTCCACGAAGCGGCGAAGGAGCGCTTCGCGCGAGGTTTGGTGGCCCTTTTCCAGCATGACCAACATGCCGTAATAGGCTTCGGGTGAGCCGAGACCGTAAATGCAGGAGACGGAGGCGACGATGACAACGTCGCGGCGCTCGAAGAGCGAACGCGTTGCGCTCATGCGCAGCTTGTCGAGCTCGTCATTAATGGTGGCTTCTTTGTCAATGTAAAGGTCGGCGGAAGGGACGTAGGCTTCCGGCTGGTAATAATCGTAGTAGCTGACGAAATATTCGACGGCGTTTTCGGGGAAGAAGGATTTGAACTCGTGATAGAGCTGCGCGGCGAGCGTTTTGTTGTGAGCGAGAACGAGCGCGGGGCGATTGGATTGCTCAATGAGTTTGGCCATCGTAAATGTTTTGCCGGAACCGGTGACGCCGAGAAGCACCTGATGCTTTTCGCCAGACTCGACGCCGCCGTAGAGCTGATCGATGGCGGCAGGCTGATCGCCGCGGGGCTCGTAGTTGCTATGCAGCTTGAATTTCATCGAGAGGGTCTCCTGCCGGTTCGCCGGGCTTGGCAGAAACTTAGATTATACTCCCGCAGGCAAGCCGCCGGTCTTTCTGTGGAGCGCGCGCAGGGATGCCGATGGCTCAGCGCTGAGGCGGCGCTTGCGGTACCTGCGTAAGAAGCAAGACTTCCAGTTGGCTCTTGGCGTCCACGTTGTAGCGCACGCCGTTGGAGCCATCGGCTTTGGCAACGACGACATCCATTTGCTGGGTGGCATCTTCGGTGGCACGCACTACAAGGCCGGTTGAACGAGAAATGTAAGTAATGATTTCGTTCGAGCCCTTGGCAAAACCCATGGTTTTCAACTGGTGGAGCTTGAAATCTTCGGGAGTGGCGTCCTTTGGCGAGGATTTTTGCACGAGCTTCGCGGTGGTAAGAAGCACGGCGCAATTGTCCGCGGCGGCGTTCGCGGGCGTAACTTCACCGGTAACGGAGAGCTGCGCGGGGGCGCAAGGCTCGTCACGGACGTAAGTGGAATCGCGCACCCAACTCAGCGCCGCTATCGGCGAGGGCGCCGACTCGGGCTGGTCGGTTTTCCATTTGTCGCCGATTTTTGCGCTTGGCGAGGGAAGCGCCCAAGCCATGGCAAACCGCGCCAACCATTCCTGCCAGATTTGCTGCTGATTGGAAGTGAGTGCGTCGAGACCGATGATTTTTTCCGCGAAGCCCTCGGGAGAAATGGTGAACTCGACTGGCTTCCCTTCTGGTCTGAGCGGTTGCTGGAGAGATTCTTTCTTCTGCGAAGTGTTTTTCGATACCGGCCCGCCGGTATCGGAGCCAAGAAACTCGCTTCGGGCACGAACCACCAGCCGGACGCCCGTTTGTTGCACATCCAAGATTTGTAAGCGCAACAACACTCGTGTGTCGCCCTGCGAGGCCGTGGGTGCAAGGGGGATGACAAGGGTGCTTTCGGTCTTGACGTTTTTGTCGCTGCGGAAGCGGACGAGATACGTGAGCGCCTGGCCAGGCTGCAACCTGGGGAGGAAACTGACGCGTTCGTCGCGCGAAGGCGCGATGGCAGCGGCAAAAAGGAGCATGCCACATACGAGGATAAATTTACGTTTCATCGGATGGTGGACGACATCACCGCGCACAACGAGGATAGCGCGAAGAATCCTTCGCGAGAAGCCTTCGCCGAAACAGATTCTACTTTGCCGGCGACTTCAGGCGGCGGTCGAAGTAGTCGCTCGCGGCATGATAGGCAGCCAGCCAGTCGCGGTGCAGAAGGAAATCGTGAATCTCGTCGGGGAAGATGAGCTGTTCGATTTCGACGCCCTTTTCGCGAAGGCGCGCGGTGAGGTCCACGGTCTGCGTGAAATAGACGTTACGATCGTCGTCGCCGTGGATGAAAAGGACAGGGGACTTCCAGGTGTCCACCGCGGTGACCGGAGAAGAGTCGTGAGCCAGTTTGGTAAGTTCGGCGGGGATGTTTTTTCCGTCCCAGTTGTCGGTGGGCCAATCGTGCACGCCGTGAAAATCGACGCCAGCGGCGAAGAGATCCGAGTTGCGTCCGAGGCCGAGCGCCGTGAGATAGCCGCCGTAGCTTCCGCCCCAGAGACCGATGCGCTTGGGGTCGACGTCGGGGCGGCTTTGCAGGAATTTTCCAGCGGCGACGACATCCTGGTATTCCGTCGCGCCGCGTCCGGCGCGGCCGGGAGCTTCACGGAACGCGCGGCCGTAACCTATGCCGCTGCGGTAATTGAGCGCGAGAACGATATAGCCGCGGCTCGCGAGATATTGATTCATGGCGTAGGAATTCGAGTAGTAGTACATGTAGTGCCAGCCGAGAAGCATCTGGCGAATCGGGCCACCGTGAAGAAAAATCAGCGCGGGACGCTTTTCGCCTGGCTTTGCGCCCACGGGAACAAAGAGCTGGCCGTGGATTTCGAGGCCGTCAGTAGATTTGAAGATGGCTTGCTGGGGAGTGACAAGTCTGTCGGAGGGAAAATCCTTGGGCCAAGTCTCGGGAGCAAGCGCAGTGGAAGAGTGGCCGGATGCCAAAGCGGTTGCGAAAGGTTTGGCGGGGCTGGCGGCTTCCGAGCCGATATAGGCGAGAGTGCGACCATCGCTGAGCGCCACGGGGCTCCATTCCACTCCTTTTCCGAAAGTGAGCTGCGCAGGGCGGCCGCCTACAACGGGAACGGTCCAGATATGACGCCGTTCCACGTCGTCGCAATTGGAATTGAACAGAACCGTTTTCTTGTCGGCCGTGAAGGACCACTGCTCGACTTCACAGTTGCCGGGTGTGAGGAGTTTGGGCGCCCCGCCGTCGGCGGAGAGAGCGTACAGATGCTGCCAGCCGTCTTCTTCTGAGGCCATCACGATTTGATTGTCGGCAGCCCAATTCAGGACGCCACCGCCGGTGTCTTCCGCCATAAAGGGAAACGAACCTTGCGCTGTGGCGCTGCTGCGCCAGATTTCTTTTGCGGCGCCTGCGGTTGCGTCGGCAACCCAAATGGCCCAGGGGTGCGGCTTGTCCGGAGCAATGAAGTAACCTTGTGGGGCATCGCGCTTCTCCGCCGGCTGGCGCACAAACGCGATGCGCTTGCCGTCGAGTGACCAGACAAAGCTGCCGTCGGAATCCACGGTGGGTGAAATGAAAGAAATGGATTTCGCGGCAACGTCGTAGATGCCGATGAAACTGTGATCGCCGCGCGCGGAAACGAAAGCGAGATTGCTACCGTCAGGTGACCAATGCGGCTCGAAATTCTGGCCGCGCACGACGAGCTGGTGCGGCTTCTCGGGGCCATCCAGAGGAGCAAGCCAGACCTGGCCGTCCTTGACGTAAGCGATGGTTCCGCGCGACGAAATATCAGGCGAATGACCGGCATCGATTCGTTTAGGCTCGCCGCCTGTCCACGCAATAGCCCAAACGGCTTGTTCTGCGCCTGCGGGATTGCTGGTGGGATTTGGCACTTGTCCCGCCGAATTCTTACCGCCGCCGCGGACGTATACAAGAGCATTGGCGTCCGAGGAGAAGCGCAGTTCGGAGAGCTCCTGACCGTCGTCTTCGCTATATTCGGTGAGTTGGCGCACCGCAAAGACGGGAGCCTCGGCAGCCCAGATGTTTCGCTTGCCTTGTTGATCGAAAACCCAGCCCACGCGACTGCTGTTTTTTGAAGCGGTCAAATCAGACGGAAACGGAGCGCTCAAAATCTGTTCCAGCGTGAACGGTTTCTGCGCGCCGGCGCTCGTGAAAAAAACAAAGGCACCCAGGGCCACACCCAAGGCATAACGCTTCATCCACTCCTCCTTTTGAAACTGATGGAAATCGCACACAGCAAAACGAATGGCCTAGAAAACCTAGTTCACCACTTGGGGTGGCGCCGGAGTTTTTTCCACGGTCACGCGCAGCTCATCGAGCGGCCCGGAGATTTTTAGCACATGTCCCTTGGCGGAGGCTTTCTTAGGTTGCACTTTGGCCGTGTCCCGCGATTGCGTGGAAACGCTCAGGTCCGCATCTGAGCCAAAACTCAACGTGCCTTCCACGGAGGTTTGCTCACGCGGGTCATTCAGTTGCAGCCATTGCAGGACCACACTGCGACTCCGGATCAGGAAAGCGCATTCACCAGCGGGCCAGCGGGAAACTCCGGGGCGAGTAGCACCGTCCGCAACGCTAGCCGGCAGATCCCAGCCACGAAGTTCCACTTTTTTCAGGTTCACAACGCCGCTGCCGTCGAGATTTTTGAGCAATTCTTCGCGGCCAACTCCGGTGGTCTTTAACTGCAGACTTCCAGATGCCGAGCCGTTCAACCGGTCCGCCAGCCGCCCGGTTCCCGGCAGTTTCGCAAGGCTGACGCGGTCGAGATCCGCGTTAACGTCATAAACCGGATGCGGCAGGAAGCCGGCGTTGATTTTTGCCCGCACGCGGCCTCCAGCCCATTCGGCTGTCGATTGCCGCACATTCAGCTTGAGATCACGCAGAGATCCCTGCGCCACGACATTGTCCAGCCTCAGTTTTTCAATGGTCAAGCGGCCGATGCGAAGATGCCCTTCGGCATCGACGCGCTGCACGAGTTCGCTTGCAGGCGTCGCTGGAGCGGCATCCCCCGAAAACGAATGGAGCAGCCGCTGAAGCCAGCTTGGGCGTGCGCGCGGGCCCACCCAACGATCCAACTCGGTGGCATTCAGGTGGTCCACGATCAGATCGAATTTCCAGCTCCGCGGGGTATCGTCGTCCGCTTTGTGGTTCTCTTCGACGCTGCCCTGCCAATTGCCGCCAAACCCTTCCACTCTCAGCAGACGCGCAGAATGTTGTCCATCGTTCCAATTTAGGCGTGCTTCCGCGAGGCTGAGTGGCTGGTTCAGACCGGCAATGGTCAGCGCGCCTCGATTGATCGCGACCGTGCCACTCCAACGTCCTTTGAAGGGTTCCTTCCAGGTCCATTGCGTGACCGCAGTGGCCTGGCCCGTAAGCTCCCAACCGTGATTTACCTGCCGGCCAAGGGACGCGGTTAGCTTCAGAAAATCTTCGACCTTGGAAATGTTTCCCTCAACACTAAGGTTCCCGGCGTGGGTCTTTAAGTCCTGGGTAAGCGTCAAATCCGCGGCGTTTTCCATCGCCAACGCAACGCGGCGGCGTTTCGGAGCGATGACCTCGCGGGCATCTCCGCCCAGGGCGACGCGCACGGGGCCAATCACAAGATTGGATCGCTCGAGGCCGCCGTTCACGGAGCCGATTCGAACAGACTCGGCAAAGCCCGGTACTCTGACAGTGCCGCCGTTGCTGGAAAGCGCCGCGGATTCGATAGAAAGCGGCCAGCCGCGCAAAATCATTCCGCCCGTAAAATAAGGGTCGGCCGTGATGCCCTCAGCTACATCCGAATGGAACGCGCGGTACCAAGCGAGCAGGTCCGAGGCCTGAACACCCATGGAATCCAGGCGCAATTCCGTTAAGGCGGGGTTTTCTGAGACATAACGGAACTCTCCTCGCAGGTTGCAGCGCAATCCTTCCACCACAAATTGATCGGCAAAGAGGCTCCCCACTTCAGCGTTCCAGTGCCCGTTGAGGTTCACATTCAACGCGGGATTGTCGGCGCGTTCAGTCAAATCCCATCGGTGAATTTGCCGCGCATGCGCTTGAACGGAGTAGGTCCATTCACCCAAGGCATCGTGCGCAACTCCATCGCTTTTCGCAGTGCCCTCCAGTGTGAATAGCCCGCGGACACCGTAATCCTGACCATGCAGAATGCGGAAGACGTCCGCCAGAGAACCCTCACTCCAGTGCAATGTGATTTGCGCCGGCTGGAGGCGAGCGGAAGTGCCCGCCAAATCTCCTCGCACACGAATAGTCCCCGTGGATTGCAGAAGTACACCGCTGCGCCAAGGCTGTGCCTCCAGTTGCAGTTGCCAGCGACCTGGAGAGACTTGCTCGAAACTCCCAAAAACTCCGGTGAAAGCGAATGGGAGCTTGTCTCGCTGAATTTTGAAATTGATGCGCCCTTCATCGAACAAGATTCGTTGGAGGTGATTTACTGGAGGAGCCGGGGAGGGCGGCCCGTAAATGGCTGAGTTCTGCGTAGAAGCAGTTTTCGCGGGGGGAAGCCAGCGTTCCAAGTTCCACTGGCCCTGATAATTGCGAACAAGGATGAGGCTCGGCCTGCTGAAAGACAGGGTCCCAAATTCAAAATGACCGCGTAGCAGACCAGTCCATCGCAGCCCCGCGCTCAGATGCTCCGCGCGAAGAAAGTACTCGTAGCCAAAGGCAGGATCCTCACCCACCGTGACCCCGTTGGCGAAAAGCTGTGGGTTTGGAAAAATGCGCGCACCAAAAGTCTGCACCTGGACGGGCCGGCCAAAAGCGCGCTCGAGATGCGCCACGAGGTACACGTGCATTCGCTGAGTGCGCGCGAGAAAGGAAACCGCCAACTGCAAGGCAATGACCGTCGCGGCGACGGCGGCCCCGGTCTTCCACCATTTGCGCAACTTGCTCATGCCGTTCGGAAGTTTAAGAGAGTCCCGCAGAAAAAGGTAGCGCCGGGCAACCAGGCAAAACCGGGTCCGCGTTTAGTGCACGGTATGGAGCATCCGGCTCCAACGCGTGCGCGTGGGCAGATGCCCGAGCGTATCAAATACCGCCGCGAGCCGCGACCAAAACGTGCTTTCTCCGCTGTAATCGCTGCTCTTTGCCTCGACCGACCAATAAATCAAAAAAGGACGCCCCATAATGGCGTCGTGATCCACGAAGCCCCAGAAGCGGCTGTCCCAGCTCTGATCGCGGTTATCGCCCATGGCAAAATATTTCCCCGGCGGCACCACAATTTCATCGCCCCGCATGAACTTCTTCATGTCGTGGGCCCATTCGGGCTGCAGGCCAGAGGCAATCACCTGGCTCGGCAGCGCAGGAAAGTTGTAGTTCAGCGGGTCATAGTGAGCGGCCGGATCGTGCACGACATACGGCTCATTCAACAGCTTGCCATTCACATAAACGGCCTGGTCCACGACTTTCACCCGGTCGCCCGGCAGGCCGATCACGCGCTTCACAAAGTGCTGATGTTCCTGGTAAGGGAATTTAAAGACGATGATGTCACCGCGCTCGAGTGGGCGGTAGGGCAGAACTTTTTCGTACCAAGCGCCGGTGCCGCCAAAAATAAACTTGTTGACCAACAAATGGTCACCGATCAGCAGGGTGCCTTCCATGGAAGCGGAGGGGATTTTGAAGGCCTGCACAATAAAAGTCGTGCCAAACAGGGCCAGAATCACGGTAACGAGGAGTGACTCCAGGTACTCGGAAAGAGTCGTCTCTTCCCGGGGCTCCTCGGGTTTGGCCACCGGCGAAACTTCCTGGACTGGTGCCAGTGTTTCTTCAGGCATTCCTTTTAGCCTTTCACTCCTGTTCGTTCGAGTTGTTCCAGGGCGCTTCGTGCCGCCTTCTGCTCGGCCTCTTTCTTGGTGCTGCCAACGCCTTTCGCCAGGCACTCGCCGTTAATCCAGACTTCAATCTGAAAAGTCTTCTGATGATCGGGCCCGCTTTCTCCTGCCAAACGATACTCGGCAGGCGGCTGCCCGCGCCCTTGAAGGAATTCTTGCAGCGCGGATTTGCGATCCGACTCCGCAATGCGTTCGCCTCGTTCTTCAACCGCTTGCTCGAACAGAACCCGCTGCAACAATTCCCTGGCGGCGCCGAGCCCGGCATCCAGATAAACCGCGGCAACCACGGCTTCGAAGGCGTCCGCAAGCAGCGTTTGCTTTTCGCGCCCGCCGGTCTTTTCTTCTCCCCGCCCCAGGCGAAGATGCTCTCCAAGACGCAGCCTGCGCGCCGCCGATTCGAGAGAGCTCGCGTTCACGATGCGCGCGCGGCTCTTGGAAAGCTGCCCCTCAGACCACTCCGGAAAAGCGGCAAGAAGATATTCGCTTGCAAGCAGCTCAAGGACCGCATCGCCCAGAAATTCCAGCCGTTCATTATCCGAAGGATGCACGTTTTCCCGAGCATCCGTAGCGGCCTCGCGCAACTCGGGTATCGCTGAGCTGTGAGTCAACGCCCTATCGAGCAGTTCTCGATTCGAGAACTTGTGACCCAGGCGCTCCTCCAGCGCCGTGTCGGCAATCCGCATTTCCTGTGTCATTCGGGCACGCGGGCGCCCGGCCTTACTTCGGTGCGCTCAACTCCGTGGAACTCTTCTTCTTTGTGTCGTCGGCTTGCGTTTTACACGCGTTTTGCATGGGACCTACGATAGCCGCGCATTTGTTGAAAGCAGTAACCGCATCGTCAAAATGCGAAGTGCTTTTGTTCGCCATTCCCAGCAGATAGTAGTTCACAGGATCGGGATTTGGATCCACTTTCACGGCTTCATCCAGCTCCGTAATAGCCTCCGCATTCTTGCCGCGGCGGATGTACACCAGCCCAAGCCCGCTATGGGCCATGGCCAGATTTTGATTCTTGGCGGCGGCAAACGCCTCGTCGGTCATGTTTGCAGGCTTCGGAATCGTCGGCGTGATTTCGATAGCCTGCTTTGAGTACTGCTCCGCCTTGGTGAGCAACTGCGACGCCTCGGCTTGGGGAGTGCCAGAGTGGATACTGCGAGGAAGCGTCTGTCCCAGGAGCGCAAGCGTGGACACGTCATTAGGGACAAGCGCGATTTCCTTTTCCCCATATTCCTCCATTTTCTGAACTTGCCCATCCTGCAAGCAGGCAAAGGCCAGAGGCGCGTACACGGCAGACTTGTAGCGGGTCTCCGGATACTTCTGGAGAAAAGCCTCTCCGACCTGGATCTTCTGCTTCACATCGTTCATCGGGACCGCCTGGAAAGACTTAAAGGCCGCGTCCTCTTCTGCGCTCACGGGCGGTGGCGCAGCGCTGTCCAAGGACAGAGGCGTGACGTCTGGCGCCTTGGGCTTATCGCTGGATTGCGCGGGCGGCTGGCTCTGGCCGCTTTGTGAACCTTGACTCCCTTGCCCTGCAGCCATACCGCAAGAGGCAAGCAGCAATCCGCTTATGATCAATGCATCCAACCAAGACTTCTTATTGCGTTTCATTTCCATTTCTCCTGTCCATCAATCCTTCGCCCGTCTGGGATATTCGGCGATCAGCCTACTTCAGGACACCTTGCTGGCCGGCTATCAAGCTCTTTGCTTTCTCACCATTCTCCTTGCACGTGGATTGCAGGTTTCCGGAAAATGCCGCGCACTTATCGAAGGCCTTAACCGCATCCTCATAATGTTTTGCGTTGTAGCTGGCGACTCCCAGCACGTAATAGTTGGTGACGTCCCCCCTCGGGTCCAGCTGCACAGCTTGATCCAACTCTGCAATAGTGCCCGCGAAGTCCCCGCGGCGGAAATCCACCAATCCTAATCCGCTGTGGGCGATGGCGAGAGTCTGGTTCTTCGCCTGCGCAAATTCCTGGTCTGATGTATTCGCCGGTTTCGCCAGCTGCGGAATCTGCTCAATCGCCTGTTTCGCGTATTTTTCAGCTCTCTCAAGTTCCTTTTGGGGCTCGGGAGTGCTCGCTGTGATCACGCGCGGAATCGTCTGACCAAGCATTGCCAGCACCAACACGTCCTTCGGATTCAGCGCAAGAGCCATCTCGCCGGACTGCTGCATCTTTTCCACCTGGTTGGTCATAAGATAAGCGCTGGTCAAGCCAGAGTAAACAATCGCTCGATAGTTGCTCTTGGGATACTTCTTCAGGAATTTCTCGCCCAGCTCAATCTTTTTGGCCATGTCTTCGGGGGACACACGCTGAAAATCGCGAAACGCCGTCTCCTCCGCTTTGTCTACGGGCCTAATGAGCTCAAGCGAATTTTCCGGGTTTAGAGGAGAAGTGTCGCGACCGATATTCCTGCTCATGGAGCTGGCGGCAGCGGCACCGCCTGCAGCGCCGCCCGCAGGCGCGCCCCCCTGCGCCGCACACACAGCGCTCGCGCAAAGCATCACGGCTGTCGCTAGTGCAATCCTATCGTTGATGTACCCGTGCCAGTGCATAACTTCCACTACGGCCGCGCCACCTGCTTGTCGTTTGCATCAGTGGCCAGCTCCTTTTGGGCCGCCTGCCGTGCTTCCTCCGGGCCGCCTTGCACTGCCAGCGCCGACTCGTACTCCGTCTTCGCCACCGAGGAATTCCCTTCATAATCATAAATCCGCGCGAGGTAAACATGCGACCAGGCCAGCACTCGCGGGTCTCCGGTTGCGGCATGCTCTCCCGTGGTAAGGCGGCCAAAAACTTCCTTGGCCCGCGCCGCGTCATGATCCATGTATGCGACGACGCCAAGTCCAAACCAGGCGCGCGACTGATCCGGATATTTGATCAAAACTTTTTTAAACGAAGCCTCGGCCGCACGGGAATTCTTTGTAGCAATCTGACGCTCGCCTTCGGTAAGCGCGGCGATAACTTCTGCGTCATTGGGTACCGTCGTGGGCAAAACTTTTTTCGGGCGCGCTACTGCTTCCGCTGCCGCATTGTCGGCCTGCGCTGCGTCAGCGGAGGCAAACTGAATTGCCACTATCCGCTTGGCCTCTGCTTTTTCGTCGATGCTCCTTATTAAATCGGGAAAATAACGTTTCATCGACGGTTCCGAGGTCTCAAAACTCGCCAGAGCTGTGACCAGCGGCCTCACCAAAACGTATCCGTCCGCATCATTGCGGCCCAACGCCGCTTCCCGCTCGCCGGGTGACATCCGCTTCATCCGCAATTCCACCGCACGAACCATGCACTCCGCAAAATACGAGGGGAAATCGTCTTTCAAGTCGCTTTCCAGCCGAGGGGCCTTCGCCGCAGTTTCATAAAGCGGGCGTTTCACCGCAATCACATGTGGATACATCAAGGGAAGCGGGTCGAGCATGAAATGTAAAAACGCGTGACGCACTACATCCTGGGGGACGTCGTCGCCCCCGCTCAGCACGAGCGCGTAGCGGTCGCCAAAATTGCGCACGTTGGTAATCCGCCCGACTAGCGGTTCAACAACAATCGTGAACTTGCGCACACTGTACGGCTCGAGGATCTCGCGAACATATCCAGTGGTTGTGAACACGATTTGCGTCAAAGGTTCCTGCAAACGCTGGATTTCGCGGTTATAAATCGGCTGGACTTGGCGCCACAAATCTCCAATTTTCTGTTCCTGGTAATAGCTCGACAGCAGCTCGCTGAAACCTAGTAGCGCGATCACTTCAGGAGGCAATTCGTCGCGTCGCAAGATGGGTTGAAACGCGGGGGCCGGCCCGGACACCAGTCCAAACCAAAGATACCTGGACAGCGTCGCCCCCGGATCGCGCAGCTCGTGCTGGCGATAGAACTGACGCACAGCATCCACGGCCGGGCCTTGTTGCTGGCGCAAACGTTCGCGCATCTGTGCGCGGAAGGCAGTCCAATTGTCAGCGCTCACATTCGATTCAAAGCCCGCCGCAAGCAGCGCGCACATGGTCGTGAACATCGCCTCGCTGCCGTCCACAGTAACCGCGTTTTGCGGAGCAGATTGCGTGCGCAACGAGGCGGGGGGCGCAGCCGCTTTGGATGGCGCTTCAGTTTGCGGTCGCGCCGGGGCCCGCGGATTGCTCTGCGCAGCGGCCTGAAATGCCACCGTTGCGCACAGTCCCAAGATCGCCTTAAGTCGTCCTGCTTTCATCATTTCCGGGTTGCCGCAGCCCCCATTCGGGCAAGTCGCTTCTTAATTTTTCCGCCTTTGGCGTCTCTCAGCATGGAAGGGAACATCTTGGAGCAGTCCCATGTCCTCTCACAATGCTGCGGCATCCTTCAATCTACCGTTGCCCTAACTTCCCGTCAAGGAATCGCAGCTTATCACCGAGAGCTTCTTGTGCATCTTTCGCGCTGGTAAAAAAACCTGATGCCTCTTTCCTTGATTCCTTGCGCCACGTCGCCAAGGTGCAACGCTTGTATCGACGAACCGCATCTGCTAAGAGTGAATTCGCCCAGGATTTAGTCAGGATGATTCTGTAATGGTTCGTTTCTTAAGGAACGCGTTTTTCCTCAAATTAGGATTCCTGCTTGTCTCAACGGGTTGGCCGGACCCCGCTCTCGCCCAACTCGTCCGCGAAGCTGCGCCCGCACAGCAGACCACCACACAACGGGACAACTCGAAAAGCACTTCCCGGAGGAAGCGTCTCTCGCAGGAATTCCAGCTTACCGGTGACGCCTCCTGGGTAGACACGGGTATCGACGTGCAGGCCGGCGAACACGTGGTCATCACCGCGACTGGCAAGCTACGCTATTCCGACGCCAAGCAGGACAACAGTCCCGACGGCCTTGCCCGGGGCTTTCGAGACCTGCTGCGCGTCCTCCCTTACAACGACGCGGGCCGGGGGGCGCTGATCGGGCGCATCGGCGACAAAGACGTAGCGCAGCCTTTTCTGGTCGGGGCGCACTGCGATCAAGTAGCGCCGATTGCCGGGCGTCTCGCGCTCGGAATCAACCAAGAAGGCCAGGACACAGGTACCGGCACCTATGTCGTGCGCCTGGAAGTGTACGCTCCCGAAGACGGGAAACCGCCCGCCGTGGCAAAGCAGGTCAGCTCCATGCCTGGCATTGATAATGCGCTTTTTGCCAAAATTCCACGGCGTGTCAACGACAAGGACGGTCATCCGGGTGATATGGTGAATTTCCTGATTCTTGGGTCGCAATCCGCCATGGAGCAGGTTTTTAAGGCAGCGGGCTGGGTGAAAGTAGACGCCGACGTTAAAGACGCCGTTTTGCACGGCCTGATCGAAAGCATTTCGAAAGAGTCTTATCTCAATATGCCCATGAGCCAGCTCTATCTCTTTGGCCGCCCTCAAGACTGCGGCTGGGCCCACGCCGAGCCCCTCTATGTTGCCAAATCACGCAACCACTTGCGCATCTGGAAGGCTCCTTTTCGAGTGAACGGGGAAGCGCTTTGGGTCGGCGCGGCAACTCACGATGTCGGCCTCGAACGCGACCAGCGCAACAACGGGATCACCCACAAGATCGATCCTGACATCGACCTCGAGCGCGACTACGTCGAGAAGACTCTTGCCTCTACCGGACTGGTCACGGAGATCTCGCACTTCCTTCCGGACAATCCTTTAAAGGAAGCCAAGACCGCTACGGGCGGCAATTTCCATTCGAATGGCCAGGTGCTTGTGCTGAAAATCGCTGAAGCCGAGACAAAATCGTAAGGCGGAAGAAGGCGGCTCCAACGCAGTTTTCGCTCTAACGTTTCTTCAGCGAATGCGTTTCGCTCCGGCGCTTCATCCGCTTATTTTGCAGGTTCCAGCTCCAGCGCGATCACGCGATCCACTTCTTCTGGCTGCGCTTCGGGCAGCTTCAGCACCAATCCGCCTTTCACCGCGCTGAACTCAACGCTGCTTCCGTCGCGCAACAGCTTGGCCGAACGAAGCGCCCGCGGAATGCCCGCTAACGCCAGCACCGGCTGGTTCCAGTCCATCACGTGTACATAAACCGTAGAACCTCGCTGCGTCGTCACCCCCCAGGGTCCTGCCGCCACCGGCCCGCCTCGGGTTCCGTAAATGGACTCTCCATATTGCTTGGTCCACTTCCCTACTTCGGTCAAGCGCTGCACAAACTCCGGCTGAATCTCGCCGTTCGGCATCGGCCCAACGTTCAGAAGGAAATTCGCATTCATGCCCGCTGCGCGCACCAAGTACCGAATCAATTGCGCCGTGCTCTTGTAATGATCGTCGGTGATGTTAAATCCCCAGGCATTGTTCATCGTTTCGCAGGTCTCGAGAGGCAACGCGCTCACACCTTGCTCCTGGTTGAAGCCGGTCGTGTGTCCGCCGGGCAAATCCTTTTCGAACATCTGAAAGTCCTCCCCGGGAAACGGAGTTCTGTGATGATTGCTGCCGACCAGCGCCTGCGGCTGGAGTTGATGAATCATGCTGTACGTCCTCGACAGATGCCAATCCGCGTCGGGCTTGTCCCACATGCCGTCAAACCACACGCCGCCGAGTTCTCCGTAATTCGTCAGCAACTCGCGCAATTGCCCGTCCATGAAGTTCAAATAAGCATCCCAGTTTCCCGAATCCGGCCGCCCCGTGCGATGGCCCGTCCTGCCGCGTGGAAAATAATCTTCCGAATGCCAATCGAGCTGCGAGTGATACACAAACAGCTTGATTCCCTGCTTATGACATTCCGCCGCCAGCATGCCGATGATGTCTTTCCCGTAAGGCGTGCGCGCCGCGACGTTCCAGTCCGTCAGCTTGGAATTGAACATCGCGAATCCGTCATGATGCTTCGATGTAATGGTGATGTACTTCATACCCGCCGCCTTGGCCAGCGCCACCCAGGCTGCCGGATCAAACTTGGTGGGATTGAAAAACCCAGGCAGCCTTGCGTAGTCCGTACGATTGATGGGGCGCGTTTCCATGATCCATTCCCCGTCGCCCAGCACGCTGTACACGCCCCAGTGAATAAACAGGCCGAACTTCGCATCTTGAAACCAGGCGCGCGCCTTCAGATTCTCAGGCGTGGGCGTGTAGGTCTCCTGCCCTCTTGCGGCCGGCAAACTACTAACGGACGCATACAGGATTGCCACCGCAACCAAACTCACTCGGAAGCGAAATTGACGTTTCATGGGATACCTCCAAGAATTTGCCAAAGGAGACCCTCGGCGCTCCCGCATTCTACCGAATCGAGAGGCCTTTGAGCGTTGCAGTCGAGAGACAGTTTCAGCCCGCATCCTGTTCCCTCACGGTCAGGGTAAAGAGTAGGGTTCCAAACAGCTCGATAAATCCTGCGGTGACGAACGGCGTTTCCGGCCGCACCTGCTGTCATACAGATCACCTCCCGTAGTACGATGGCTTCGTGCGTTCTGTAATTCAAGCCCGGCTTGACACCCGTTCGCGCCGGAGACTCTCCGCGCTCGTCCGGGAGCTTGGGTGGACGCCTTCCGAGGTCGTCCGCGAAGGTCTTCGTATCCTAGAAGCCACCCGTGTGCGGAAGAAAAGCCAAAAGATTATTGGCCTGGGGAAATTTCGCTCTGGAGTTCCTGATCTGGGGTCTAACAAAAGGCATTTGCGGGATTTTGGGCGGTGAACCCATATTGCTCGATACGGGCGTAATTGTGGCGCTGTTGGACCGAAGCGAAAGTTCCCACACCGTTTGCGCACGAGTGGTGCAGGACCTGGAGGCTCCTATGATTACCTGCGAAGCTGTGATCGCGGAGAGTTGCTATTTGTTGCGCAATTTCCACGGCGCTTGTGAAACCATCATCGATAATGTGACTGGCGGGATTTTCCAAATGCCGTTTCAGCTATCAAGAGAAACCCTGGGCGTCAAACAAGTCCTTCGGAAATTCCGCGACCGCAAGATTGACCTCGCCGATGCCTGCCTCATCCGGTTGGCGGATGAATTCGAAACAGCAGATATCTTGACGTTGGACAGAGATTTCGCTGTTTATCGCTGGGGAAGGAACAAGCCTTTTCGCATGTTGCTGGATCTCAATTAATTAGGCATTGATCAAATCCCACTCCCCGACGGTGCCTGCACCGCGTTGCGCTTCTGCCCGAATATGCAATCTACGAAGGGAGTTCTAAACGGCCTTAGTCCTATATCAGGCTTCCACCCGGCACTCTGGGGCATCACGCAGTCTGGACCGCCCTCTTCAGCACTTCCCGCGAGACATTTGCTCCGCTTACAATCAGCACCGGGCTATCGCCGCAACCATTGCTCGATTTCAGCAGAGCCGCCGTGCTCGCCGCTCCGGCAGGCTCCGCGACCACGTGTTCTTCCACAAGCAACGTCTCGATGGCCCGTAACATCTGCTCCTCGCCCACCAGCACAACGTCGTCAACCAGGTTTTTCACGTCGCGCACATTCGCCGCTTCCGGAGTTCGCGTCGCCAGTCCGTCCGCGATCGTGTCGCATGTCTCCGTGCCTATGACTCTCCCTTCTTTCCACGACAAGTAATACGCTGGCGCCCGCTCCGCCTGAACTCCGATGATTCTCAGTCGCGGCGCAAGCTGCTTTGTCGCCGCAGCAATTCCGCGAATCAGCGCCGTATCTCCCATCGGCACAAGAATCGCCGTCGCCATCGGCAGTTGTTCCAAAATCTCGCACCCAATCGTCGCCGGACCCGCGGGCAAATCTAAATCTGTCGCGTCATTCAAAAAATAAACTCCCGGCCGCTTCGCGTACTCCGAAGCCGATGCGAACGCCGAAGCCAAATCGCTTCCGCCGCTTTCCACAATCTCCGCTCCCAGCCCGGCAATCCGCCCTCGCTTCACCGGGTTGCAATGCGCCGGCAAAAAAATCCTTGCCGCGATGCCAAACTCTTTAGCCGCATACGCCACGGCCGCCCCATGATTCCCCGTGCTCGACGCCACTACTTCCCGCACGCTGGACTTCTTCATCCTCTCCGCCAGCGCGTAAAACGCCCCGCGCACTTTGAACGACCCCGTCGGCAGCTCCGTTTCCAATTTCAAAAAAACGTCTCTCCCCATGCGTTGACTCAAAAACGGCGCAGCGATGAGCCGCGTCGGCGCAAAATACTTCGCCAGGAATTTCTGCGCTTCGCGAATTGTCGAAATGCTCGGTTGAATTTGCACTTTTGCCCCAACATCCATTGCAGTCTCTCTTTTCTCAAACAAGCACTGCTGCAGCAACAAGTATGCCCTCCATTTCTGCCTAAGTTATTCTTTCTACAGGGCTTACTTTGCACGCGTGCGACTTTTGCCCGGGCTTGGGGTTGTATGGAATGGGTGGCCCTCAACTGGCGAATCGCCACTCTGATCAAGAAGCCGTAGCCCCGGCAACGCCAGAAAGGTGAAAATCATGCGTATCGCGCGTTTTGTTCTTTCTCTTGCTTTTGCAGCCGGAATCTTAGCTATTCCGGCCCCATCCCCGGCTCAAGTTGCCGTGGGCGCTTCTATCCGCATCGGGCCCCCGGCACTCCCCGTTTACGCGCAACCTTTCTGCCCTGGCCCGGATTACGTATGGGCGCCGGGCTATTGGGCCTACGGCCCCGACGGTTATTTCTGGGTTCCCGGCACATGGGTACTCGCCCCTGAACCCGGCCTGCTCTGGACTCCGGGCTACTGGGGATTTGCCGAGGGTGCCTATCTTTGGCACACCGGCTACTGGGGACCACGGGTCGGCTTCTACGGCGGCATTAACTATGGCTTTGGCTATCCCGGTGTTGGCTTCTTGGGCGGCTACTGGCGCGGAGGCCACTACTTCTACAACCGCTCCGTCACCAATGTGAACGTGACCGTGATTCACAACGTCTACGAAAAGCGCGTCGTCGTAAATGAGCGTAACGTCACGCGCGTCAGCTTCAACGGCGGTCCCGGCGGCATCCGCGCCGAGGTCAATCGCGACGAGCGCAGCGCCGAACACGAGCGCCATGTCTCCATGACCGCAGAACAAAACCGCCATTTCGAAGGAGCTCGCGGAGATCGCAGCTTCCTGGCTTCCGTCAACCACGGTCGCCCTGAAGTCGCCGCCACTCCGCGCTCCGGCGAATTTCACGGCCGCGGTGAAGATCGTGGCAGACTCGAAGACCGTGGCAGAAACGACGACAGAAACCGCCCCCCGGACTCGCGTGATAGGAGCCGAGAAAATAACGGCCGCGAATCCTACAGGCCGCCTTCCGCGCGCCATTCCGACAATCCGTCCTCCAATCCCAGGTTGGAGCAAAAGCATGAGAGAGACTTCGACAAGATGCAGCGGCAGCAAGACGCCGAGCGCCAAAAAACGCAGCGGCGAAATGAGCAGGAGCAACAGAAACTGAACCGCCAGAATACAAACCAGCAGCGTCAGGACAAACTCCAGCGCCGCCAACAGCAACAAACGGATCAAATGAGCCGCAAGCAAGAACAGCAAACTCAAAAACTTCAGCAGCGCCAGGAGCGCGAACACCAAAAGGAACAAAGGCAGGAAAGCAAACCGCATGGCAACGGCCACAATCGGCCCTGAGCACGCTGAAGAGGAATCTCTCAACAACAAACCGGTAGCCAGTCAACTTCAACTTGACTGGCTACTCGTATAAATAGAACAGAATCAATCGGTTTGCGCTTGAGACAGCGTGTTCTGTTTTTCAAGCATCTAAATCGCAGGGGCGTGAGGCGCAGCCAGCAGAAAGATATTGAAGCGCGCGCGGTTCTTAGTGTCTAGCGAGCGGTCATTGGGCTCAATGGTGAGGATCGCCTTCGGCTGCTGCCCTGGAGACGGTCATGCCCGCAAATACCAACGCCTTGCAAACAGCCCCGGCCCCCGCACAGATTCAGCAATCCGATCTTTCCTCCGCATTGAGCGCCATTTTTCGTGGCAGATTTTGCCAGACTCTTCTGCAAAATCGCAATTCGCAGAAGTTTGAGAAAGGCGAAACGCTCTACGATATCAGCCGAAAGGAAGGACAGTTCTTCTTCATTCGCAGTGGTGTAGTAAAAATCGGCACTATCACGGAGACCGGGGAAGAAGTGATTTTCGATATCCGCAAAGCCGGCGAGGTCGTTGGCGAGCTCTCTGCCTCGAGCTCGCCTCGTATCGATCGCGCCGTGGCCCTCGAACTCACCCAAGCGGTCCCCGTCTCCTACGAGGAAATCCTGGCGACCATTCAAAAAAACCAGCCGCTCCTGCGCGACTTGATTCAGCTATTTTGCGATTCCCTTCTCAACGCTCAGGAACAAGTGACGTCCCTTGCGTTTCGCGACACCATGCAAAGGCTCACAAAAACCCTTCTGGACTTGGCCGGCCAGCTTGGGCGTCCCGCTGGAAAGCGAATCGAAATTACCGCCTATTTGACTCAGGAAGAGCTGGCCCAGATGGTGGCAGCCCGCCGCGAAAGCGTTTCTCTGGGACTTGGTCTCTTGCGCCGTGACGGCTTGGTCGAATATACCGCTCACGGTCACTTGGTCGTTGATCCTGTGGCGCTCCGCGACTATCGCCCCAAAAATTAGCTCTCGTTCCACTCCCGCAAAATTTCTGATTGGCCTCTCGGGTTTTTACCGTAACGGCGTGTTATCTGGGTAACAGACAGCAATTCTCTCGATGAGTATTGTGAACCCGCTTGCCCGATCCCGTTTTTGCGCACTCCAAGGGGGTCCCGTGGTTTCCAAAAAGACTTCATTCCTCGCAGCCTTTCTTTTTCTTGGCGCATTTGCGCTAGTCCTTCGGGGCAAAACGCCCCAGCCTCTCGCCAGTCACGCTTCGTCACTCCACGTGGCCGTTCAACCGGCGAGACAGGTTGAATCTGGCGGCGAAACGCAATCATTTCAGGACCCTGCTCGAGAAAACGCAATTCAATTAGTTGCCCAGGGCCGCCGGACGTTTCGTTTCGATACGTTTGGAGACGAATCTTTTTGGGGCGGCACGCTCATGCTTCATCAAGCCATCGAAGGCGCTAAGCTTGGCGGCGTTGGCCCCGGCGTCAGCCCGAGAACCGCTCTCGCCGTGGGCCTCAAGGTTGACGTTGACGCCCTCCCTGCGAATCTCGTTGCCGCTCTCAACCATGGCCAAGTGAACCTCGCCGATCCGGCAACCACCCTGGCGCTACTTAAACTAAACGCCGTCGTCGGCGTTACCGGCTTCTTCAATTCTTCCGGAACGCTCCAGTCCGTCGGAATTCAGTGCGCCCTGTGTCACTCCACGGTCGACAATTCCATGCCCCAGTTGTGCGCAGGCGCCATCCAGCCGAATCCTGGTACGGGCTGCATCGGTCATCGCATGGACGGCTGGTCCAATCGCGATTTGAATGTCGGCGCAATCATCTCTCTCGCCCCAGACCTCAGCGTTCTCGCAAACCTCTTAAATACAGACCAAGCGACTGTCAGAAGCGTCTTGGGTGCTTGGGGCCCCGGAAAATTTGATGCTGAGCTCACTCTGGACGGGAAGGCCTTCAATCCTCAGCAAATGACCGACGGCGTTGTCACCACCACCAACGTCTCCGGCGCAACTTTGATTCCTCCTGCGTTTGGACTGGGCGGCGTCAATCTCCACACCTGGACCGGCTGGGGTTCGATTCCCCACTGGAACGCCTTCGTCGCAAATCTCGAAATGCATGGGAAGGGCAGGTTCTGGGATCCTCGGCTCAACAACGCCGCGCAATTCCCGATCGCCGCCGCCAACGGTTTTGGCGATCTCCCGCACATTGATCCCGACAGCGACCTCATCACTTCCAAACTCCAAGAGCTTCAGTTCTATCAGTTGGCTATTCCCTCTACGCAACCTCCCGCTGGTAGCTTCGATGTTGCGGCTGCGGCTCGCGGCGAT